>MTKX01004336.1_pt4 | contig 11613 bp, 8 predicted proteins | sample 1042771 | NCBI WGS metagenome assembly MTKX01 (sample SAMN06212183, study PRJNA360534) | anaerobic digester metagenome | biome: Wastewater treatment plant; material: sludge; isolation source: anaerobic digester fed with sludge from wastewater treatment plant | place: Denmark: WWTP Randers ... | reverse complement strand
CTTCAAAATCAGCTACACCCAGATGGGAGCGGTTACAACAGGCGCACTGATTGTGGGTGCCATTTTCTACCCCCTGTGGGGCTGGCTCTATGATCGATTTTCGAGACCGAAGCTTCTTGCGCTCGCTTCTTTTCTTTGGGGAACGACAACCTGGCTAAACGCAATTGCTCCCAACTACTCTACTTTTTTGATAACAAGGGCAAGCACTGGCATCGACGACTCTAGTTACCCAGGCCTCTATAGCCTTATTTCGGACTATTANNACCCAGGTCTCTATAGCCTTATTTCGGACTACTATCCACCCAAAAAACGGGGAAAGATATACGGTTTCTTGCAGGTAGCCCAGCCCCTTGGTTATCTAATCGGTATGGTGCTTGCGCTCGTATTCGGTGCGAGCTTTGGCTGGAGAAATGTGTTCTATTTGACCGGCTCCTTGGGCATTGTGGTTTCCTTTATCGTTTTCCTTTTCGTAAAAGATAGACCACGTGGCTCAACTGAGCCAGAACTCTCCTCTGTCGGGAATCTCGAACGCTATAAATTCAGCTGGAAAACCGTTGGAGGTCTCTTTAAAAAAAAGAGCCTTATAATTCTATTCTTGCAGGGATTTATAGGCGTATTTCCCTGGAATGTAATTACCTACTGGTTTTTCGATTACTTAAAGACCGAGCGTGGCTATAGCGATATGCAGACGCTTATGACTATGGTTCCAGCCGTAATAATTCTTGCGGCTGGCTATCCTGTGGGTGGCGCGCTTGGAGACAGGCTATTCAAAAAGACACCTAAAGGACGCGTTATTGTCGGAGCAGCTGGCGTGGCCATAGGGGCGGTGTTTCTCTGGATAACAATGAAGATTCCTATCGATGCTCATCTGCCTTTTGCCATAATGCTCTTTGCCACGGCCTTCTTCATTCCCTTTGCCTCGCCCAATGTGCTATCATCCTTCTATGATGTTACCGAGCCTGAAATTCGAGCCACAACCAATGCCGTGCAGAATTTTGTCGAAACAGCCGGATCCGCTCTTGCGCCTCTAATGGCGGGTATCATCGCGGACAAGAGTACGCTTGGTAATGCTATCCTCTTGATATGCGTTGGAGCATGGGCGATCTGTTTTGCCTTCTTTATCTTTGCGGGACGGTTCATTCCAAAGGATATAGCGGATCTTCGCGAAAAGCTGAGGGAGCGAGCCGTGGAGAGCGCATCATAAAAGCATGTTAGGTTTAGCGCGATTAGTGATACGAACCTTGTATACGACAATGAAGCGGATAGAAACTTGACATCATCCTCAGCTCATGAAAAAATCGAATTACTCGGCTTTGCCGAAACGGAATTAGAAGGAGCGGAAAGATGCGTAACAATTGCAAGCTTTTTTTGCTGGTCGGTATTGCTCTTATATTAGGAGGAGCCGCCTTTGCTTAGGGTACTCTTCCTGCAGCAGGCCCGAATTTAACTATCGGTCTGGTCATGGTTGGCCCTTACAACGACCATGGATGGAGTCAGGCTAACTATGAGGGAGTTCAGTATGTGCTCCAGAAAGTGCCTGGAACCAAGATGGTCTATATAGATAGAGCCAACACTGCAGACAGACCTGGCACTACCGTGTCTCAGCTTGGCGAAAGCCTTATGGCACAGGGTGCAAGGCTCATTATCTTCAGTTCTGACGATATGACAGACGAGGCTATCAAATTCGCCCAGGACCATCCTGACATCTTTGTAATCCTAACATCCGGCTCTCAGCAGTGGAAAGAAGGCAAGAATTATCTGCCTCTACCAAACATGGTCAATATAATGGGCAAAATGGAGTATATGAAGATGGTAGCCGGTGTGGCTGCTGCGATGACTACCAAGACCGGCAAAATCGGCTACCTTGGCCCTCTTATCAACGACGAAACAAGGCGTCTAGCGGCTTCCGCTTATCTTGGTGCTCGCTATGCCTGGGTCAATTACCTGAAGAAAGATCCCGCTAAACTTAGCTTTAAGGTCACCTGGATAGGATTTTGGTTCAATATCCCTGGTGTTACCTCAGATCCAACCCAGGTTGCAGATGACTTTTACAATTCCGGGTACGATGTCGTGATTTCTGGTATAGATACGACAGAAGCAGTTGCCGAGGCCGTAAAATATAATGCCCAGGGCAAACAGGTATGGGCTATTCCCTATGATTATGCGAAGGCTCTAGATGAGGGCAAGAATGTCAGCCTTGGTGTACCGTATTTCAACTGGGGTCCAGCCTATGCCAATGCCGTGAGATCCGCAATGAATGGTACATGGAAGAATCACTTCGAGTGGAATGATCCGGACTGGAAGGACATCAATAATCCGGATACCTCAGCAGTGGGTTTTATCAAAGGATCGCTCTCCAAAGAAGCTTCCGCCGCAGTCGACAAATTCATCGATGAGCTAGGCAAGGGACTCAATCTGTGGGTTGGGCCACTTAATTATCAAGATGGCACGGTATTCTTGAAAAAGGGAGAAAAAGCAACAGATCAGCAGATCTGGTACCTGCCACAGCTCTTGCAGGGCATGGAAGGACAATCAGTATCGAAGTAATTGTCTTCTTTATTTCATATAGTAGAGAGCTTTTTCTCTAGTATGTCGGAGGCATAAGCTGACGGTCCTTGGTCGGCTTGCCTCCGCGCTCTATTTTTGACATGCTTCAGACTTGAATTGACGCTCATTGCTTCAATCTTAAATGAGCGAGATCAAATAGACTAGAAGAAGGATTCAATGCAGGTCGAGTTTCGTGGAATAACAAAGTGCTTTGGCCCATTGCGAGCAAACGACGATATTTCATTCATAATTCCCTCCTCTACCATTCAAGGCCTTCTGGGAGAGAACGGGGCAGGTAAAAGCACTCTCATGAAGATACTCTCGGGCTATTACAGCTCTGATGCCGGCGAAATCTACTTAAATGGCAAAAAAGTCGATATCTCTTGTCCCGGTGATGCCATAGATTTGGGAATCGGTATGCTCCATCAAGATCCATTGGATTTCCCGCCTCTCAAGGTAATCGACAACTTCATTCTCGGTAAAAAAGGAGGCATTCTGCCCAACCGAGGTTCTGCAATTAGAGAGTTCGAAGAGCTTGCAGACCGCTTCGATTTTTCGATAGATCCAGAAGCCTATGTGGATTCTCTTACCGTGGGCGAGCGCCAGCAGTTAGAGATATTGCGTCTTTTGTGGTTAGGCGCTCGGGTGCTTATTCTCGATGAGCCCACAACCGGCATAAGCCTGCCACAAAAAGAAAAACTCTTTGCCACTCTGAAAAAACTAGCAGAACAAGGCATGACCATTCTTTTTGTATCTCATAAGCTCGAAGAAGTGGAGCAGCTTTGCGACAGGGCTATCGTCCTTCGACAGGGAAAGCTGATTGGAGCTATGGATCCGCCTTTCAATACCAAGGCGCTTGTCGAAATGATGTTCGGTAAAGAGATAGAACTCGAATACAGGGCTAAGCTATCAATAGGACAAAAAGTGCTGCACGCAAAAAGTATCTGCCTGGAAGGAACTAGAATAAATATAAAGGGAGTCGATCTGGAAGTTAGGGCTGGCGAGGTTATCGGTCTTGCAGGTATGGAAGGTTCTGGCCAGACTATGTTTCTTAGTGCCTGTGCCGGGCTTACTCAACCCGTCGGCGGCTCACTCTGCCTTGGCGAAGAAGACAAAGATATGACAGGCCGCTCTTATCTGGAGTTTCTCAAGCATGGCGTTGCTTACCTACCCGCGGCAAGGTTGGAGCAAGGACTAATCTGTGGGCTTACTCTGATGGAGCATTTTGTGCTTTCGGAAAAAATGCCCGGTTTCTTCATCGATCGCAAAAGATCGGAAGAGCTTACAAAAGAGCGCATCGCTCTCTACAACATAAAGGGAGCACCCGACAGCCCAATTGAATCGCTTTCCGGGGGTAATCAGCAGAGAGCTCTTCTTGCGCTTCTGCGAGACCATCTCAAGCTCATATTGGTCGAGCATCCAACACGAGGTCTTGACTACGAATCGACAATCTATATTTGGGGCAAGCTCAAACAGAGATGTGCTAACGGAACCGCAATAATCTTCATCTCTTCGGATCTCGAAGAAATCCTAACATATAGCGATAGAGTCCTCGTGTTCTTTGCAGGCAAGGTTACGCCGCCACTTTGTGCAGAAAAGCTCAATGTGGAGCGTTTGGGCCGACTCATAGGTGGTAAGGATTGGGAAAACCTGGAAAAGGAAGCTGTTTATGCCGTCTTTGCGTGAAAAAAAGGCCAGTGGCGTTCTATTTCAGATAGCAGCTGTTTTATTCGCACTGTTGATTACATCTATCGTGCTTCTTCTGGCTAATGTCGAACCCTTTTCTGCCTATAAAGCCATAATCTTAGGAGCAGTAGGTTCCTGGGATTTGATGAGCAATGTTCTCGTTTCCTGGGTGCCTTTGCTCCTGGCAACCTCAGGGCTCCTTTTGACCTTTACGGTGGGCTTGTGGAACATTGGAATAGAGGGCCAGATTACGCTTGGCGCGATATTTACGACTTGGGCTATGCGGCTTTTGCAGAACTCCGAATGGAATCCTTCACTCATTCTGGTCATTGCGATCTTTGCTGGGATGTTAGGAGGAATGCTATGGGCTATGCTCGCGGGTGCGCTCAAGACTTTCGGAGGAGTAAATGAGATTTTCGGAGGCCTTGGACTCAACTTTGTAGCGACAGCTCTCAATATCTGGCTAATCTTTGGACCATGGAAACGTCCTGGTGTTGCTTCGATGTCAGGTACTTTGCCCTTCGACCGCTCCCTATGGATGCCAATCGCTACTGGTTCATCTAGGCTAACGCCTACAACTATTGTCATGGCTATAGTCGGTATCTTGATTGTCTATGTGTTGCTTGAGAACACCTATTTTGGTCTAAAGCTAAAGGCAGTAGGCAAGAATCCAAGGAGCGCATACCTGCTGGGTGTTCCGACCTGGCAGCACATGATGGCGTCTTTCGCCATCTGCGGTGTTTTTGCAGGCCTTGCCGGAGCAGTGCAGGTTACCGCCGTTTACCACCGCCTTATCCCTTCGATTTCATCGGGCTATGGTTATTTGGGGCTTATGGTAGCCATGTTAGTAGGGTATAAGGCAAGTCTCGCGGCTCCGGTTGCCTTGTTCTTCGCTGCTCTGAATGTCGGCTCTATTCAGTTGCCTATCATCCTCAGGTTGGATTCTTCATTGGCCGGAGTGCTTCAGGGAACGCTTGTTCTTTGCGTCCTTCTTGGACAGGGTTTCCGCGCTAAGTTTCTAAAGAAAAAAAGGACAATGCAATGAACGATTCTGCGATTCTAATAAGTATCGGTGGGGTGCTCGCTTCGGCTGCGCCTATCATCTTTGCTGTCATTGGTGAGACAATCTCCGAACGGGCAGGAGTGCTGAATCTTTCCATGAATGGGTTGATTCTAATCTGCGCAATGGGTAGTTTTGCGGTGGCTCTGGCGACTGATAGCTCGATCTTGGGTTTTTTGACAGGAGCAGCGATAGGAGCTCTTGTCTCGCTCATAGTGGCTTTTGCAAGCCTGACTCTTTTACAGTCTCAGGTGGCTGTTGGCTTTGTGTTGGCAATGCTATGCAAGGATTTGTCTTATTTTCTTGGCAGCCCAATCATGGGAAAGGTAGCACCACGTATCTCACAGGTACCTATTCCTTTGCTCGAACGAATTCCAATTCTTGGCCCCATATTCTTTCGCCAGGATATGATGACATATCTTTCTTTTGTGCTGATTGTGCTTGCGTGGTTCTTTATCTTTAAGACCAAGCCCGGNNCAAACGTGACCCGCTTGCAATATCTGTATGCGGTGGCAGGAGGAGCAATTGCCGGACTGGCAGGCCCTATTTATTCGCTTTCCATAAAGGCAGGGTGGAAGGGCACTATTTCGGGGCTCGATGGTATCGGCTGGATTGTACTCTCCATTACGATCTTTGGCGGCTGGAAGCCATTCAGGGCAGCTTTTGGAGCATATCTTTTTTCTTTCCTTCAATGGTTAGGTCTTGTGTTGCAGCCCAGTCTGCCATCTATCCCATCCCAAGTGCTACAGGTGGCACCCTTCCCTCTTATGATCCTGACACTGCTATTTGTGAATATAGGCAACGCGGAGTGGGTCGAGCGATCGCTTGCGCGTTTGCCCGAGAATGTCCGTAGAGATATAGCCAAGGTCTTGAGAGCCCTGAATGCCACCCCACCTGCAGCTCTTGGCGAGCCATTCAGGAAGGAATGATTTAATTGGCGTGGAGAGCTTCGGTTAATGCAAGCATAAAAGGACCAAGGCCTTTAAAATCGTCCAATACAATAGGTTCTCCGACATAGTAGGCAATCGAGCCATCGCGATATGGAGATCCACCAAGACCAGCAACGCTGCATATTCCATCGAGATGCAGGCGCGGCATTGTAGACTTAAATGTCGATAGTTCTGCCATCGGTTCTATTTGTAGAAGCTGTATCGAAGGTTCAGAAGCGCATTCCCATCTGACTTTTTTTGTTATTATCCCGGCTATCGCTGAGTCTGCGGTTTTCTTCCATATTTTGGCTCGATTTGCATTCGTTACTAAACCTCTTCCAAGGCTCTTGTAGAATGTATAAGCGAACATGGCCGAAGCCGAAGTCTCCTCATAGTTGCTCTTAGCCTCTGGAGCATCCATAACCTGCAACCATAGGCCAGAAGCACGCTGTTCGCGCACAAGAGCATCGAGAAGATCCATAAGCATCTCTTCCATGTAAGGTCGCTTAGAATGCGCAAGAGGAATCCAATCGAGCGTATCCACGAGCGCCATTGCAAGCCAGCCAACGGCTCTAGCCCATACATGAGGCGAACAGCCAGTTTCCTGGTCTGCCCATCTAGATGCCTTACTATCATCTATGGCATGGAAATATAGTCCAGTTTGTCTATGCCTCAATTTATCCCGAACAAACAAGAACTGCTGGCATACATCATCTACCATATCCGTTTGTCCAAAGAGGATCCCATAGTGCGCTTGAAAAGGTCCAAACATATAAAGACCATCGAGCCATACTTGATACGGATATATCTTTTTATGCCAATATGAGCCAGAAGCGATACGAGGCTGCCCCATTAGCTGTTGCGCGAGAGTTCCGATTGCTTTTTCCAGTCGTTCGCGATAAGACAGGCTATCTCTATGGCTTGCGCATTGAATGCACCCACGACTGGTATTCCTGTGCTGCGTGTGCTGATCAGGATCCCCAGCTATGAGATCTTTCTCTTCGCCATCTGCCTTTTTCTCCGGGCTACTGGCTTCCCACTCACGGAGAAGCAGCTTTCCCGCATTGATCTGATCCAAATTGAATTCATCGAGACAATAGCCTTGAATCGAGCCATCCGGAAGAATCAGCGCGGAGAGCCTTTCCTGAATAGAGCCGTCTAAAAGACCACAGAACGCTTTTGTGGAGGCTTCACTGAGCGAAAATAGAAGCACACCCGTCTCATAATTCCATTTGATTGAGGCGGGTGTGCAGTTGGCAAGGGAAGTCGCAGCTGCCGATGCTAGAGTCTGCAGATACAAGGTTGTCATGTCGGTAAGCATCGCGGCTACCCTCTAAGTAGATTTATAGAGCTAACTCTTCATTGGAGATAGCCGGCTTCTTCCATCTGTTGACGAGCTGCTCTTTCCCACTCAGCTGCTCCAAGTTTATCCATTTGGACAATAAAGGCCTGCCAGTTCTCTTTGGTCAGCGCTTGTTTACCAAGAACAAACTCCTGAACCCCCTGATTCATATAGCGCTTTAGGTCGGCATTGTTGGGGTGTGGCCTTATTGTTCCAGCGCCTGTCACATTGGTCCACGGCATGCTCTGCATCGTCTTTAGGTAAAGCAATGGGCCCATGGTGCGACCATTGCTGGTCTTGAAGTATGGATAACGCGAGATAAGCTCCATCTCGCTGTTATAGAAAACCATGTTGCGAAGCTGAGTGACAGTCTGGCCTTTTGGCGAGGAGAATTTCGTGTCGTTCGGTACGCCTTTATCGGTAATATTGCCATCTTTATCTATCGAATAGTTGACTCCTTCCACTCCCCAACCTATGAGCTTGTAGCCTTCATCGGTCGCCATGTAGTCGAGAAGGCGAGCGATAGCTTCCTTTTTACCTGCCTTAGCGGCCTTTGCAGAGACCGCATAGATGCGGAAATTAGTATCATAGATGCCTACAGAGCTCTTTCCTTTCGGACCCTTGGGAGGAGGAATCACAGCCCACTCGCCATTCGGGAAATTCTTATCGAAAGGAGCGTAGTTGGCTGCCGCTGCAAGCGCGGCAAATTGCTCGCGCATAATTCCAAACTTGCCTTGTTTCCACGCTGCGCGGAAGTCATCCTTTTTCAAACTCGGCCAGTCTGGATCGATAACCTTTGCATCGACCATCTTATTGACGAATTGCAGAGCATCGTAAAACTCGGGCTTTTTGACATTTAGTCCAAAATTATCCTTTGTCATGTTCCAGGTTCCGGCAACTCCAAAGGCTCCCATTATGGGATCAAAGCGACGCCCAAGATATTGTTCCTGATCGAAGTATTCGACAAAAGCTCCAAAGCCATAGGTATCGTTCTTTCCATTCCCATCCGGATCCTTGAAGGTAAAAGCATAGCAAACATCGAAGAACTCATCCAGATTAGTCGGTACCTTGAGCCCAAGCCTTTCCAGCCAATCCTTGCGAATCACAAGCCCTTCGTTTTTCTGAAGCGAACCAGGAAAAGCCAGACCATAGCTCTTGCCATTTATTGTCGTATGCGCCCTGCTATCCTCGTCGAACCAATTTTTGGCTCGGTGTGGCATAAGGGGATACATATCATCGACATCAGCAACAAGTCCTTGCTTGATAAGAACCTGCCATGGATCACGGCGAACCATGAAAAGATCGGGCAATTGATTGGCCGCTGCTGCGGCAAGGATCTTTACATCCTGATCGTTTTCGTTCGATGGAAGAGCCATGAGTTTTAGATCGATTCCCAACTGTTCGCGAGCGATCTTGTAGAACACCCAATCATCCGGTGGCGGGCCTGCCTCGGTAATGGCTGCCCCATACCACAGCTCGATCGTCACCGGCTTCTTTGCGGCTTGACCAAAAGCAGACGTAATGACAACACAGATGAGAAGAATGGCCAAGCTGAACCTTGTATATTTTCTCATACCAACCTCCTTTGCGGCAAAATGCCGCTTCTCAATTATTTTTTGCTCTTATCCTTTGATGCTTCCGAGCATGGTACCCTTTACAAAGTACTTTTGAATAAATGGATATGCGACCAACATGGGAATTGCAGCCAAAAACACACTGGCTGCCTTTATGGCATATATCGGAGCTTCTCCGAAGGCGCTGACCTCGACATATTCATTCATACCCGAGGAAAGCAAGATATTCCGCAATAGGATCGGCAGCGGCTGGAGCTTTGCACTGTTGATATAGAGCATGGCGTTGAAAAAATCGTTCCAGAAGTGAACACCATAGTACAAGCCAATTGTGAGTAGAATTGGTTTTGAGAGCGGCAAAACGATTCTTAGAAGCACCGTCAACTCCGAAGCCCCATCTATGCGTGCGGACTCCTTCAACTCTTCTGGCAGTTCCTCAAAAAAGCTCTTCATTATAAGCGTGTTATAGACACTTACGGCGCCAGGCAGATAGACGGCGGCTAATTTGTCCACCAGCCCCAATTTAGTTACTAGCAGATAATTTGGGATGAGTCCTGGATTGAATAAGTAGGGGATAAGCACAATTATATAGAGCAATCTCCTTCCCGGCAGCGATTTTATTGAAAGCGCGTAGGCAAGCGGAACCGTAAAGAAGAGCGCAGTTGCAACGCCCTCGAAAAAAATTCGAAAGCTGTTTCCTGCGGAATGGAGAAAAGACCTGTGACCTAACAGCGCTCTATATGCCGCTGTCGACCATTTCCAGGGAGCCAGAAACATTCCATCGAGCGCAGATCCAATGAAATCGTTTGGCCTGAACGAAAGGGTCAATGTGCTCCAAATCGGTATGATGAGGATAGCTAGTATCAAAAAAAGCGATGCATCGATGAAAAAATGAAAAACCCTGTCGCTTTTTGACAACTTTATCGCGCTTGTCATAAAATACTCGGCTCCTTAATCAAAACCATCCCTCTCAGTAAAGCCCGGTTTCCGTATATCGCTTTATGAGCTTATTCGATAGCATGAGCAGAATCATGCCAAAGACACCTTTGAATAATCCAACGGCGGTTGCAAGTCCAAATCGAAACTCAAGAAGACCCTGGCGATAAATCCAGGTATCGATGATATCTGCCACACTGTAGACCGGAAGCGAATACAGCATGAAGATCTGGTTGAAGCCGGCATCGAGCACGGTACCAAGCCTCAATAGAATCACCATTACGAGGACGGGCTGGATTGCTGGCAGCGTGATATAGCGGACTCTCTGCCACGCACTTGCTCCTTCCACCCCCGCCGCTTCGAAGAGAGTCGGATCTATACCCATCAGAGCAGCAAGAAAAATAATTGCGCTCCACCCTGTCTCTTTCCACATGTCCGATAGAATGACAATCCAGGGGAAATATCTGGTATCAGTCATGAAGGAAACAGGCTCTCCCCCAAAAGCCTTTATGATGTCATTCAAGATTCCATTAGAAGGCGACAAAATTGCCAAAAGAATAGCGTACATGATGACCCAAGACAGGAAGTGCGGTAGATATGCCATTGTCTGCACCGTTTTTCTGAGCCAGTAGACTCTACATTCATACAACGCAATTGCCAGAAACACGGCGGCAGGCACAGAGAACACCATCTTTCCAATACTGTAAAAAACCGTGTTGCGGATAAGTTCCCAGAAATAATAGCTGTTAACAAAATCAGAGAAATTCTTCAAACCAACCCATGGGCTCTTTACCACCCCGCTCAGCGCTTGAAAATCCCTAAAGGCAATTTGTGCATTCCAGATGGGTATATACTTGAAAATGATAAAATAGATAAATGAAAGAGAAGCAAGAATATAGACCGATTTATATCGCTTTATGCGACGCCTTAGGGAAAGCGGAGTCGGTTTTGCGCTCGCGACAGATTGCATCTCCATGCCTATTTTTCATTAAAATAATAAACGATAAATCTGCTCTTTTTCAGTCAGATTCTTGTACTTTTCTTACATCTGAAAAAGATCTAGAACGAAAAGATCCTGGCGTCGCACCCGCAATTCGTTTAAATACCCTGCAAAAATAGGCTTCATCCCGGAAACCGATTAAATCTGCAATCTCCGCAAGCCCAGCTCCCGTAGAATACAGAAGGTCGATGGCGTGCTGGACCCTTAGCCTTGCAAGGTAGTTCCAGAGCGATATTCCCATCTGCGCATGAAATATTCTGCTGAGATAATCTTCGCTCGCATTGAGATAAGAAGCCATCTTCCATCGCGAAATCTGTTCGCTATACGACTTATTCATATAGAATATGGCATCGGCGACTACGCCACTTGTTGGACTTGGCAGGAATTTTTTGCTCTCCAGTGATCTTTGAATCAGGCCTGCCAAAACTTCAGAGAATACTTCGCCCGTGTTGCAAAAAACCACATGGGGGCGCTCGATAATTCCAGCCCATTCCTCTTTTGCCCCGAAAAATCTGCAAATAGCCATGATCGGTATGGAAGGA
>MTKX01002289.1_pt1 | contig 11614 bp, 9 predicted proteins | sample 1042771 | NCBI WGS metagenome assembly MTKX01 (sample SAMN06212183, study PRJNA360534) | anaerobic digester metagenome | biome: Wastewater treatment plant; material: sludge; isolation source: anaerobic digester fed with sludge from wastewater treatment plant | place: Denmark: WWTP Randers ... | reverse complement strand
GATCTCTCGAGAGAAGTGAAACTGTCGATCTGGCCCTGGATTTGGCTGATCCTGGTATGGAAATCTTTGCTGATGAGAACCTGATTTCCCAGGTGCTTATCAATCTTCTGAAAAATGCACTTGAAGCCAATGAAAAAAATCCTTCAGCCCGGATCTCCATAAAAGCAGGTTATGATACTGATAAGCGGCCTGAGATATGTGTCACGGATAACGGACCGGGGATCCCTGAAAAAAATATCGAGGAGATCTTCGTACCTTTCTTTACGACGCGGAAAGATGGCTCAGGGATCGGGCTGAGCATCTCGAAGCAGATAATGAGGGCACACAGAGGAACGATCAAAGTGAGATCAAAGCCGGGAAAAGAGACAACATTCTGTCTCACTTTCAGTAATTAAAAGTTTTCCGGTAAAATGATTTAAATTTGCCGCCACATTCCGGCGATGAAAGAAAACGAACTTATCGGTCTCTATGATAAACACTCGTCGATCCTCAGTCTGGCTGGATCGATTGAAAATCAGAAATTTCAAAGACTTGGGCTTACAGGTTTATCGGGATCATTAAAAGCTTTGATCCTTGCCCGGATATTCCTTAAGACATCTCTTACCCATCTTGTCATACTGCCTGAAAAAGAAGATGCTGCTTATTTCTATAACGATCTGGTGGCGATGACCGGCGATGATTCCGTTTTCTTCTTCCCATCAACATTTAAAAGATCTGTTCAGTATGAGCAGACTGAACCGGCTAATATTGTTCTCCGGACCGAGGTGCTGAATCATCTCGCATCAGGGAAAAAAAAGGGAATAATAGTCACCTACCCGGAGTCGGTAATGGAAAAGGTCATAAGCCGGCGTAACCTGAAAAAAAACACCTTAAGTATCTCCAAAGGCGATAAGATCTCACTGGAGTTCCTTGAGGAGGTGTTGAGGGAGTATAATTTTGAAAGGGTCGATTTTGTATATGAGCCCGGCCAGTATGCCATAAGAGGAAGCATAGCAGATCTTTTTTCTTATTCTGCTGATCTTCCGTACAGGATCGATTTCTTCGGGGAAGAGGTGGACTCAATTAGGACCTTCAATACAGATGATCAGCTGTCGGTTGCCATTCAGAAACAAATATCAGTCATCCCAAATATTCAGGATATTTCAATTGAGGAGGTAAATGATTCATTTACTGACTTTTTACCACCATCTGCCTTTGTCTGGTTTGATGATTCAGCATTCATCAGGGACAAAATGAACAACATCTTTTTTCAGGTTGTGGAAAGAGAAGAGTCAGGACAGATCTCCGGCAAAAAGGATCTGATCATGACCGGCAACAGGTTCTTCGATGATTGTGCCAGATTCAGAACAGCTGAATTCGGTAAGAGAGGAGTATTTCCCCCGGAGCAAAGCTTTGAATTTCACTCTGAACCCCAGCCAGTATTCAATAAGAATTTTGAACTGCTTTCTGAGAAACTCGTTTCCAACAGTATTTCCGGTCGAAGGACATTCATCATTTCAGAAAGCCAGTCGCAGATCGACAGGCTCAGGGATATTTTCGCTGAGATAAATCCTGATGTGCAGTTCACCCCAATGTTGCTTAACCTGCACAGCGGTTTTACAGATAATGATCTGAATATTTCGGTATATACCGACCATCAGATATTTGACCGATACCATAAATTCAGGATACGAGGTTATTTCACACGCCACGAGAGCATTTCCGTCAAAGAATTAACAGGACTGAATCCGGGAGATTATGTAGTGCATATCGATCATGGTATCGGCAAATTCGGAGGTCTTGAGAAAATAGAGGTGAACGGAAAGATCCAGGAAGCAATCAAACTTGTTTACCGTGATAACGATACACTCTATGTAGGGATCCATTCACTTCACCGTATTTCGAAGTACAAAGGCAAGGATGACGGTGCACCAAAGATCTATAAGCTTGGTTCGGGAGCCTGGCAGAAGCTGAAACAGGCTACCAAAAAAAGGGTAAAGGACATCGCCAGGGATCTTATAATACTGTATGCCAGAAGAATGTCATCTGACGGATATTCCTTTTCACCCGATTCATATATGCAACGGGAGTTGGAATCATCATTCATTTACGAGGACACTCCTGATCAGCTCACCGCTACGAATGCCATTAAAGAGGATATGGAAGCCCCGCATCCCATGGACCGCCTTGTATGCGGGGACGTTGGTTTCGGAAAGACCGAAGTAGCTGTAAGAGCCGCTTTCAAAGCTGCTGCCGACAGCAAGCAGACAGCTGTGCTTGTGCCAACAACAATTCTTGCGCTTCAGCACTATAAAACTTTTACCGATAGATTGAAGGGATTCCCGTGCAATATAGAGTATCTGACGAGATACAAAAAACCTTCCGAACAGAAAAAGATCCTGTCACAACTGGAAGAAGGCAAAATCGATATAATTATCGGAACCCATAAACTTGTGGGACAGGAGGTCCGTTTCAGGGATCTGGGGCTGCTCATCATTGATGAAGAACAACGGTTCGGTGTTTCGGTAAAAGAAAAGCTCAAGAAGCTCAAAACCAATGTCGATACGCTTACTCTTACAGCCACTCCGATACCGCGGACTCTCCAATTCTCGCTGATGGGTGCCCGCGATCTTTCAATAATCAATACCCCGCCGCCCAACAGAATGCCCATCGTTACAGAACTGCACGGATTCAACGAGGAGATCATAAAAGAAGGTATTGAATATGAGGTTTCAAGGAACGGACAGGTTTTTATCATTCACAACAGGGTAGAGAACATTAAGGAAATCCAGGCAAAGATCAGCAGGATATGTCCAAATGTAAAATCAGCTGTTGTTCACGGGCAGATGAAAGGAACTGATATCGAAAACGTGATGTTCAATTTTATCCAGGGTGATTACGACGTACTGATAGCTACGACAATCATTGAATCCGGTCTTGACATACCAAATGCCAATACGATATTCATAAATGAAGCGCATAAGTTTGGATTGTCAGAACTACATCAGCTTAGAGGACGGGTGGGGAGATCCAATAAAAAGGCATTCTGCTATCTCCTTGCTCCGCCACCTGACAGCCTCACGCATGAAGCCAGGCGTCGGCTGAAGGCAATCGAGGAGTTTTCAGAGCTGGGCAGCGGATTCAACCTTGCAATGCAGGACCTTGACATAAGAGGATCAGGTAATCTTCTCGGAGGCGAACAGAGCGGATTCATAGCCGATGTTGGATTTGAGACCTATCAAAAAATACTGAACGAGGCAATAACAGAACTTAAAGAAGCAGAACCTGTAACTCAAACTACTGAAACGCCTCTGAAAACCGAACAACCCGCTAAAAAACAATCTAAGACTTATGTTACTGATTTTCAGATCGACACTGACCTTGAAATAATGTTCCCGGATGAATATGTTTCGAATATCCCGGAAAGAATAAGACTTTATAAAGAACTAAATGAGATTAGTAATGAAGAAGCTTTACAGATTTTCGTGAATAAGCTCACCGATCGTTTTGGTCCTTTGCCGCCTCCTGCAGCCGACCTTGTAGATATAGTAAGGATAAAATGGTCGGCCATCCGGCTGGGTATTGAAAAGATACTTCTTAAGAACGACCTTCTGATTGCCAACTTCATATCCGATCCGGGTTCTCAGTTCTATAAAAGTGAGCTCTTCATCTCAATCATGAATTATGTAGGACGAAAACATGGACAGATGTCGGTTAAACAGAAAGAATCGAAACTAAGCCTGACTGTTAAAGACATCCGGTCAGTCAGATCGGCAATCCAGGTATTGAACAGTATACTTCAGGGTATTGGAAATTTAAATTACTCTCCTTAAGGATTCCGTTAAGTCGAAGGAGATTCCTCTTCCGCCAGTCGGCGGAATCGGAATGACACGGTGTTTTCGGTGTGTAGTGGGGAATGAGGCGGGGCTTTTCGCCGGAAAGCAGATATAAAAAATAATAATTTGACTCAAAACGCCCCGCCTCATTCCCCCATTTTCCCTTTATCTGCAGTGTCATTCCGATGGAGTCAATCCTGAGTTTGCGAAGGATTGACGACTGAGGAATCTCCCTCTTGCGTAAGAGAATTAAAGAAAGATGTTTTTAAAGTATAACTGGCGGTTGGGGTAAATAAATTGATTTTCGAGCGATTTTGGAAATCGCATTAATGATTCCTGATATTCATATAAATAAATTATACCGCGACAGATTTTAGCCTTTTTAACTTATTCCTTTCTGACATCCCAGCTTTTTCCTAACTTTGCATTTTATATACTACTATGAACCTGATAATTGATATTGGTAATAATTGCACAAAACTGGCGATCTTCGATGGCCAGAGAAAAGCAGTATCTTTCCGTATCAGGCAATTCACCTCGGAAAGAATGGATAAGATGTGTGAACCATATAAAAATAAGCTCGATAAAGCGATAGTATCTTCAGTCAGAAATATCCCGGAATTCGTTATCGATCTGCTCACACATGGAATACCTTATGTCCATATCTTGTCTTATAAATCCAATCTGCCATTTAAAATTGAATATGAAACCCCCGAAACGCTGGGTCCTGACAGAATAGCTGCCTTAGCAGGAGCATTTTATCACTTTCCCAGGGGAAAAATACTTATTATTGATGCCGGCACAGCCGTTACCTTTGACTTCCTGTCAGGGAAGACCTTTAAGGGCGGGAATATCTCGCCAGGATTGAGCATGAGGTTCAAAGCTCTGCACAGATTCACCGGGAAACTTCCTCTCGGCTCATCGACAATAAAGTATTCATCACCCGCTAAGAATACAATGGAAGCAATAACTGCCGGGGTTGTAAACGGTCTTATTTATGAAATAAATGAGTATATCCGGACGTTTGAAAAAAAATATCCGGGTATAAAAATAATTCTCACAGGCGGCGACAGCGGATACCTGAGAGAAAGGATAGATTACAAGGTTGAATATATGCCCTATATTGTTTTCGAGGGGCTTAATTATATCCTGCAGCATAATCCCGAGTAGAGCCCGGGCGCTTTGTTGTACCATTTCGAATTTTATGATCAGTATATCCAACCGGATTATCAGTTTGAAAGTTTTCATTATAATAGTCTTCTCAATAGGATCAATTTTTATTTTCTCTTGTGAAAGGAAGATTGATACGATCAAGAAGAGTGAGATACTTACCCTTCCTTCGGTTACCGCCAGGGGTGCCAGCACTCTTTTTACCGATTCAGGGAAAATTCAGCTTGTAATGACCTTCCCGATTATGGAAACCTATAACAATGTTGAATCACCTTACTCTGAATTCAGATCCGGTATCATGGTGGAATTTTATGACGGGCAGGCTGAACCTGTCGGATATGCATCTTCAAAATACGCCCGTTACACCGATAAGAAGAAATTATGGGAGCTGAAAGATTCTGTAATAATCGTAAATGAGAATAAAGACAGGCTGGAGACGGATCAGCTTTTCTGGGATCAGGATAAGAACCTCATATACACTGACAGACTTGTAAAGATAACAAATGAGGATCAGACAATTATAGGTACCGGGTTCGAGTCGGATCCGAAACTTGAAAAGCGGAAGATCAAAAATGTATCTGCCACAATCTACCTGAAGGAAGAATAAAAGAATTAATTTTGGAACATGGGGTCAGTAATTATCATTTTGTTGGCAATGATATTCTCCGCCTTTTTTTCGGGAATGGAGATCGCCTTTGTTTCGTCAAACAAGCTTCGTATTGAACTGGATAAGAAACAGGGTGTTTTTGGTTCTGAAATAATAAAGATATTTACAAATAATCCCGGGCAATACATTGCCACAATGCTTGTCGGGAATAATGTAGCGCTTGTTATCTACGGTATGTTCTTCTCAAGGCTGCTTAGTCCTGCACTGACACCCATCCTTGGATCTGACGCGCTCGTTCTGATACTTATAACACTGATATCGACTGCACTTATACTTATTTTCTCTGAATTCCTTCCTAAAACAATATTTATAATTTCACCGAATTTCTTTCTGAAGATATTAAGTATACCGACAATAATCTTCTTCTGGATCTTTTATCCGATAAGCAAACTGACACTCGCAGCTGCAAATCTCTTTATAAGGATTTTCTTTAAAAACAAAACGGGAGAAAAAACAAAGGAGGATGTTGTATTCAGCAAAGTGGATCTCGATCACTTTGTTAATCTGAATACAAAAAACAGTGAAGGAATGGAGCCTGTTCAGCATAATATTAAGATATTCCGCAATGCCCTTGATTTCTCTAACGTCAAGCTGAGGGAATGCATGGTGCCAAGGACTGAAATCGAAGCTGTTGAATGCAACAGCCCGGTCCCGGAACTGAAAGAGAGATTTATCGAGACTCAGCATTCAAGGATCCTGGTATATAAGGATACAATTGATAATATAATAGGTTATTTTGAACTAAAAGATATTTTTAAAAACCCCACAGATATAATTTCCAATATAAGGAAACTGGCTATCGTACCTGAGACAATGGCAGCCAATAAACTGCTTAAGGTATTTGTCGAGGAGAAGAAGAATGTGGCCCTTGTAGTAGATGAATTCGGAGGGACCTCAGGAATGGTCACTATTGAGGATGTTCTTGAAGAGATCTTCGGTGACATTGAAGATGAGCATGATGTAAGCGAGCTCACTGAAAAGGTAATAAGCAGTAATGAATACATTTTTTCGGGCCGTCTTGAAATAGATTACCTGAATGAAAAATATAATCTAAGACTTCCGGAGGAAGATGATTATGAAACTCTTGCCGGTATGATACTTTTTTTTCACGGGAGTATCCCGGGGAATAATGATGTGATCCGTATTAAGAACATAACCTTCAAGGTTCTGAAGGTTACTTCAACAAGGCTTGAGCTCGTTAATATGAAGATCGAATAAAAAAACAGGGTCGCTTTTGCATCGACCCTGTTTAAATTCATTATGACCGGGAAATTATCAGAATTTATCCCAGAATAGTTTAGTGGAAGCTGCATCGCCGCCAATGGCCTGTGATGCCTGCAACCAGTTATCTTTGTTCTGTGTGTCCTCGTTGAAAGGATATGGCATTCTAACCGGAATATCGGCATAAGTCATATTCTGTGGAGGATTCAGAATCGGATAATCAAGTCTTCTCCATTCAGCCCAGCCTTCAATACCTCTGTCAAAAAGGGCTAGCCACTTCTGGGTCCCTATTTTCTGCTTGAAGTCGCCAGCAGCGGTTCCGTAAGAAACAGAAGCCTGAGCAAGATATGCGTTTGCATCAGTTGCTGAAACTCCCCAGTAGTTCATACTTTCCTCAATAGCGGTCCTGTAATGATTTCCCGGGTTTGTCACACCTCCGAGATTTCTTTCAGCAGCTTCGGCAAGAAGGAATTCAACCTCAACATAATCCAGCAGGATCGTCGGAAAATCCGGAGAATAAAGTATATTATCTGCAAAATGAGAAAAACTCCTGTAATTGCTGGATCCTGCTTTTCCGTAAGGTAAGCCCAGATAATTGCCGCTACCGACAGGATACTGTGTGAACCATACTGCCCGGCGGGGATCATTTAAGGTATTCATTAAATTAACAATTGTATTAGTCGGGCAGAAATCCTTCCTTGCATCCAGAACAAATGCCTGGTAATAAGGGCTTATATAAGGAGCTATTCCATAAGGTATCCAGATTGCACTTTCAGCCTGGTCTGTGAAGACTCCTGTTGCCAGAGCCTGTGTAACCAGAGTGCCGGAATTTGCTGCGGGTACATCAGCCAGTCTCAAAGCGATCCTCAGTTTAAGTGAAGCAGCAAACTTGATCCAGGAAGCTACATCACCACCGTAGAGCAGGTCAGCGCTACCGAAGCTGTCATAATCCGGATCCATTTTTGAAATTGCATCATTAAGACGTGCGATCAGATCCTGGTAGATTGTAAGGGCATCATCATATTTGGGACGGCTGTTCTCAGCGCCTTTCAGCGCTTCAGTATAGGGTATGTTACCGAACTGATCAACAAGTACGTGCCATGCATAAACAGCCCAGATATTTATCAGAGCCAGCTGATTGGCTTTTGTCTTGGTGAGCACATCTCCTGCAACAACCTTTGCATCCAGAATTGCTTTTGCATCTCTGAGATTAACTAAAGTACGCCGGTATATTCTATCCGAAAAATTGTCAGGGATCTGCCTGTCATGGAACAGATAACGGCTTTCCGTTGTGTATGTCACCTCAGATTGATACTGGGCAAGTAATCTTGAAATATTCCGGTTTACGTTCATGCTTCCCAGCTGATCTGTCAAACCGATCTGAGCCTGAGTGAACAAGGCATCAGCTGATACTTTCTGCGCATTCTTCGGATCAATATTATCCGGCAGCTCGCAGGAAACGGCCAAAACAGCTATGATCAGAAATAAACCATATATAGTTTTGTTTTTCATATTCTTGTAGTTTATAAATTTTAGAATCCAACTGAAATATTAAAGCCAATTGTCCTGGTTGACGGATATGCACCATCTGAAAATCCCTGAATATTACCTGCACTGAGGCTCAGTTCAGGATCATAGTACGGCATATTCTTGTGTATCAGCCAGAGGTTCCTTCCAACGAGTGAAAGGGTAACCTTTGAGATAGGAGTATTGGCAAGGATCTTTGAAGGAAGACTGTAGCCAAGAGAGATCTCACGAAGTTTTACATAAGATGCGTCATGTACATGATATGCTGTCGGCAGATAGTCATACAGGAATGCTCCGAAGTAGTCATAGCAGTCAACATAGCTTGTATTTGGTGATCCGTCTTCATGAACGGTATTCGGATACAGATATCCGCCACCATCTGCTGCAGGTACACGAACCTCAGTGCCTTTAGCATTCAGTCCGGCAGTCTCTGCGAAAAGTCCGGTAGCAAGACCGTATTTAAGGTCGGTTGAATAAAGATGACCTCCCTTTGAAATATCCACAAGAGCAGAAAGAGATATGCCTTTATAATCGAAAATTGTTGTAATACCTGCATTCCAGTCAGGCAGAACAGAACCTATAAGAACATCGGAAGCATCAGAGATCAGCATCCAGCCATCTGCATCAACAGTCTTCTTTCCACCCGTCCAGACAAAGTCTGTTCCGCGGAGCTGACCGTATGACATACCCTTGACAATATTTACACTGAGATCCCACTCTGAAACAAGCTGAATATTATCCACCCCCTCATAGAGGCTCTTAACAGTATTCTTGTTCCTGAACCAGTTAACCTGCATGTCCCAGGTAAAATCATTTGATCTGACAATAGTAGCATTAAGAGCAAGCTCAATACCTTATTTTCGATCTCGCCTGAATTGACATAACGCTGTGAAAAACCCGATGAAGGGCTGATTGATACAGGCATAATCTGGTCGATTGAAAGAGTCCTGTACAATGACAGGTCAAAACCAAATCTGTTGTTTAAAAATTTTGTCTCAAGACCTGCTTCCCAGCTCTTCGTTCTTTCAGGTTTCAGGTTAGAGTTTTGCAGTACATCGCTTACACGGAATACACCCTGGGTACCGTTATTAGCCATCTGTGTGTATGTCTGAAGAAGACTGTAAACAGGAGCATCGTTACCTACCTCAGCATAGTTGAGTCTAAGCTTCATAAATGAGAATACATTTGAACCTTTGAGACCCGGAAGTTCAGAAAGGATAAAGCTTGTCGATACTGAAGGATAGAAATAGCTGTTATTGCCTTCGGGAAGAGTTGAAGATTTATCGTTACGTCCTGTCAGATCGAGATATAACATGTTTTTATATCCAAATGATACCTGCCCGAAAACACTGTTAACCCCATAAATATCTTCTGTCTCTGTTGTGGATACAGGAGATGCTGAGTTCATAAGATTATAGAATTCCGGAATAAGCAATCCGCCTACAGTTGTTCCATTTGTAGATGCAACATTATTCCTTCTTCTGTTGACACCAAGAAGTCCATTTATGGAGAAGTTATCAAATGATTTATTGAACCTTGCCATAAGATCAAGGTTGGTTTCGGAGAAACTTCTCAGATATTTTGTATAGTCTGATGTCTGGTTACTGTAGACAGCAATTCGTTCCTCCTGGAATTCCGAATAGTAGTCTGTTGCTGCACGCCCTTCAAGCGTTAACCATGGAGTAAGTTCATAAGATACTTTACCATAACCGAAAACTCTGTCCCTACCGTCATTCTGATAGTTCATATAACGTGTCCAGTAGATATTGTTATGATAGATAGGTATTTCCAGATCATCATAATAAGCATAGTTCCATGTTCTCTGCCTGCGGTCGTCTGTTATCCAGTATTGCTTCAGGTCGTAGATATCAACATTGGGCTGGAACCACTGACCGAGTGATTACATAGGGTTACCCGGGTCATATCCTGTTCCGTAACGACCTTTATTACGGTCATTTACATAAGTAACATTTGACTCGACAGTCAGTTTATCTGTCAGATTATAAGATCCGGCGAAATTGATAGTATTCTTCTTTAATTCACTGTTTGGAAGGATACCTGTTTCACCAAGTCTTGTATATGACAATCTGAATGTACCTTTATCATTACCTCCATCCATCGCAATATTATAGTTCTGTTTCAGACCGGTCTCGAAAAAGTCACTAAGGTCATGTTCACCTGCGACCCACGGAACTTTCCTGAGGTAATTTTTGGCATCTGTCGGTTCAAATCCGACCCAGTCGATAACCTTGATGTTCGGATCGAATTTACCACCCCATGCAGCGTCTTCTGCGGTCGGGACGATCAGATCCATGCTTCCGTCTCCGTCAAGGTCGTCATACCAGAAATATCCGGACGGATCATCATAGTACTGGCCGTAACCGCCACCATATTCCTTCTGGATCTTTGGCAAGGTATTTTTATCAATTTAACTGACTATCAATCCTGCATTAACGGTTACACCGATACCTTTCCTTGCTGAACCTTTCTTTGTAGTGATCATTATAACACCGTTAGCAGCACGTGATCCGTACAAAGCTGTTGCTGCTGCTCCCTTCAGTACTGACATTGATTCAATATCATCAGGGTTGATGTCGGATGCGGCATTTCCATAATCATATCCACCACCGGCCTGAACCTGGAGATCAGTGTTTGTTATACTGTTATCAATGGGAACACCATCAACAACAAACAGAGCCTGGTTGTTGTTCATAAGAGACTTGTAACCTCTGATAAGAACGTTGGCAGATCCGCCCATTGTGTTCGATTGCATGATCTGAACCCCNNAGTTCACAAAGTTCGACTCTTTCGTTTTACTGATATTTTCTCCGCCTACTTCCTGAACGGAGTAGCCCAGGGATTTCTTCTCTCTCGAGATACCCAGAGCTGTTACCACTACTTCGTCCAGCCCAAGAAGGTCAGACTCCATAATAGCATTTATGACCGAACGGCCAGCAATCTCAACTTCCTGCTTCTTCATACCGATGTATGAAAATACAAGAGTTGTTGCATTCTGAGGTACAGTAATAGAGAAGTTCCCGTTCTGATCTGTAAGGGTACCAACTGTCGTACCCTTGACCTGGATCGTTACTCCGGGAATTCCGCCTTCACCCTCCACTGCAGAGGTTACTGTACCTGTAATTACTTTTGTCTGTGCCATAAGGGTCGATAAACCCGCAAACACCAACAAAACAATCAACAGAAATTGTTTCTT
>MTKX01017640.1_pt2 | contig 11615 bp, 11 predicted proteins | sample 1042771 | NCBI WGS metagenome assembly MTKX01 (sample SAMN06212183, study PRJNA360534) | anaerobic digester metagenome | biome: Wastewater treatment plant; material: sludge; isolation source: anaerobic digester fed with sludge from wastewater treatment plant | place: Denmark: WWTP Randers ... | reverse complement strand
AGATCGTGCCGAACATCGGCAAGTCCAGGTGCACGTGGGGGTCCACACCGCCAGGGAGGACTAACAAACCGTTGGCATCTACGATTTCAGCTTCACGATCATCGATGTTTGCGTCAATCCGGCGAATGATTTCATCTTCCACCAGGATATCGGCCTTGCGGGTCTGATCTGCCGTGATCACAGTTCCATTTTTGATGAGTGTTTTCATAAAAACCTCACTTTACGCCTTTTGCGATGCCGCTTAGCAATGCTATTAAGGCTGGGTCGAGAGGGATTTCCGGTAGTGGAGCGGCATTATAAGCTTCACTGCGTGACGCTCGCTCGCGCAGCGCTGCCCAGAGGACTGGCCGTTCCTGGTCGTGCACGGGCAGATCGCTCAATTCTTTAGCCTCCCGCACATGCCGCANNCCACATGCCGCATGGTGGTGTAGAAGAAGGTCACGCGTTTCCAGCTCCCTGCAGGAATGGGTTTGGGCAGCTCAATCAGGCTCCCCAGCTGAAGCTTGAAGTATTCCTCGTTAGCCCTGGGGTGGTCTGGTTGGTCGCGAAACAGTTGTTCGCGGGTGGTCAACTCGTGTCCGACGATCGGTGCCAGCCATTTTATCTGCCAGCGTTCTGCGGTGCCAAAGCTGCCGGTCTGGTAGAGTGCAAGGTAGTCAACAGCAATCACCTTTGGGGCGTTTTTGAGCGGAATGCGATACCAGCCCAGAAGGCGTGCAATCTCGAGATCCCTTTGGTTAGGGATAATCGCCACCAGCACCAGGCTGGTATCGTCAATTGCTTCAAACGCGCTCAAATGACTCCTTTAGAGCTCAACTTTCGCTTTGTGNNACGGGGCTGTTGGGCCTGGACTTCGAGCCAGTAATTGGGATCGTACCACTGGTCCATGATTTCTTCGTAGGTGCGTCCCTGCTGCTCGACCCAGGTGTAATACTTCAGGTTGTGGATGCGCTTGCGATCCCAATAGCCAAGTTCCTCCATGTAATCCGTGGTTATGGCTTTCAGGTAGCGGGCTTCGTCGGCAATGGCATTTTCTTTGCTGTACTGGCCGAACTCTTCGTGCATTTCGGTCAAGCGGCTTTGATACAGTTCCATTGAGTCGGTCAGAACCGTAAGAACGAGATCGTTCTCGGTTAATTCGTTGTACTTGGCAAATTTGATGGCGGAGAGTAGGTTGGAAATGCTCGAGAAACCAAGCAGATCAAGCTGGTTGACGAAGTCTTCTTCAAAGCCAGAGTCGATCAAATATTGTTTCCCTTCAGGCTCATTGAACAAACGGGCAAGATTGACAACAGCATTGTCATCAATGGCGGTGATGAAGTCGGTGTTCTTTGAATTGTGGATCCAGGGAACGTGCTTGTCGCCGATGCCTTCGATGCGGTGGGCACCAAAGCCGTTGTTGAGCAGGGTGGGGCACTGCAGGGCTTCACTGGCGATAATTTTCATACCAGGGAACTTTTGCTTGAGATAGTCACCAGCAGCAATGGTGCCGGCGGAGCCGGTTGCCGACGCGAAGCCTGCCAACTGTCCTTTTTCGCCTAACAGTTTGCGGGTTAATTTCTCCAGTGCGTCGCCGGAAATCAGGTAATGCCAGAGATAATTGCCAAATTCATCGAATTGGTTGAAGATCATCAGATCTTCACCACTTCGGCGGAGTTCCCAGCATTTATCAAAGATTTCCTTGACGTTTGATTCCGTGCCGGGTGTGGCGATAACCTCATCTGCCACATTTCGCAGCCAATCGAAGCGTTCCTTGCTCATGCCCTCAGGAAGAATCGCGACGGATTTGCAGGCCAGTAAATACGAGTCATAAGCGCCGCCGCGGCAGTAATTTCCGGTGGATGGCCAGACGGCTTTTTGGGTGGTGGGGTCAAATTGCCCGGTCACAAGGCGGGGAACCAGGCAGCCGAAGGCGGCACCAACCTTGTGGACACCGCAGGGGAACCACTTGCCAACCAGGGCAACAACCCGGGCTTTTGTGCCAGTGAAGCTGGACGGAAACTCAAGGTAGTTGACGTCCCCAAATAAGCCGCCGAACGGTTTGGGTTCGTTGTGCCAGGTGATTCGGAACAGATTCAACGGGTGTAGATCCCAAAGCCCGATTTCCTTGAGGCGGGTTTGAATGTCAGCAGGCACCAATGAGGGGTCACGCTGCTGCGCAAGGGTGGGGATGATGATCTTGCGTTCACGTACACGCTGCAGGGTGCGTTCAAGCCGGTCTTGCATTACGGTTAAATCGATTTTTGTCATGTTTGGGTTCCTCTGATCTGTTATTTTTCTTTTTCCCGGTCCAGCCGGGTGGGGTCGAGAGACTTTTCAGGTCCCTCGGCGACAATGTAAAGTGGACGACCTTTGGCTTCGTCATAGATGCGGCCGATATACTCCCCGAGTATTCCCATACCGATTAGCAGAACGCCAGCCAGGAAGATCATCGTCAGCCAGGTTGCCAGCACATACGAGAGGTCGAAGCCGTTGAAGATTGCCAGGACAAGATAGATTAGCAGGAGCAACAGGCTGAGCGCTACCAGGGCGACACCACCGCTGGTGAGCATTTGAAGCGGAAAGGTCGAAAATCCGGTTACGGCGTTCATCGCCAGGCGGATCATTTTCTTAAGCGGGTAGTGGGTCTGACCAGCATGACGGGCGGCGCGTTTATACTCGACGCCGATCTGCCTGAAGCCTACCCAAGCGCCCATGCCGCGCAGAATGCGGTTGCGTTCGCGCATCTTATTAATGATATTCAGTGCTTGTCGGTCGATCAGGCGAAAATCGCCGGTATTGAGCGGCATTTTCACGTCGGTAATCTTGTAAATAAGCTTGTAGAAGAGCGAAGCGGTGGTCAGTTTGAACCAACTTTCGCCTTCACGCTCTGTTCGCACCGCGTAGACCACCTGGTATCCCTCGCGCCACTTTTGAATCAATTCGAGGATTACTTCAGGCGGGTCTTGCAAGTCAGAGTCAATGATGACCACGGCCTGACCGCGGCTGTAGTCCATACCAGCAGTCACGGCAATCTGGTGCCCAAAATTTCGGGCAAAAATAACCGGGCGCACGCGCTCATCCTGCATGGCAAGTTTGCGCATGATGTCCGTAGAACCGTCAGAACTGCCGTCATCCACCAGGATCAGCTCCCAATCTTTGCCGGTCTGGTTCATGACTTCGCTGACCCGGGCATAAAACAGAGGCAGGTTCTCGAGTTCGTTAAAAATAGGGGCTATGATGCTGAAGACAGGGTCAGACATGAAGCGCCTCCTTTAGTTGTTTCAGGGTTGGCTCAATGATGGGGGCGGGCTCAACGGCTCGCATGGCGGCATTGACGTCTTTCAATCCACTGCCAGTGCAAAGTACCAGGGCAGGCGCGTCGGGCTGATGCAGACCCTGCCTGATGGCAGCCTGCAGACCAGCAAATGCCGCCGCGGCAGCAGGCTCCACGAAGAGCCCCGCTTTACCAAGCATTGGGATTGCCTGAAGGATTTCCTGGTCTGAAACAGTCAAAAAGTATCCGCCGCTCTGCCTGACCCGTTTGAGTGCCCGCAGTCCATCGCGGGGTAAATCCACGCTGATGCTATCCGCGACGGTTTTTGCGCTCACTGGATCGATGCTGTCTCTGCCCGCCTCAAAGGCGTTGAAGATGGCGGCAGAGCCTTCAGCCTGAACGCCCACCAGCCTGGGTAATTTTTCAATCCATCCCAAAGCAAGCAGATCAACAAAGCCCTTTGCCACACCGCTTAGGATGTTGCCGTCACCAACGGGAATGAAAACCGTCAAGTTTTGCGCATATTTCTCGCGATTTTGCAGTACCTGCTCCCAAATTTCCAGTCCAGCGGTCTTCTTGCCTTCCACAGTGTAGGGGTTGTAGCCTGTGTTGCGGTTATACCAGCCCAGTTCATGCGATGCTTCGATGCTCAGATCAAAAGCCTGATCATAGCTGCCGTCCACGAGTACCACTTGTGCGCCAAAGGTCAGCAACTGCGCGACTTTGGCGGGTGGGGCACTGCGCGGGGCAATGATAACTGCTTTTATACCTACGCTGGCAGCCATGCACGCCATGGCCGCACCGGCATTGCCCGTTGAAGCAGCAATGATGGTCTCGATGTTGGCTTCAATCGCGCGGGCAACTACCAGAGCACTGGCGCGATCCTTGAAGGACGCGCTTGGATTTCTGCTTTCGTCCTTGATCCACAACTCACGCATGCCGAGATTTTTGCGCAGGGATTCGGGTTGATAGACCGGCGTCCAGCCCACCTGGTGAAGTGGCGTGCTCGCAAAACCGGGATCTGGAACTGCAAGCAAAGGAGCATAGCGCCAGATTGAAGCTTCATTGCTCTGCAAAATATCAGTCTGGTTGATCTCAGCCAGGTTTTCTTCAAAACTGAAGTGCGTATCCAGGTTGCCACCACAGGTCAGACAGGTGTAGGTGACCTGGTTTGGCTCAAAACACTGTCCACAATCAGAGCATTGAAAATAGCTAAGCGGCATGACCGTTCCCTTTAAGTTGCAAAGAGATAAGAGGTGAGTCTTTTAGCGTTGCAGCCCAACTCACCCGCTTATCCTGTGCAAAATCCAATTATCGTTTATTCTACCTGTAATCCGCCTAGGGCAGGATCCAGGTGCCGGTTTTACCTTCAAGTGCATCCTTGATGTGCTCAGGATCGGTGATAAGGGCTTTTTTGCCGCCCTTGTCCATAAATTTCAGGATGGCTTCGATCTTTGGCAGCATGGAGCCCTTGGCAAACTGACCTTCAGCCAGATACTTGCGGGCTTCCGCGACGGTCATTGTGTCCAGCCATTTTTGATCAGGCTTGTTGAAGTTGATGGCCACTTTTTCCACCGCGGTGCTGATCAAAAAGAGGTCAGCATTGATCATGCTTGCAAGGATGGCCGAGCCAAAGTCCTTGTCGATCACGGCTTCCACGCCGGTGAGATCGCCATTTTCCAGCTGCATCACAGGGATGCCGCCACCACCAACAGCCACGACCACAAATCCGTTGTCTATCAGACTGCGGATCGCGTCGGCTTCCACGATGGTTTGTGGGATGGGAGAGGGAACCACACGGCGCCAACCGCGTCCGGCATCTTCCACCATGGTCCAGCCTTCTTTTGCCATTTTTTCTTTGGCAGCGGCTTCGTCCATAAAGGAGCCGATGGGTTTGGTTGGGTGTTGGAAAGCGGGATCATTGCGATCGACGATAGTCTGGGTGACCACTGTCGCAGCCTGTTTGTCGATTCCGCGCAAGCGGAATTCGTTGTGCAGCGCTTGCTGGAACATGTAACCGATGGCACCCTGGGTGTCGGCGCCGCAATAATCAAGCGGAACTTCATGCAGCTCGTGGGAGGCGAGTTCGGAACGGCGCAGGATCGAACCAACCTGTGGACCATTACCATGCGTGACCACGACATCCCAGCCATCAATGATCATGCTGGCGATGTGTTTCATCGTTTCCGCTGCCGCTTGATACTGATCTGGAACGGTCTGATGGTTTTTATCTTTGATTAACGCGTTTCCGCCTACTGCAACTACTGCCAAACCTTTGCTTTGCATAAAAAGAGTCTCCTTGGAAATTCTGGTGTGTAAAAGTAATTATATTTGCAACAGGCGTTTGGTTGCCTGGTTGTGTTTCTCAACGTGCTTGTGAATATTGAGCGTGGTCAACTGACCTTCGCGCACGATGACCTGACCACCGACTACCGTCCAATTCGCTTTCATTGGCTGACAGAAGAGGATGGTGGCGAGGGGGTCGGCGATTGCACCGGCATAGTCAAGCTGGTTCAGGTCCATGGCGAAGAAATCCGCGCATTTGCCAACTTCGAGTGAGCCGATGTCTTTGCGCCCGAGCACCGAAGCGCCGCCGCGAGTGGCAATCGAGAGTGCCTGGCGGGCGGTCATGAGGGGTGGAGCGTCTGGCGCGGACCGTGATGCGCCTTTGATGCCGCTGTTGAGCCGCGCGAGCAGCAAAGCCTGGCGCACCTCGTTCAGCATGTGAGAGCCATCGTTGCTGGCAGAGCCATCCACGCCGAGCCCCAGTTTGACGCCGCGTGCCAGCATGTTCATCACCGGCGCAATGCCGGATGCCAGGCGCATGTTGGATGAGGGGCAATGCGCCACGCCGCAACCATGGTGTGCATAGAGGTCCATTTCGTCTTCGTTCACCCACACTGAGTGGGCAAACCAGACGTCGTCCCCAATCCAATCAACCGTCTGCATATAGGCGACTGGTTTGTGCCCAAATTTTGCCAGGCAGAAGTCGTCCTCGTCTTCGGTTTCAGCGAGGTGGGTGTGGAGGTGGACGCCATATTTGCGAGCCAGATCAGCTGACTGACGCATCAATTCACCCGTGACACTGAATGGCGAACATGGCGCTAGCACAATTTGCAGTTTCGACCCTGGGTTTGGGTCATGGTAGCGCTGAATGAGGCGTTCGCTGTCCTTGAGGATGTTTTCTTCAGTGTCCACGACGGAATCGGGTGGAAGCCCGCCCTGTGATTGCCCCAGGCTCATGGAGCCTCGTGAGGCGTGCAGGCGAAGCCCGATTTCGGCAGCGGCAGCGATTTCGTCGTCCAATTTGCTGCCATTTGGAAACAGATAAAGGTGATCTGAAGCGGTTGTGCATCCGGAGAGCGCAAGCTCCGCCAGGGCGGTTTGGGTGCTGGTGAAGATATCTTCCGGGTTCATGCGAGCCCAGATCGGGTAGAGCGTGGTCAGCCAGTTGAAGAGGTTTGCATCCTGAGCGGCAGGCAAAGCGCGTGTCAGGGTCTGGTAAAAGTGATGATGGGTGTTGACGAGACCAGGCAGAACTACATGGTGGCTTAAGTCCAGCACTTCATCAGCAGTCTGAGGCAGGTCAGCCTGACTGCCAATCTGTTCGATGAAACCATCCCGGCAGAAGATCGCGGCATCTTTTAGCTCGCGGTCTTGCCCGTCCATGGTGACGATCAGGTCAGCGTTTTTGACGAGTAGGGTCGGCATGAGAACCTCCTGGAATTATGACCGATCAGCCAATTCGGCTGCGTGGAGAGTGTTTTTGAGAAGCATAGCAATGGTCATCGGTCCGACACCACCAGGGACCGGGGTGATAGCGCCAGCAACTTCTGACACTTCATCAAAAGCCACGTCGCCCACAAGGCGGTAGCCGCGTTTGGCGCTGGCGTCTTCTTTTTGATTGATGCCTACATCGATCACGATCGCACCCGGCTTTACCCATTCTTTTTTGACGAATTCAGGCTGCCCGATGGCTGCCACTAAAACATCCGCTTCCCTGACCACGGAGGGTAAATCACGCGTGCGGGAGTGGCAGATCGTTACGGTGGCGTTAGCTTTGACCAGCAGCAAGGCTACCGGCATGCCCACGATATTGGAGCGACCAAGTACCACAGCATTAGCGCCGCTCAACTGAGCGCCAGCTTTTTCGAGGAGCACCATACAACCAGCAGGCGTGCAGGGGATGAAGACTGGCTCGCGACCTTTTTGCGCCAGCCGTCCAATGTTGACCGGGTGGAAGCCGTCCACGTCCTTATTGAGGTCGATGGCGGAGAGCACTTTTTCTTCATCGAGGTGGCGGGGGAGGGGGAGTTGGACAAGAATGCCATTGACAGCAGGATCGGCGTTGAGTTCGCGAACCAGGGACTCAACATCATCCTGGGTGGCATCTTCGGGGAGATGGTATCCAAAAGAGTTGATTCCAACTTCGGCGCAGGCTTTTTGTTTGTTGCGTACATACACCTGCGAGGCTGGGTTTTCGCCTACCAGGACGGTTGCCAAGCCTGGCGCTGGAAGTCCTTTTTTCAGGCGGTCTTCAACTGCTACCTTGACTTCGTCACGGATTTCCTGCCCGATTTGTTTTCCATCAATGATATTCGCGCTCATGTTTGCCTCCGTGGGTCATTATACCCGAAAGGAATGTATAATTCGGGTATGCACACATCTTCCACCCCATTAATCATTGGTATTGCAGGCGGCTCAGGATCCGGAAAAACGACCCTGGCAAGCAGCATTCTCGAAGCCATCGGCGAGGATCGAATATCGTTTTTACCGCATGATGCCTACTACCGGGACCAGAGCAACAAAACGTTTGAAGAGCGGCTGCGGGTTAATTACGACCATCCGGATTCACTTGAGACCGAACTAATGATCAAGCACATCCAGGCACTCAAGCGGGGAGAAGCAGTTGACTTACCAGTTTATGACTTCAAGCAACATACCCGTGCGGCAGCCACTGTTCATGTTCTGCCAAAGCCAATTATCCTGGTGGAAGGGATCCTGATATTTGTCGAACCGAAGCTGCGCAACCTTTGCTCGATGAAGCTCTTTGTGGACACAGATCAGGATATCTGCTTCATTCGTCGTTTGCAAAGGGACGTTACCGAACGCGGTCGCACGGTCGAATCCGTGATCAACCAATATATGAATACTGTCCGCCCGAGTTTTATCGAGTTCGTGGAACCCACAAAACGTTTCGCGGATGTCATTATCCCCGAAGGTGGCATGAACACAGTAGCATCCGATATGGTGATCGCGCGCCTTAAAGCGCTTCTGCCAAGCTAGCCGTGGAAGAAAAGCCCAAATTTTCGAAATCACAGCTCTTCTTTCGCATCCTGCTATTGCTTTTGCTGATGGCGGGCACTGTTGTTCTAATCCTGAACCGTGACAAAATCCAACACCTGGAGGTCTACGGGTATCCGGGCATCTTCCTGGTTTCGCTGCTCTCAAATGCCACGATCCTGGTTCCACTGCCTGGGGTAATGATCACCTCAGCCATGGCGATGGTCTTTAATCCATTCTGGGTGGCGATAGCTTCCGGAGCTGGAGCCGCACTGGGAGAACTTTCGGGATACCTGGTGGGCTTCAGCGGGCAGCCAATGCTTGAAAAATCCGAGAAAGTCAAAAAATTGACAGCCTGGATGAAGCGCAATCAGTCCTGGACGATCTTTCTGCTGGCATTGGTCCCAAACCCATTGTTTGACATGGCAGGTTTCATTGCGGGAGCTTCCCACATGCCCGTTTGGAAATTTCTTATTTTTTGCCTTCTAGGAAAAGTTGCCAAGATGCTGGCATTTGCCTATCTCGGGGCAGGCATCTTTAGCGTTTTCGATTAGAAACATGGAAAGATTGGCTTAAGGTCACTCGTCGGCACAAAGAGTTCGCGGCTGTGTATAATAAAAGTATGAAAAATTGGATTGATTTAGTAGAAAAACATCTGGGGATATATTTGTCTGACCTTCAGCAGTTCCAGTTTCAGGTCCTCGAAGAGGAATTGTTGGAATGGAATAAAAAGATCAACCTGACCGCAATACGAGAGGTTGAAGGTATCCGAGAAAGACACTTTTTTGATTCCCTGACCTGTTTTATGGGCTTTGATGAATGGCCTGAAAGTCTGATTGATGTCGGCAGTGGGGCAGGGTTTCCGGGACTCCCGGTAAAATTCGTCATTCCCAACCTGCGCCTGACCTTGGTTGAATCTGTCGATAAGAAGGCAAACTTTTGCCGTCACATCGTAGAAACACTTGGTCTGACGGACGTCACGGTGCTTTCAAAACGCGCTGAAGAGGTTGGGCGCATGCCTGAACACCGTGAAGCTTACGATATCGCCATTGCGCGCGCGGTTGCTCCAGCCCCAACTTTGGCGGAATATCTTGTGCCTTTGGTCAAGGTCGGCGGAAGAGCTTTGATGCAAAAAGGGACGCGTGTTCCGGAAGAGGTGTTGCAAGCGGCCAGGGTCGTTGACCTGTGCGGCGGAGAGATTAGCGACCTGCAGCACCTGGACTTTGATGGGATTGAAGGAGAGGGCATCCTGGTGATCATCGACAAATTGCGCCCTACTCCGAGGGAGTTGCCCCGTTCCGTTGGCATCCCTGCGAAGAAACCAATCCTGACTTCTGATGACAAGAAGTTGTGGGAAACAATCAAAAAAATTACAACGAGTAACTGAACATTGCTATGAAAAGTGAAATAACTTTCTTTTGTGAATTGCGTGCTCAAGAATTGAAGAAACTCTTCGAAGACCGTTTTGTTTTTGACGACTTGAAGACGCTCAATGCCGGTATCTCGCTGGGCATTCTGGATTTGTCGCCTGAGCGGGCGAATGTTGTTAAGAAACTTAATCGGTTGGGGGTCCCGGTGACCGCCTGGCTGCTGCTGCCAGAGGAGCAAGGATACTGGTTCAACCTCGGGAATTACGCTGAGGCAACGGCACGCTACCAGGCTTTTAAGGTCTGGAGCGAGGAAAACCAGCTCGTGTGGGCTGCAGTGGGGTTGGACATTGAATCCGACATCAATGAAATGAAACGTTTCACCGATGAACGTGGAGCTGTCATCCAAAAAGCCATCAAGCGGCTGAAAGACACCATAGGCTATCGCGCGGCGAAGAAAGCTTACGAAGCCCTGGTTGCGCAAATCCATGCGGATGGATATTTGGTTGAGTCTTATCACTTTCCACTGATTGTAGATGATCGGGATGCCGGCTCAACCGTTCTGCAGCGCGTGGCAGGTTTGGTGGATGTGGCGGTGGACAGGGAAGTGTTGATGTTATATTCGAGCTTTTTCAGACCGCACGGACACTCCGTTTTGTGGAGTTACGCCCAACATGCCCAGGCGATTGGGATTGGCAATACCGGTGGAGGCGTCCAGGCAGGCGCGCTTGAGAACGTGCCTTACTTGACCTGGGATGAATTCGCGACCGATCTGCGCCTGGCAAGGCGGAGCGGCAAGCCAATCTATGTTTTCAGCCTTGAAGGCTGCGTGACGCAGGGGTTTTTGCCGCGCCTGGTTACTTTTGACTGGCAGGCTGAAGTCGATGTGCCTAAGACCAAATTGGTTTCAGCTGGTAGAAGCAGCTTACAGGGATTGTTGTGGGTGATTGAACGTCCGTTGGTGGTTTTGGCAGGCCTGGCTGGCGTGATCGGCACTGTGCTGATGATCAAATCTCACGGGAAATCGAAAAAGACCAGCAAATAGAAGTTCAGGTCAGTTGAAATTATCCACCAACCTTGCCCACTCGGCAACGCTGAGGGTTTCAGCACGGCGGGTAGGGTCGATGTCTGCTTCGAGCAGCCTGGTTTCTACCTCACCGGTAGGCAGGCTCAAGCCAGCTGAAAGCGAATTGCGCAAGGTCTTGCGTTTTTGTCCAAAACCGGCATGAGCCAATTTGAAGAACTGATCCAACTGATTTGAGGGGATGAGCGGCTCTGGATGCAGGCGAATGCGCAGCACCGCCGAGTCCACATCCGGGGCGGGGAAGAAACTGCCGGCAGGGATAATGCCCGCGATCTCCGGCTCGCCAAAAACAAACACTGAAAGCGAGAGCAAGCTCTTTTTGCCATCGCGTGCTACGATGCGGTGCGCGACTTCTTTTTGAATGGTCAGGATCACCCGCGAAGGCTTAAGATCGGCTTCGAGCAAATGGCGGATGATGGCGGAGGTGATGTAGTAGGGGATGTTCGCCACCACCACGTAGTTTTCCTGGTTCACCAGGGTAGATGGATCAAGTTCCAGGATATCGCCGGGCACAATTTGAACATTGGAAAACGGCTTCAAAGCTTCAGCAAGCGGCTCGAGCCTGTGCCTGTCAATTTCAACTGTGGTCACATGCGCGCTACTCTGTGCCAGCAGATAGGTCAGG
>MTKX01000546.1_pt4 | contig 11626 bp, 10 predicted proteins | sample 1042771 | NCBI WGS metagenome assembly MTKX01 (sample SAMN06212183, study PRJNA360534) | anaerobic digester metagenome | biome: Wastewater treatment plant; material: sludge; isolation source: anaerobic digester fed with sludge from wastewater treatment plant | place: Denmark: WWTP Randers ... | reverse complement strand
GTGTTCGAAAAGAAGCAAGCCCGGGTCGTTGAGCCGTCGGGCAAACCAGTACATGGCCGGAAAACACCCGCTGCGAGAACCGCAATCGCTAAAGCTGAAATGATTGCCTGTGGGTCCAGTCATATATAAGGGGAAGGCACCCGTTTCCAGGAATCCGGGAAACTCAGTCAGCCCGAAGTCCGTATTCAAAGCCGATTCCAAGGCGGCAATGCAGAGAATGNNATAACCCGCACCGCCCGTTCGGGCTCCCTCTCCAGAAGCGCCAGAGCCCCCAGGACCAGGCCGCCATGACAGACCTGGTTCCAGTTGTTGTCGCCGCTCACCCACCCGTGCTTGCCGGTAAAGGAAGGATCCAAGCCCTTTTCGATGATTGCCCGCCGTATTTGGGCCTCTTGTTCCGGTGTCAGCAATGGGAACAACCAGTCATACCCGAGGGCTAAGGCGGTTGTCATCTCCGCCACATCCAGAAAGTGGGATGGATTCCAGTCAGAAAAGGCGGCCGCCGCCACCATCTCCCCTATGGCCCGTTCCGCATAGACGGCCTCGCCGGTGATGCGGGATACAAAGGCAAGGCACAGGATGCGCCGCAGCGCCTCCCGTGAAACGGATAACAGGCGTTTGCCTTCTTGTTTGCGGACAACGGGTGGCTGTACGAGGATTTCATTCGCATTCTTTCGAATTAATGCAAACAAGGCGTCTTTGGTCTCCTGTACCGCGATTTCCTCGCGAACCCGGACTTCATCCGAAGCCGTCATCAGCAGCCTGGGATGAGGCGCGATATCGCCTATTGCGGCAGTAACCCGGTCGTCCAGTTCCGCTGACCACGCCGAAGCCGCGACCAGAACCACCGTCAGAAAAGATCTACTAAAACGATCACTTTGAGGCAAACGCATGTAACAAGACTCCCTCTGATTACTGACGAAAACAAGGATGAATTCCTTTTGCTCGTAACACGGGATAGCCCCGCACTTTTGCACCGGGCTGACGCCCCGGGCTCGCACGATTTTCCACAACTCAGTGTACCATGCCCCAACGCGGCAATGTCCAGCCTGAATATGGAATGATCATTCAGGACTTATTCAAAAGCCCCCTAAGCTCTGCTCCCCCATCCCGGACAGGTTTCAAAACAAATTCTGTTTCTATGTGTTTCCCCCGTCAGCGGCCCTTTTATTGTTTAAAGAAAGGAGTTGATGGAATGCATTGGAATAGGATGTAACCCTGACATAGCATAGTAAGGTGTTTATAATTTGGACATGGTGTGTTTTAAGTACCACAACATAAATGATAAAAGGAGGTGAATGCTATGAACGATGCGGAAGTATTGGTAAAGTTGCTTCTGAGTATCTTTTTGTTTCCGTGGGGCTTACTTTCCTGGCTTTTTAACATGGCCGTATGGAAGCACCCTGTTGGCCTGCGCCCACAGGGTGCTTTCTCTTTCTCAGAGGATTGTCATTTTAAATCCATGGAATACCTTCCGTCTCCGATTGCTGGGGCGCGATATCTCGGTTGCCTGGTCATCTTGTTTTCTTTGAACCCGACCGTGTGACTTCTTTCTGCGGATGACACCGTCTTAGGAATAAAATTCACAAGGATAAAGGGCTAAGAACGCCGCCAATCAGTTTTTTTCTTGGTTCAGTCGAAGAGACCAAGTCAACACCTGTAGCCCCAGCGGAAATACTCCTTCCGGATACATCGGGGCGAAGGGTGTACGCGGTGGCGCCGGCGCGTAAAAATTGATTGGGGCCAGCCGTAAACGGTACACTGTGTCCAGCCTGCATGCAATTATTATATGGCAGTTGCAGGGTGTAACCTCCAACCAATCAGGAAGACTTCCCATTATGAACGATAAAGCAAACGACAAATCCAGGCCGTCTTCAAGCGCACCAAATCAGCCGATGAAACCCTCCGCCGCCGCCAGCCCGCGGACACCGGAGCCCGTCCAGGATTCCGGCCTGCTCTCCAAGTTGAGCGGGCGGTTCAATACCGCCTTGCAGACAAACCGGGGCGGCAGCGGCATGCCTGTAACAAGCGCTCCGTCCGCCCCCCGCCCGACAGAAGATATCTCCATTGCCCGCATTCGCGGCAACAAGGCCCAAAAGATGTACATTCCCGAGGGCGTGGTCATCGAGGGTTCCATAACCGGCGGTTCGGAAACAGAAATACATGGTCGCGTTGAAGGCAACGTTTCGGTGGACAGCACCTTGCTGCTGGGGAAAAGTTCGTTGGTTAACGGTAATGTTCGCGCCGGTTCCTGCCAGGTGGAAGGTACCGTGAAAGGCGGCATCCAATGCACGGACGATCTCATTGTAACCACAACCGGGCGCCTGGCTTCGGATGCGGCCGCCGGAAAACAGGTCCGCGTGGCGGGCAATGTGGACGGCAATGTGAACACCCCCGGCACCTTGCGCATTGAAGCGGGCGGCGTTGTCAACGGTGACGTGCAGGCGCGCGTTTTTTCAATGAGTGAGGGCGCGGAATTGAACGGGCGCTGTTCGATGCGCACACAGGAGCGCCAGGATACGTTGTTTACGCCCTCTAACAAAGGTGAAAAGTAAACCATGCCATTTTTCTTTCATCCGGCGGATTTGCTGATGATTCCGGCAATGATAATCGCCGTTTGGGCGCAAATCCGGGTGAAGTCCGCCTATCAAAAATATGCCGCCATTCAGACACGCAGCGGAATGACCGGTGCGCAGGTTGCACAGCACATCCTGCAAAACGCTAATGTGAGCAATGTGCCCATCGAAGTGACGCCCGGCGAGATGACGGATCATTACGACCCGGTCAAGAAGGTGCTTCGCCTGTCCGGTTCGGTCTACGGGGGCACCTCGATCGCCGCGCTGGGCATTGCCGCCCATGAAGTCGGTCACGCCATTCAGGACGCTTCCGGTTATGCGCCGATGAAAGTCCGCCACTTGGTATATCCCATATCCCGCCTGGGCTCCATGCTCGCGTTTCCCCTTATTTTTGCGGGGTTTATTCTTAATTTTTCCTTCAGCAGCGTGTTAATCAATCTGGGCATCTGGCTGTTTACCGCCGCAGTGGCCTTTACCATTGTGACTTTGCCCGTCGAATTCAATGCCAGCAGCCGGGCCGTTCAGGCCTTGACCGCCGGCGGCTACATGAGCCAGGATGAGTTGCGTGGAGTCCAAAAGGTTTTGGGCGCGGCCGCCATGACCTATGTGGCGGCGGCAGCCGCGGCGGTGCTGCAGCTGATACGCTTTCTTCTCATTGTACGCGGCCGCGACTGAAGATATGTTTCGTTCCAAAGCGACATCGCCGCCCGTTCCGTCCGGGCGTATTGTGTTGTTGTCTCTCTGCATAATCATTGCGGGGCTTGACGCTGCGCAGGGGGAAGAGGATCTTCTGCTGACGGTAAGAATGAGGGGCATCGCCGACGGCGTTGGATTGACTTCAAGAAAAGTCGCCATTGAACAGGCGCAACAGCGGATCATGGAAGAGGTGTTGCAGTCCATGACCCATGCAACGGACATGACGCTTTTCAAGCCCATCCTGCGCCAGACTTCCCGTTATATTCCCCGGTATGACCTGCTGCGCACGGATATTACCGGAGAGACCACAGAAGTGGAAATTGACGTGCACGTCCTGGAGAAGCCGCTCCGCCGCGATATCGCGGCGATTATGCTCCCGCGCCTGCCGCGCAAACCTTCCGTGCAACTGTTGATCGCCGATTATATCGGTCCCGCCGCGGCATCGGGCGGCCCCACCTTCGATATTGCTGAAACGGTCTTGCGAAAGGCACTTGAAGAGTTTGAGTTTACCGTGAGGGGTATTCAGGATATTCTCGACCACTATGACATGGCTCAGTTGCTCGAAATCATTCAAGGGGAAATGGATGCAACAGCGTCATTTGCCCGGGCTAATGGAGAAGATGTCCCGATCGTCGGCGCGGTGACCACCATCCACGNNAGAAGATGTCGTGATCGTCGGCGCGGTGACCACCATCCACGAATCTCTGGCCGCCGATTCCAATATGCTCACGAACAGGGCGCGCATAACCCTGAGGATTTTATCCGGAACGGACGGAAAGGCTCGTGATACCTTGGTTGCGGAAGCGGCTGTACAGAGCGTAGACCCGGTGGAGGGCGGCACCCAGGCCGCCCAGGATGCCTGCGGCAAATTGACCACCGACTGCATCGTGGGCGTGGTAATCGCGATGCTGGGCCTTGAAGATGAAAGCCGCGTCATCTTCCGCGTGGAGGGACCAAATTCCCCGGAAACCATGACGGAACTCGAAGGCATGCTTCGCGCCATTCCAGGCGTTTCGGAAATAGAGTCCTTGTTCTACTCCCCCACGCTGGCTCGGTTGGCGGTAGACTATGGCGGTACCATGGCTTATCTGTCGGATTTGCTTGCAGGCCGTCCTGTCAACGGACGTAAGATAGAAATCGCTCGTTGTGTTCAACGGGAAATAACCATCCGATTCAAATAAGCGTATTTCGACAGGACAAGGGAAGTCCTGTCCTCCCCCCACCCGCCTCTCTTCACTCCGCACCTACCGGGACGATAAAAGGCCGTCCGGCTCGTCATTCCAGGAGATTCAGTGACCGAACCGGCACGCACCAGCATCCGAATGTCAGGAACCTCACTTCGCCGTGAACGCTTATGAAACCGACGGAGACCTGCCAAAAGAAAGGGTAGAAAATGATAAGCGCCCCGGCGGAGACCTGTTCTTGCCGGGGCGCGTATACTGTCAATAAACTACGTACCGTCTATTTTTTTTCCGTAAGTTTTGTTTCCGGATGTTCATAATCATTCTTCGCATAGTCACGATACTTGGGCGGGACATCTGTAATAGCGTCCTTGGCCAGCCATTGCAGTTTTCCATCCATCAACAGGTTGGCAACCTTTACATACTTCTTGTTGTGATGATGATTCACAGCCTTAAAATTAGCCTCGATACGGCGCCTGGCTTCGCTGCAGAACAGGTCCACCAATTCCTGCGGCGTCTGGTCACCGGGGTTGACCGACAACAGATGTTCCGCATAGGCAAGCGCGGCCGCCATGACGAACAGATCCGTGCCGATGTCCACGAAATTACCCAGCAATACCTGCTCATTCTCCAGTTTTTGCCGGTAACGGCCCATGGTATGGAAGATGCGCCGGGCCAGTTTTTTACAGGATTTTGAGACGTAGCCCAGGTGCGCCCTGTTGGCCCCGCTGAGTTTATTGACATTGAAATTTGTCGAGGCCGGCATATAGGTGCTCGGGTACCATTTGGAATAAAACTTGAAAGCCTTCCAAGCGAGGGCGATTCTGCTTTCTTTCTGGCCGGGCTTGGGCTTCATGATGGGCATAACGAGGCTGAAATGGGTGTCCACGGCCTCGCGGGCCATGATCAGGTGCATCACTTCCGAAGAGCCCTCAAAGATGCGGCCGATGCGCATGTCGCGCATGGCGATTTCCGCTGCGGAAGGTTTCTCGCCACGCCCATAGAGGGACAGGGGATTCTCATAGCCACGGCCGCCACGAATCTGCATGTAGTCATCCAGGCATTTCCAGACATATTCCGAGCAGAAATATTTGGCCGCCGAAGCCTCCAGCCGAATGTCCGCATTCTTCTGGTCGGCAAAAGCGCAGGTCAGGGAAACCATCGCCTGCATGGCAAAAAGATGCGAGGCATAGATGGCTATTTTCTTCGAAATGGACTGGTGTTTGCCTACGGATTTTCCCCACTGAACCCGGCTGTTGGACCATTGTTCCAGCTCCTTGATAAACATCTTCAACGTGCCGATACCGGCAGCGGGCAGCCCCAGGCGCCCCGTATTCAACGTGGTCAAGGCAATCTTAAGCCCCATGCCGGGTTTGCCAATCATGTTTTCAACCGGGACTTTGACGTCCTTGAAGGTCAAGGCGCCATTCATGATGCCACGCAAGCCCATAAACATGCACCGGCGTGCGCGCTCAACACCGGGACTGTCCATTTCAACGACAAACGCGGAAATTTGCGGGATTGGCTTGCCGCTCTTGGATATTTTGTCTGGCGTGCGTGCCATCACTACGATGAGCGACGTCTTGGGGTCCATGCCGTTCGTGCACCACAGTTTGTCGCCGTTCAGAATGTAATACGAACCATCTTCGGAAGGTTCCGCCCAGGTGATCATTTTCGCCGGGTCGGACCCTACGTCCGGTTCGGTCAGGGCAAAAGCGGAAATTTCACCTTTTGCGAGGCGGGGCAGAAACTTTTTCTTCTGTTCTTCGGTACCAAAGCTTTTCAACGGCTCGGGTACGCCGATACTCTGATGGGCGGACAGGTAGGTGACCGTGCTGCCGCAGTAACTGCCCACCATCCCCAGCACGCGCGCATAGTTCTGAACGGAAAGTCCAAGACCGCCATACTCCTTCGGAATCTTCATGCCGAAAAGCCCGAGTTCCGCCAGTTTGTCAAGTGCCTCCCGGCTATACTCCCCGGACCTGTCGATCTCATAGGGGTCGACATAGGTTTCGAGAACTTCCTTGACCTTTTCAAGCAATGCATCCCCGATGGCTTTGTCTTCTGCAGACTGGGCCGGGAAAGGATGCATCAAGTCCCATCCAAAATTGCCCCTGAACATTTCGGCGGTGAAACTGCGGTATTCCCATTTGGACTCACGCGCATCTTCCGCCAATTCCATTGCGACATCTTGAGCTTTTTTGTCTTCAGCCATGACCTTAAATCCTCATTTTTTGCTAACCTTGGTTTATTTACCTACCGACAAGTAAACAGCAGTGTATCATGTTCCAACACAAAATTCCAGTAAGAGTGTATTCTATCCCATGTGCGCAACTGTTGTCAATAATCACATTTACTAAAATACCCAGACCGCCGTAAGCGTGAAGCGGGCTTTTGGGCTATACCGGAAGGGTATAAATGCACTCGTTACCGGCATATGGATCAAAAAGGGTAATACCCTTTTCATTAAAAAGCGCGGTAACCGGAGCACCTTTCCCTTCGGCGAGATAGGCATGATTTCGCTGTGCGACCTGCCGGGCGGCATGCACAATAAGTACGGATAGACGGGCTTCGCGCGCGTCAGGATAGGTGCCGGCGATGTTATCGAGCGTTGCGCCCATAAATTTCATCTGCGCGATCTTTGTGATACAGACGACAATACTGTCGACCCCGTATCCGCAATACGCATAGGATCCATCCTCGCGCCTGACGTCCCGGGTCATATGTACGTTGGCGGTGCGCATGCCGGCATTTTCCGCGACATACCGCAGCCCGCGGTACTGCGTGTCAGATTCGACGAGGCCTTTGGTGCCGAAAAGGCGACTTTCCTGATTCACAGGCCCCTCGAAACCGTCCGGGAGAATCCAGTTATTGTGGAAGTCAATGCTCATCCCGTTATCAAACTGCACTTTGACTTGCACGGCGTCAAAGGCGTCCATTCCGTACTCTACCTTTAGTTTTTTCTTCTGACCCACGGCATGAAGTGACACCGGTTTAACCTTGAAATTGGCAATGAACAAATCCGTCCAATGACACCCAACGTAACTGAAAGGATCACTCTTTTCCGCCCAGGCACGAAAAACCTGGGTCGACACGGAAAGGGGTTCTTCCAGAACAGCGGTGCCATAGAGCGGCACGCCGATCTGTTTCGAAATATCATCGCGAATGCGCAGATGGTCGGGGTCGTAGCGCTTGTGCATGTCCACCCCCACCAGGCGGCAGCTGCGCTCTGAAGCCTCGATGATAGCATCGGCTTCGCGCCCGTCAAGCGCCATGGGTTTCTCTGTAATCACATGGACACCCGCCCGCAACGCAGCAAGAATAGGCGGGGTATGCAGGTGATCGGGGGTGGCAACCGCCAGGATGTCCAAGTCGGGATAATCCCTTACAATATTTTGCCAGGGAGTCTCTCCGTGATAAACGGCGAAATCCATTCCCAGCTTCCCAAATTCATCACGGCGTGCCCGGCAGGTAGTCTCGCTGCGCGTGCCCAAAGCGACAAACCGAATGCTTATGCCTTCCAACGCTTCGGCCAGAAAATCCAGCCCGAGGCGGCCCAACCAGGGAATCAATCCATACTTTTCCAACTGGCAGTAGGCGCGCAAATGGACGTCCCCGCCGAACATACCCGCACCGACCAGTGCTATTTTCAGTTCTTTTTTCATATGCCCGCCTTCTCTAGTGCCAAAGAGGAACAACATTGATTTTAGGCTTCATTGAAGCCAATGATTAAGAATATCACAGCGTCGCCGCTGCCGTAAAATGCATCCGAAATGGTGTCTGAACCGCTGCAATCCTTTTCACAGACAAACCATCACGCACCGTCTTGGACGGTACGTCAAGCCATCTTCCGCCTGAAAGGCCGTTGACGCCGGGACCGTAAAACAGGTATGATTTTGACAGTGAAGCAAAAATTTCCCGAAACAGACACAGGGGCATGCGCCATGATAGACAGTAAACTCGTAAAAGCGCTCCGATTGGAGTATCACCCGGTTGCTACGGTTTGGACGGATATCAAGCCCGTCCCGGCCATTGAATTCGGCACCCATAAATTCGGATGCGTTATGTTTCATTTGGTGGCGGCGGCCAAGGGCCGCACGGCAGTTATCAGCCGGGACACCTATGGCTGCCCGGGCGCCGGTGTCGGCCTTGGGTTTGGCAACCGCTACCTGGACTTTCCGGGCGGTTGCGAATCCTTTTACCGCTTCCTGTCCTCGGGTTGCGGGGAGGACCCGGTGGGCAGACAAATCGCCGAAGGAATCGCCGCGTCAGGCAACCGGGATATGGCGGATGAATTTTTATATGGGGAACGCTATGTCAAAAACGCGGATGCCACCAAACGTTTTGTGGATGCACTTCCAATTCAAGATATTCCGGCAAAATACGTGGTACTGCGTCCCATGATGGAACACGACCTGAACAGCGATGAGGTGCGAGTGATCACCTTGCTGGTCACCCCGGACCAGCTGTCAGCCCTGGTTGTAATGGCCAACCACGAACATCCGGAACGGGAGAATGTGGGTATTCCCTATGCTGCGGGATGTCAGGTCATGGGCATACTCATGTACCGTGAGCAGGAAAAGGACCACCCTCGCGCCCTGATAGGTTTGACCGATCTCTCCGCCAGAAAAAATGTGCAACGCAGTCTGGGCAAAAACATGATGACCTTTTCCATGACGCCAGCCATGTTCCAGTCAATGGAGGCAAATGTGGAGGGCAGTTTCTTTCATCGCCACACGTGGGCATCGTTATAAAACGATCCCAGCCATCCCAATCATTAAGGCTTTGGACGACAGCTAGGCATGGGACCCATAATGCCTTCATAAAACGCCCGGATCCGGTCGAAATCGGCATGCATATCTCCTGTGGTGAAGATGGGTTCTCCGCAGCCGAAGAATTTTTTGCTGTAGTCAATGAACCAAGGCCAAACCGGCACGCCCGCGGCATGGGCGATCGCATAAAACCCCGTTTTCCAATAAGCCACCTCCTTGCGTGTTCCTTCGGGCGGTATAACCAAGTACAGTCTATCCCTGCTTGAAAAGGCATCAACCATTTGCCCCACCATGCCGCCGGGTTTGGTCCGGTCAACCGGTACGCCCCCCAGCGCCTTCCAGAGGGTCCCCGCCGGAAACCAAAAATGGCTTTTTTTCATCATGAACCAGATAGGGATCCGCAACGCCCACGCCCCCAGCAAGGTGTAAAACAGGTCCCAATTGGTCGTATGGGGGACGGCGGTAAGCACGGCCTTGGGGCAGGAGAATTGGCGTCCTACGACTGTCCAGCCGAGCCGGCGCAATAGCCATGCGGCGAATGGACCGCTGATTTTCTGCAGAAAGGAGGAATGTTCGACAAAATCCGACATGATACAAGCCTATTTCTTTAGGAGTAGATGTTGTCCCCTTTCACAAGAAATACCACACCGCAATCCAGTAAGCCCCCCCCTACTTGCAGCCGTACGATGAGATGGAATCCTTTATGTTCTTGAAAAATCATCCGCATGATGGGACATAAATTTCCGCATGCGTTTCATGGCATTCCGTTCAATCTGGCGAATACGCTCTCGGGTAAGGTCAAAATGTTTTCCTGTCTCTTCAAGCGTATGAGGACAACCGTCATCCAGTCCATAACGGAACCGCATAATGGCGGTTTCCCGTTCGTTCAGGAGACTCATCAGCGCCTCCACTTCCTGGTCTCGCTCGAACTGCTTCATCCCCGGGTCAACACTGGGGACCTCGGGCGAATCCGCACCTTCCGTAAAGTCCATGATGTCTGTAGACTGCAAGTTTTCCAGGGGAGACACCGTCTCCGCAAAGAGCTCTATACGCTTTAAATCAGCGACTTTAATCTGCATGGCCCTGGCCATTTCCGCGTTGGTGGGTTTTCTTCCATTCTTGATATAGAGTTCTTCCGAAATGCGTTTATATTTTGCCAAATTGTCCGTAATATATACCGGAATTCGAACCGTCCGGCCCTGGTTGGAAAGCGAACGGGTGACCGCCTGACGCACCCACCACGTCGCATAGGTGGAGAATTTACAGCCGCGATTCGGGTCGAAACGCTCCACGGCTTTCATAATACCCAGATTGCCTTCTTCTATCAGGTCGAGCAGGGGGAGCCCATAGTAGAGGTACTTCTTGGCTATACTCACCACCAGACGCAAATTGGAAACAATTAGAATGCGGCGTGCCGCCAAGTCGCCTTTCTTGGCAAGTCTTGCCAGACGCAATTCTTCCGAGGCCGACAGCAGCGGTATTTTGGATATTTCACTAAGATAAATACTTAGGCTTTTGTCTTTGACATCATACATAGCATGGTTATTTCATGGTGACTGCCACACAACATACCCTGTGCAAGTATAATAAATCATCTTCACAGGTTCTTACAAACGGGAGACAAAGAAAGGTCAACCCTCTGGATTGTTTGTCGTCTTGTTGGATGTCTTTGCATGAGGAAGTTAAAAAGAATATACTAGTCTTCTGCTTGGATATGGGCTTTCTGAAAGCCGGTTACATCGAACAACGACTGCCGAACCGAGGAATACCCCCAATCTGGATAAGTACCGTCTATACCCGTTTGTTATCAGGCATGTCCTTACAACTACAAACGAACAGGAACACATATGAATACCCAAAATCTTGCAAAGATTGCCTGCTGTCTAGTTGTGCTCTTGTCGGTATTCACCGTAAGTACGTCACCCGCAAGCGCGAACAGACTGGATGAAGATGGGTTTGCCCTACTTAACCGCTCTTTGATGCACTATGCCCAGTCCAAAACGGTATACGAAGGGGAAGGGGTGGATGATTGCCATCCGGACCTCACCCCCCCTGTTCTGGAGTATGGTGAAATGACTATCGTGCTTAATCAGTCCGGCACCAATAATTCATTGTGCCTGGCAGGTGGCGACCAGCAGTTATCACTTTTTGAAATGCTTTATAACTATGGTGCCATTCTCAATTTATACGACAATTGTGATGCGTATTCTCTGCTGGATATTGAAATCGATCAATGCAGTTTTGATTGTGATGATTTAGACGGCGCCTCACTAGGAATAACGATAACAGATACAGCAAAAAATAGCAGTCTCTGGATTGTTGATGTAGACGTAAGAGATAGTTTCGAGGTATGCCTTATAGGTGAAGGCGAAGGCGAAGGCGGGAATGAAGGCGAAGGTGA
>MTKX01021144.1_pt2 | contig 11637 bp, 13 predicted proteins | sample 1042771 | NCBI WGS metagenome assembly MTKX01 (sample SAMN06212183, study PRJNA360534) | anaerobic digester metagenome | biome: Wastewater treatment plant; material: sludge; isolation source: anaerobic digester fed with sludge from wastewater treatment plant | place: Denmark: WWTP Randers ... | reverse complement strand
TGATGGAAAAAAGTCGCAGTAGCTTTTAGGTCTGCCCGGCAGCCATCGCCAGAGTTATAAATACGGTATTCCCTTGACCATACCCCAGGAATCCCGGAGGATGGGATGAATATCTATTGCGAGGATGAGATGCCTAAAGTCACAGTGGAGATACCCCAGCACATCATCGATGATGTCCAGTCTCATGTGGGGGACGGCAGGAAGTTCNNGAGAACGGCACTGCGAAAGATGCTGGATCAACTGGATGAGATCGACAGACGCAGGGGGCGGGCGGGAGAATGAAGCTGGGAGTAGTTACAGAGTTTGATGCCGCACACAGCCTTCCCGGCTATCAGGGCAAATGCGCTCATATGCACGGCCACACCTACCAGGTGGAGATCGTTTTGGAAGGGGAGGTGGGAGAGGACGGCTTTGTCATGGATTTCTATCAGATCAAGAGGTTGGTGGCAGAGGCCCTGCAGGATCTGGACCATAGCTGCCTCAACCACATCCTGCCCAATCCCACTGCAGAGAGCATAGCTCAATGGATAGCCGACCGGCTGAAGCAAAATCTGAAGGGCACAGCGGTTCGGCTCTTCTCTTTAAAGCTGTGGGAAGGAAAAAACAAATGGGTGATGATAGACTGAAATTCCTTGAAGGCTACTGGGTGGGAGTAACGTCCCATTCTTTGACCGACTCGGGATGCTCTTTGAGCTCCTTGAGCCGGGCTGCGGCCTGCTCCTCATAGAATTTCTTGTATTTCTTTTCTTTATCATCGCTGTTCCATTGGGCTATCTTTCGGTCCAGGGCCTCGAACATGTATTTCTCGGCAGCCTTGACCGTTTCCAGGTCTCCCCTCAAGACCAGTATCTCTCTATCCATCACCTCACCGGTCATGTCCATCTTGCCGGGCCTTCGGATCAGATCCAGGTCGAAATTCTCCACGAGCTCGCGGATTACAGATACGGGCATGCTCAGGGGAATGGCCAAGTCAAACAGCCCGGTCAAATCTTCTGCTTCTTCATTAGGCGAGACCATAATTATCACGGTTAAGGACAATCCTGCCTCGATTTAAGCCTGTCGAATATCCCCCGACGGAAGGCAGGATCATGGTCAATGAGAGCTTGATTGAAGGATGCAGCGTACTCTTGCCCTAGCAGGAGCAGGATATTTTTCCCAAATCCGGCATTTTCCGGCACCCAATTGCAGCAGGTGGTGGCAGAGAAGGGAAACAGTTATAAATGGGATCATCAATGCAAAGTGCGGATCGGGCCCGTAGCTTAGCCAGGTTGAGCGCACGGCTGATAACCGTGAGGTCACGCGTTCAAATCGCGTCGGGCCCATAGCAGTCTTTTAAAATGGGTTTATGGCAGTTTTATGGCTGCCCAGCTTAAAACGATTTTATCCCGATATATCCCCCTCCAGATCCACGTTCATAACATATTGGAAGGGCAGATTCTGGCACCATCCAGATTTCTCGAAAAGGGACATAAAGCAGACGCCAATCAGTTTCTTGTATTGCATTCTGCCCAGAAAATCCTTCATCTCCTCGGCCTTGACCCCGATTTTGGGCATGGCCATGCCGCCCAGAATCACAACCACATCCGCCTGGGCATCTGTCGCGCCGGACAGCTCCATTCCGTATTCAGTAGCTACCATGCTCCTGGCTTTATCCATCTGCAATCCGGGCATAAAGGCCAGGGACTTTTCTCGTACCGGATAGCCCAGAAACAGGGCAAATGGGGTGCAAAATCCGGGAGAGCCAATGAATACTATCTTCTTGTCGTCCTTTACCAGATCCCTAAATCCATTGAGCATGCCGCCCAGACCCTTTACATCCTGCATTTTCTCCATAGAGACCAATCCTATATCTCTGCCGCGATATATGCTGAGAATTCTTTAGGCATTTAGACTACTGAGATGATATAGTTAATCTTAAAGCTTGATCTGAAAGCCTGATTCAAAACGTTTATGAGGAGAGAACTGCCTCTTGGCGGTGATGTCTAAGAGAAATGTAGATAAGGGAGATGGCGGCAAAAATACTGCGGTGCAGCCCCGAGAGGCAAAGCCGAAAGGTGCCTCATCCACCTCTCTGGAGAATAAGGCTAAAGCTCTGAGCAAAGCTGCGGCTTCGATGAGCAATGACCTGTATATTTATATCGCACTGATATTGACTGCCATATTTTCATTTTATCTGCGCGGCATTGTGCCCTGGAACCGGGTCTTTTCGGGCAGCAGCGTCATCTTCAGCAGCGAGACCGATGCCTGGTATCATATGATGCTGGCCCACGGCACGGTCATCAACCTGCAGAGGCTCTTCTTCGATCCCATGACCAACTTCCCTCATGGAACGCCCACTCACTTCGGACCCCTGCTCAGCTGGGCCATAGCTATATTCTCCTATATCTTCGGTCTGGGCAATCCCAGTGCTCATCTGGTGGATGTGGTAGGAGCCCTGATGCCGGCGGTCATGGGGGCTCTGCTGGTCTTTCNNGCTACTGGGCAAGAGCTGCGGACTTCTCTCAGCGCTCATTGTGGCCGTACTTCCCGGGCAGTTCTTCAGCCGTACCACACTTGGATTTACGGATCACCATGCGGCAGAGATACTATTCAGTACCCTGACCATGATGTTTCTCATCCTGGCCCTGCATTCAGGAAGGAGCATGAGCTTTGCCGGGGTGCAGAAGGATTGGTCTGCATTCAAAAAGCCTCTGCTTTATTCCATTCTGACCGGCGTTTCATTGGGACTTTACATTGATGCCTGGTCATCAGGGTTCCTATTTGAGGGAATAATTCTGGCTTTCATCATGCTGCAGAGCATATTCGATCACATAAGGGGAAAGAATATCGAGTATCTGTGCATAACGTCAGGCATTGGATTCCTTGTAGCCACGCTGATGGTTCTTCCCTTTGTTGATTCGTATTACGGTTTTAACCAATACATCTACAGCCTGTTCCAGCCGACTATTTTGCTCATAGGAGTGGTAGCAGTTGCATCTCTAGCCATCATTTCCCGGCTGATCAAAGAGAAGGGATTTGCTGGGTATTACTATCCGGCAACACTATTTGGCCTGGCTGCTCTGGGCACATTTGTGCTTTATTTTGCTCTTCCCCAGTTTACCAAGCCGCTTCTTGCAGGCTTTGCCATATTTCAGGCTAAGACTGGAGGCGCGGCAACCGTAGGCGAAGCGGCTGCATTGCTCTCCGAGGGAGGAGCATTCTCCTTTGGCAACGTCCTGCGTTCGTTTCCGGGATTGGGGGCCATGAGCGGATCGCCCTTGGCAATTTTATTCTCCCTGTTTACATTAGCCCTCATTGCTCTGATAGTGATGGCCATTCGCAATGCAAAATTCCAAAAACCAGCTGAGGTGCTGGTTTTGAGCTGGTCGATCATAATTCTGATCATGACCCTAGCCCAGAACAGATTCACCTACTACTATGCAGTCAATGTGGCCATACTAACCGGATTTCTGGTTATCTGGCTCCTGCAGAAGGCGGGGATGGGCAGCCTGGAAAAAGAGCTGGCAGGCATTAGAGACCAGAATAAATTGATGGTTACATCGCTAAAGCTACTCGTAGCAGTAGTGCTGATATTCGTCTTGATCATCAACCCCAGCCTGAGCATGAGCAAAATGTATGCCAGGAGCGCCGGTGGGCCTGATGCCGACTGGCTGACATCCACCAGATGGCTGCAAAACAATACCCCTAGCCCGGGCATGGAGCTCTATCAGAAATATGAGCGGCCTGCCGATGGCAAGTTTGCCTACCCCGATGCAGCTTACGGCATCATGTCCTGGTGGGATTACGGGCATCTCATAGAGGTGGTGGGACATCGCCTTCCCAATGCCAATCCCTTCCAGCAGGGCATAGGCAGCGCCACTAAGAATATATCTGGCTCTTCTCCCTTCTTCTTAGCCGAGAACGAGAGCCGGGCAGAGGAGGTGCTGGCAGCCATCGATCTCAATCGCAGCCCCTACATGAACACCAAGTATGTGATGATCGATCAGCCCATGGCCGTGGGCAAGTTCCATGCCATGGCCGCCTGGAGCAGCATTTCCACCTCCCGCTATATGGCCGGAGTCTATCAGCAGCAGGGAGATCAACTGGTTCCGGTGCAGATCTGGCGTGAGCCCTACTTCAATACCATAACCGCACGGCTGTACTTCTTTGATGGAAGCGAGACCGCCGGGGAGAGCGGCGTGGGGCTGTCGTATCAGGGCCGGCAGGTTGCCGAGGGAGTCACCGTTCCCGTGCTTACCGAGGCCCCCAAGATAACCACAAACCGTACTGAACTGGAGGCCTTTGTGGAGGAGAGGCGAAATAGCGGAGATATGGCCGAGATCGCGGCCATGACTCCTGCCAATCCCGCCTTCCCCACCCCTGCCCTGCAGCATTACCGGCTGGTGCATGAGTCGGAATCGACAGTGACGGGCAACGGCCAGAAGCTGGTCAAGACCTTCGAGCATGTTCCGGGAGCGGTGGTGCAGGGAAGCGCTGCGCCGGGAACAAGGGTAGTGGCCCAGGTCCCGGTCATAACCAATATGAATCGTGCCTTCCTCTATCAGCAGTCCAACATCAGCGGAGCTGACGGCCGGTTCACACTGGTCCTGCCATACTCCACCGAGGGGCCGATTGATGGCGGCACCAACTTCGACACCAAGCCGATGAGCGCCTACCAGCTCAATGTGGGCGATCGACAGGCGGAGCTGAGAGTGCCCGAGGATTACGTCCTCTCCGGCGAGGTCATAACCGTATGAGGCTGCTCCAGGAGATGAGCTGGCCGGAGATCGAGGAGGCTCAGAAGGGATGCCGAACGGTGATTGTGCCGGTGGGGGCGATCGAGGAGCACGGGCCGCACCTTCCCACCATCACCGATACGGTCCAGGCCATGGAGGTGGCACGGATTGTAGCGGAGGAGAAAGGGCTCTTCCTGGCCCCGCCTCTATATTACGGCGTCTGCCGCAGCACGAGAGCCTTTCCCGGCACCATCACCGTGGGTCATGATGCCCTGAGGGCTTATGCCAAGGATCTGCTGGTCTCATTTGCCGACAGCGGCTTCTCCGGGGTGATGATTTTGACCGGGCATGCCGGAGGCCAGCATATGGCTGCTCTGGAGGAGGCTGGGCAGATGGCAGTGGAGGAGCGCGACTTCCGGGTGAGCGTGGTCTCGCTTTTCGATCTCATAGACTTCAGCACCGTCGAAACCCCGCACGACGGGCACGCCGGAGAGGTGGAGACGTCCTTGATGATGGTCATCCGGCCCGATCTGGTCAAGGGCAGACCGGAGAAGCATTTCCCCAGGCGGCCCCGGTTCATGATCATGAAGGATGTGCGCCACCTGATGGGCAACGGCATCATGGGCAACCCAGAGCCGGCCTCGCCGGAGAAGGGAAGGCAGTACTTCCAGATGGCGGTGGATGGGGTGAAAGCGGCCCTGGAGGAGCTGGAGAGCGAAGAGTGGACAAAGAAGTGATATGCACTTCAACCGCCATATCCATTTTCCTTTTTTTGCGTTCTTCTCACAGCTATCCCCTTTCTCTTTTTATTCGACAGGTTTATAAATCATCAACCTAACCGGAAAAACCGTGCCCGGCAATGCTAAATGCTCATCTATAAGTCATAAAATCAGGCTCTTAAAGCCGGAGAGGCTAGTTTGCGGCATCTTCGGGCAGATGATCTTTTCTTTCTTTTAAATGGGGCGAGAGGGCGAGGGAGACTTGCCCCGAAACGCCCGGTTGAGGAATGATAAAATGCTATCAGAAAATGATCTTAAGGTTCTTAAAGCGATCTCTGAAGGACTATGCGATCCTCAGAGCATCGCCGAGAAACTCCAGATGAAGGTGGAGGCGATAAGAGCATCAGCGGATGCTCTGGGGGAGCAGGGCTTCATCTCGGTCACAAAATCAGTAGAGGAGTCGGTCACTCTCACAGATGAGGGTAGAAGGTATGCAGAAGAGGGGCTTCCGGAGAGGGCTCTGCTATCTTTCATTGGCTCGGGGAAGTCCATGTCTGAGCTGAAAGATCCAACCCAGAAGATTGGACTAGGGTGGCTTCGCAAGAAAGGCTGGGCAGCTATAGATAAGGGGGTGATCAGGCCGACGGGCCCTGCTCCGAAAGGTGAAGATGAGGACGTGCTGGGGAGTCTGCTGGCAGGGACGAAGAGCAGCATTGGGCTCGATAATAAGACCCTTTCTGATCTGAAGGGAAGGGGCTTGGTCTCCTTCTCCAAGAGCAAGCAGTGGCACTACGAGATAACAGAAGCTGGAATTCTTAAGAAAAAGGAAACTGAAAGAGCTATATCATCTAAATTCGCAGGGATAACAGTCGACGGTGTCATAGATAAGATAACTTCTGACATTATAAAATATGGGCAGTGGGGCGTTGAGCTAAGGGGTGAACTGGCTGATAACTACGTAAAACGAGATGGTAAGTTGTATTCGATCCGTCCCTACGACGTTACCCTAGCCGCAGACAAAATCTATCCCGGCAAGAGGCATCCCTACCAGAGGCTCATCGACTTCATGCGGGAGATCATGCTGGAGATGGGATTTGTGGAGATAAAGGGCCAGATCGTCCAGTCCAGCTTCTGGAACTTCGATGCCCTCTTTCAGCCCCAGGACCATCCCGCCCGGGAGATGCAGGACACCTTCTACCTGGACAGCCGGGCGGAGATCCCCGACTACACTCGGGTCAAGGAGATGCACGAGTGCGGGCGGGGAGCGGAAAGCACCGGCTGGGGAGGAGTCTGGAGGCCGGAGGTGGCCTGCCAGGAGGTCCTGCGCACTCACACCACAGGAGTGACCATCAAGTATCTGGCCGAGCATCCCCAGCCGCCGGTCAAGGCCTTCGGCATAGACCGGGTCTACCGGCGGGAGGCCATAGACGCCACCCACACCCCGGAGTTCGAGCAGCTGGAGGGGATAGTCATGGACAAGGATGTGACCTTCTGCCATCTCTTGGGCATTCTCAAGGAGTTCTATGCCAAGATGGGCTTTGAGGAGGTTCGCTTCCGGCCCGGCTACTTCCCTTACACCGAGCCCTCCGTGGAGCCGGAGGTTTTCATAGATGGCCTAGGCTGGGTGGAGCTGGGAGGTGCGGGTGTCTTCCGAAAAGAAGTAACCGCGCCATTCGGCATAGAGCATCCCGTCCTGGCCTGGGGGCTGGGGGTCTCCAGGGTGGCCATGCTCCGACTGGGGCTCAAGGACCTGAGGCTGCTCTATCAGTCGGACCTGGAGTGGCTTCGTCAGACGCCGGTCTCTATCAAGCTATGAGGTGAACATTCATGCCTGTAGTAAGAATTCATTATGAGGATATGGAGAGGCTGATTGGAGCCTCAAAAGAGACGATCATGGGCCGGCTGGCCATGATGGGCGCAGATATCGGAAAGCGGGCGGAAGAGGAGTATGTGGATGTGGAGTTCTTCCCCGACCGGCCTGACCTTTACAGCGCCGAGGGTGTGGCCAGGTCCATGCGGGGCTTTTTGGGGCTAGAGACCGGGCTGGCGGAATATTCTGTGGAGAAGGGGCCCATAGTTTTGCAGGTGGATGAGTCCATACTGGGGGTGCGGCCGGTCATAGGCTGCGCCGTGGTGCGGGGGCTCTCTTTTTCCGATGAGGCCATAGAGTCGCTCATGGGCTTGCAGGAGGACCTGCACTGGGGCCTGGGCAGGAACCGCCGCAAGGTGGCCATCGGGGTGCACGACATCTCCAGGGTCAGCCCTCCCTTCCGCTACTTCGGGGAGAGACCGGAGCGCAGGTTCGTGCCGCTGGATTTTGAGGAGGAGATGAGCATGAAAGAAATCCTGGAGAAGCACCCCAAAGGCAGGGGCTACGGCCACATCCTGGAGGGCTGCGATAGATATCCTCTGATCGTCGATGCCAAAGATCAGGTGCTCTCCTTCCCACCAATCATCAACGGCGAGCTGACTTCCGTAACAGAAGATACGGAGGACCTGTTCATCGATGTCACCGGTATGGACGGCATGGTCTTCAAGGCCCTGAACATCGTGGTCACCTCTCTGGCGGAGCGGGGAGGCAGGATTGAGAGCGTGCTGGTCAAGAGGAAAGAGGGCGACTACTTCTCTCCCAACCTGGAGCCCTCCTCCTGGACTGTGAGCACAGCCGAGGCGAACAGGCTGATTGGCTTTGACCTTAGCTCAGAGCAGCTGGCGGCGGCTCTGGAGAGGATGCGCTTTGGGGCTAGGGCGGATGGCGATCGGGTGCAGGTTCTGGCTCCGGCCTACCGGGCGGACATCATGCACTCCTGGGATATATTCGAGGATGCGGCCAAGGCCTATGGCTTCGATCGGCTGGAGGCGCGCCTGCCCCAGACGGTGACCGTGGGCCGGGCCCACCCCTCCGAGGTCCGCAAGGGGGAGATCCGGGAGATCCTGGCCGGGCTGGGCTATTTGGAGGTAATGCCCTTTACCCTGACCAATGAGAAGATGCACTTTTCATGGATGCGACGTGAGGGCACTCCTGAATCAGCCGGAGCAGTGCGGGTGATGCATCCCATCAGCGAGCTGCACACCATTCTGCGCACATCGCTCCTCTCCAGCCTGCTGGAGATCTTCGCCTTAAACCAGCACCATCCCCTGCCCCAGAAGATCTTTGCCGCAGGAGATGTGGTGCTGGAGAGAAAGACCCGCATGAACCTGGCCGCGGCCAGCATCCACAGCGGAGCCAACTTCTCTGAGATCCGGTCCGTGGCCGATGCCGTCCTGCGGGAGATGGGTGTGGCTGCGGAGATAGTGCCATCCCAGGATGGGGCGCTCCTGCCGGGAAGGGGGGCGGATCTGATGGCTGAGGGCCGCCGTATAGGCTGCTTTGGGGAGCTACACCCGATAGTCTTGAAGAGCTTTGGGCTGGAGCAGCCGGTGGTGGCAATGGAGATGCAGTGGGGAGAGCTCTAGGCGGGGCTCTCCTTTTTAAATTTTGAAAGCTAATAATTTTCTGAGATATCTGGTCGTAAAGGAAGGAGGAGCAGGAAAGGCATGAATCAGAAGATCGTTATCCGGAGCGAGAGAGACGCTGATGCAGATGCGATAGCCGAGGTGACCGCAGCAGCCTTCGAGACTCTGGAGATCAGCAACCACACCGAGCAGTTCATCATAGAAGCATTGCGCGCCGCCGGGGCCCTCAAGCTATCGCTGGTCGCGGAACTGGATGGCCAGGCGATTGGCCACATAGCCTTCTCTCCGCTGACTATTTCGGACGGCACCCAAAACTGGTACGGGCTGGGGCCGGTCTCGGTGCTGCCGGAGCTGCAGCGGCAGGGCGTCGGCAAGGCCCTGATCCGGGAAGGGCTGTCACGGCTGAAAGATATGGGCGCAGGAGGATGCTGCCTGGTGGGGCATCCGGAGTACTACATAAAATTCGGATTTCAAAACCTGCCCGGACTGGTGCTGGAGGGAGTGCCGCCGGAGGTCTTCTTTGGCCTGTCTTTCGATGGTTTTATTCCGCAGGGCAGCGTGGCTTTTCACGAGGCATTCAAGGCGGATGGGCAGCAATAGGGTGCGTGCGAGGCTTGGCTCTGGGATTCGCCCAGATCCATGCCTGGAAGGAAAAGTATCGGCAAAATTGTTTAATGCTTTATAAAATGGCGGGCCCGCCGGCGGTTGCCAAAGAGCTTGCATGCCAGTTAATCCCGATGCCTTCTCCTCCCCTTAAACCTGCAAGCGACTGTTACCCGCGGTGGGTCTGCTCCCTTCCGGGCCTGAACCGGTTCCCGCAATTATGGCACACAGACCTTCCTTCAGGAAGGCCCGTGGGCCGGTGCAATCCCAACAGGACGGAGAATCATGGTCGACATCTGGACTGAGCACACAGCGCTCCAAGTCTTCCGCCAGCTTCGCCCCCCGCTTAAGACGATTTCGGGTTATAGGTGACGCCTAACCACCCGGACTGCCCGCCACTTTTAACATTGAGGTAGACAGCTAATAAATCTAACGCAGAAAGAGGTAATGATTATGGCAGAGGATTTAGCCGGCAACATGGGATTTGTCATGGGAACCAAGCATCGCGAGAGGGTGGTCCAGGTTTTGGGCTCCAAGGGCAATCTGTCCGCAGAAAAGGTGGCCAAGTTCGAGCACATTCCCGCTCCCGCAGTCAAGAAGATCCTGGCGGAGCTGGCTGAGCGGGGGCTGGCCTTTGTGAGCGATGACGTCTGGTGCCTGACCGAGGCCGGCCAGGAGATAGAGAGGGAGATGAAAAAGAGGGCCTGATCGCCTGGAACTAATGCAGGCCATCCGGGCCTAACGCAACATCCCCAGTTGCCTGGACCGCTGGGAGAGATGGTATTCAGGAATTATTCAAGAACTGGCCCGGCCCCTGCCCAGAAGATGCTCGAGCTTCTCCGTGCAGTTCCAGGTCAAAATCAATTGGGCCAGGCCAATGGCATTTACATACTCATTGCGCCGGTCGCTGATCTCGGCGCAGGTTCCGAGCGAATCGCACAGCTTGCTTTCTAGATGGGCGATCATGGACTGATGGATCTCCCCATCCACAGTCATTATTCCCACCTTTTTCCCATAGTAATCATCCCTCTGAAACTCAATGGAGAACTCATGCTCCGAGCTTCTCAGGATCTTGGACAGGTCTATGTTCAGATCCACCGGGGATACCGGCTGCTCCATCACTTCCTGAATCAGACGGACCGAGTACCAGTCGGGCTTCGGCCCCGCCAGCGGCAGAGGGGGATGAAAACGGGTATCCTGGATCTTGACCACCATCTCTGCATAGATCTTCTGGATATCCACGTACAGCTTGTAGTCCGGCTCCCGCTGCAATATCTCGGCCATGACCTGCTCCGGCTGGTATCCTCGCTCGCCCACGTCCCGGCGCACCTTCCACAGCCTCTTCACTGAGCGGGAGGGATCGACGAAGATCTTGAAGTCTATGGCCCGGCGCAGCCGCTCGGTGAAAAAAGGATGCAGTCCCTCCACTATGGCTACGGGAGCCGGCCCGAAGGGCTCCGTCCCCGCCATCTCACCTCTGCTATGATCATAGACCGGCTTGTTGATACCCTTTCCCTGCCGCAGGGCCTCCAGATGCTCCGCCAGGAGATCCAGATGATTGGCCTGGGGATGAAGCGGTGTTATGCGGCGCTCTGCTCTCTGCCTGCGATCCAGGCTGTGGTAGTCGTCCATGGAAAAGGAGCAGACCATATCCTCTCCCAGTATTCTCTTTATGCCCCGGGAGATGGTGGTCTTGCCCGAGCCGCTATCCCCGCCGATTCCAAAGACGAATACCTTGCCGGACTCTCTGATCCTGTCCATAATCGATTTCATCGTTTCTTCCCGGAGATAGCAGGGTCCGCAAGTAAGATTAAGCTATCTTCCCTCGATAATTAATAATAAAAGACATATAGATCTCTTCATTTCTTATGGAAAGACTCTGGGCCCAGAGGCAATCTAAATGCCAAGCTTTTTTGGACTCTACAAAGCATGGTCTCATATAGTAAAGTATATATTATATGCATTGCATAAGTACTGGTAAAGGGATAATGATAGCAAGGAAGGGGTACAATGAAACCACAGCGGTCTGAGATATTTGGCCGGATGGTTAGTTTCCTCGATTTGGATTCAGATGGTCTGCGTAGAACGGTCCTGGAGTCGATACTTGAGGCGCAGGAGTTTACTGTGGCTTCTCTTCATGAGAT
>MTKX01010761.1_pt1 | contig 11664 bp, 14 predicted proteins | sample 1042771 | NCBI WGS metagenome assembly MTKX01 (sample SAMN06212183, study PRJNA360534) | anaerobic digester metagenome | biome: Wastewater treatment plant; material: sludge; isolation source: anaerobic digester fed with sludge from wastewater treatment plant | place: Denmark: WWTP Randers ... | reverse complement strand
ATAACCTATCAAGGGATCTTGTCGGGGCTATGCAAGCTGGGTTTGGCACGGTCATCATCATAAACATGAGCGGATATCAAACGGATGAGTATGACCCGGATGATGACTTCCAGACAGAAACCATCACGGAGACCAAACCCCAATATCGGATCGGTTGCCTTGGCGAGTTGTTGAAGATCTTCCATGGCGTAGATGGGACTATCTCAAAGGAGATCGAACCCAAACAACCTGAAATGCTTTACGACATTTCGCTCTCCACGATGTGGAGCGCTGATCAGGAGATGCCTTTTTCTGAGACTTTCGCCTTAGCCCGCAAACTGGGTTTTGTCGGCTTTGAATTCAGCAACAAGGTCACCCCTCGCTTGTACCAGGAATGGGATCGAAACAAGTATTACGTCGCCACGCTCCACGACCCCTGCCCTTCAGAATTTGGGTATACAGAGTTGAAGAGACAGGATATTTCCCTTTCCAGCCTGGATGAAAACCACCGCATCAAGGCAGTCGACAACCTGAAACGCTCCATCGATCTGGCAGTCCGCCTTGGCTCACGCTCGGTGGTGGTGCACTGCGGTTCGGTACACTGCGATCATTCCAGGGATACAAAAATCCGGGAATGGTATCTCAAGGGCAAGTCCGGCTCTCCGGAATATATCCAACTCCAACAGGATTACGTTGCCGATAGAGACCAACACAAACAGCCCCACCTCAGCCAGGTGCTCCGCAGCCTGGAGGAAATGATTGCCTTCGCCAGGGGTTCCGGCATCACCATCGGTCTCGAAAACCGAAACCGTTATCACGACTTGCCGCTGCCGGATGAAATGGAAACCTTCCTGCAGCTGTGTGATGAACCTTGGTTTGGCTTCCAGTACGATGCTGGTCATGCTCACAACCTGGAAGTGTTGGGGATGGTTGGCAAAGGCGAGTGGCTTCGCCGTTTCCACCACCGCCTGATCGGCATGCATTTACACGATGTGAACGGCTTGCAGGATCATTTAGCCCCGGGTATGGGCGAAGTCGATTTTTCGAGCTTTTCCCCTTATTTGGCAGACGGTATTTTTCGAACTCTTGAGGTTTCGCCAGACTGCACAACAAATCAAATAGCCCGCGGTCTCGAGGTATTGGTCGACCGTGGCTGCGTAAAGAAGGTATAGAAACGATTCATTATGGTAATTAATTGCTCTTCGCCAGAAGCCATCACCACACAAAATCAAAACCAACTCAAGGTTATCCTGTTTGACTTGGGTGGCACAATCGTTCAAAAACTGAACCACGATTCCAGGGATCCTGAAATCATTTCTGAGATGCTTCAATTCTTAAACCTCAAAGAAAGTCCTGAGAGCTTCATCCAAAGGCTCACCCAACGTGAGAAGGAATACAAGGAGTGGTCTTACCGCTCCCTTGATGAATTGTCCTATTCCGAACGCTGGAGCAAATACTTACTGCCAGAGTTCCCCACTGCATTCATTGCGGAGCACGCGAATAAACTACAGACCTGGTGGGGTGACTCCCGCGGAAAACGTTTCATCCCCACTGAAACAATCCGTGCGCTGAAAACGTTGAAGGAACGAGGCTATCGCCTCGGAACTGTCAGCCACACCTCGCCCAGGTTCCTGGATAAGGCTGGCATCAAAGATTTATTTGATATCACTTTGCAAGCCGCAGATTTCGGCAAGCGCAAACCGCACCCTTCGCCTTTCATCGCCGCGGCACAGTCTCTTGGTGTCCGCCCGGAAGAATGCGCCTACATCGGCGATCGTCCCTCGCGGGATCTGATTGGCGCGCGCGAAGGTGGCATCGGCCTGGTGGTCATGATCGAGTCCCAGACTGAATTGCGCGAAGAAAACCCTTGCCCAATGCAGGCGGATGTCACCGTGAGTTCCCTGCACGAGAGTTTGGCACATTTTCCTGGCGCGTGGTCACATTTAGTGACAACCCCCACCTTGGCTTCGGACACGCTCTACGATGCGGCGCTCTCAACCATGTGGTGGTCACGTTCCACCGATAGCGCCAACGATTTTTGCCGCAAAGGTCGCGAATTGGGCTTTGCGCGGTTTGAGCTCAATCACCAGATTACCCCTGAAGAATTGGAAACTTTTGACTTTAACCGCTACCACGTCGGGTCGGTCCATGACCCCTGTCCAGCAGTGATCCCGAACAAACAGCTCGAATTGGGTGATTTTCAGGTCACATCGTTGGTGGAAGAGCGCAGACGCGTTGGAGTGGACACGCTAAAACGCACCATTGAACTGGCCTGGCGCCTGGGTTCCAGGCTCGTGGTTATCCACCCAGGTCGGGTGGATGGCGACCACTCCATGGACAGCCGCCTGAGGGATATGTATCGCGAAGGGCTCAAGGGAACCCTGGGATACGAAACCCTGCGGAAAGAATTGATCAAAGACCGGCTTGAACGCGGAAAACCCCACCTCGAAGCATTAATCCGCAGTCTGACCGAGATCGTGGACTTTTCCAAGGATTTGGGCGTGTTTCTTGGCTTGGAGAACCGCCTGCATCACTACGAACTCCCCATCTTCGAGGAATTGGAAGTCCTGTTGGATGAATTCCAGCAGCCTTGGGTGGGCTGGCAATTGGATGTTGGTCACATCCAGGTGCACGACCGGCTTGGATTGATGTCTTTCCAGCAATGGTTGGAAGCCTTTTCCTCCAGGATGGTGGGCGTTCATCTGCACGATGTGCAGGACATTATCGATCATCAGATCCCTGGCACCGGAGATGTTGACTTTGCCTGGCTGGCAAGCTATTTGCCTGCTCACGCAGTCCGGACGCTCGAGATCAACAACGCAGCTGCGTATGAGGATTTCTTGCCTGGTCTGAAATTATTGGAAAAAACTGGCTGTATTGCCAGTATCTACTCTGAACGGAGGAATACATCATGTTGAAAATCTTTAAGAAACGCCGGGATATTTTCCTGCAGAGAATTCAAGAGCAAACCAATCTAACCCTGGAAGGCGTAGATCTATTGCTGGCTTACATGATCAATCCCGATACAAAAATCGCGGATCAGCTGACCGCAAAAGAAAAAGAAGCGGATGAAGCGCGCCGGTTGTTGATTGATGAACTGAATCGCACCTTCATAACCCCCTTTGACCGGGAAGATATCTTCGCGCTTTCAAGGGCAATCGACGATATTTTAGATTATGCCTATAGCACCATGACCGAGATCGTTATTTTCAAGGTCAAACCCACCGAATACATGGTGCAGATCTGCACACTGCTCAAGGAATCTACTTTCGAAATGCTGAAAGCCGTGGAGTGCTTGCAGGATCACCCGAGTGTGACCGCCGAACATGCCAACCGCGCCAAAAAGGTCGAAAACAAGATTGAACACGTCTACCGGGAAGCCCTGGCGAACATGTTCAAGGACACGGAAGACCTGAAAGGTGTCGTCAAGGCGATGAAGATGCGCGAAGTTTATCGCCACTTGAGCAATGCCGCGGATCGAAGTGATGAAGCCGCCAACGTCCTGGCTGATATTGTGGTAAAGACCTCGTAACGCCGAGAATTATGGAAGCTTCTCTAATCCTTCTCATCATCTTCGCGTTGATCTTCGATTTCCTCAACGGTGTCCACGACTCCAGCAACATCGTCGCCACCATGATCTCATCGCGCGCGATCCGTCCGCAGATCGCCCTGCTGATGACCGCGCTGGCGAATTTTGTCGGCCCGTTTATCTTCGGCGTTGCGGTCGCTACCACCATTGGCAACGACATCGTCGCAGCTGAACACATCAACATGATGGTACTCCTGGCTGCGTGTTTCAGCGCGATCTTTTGGAACGTGCTGACATGGATCCTGGGTATCCCAAGCAGCTCCTCGCATGCCATCATCGGCGGCTTGATCGGCGCGGTGGTAGTCAAAGCCGGCTTCAAGGTACTGCTCATCAAGGGCATCACCAAGATTTTGATTGGTCTATTTGCCTCGCCGGTCATTGGCTTCGTGGCAGGCATCATCATTGCCAACATCGTGTATCTCCTTTCCTGGAAAGCAACCCCGAAAATTAACGGGGTCTTCAAGAAACTACAGGTGATCACGTCTTTAGGGCTGGCTCTTAGCCATGGCACCAACGACGCCCAGAAAACCATGGGTATCATCACCCTCGGTTTGGTTATTACCGGTTTTCAGTCCACCTTCCATGTGCCAAATTGGGTCGTGCTAGCCTGCGCGACAGCAATTGCCATCGGAACCGCCCTCGGCGGCTGGCAGTTGATCAAAACCCTTGGCTCGAAGTTCTACAAAATTCGCCCGGTCCACGGCTTTTCCTCGCAGATCACTTCCGCAATCGTGATCATTGCCGCTTCCCTGCTGGGGAGCCCCGTCAGCACAACCCAGGTGGTGAGTTCATCCATCATGGGTGTTGGGGCTGCCGAACGGATGAGCAAAGTGCGTTGGGGTGTGGCCGGTGAGATCATGATTGCCTGGGTTATCACCATTCCCGCGACCATGCTCGTTGGAGGGTTGTTTTACTGGCTCTTCCAAAACGCGCTGCCTGCACTGTTAGCGCTTTTCTAACGAGAAGCTGTCGGTCAGATCTGCGGCCTCTAACAGGAGCTGAATGCTTGCACATTAGAACGTATTTGTCTTTTTTGGAGAAGAGAATGGAAAAAACTGAAAAACATTATGATGTAATTTTTGCCGGTAATTACACCAAAGACACCATCATCACACCCGCAATCACGCGCCAGGTGGACGGCGGTGGCATGAATTATGCCGCCCACGCCGGCAAGGCGCTTGGGCTCCGCGGCGCGGTGGTGACCCGCCTGGCAAAAGAAGATGAGCACGTAGTGCAGATGCTGCGCGCGGATGGAATCGACTGCTACCCCATCTATAGCCCGTCTTCCACACTGATGACCCTGGAATACAAAACGCTGGATGTGGACAAACGCGATCTTTACGTGACCCACACCGCCGGAACCATCCATCCTGAACATCTGGAGGGGCTCACGGCTCGCGCAATCGCGGTCAGCCCAAGCATCCGCGGGGAAGTGGAACCCGCCTTTTTCCACGCCATGCGGTCGCGTGAAGGCGTCCTGCTGGCTGCGGATGTCCAGGGCTTTGTCAGAGTGCTGCGCGGGCAGGACCTTGTCTATGAACCCTGGGATGAAATGAGAGAGGTTCTCTCAGATCTGGATATCTTGAAATCCGACGCCATGGAAGCCAAATACCTGACTGGTGAGACCGATATCGAGAAAGCGGCTGCCTTTTATGTGCAGCAGGGCGCGAAAGAAATCTTGCTCACCCACGCAACCGGAGTTCTGGTGCACGCGGATGGTCAAAACCACCACTACGAATTCCACTCCAAGAGCATGGATGGTCGCAGCGGCAGAGGGGATACCTGCCTTGGTTCATATGTGAGCGCGCGCCTCTCCCTTCCACCCCGCGAAGCTGGAAAATACGCCGCTGCGGTTACCAGTATGAAAGTGGAAAAACTGGGCATTTTCAACCGCACCCTCGCTGAAGTGGAAGACTTCATTGCAAAATACTACGCATAGAATAAATTTCGAAGACCAACAAGCCAGGATAGCCCTTCTAGCAAAAACCGCTGTGGAGGGCTACCATGCTCTCTGGGAACAAATGGTCGCGCAGTGGCGGGCTGCTGAAACAGATGCCGCCTGGCTGACTTACTGCGCTAATTACCTCTTCCATACTGCTGGTGTCCATTGGGCTTTGGATCCACTCTCCCTGTTCTCACGCCTCTCTCTGCCAAACAACCTGGATTTTGCAAACGACCTGGCTCCCCTGGAGGCGGTGGTTCTGACCCACAGGCATGCTGATCATCTTGACCTCGAGCTACTTTCCGAGCTTGTTGATCTGCCAGTGACCTGGATCGTACCGGATTTTTTGCTGGAGGAATTACTTCCTGTCTTCAATGGTAGGGCAGCCAGGATCATCGTACCCCATCCAGGCGTCCCAATACAGATCAAGGATCTGGTGTTGATACCCTTCGAGGGGCTGCACTTCAGAGATGGCAACGGTGTGCCGGAGATGGGTTACCTGGCGGAGTTTTCCGGAAAGAGATGGGCATTCCCGGGAGACACCCGCGTATTCCCAGCCCAAGGACTGACCAAACTAGGCAGCCTGGATGGCATCTTCGCGCACCTCTGGCTTGGGAAAAAGTGTGCACTCAATGAAACACCTCCCCTGCTTGAAGAATTTTGCCGCTTTTTCACGGAGCCTGCGCCACGCCGGCTCGTGGTCACCCACATGCACGAATTGGCACGCGACCCCGATGATTTTTGGGATACCAGCCACTTCACGCAGGTGAATGCAAGATGCGGGGAACTTAACCCTGAAATCCTGGTCACCCCTGCTTGGACGGGAACGTTGGTTGAACTCTGAAGTCTCATAAACACACAAATTTGCTTTACATGGCTAAGGATTCCGACATCTGGAGAACAACCAAGGGATTTTTTTAATATATTGTCTTCAGGGAAAGTGATACCATTAAACCACAAGAGATAATTTCAATAATTCACTTATTCGGAGCAGGTATAGAGGCAAATTATGACTAAAAGATTGAAATTGGCGCTGATCGGTGGTGCGGTGTTAGGAATTGTTTGCGTGGTTGGGGCATACCTTCGCTCAGGGGGAACGGCTTCTCCGACTTTCGTTTTCTCTTTGTGGTTCAACCGGGTCATCATTGGTCTGGCTGTTGGAGCACCGTGGCAGACCACAAGCCGGAACAAATCCTTGCTGCGTGGGGCAATTCTGGGACTTCTGGTTTCCTTTGCCTTCTACAGTTCAACAAACTTCCAGGATCCAATTAGTTTCGTTGCGGGCGTGGTGTATGGCGTCATCCTCGAAGCCCTTCTTAGCCGCCTCGAAAAACAGCCGTAACTATTTCTCACATTTATTTATGGGAGGATACATGAATTTACTGGACGACGCGATAGTTTTTGCCATCCATGCTCACAGCGGCCAACTCCGCAAAGGTACGAACACACCCTACATCCTGCACCCGCTTGAAGCTGCCGCCATCGTGGCAAGCATGACGGACGACCTTGAAATCATTGCCGCCGCGGTCCTGCACGACACCCTGGAGGACGCTCATATCTCCATGTATGAGATCGCGGATAAGTTTGGCGAGCGCGTGGCTGGCCTTGTAAACTCAGAGACCGAAAACAAGCGGGAAGATCTTCCCGCTTCAGACACATGGCTGATCCGCAAGCAGAAAACCATCCAACACCTCGACGGTGAGAAAGATCTTGCCGTGAAGATGGTGGCGCTTGGAGACAAACTCTCTAACATCCGCGCCATGTGCCGGGACCACCTGGCGCTTGGCGACCAACTTTGGGAGCGTTTTAACCAAAAAGACCCCAAGAAGCACGCCTGGTATTACCGCGCCGTCGCCGATGTGACCGCTGAGTTAAAATACCATCCTGCTTGGCAGGAATACAGTATGCTGGTGGAGAAGGTGTTTCCAAAAATTTCCTGATTTCCTAAAACAAGCAAACTACCTTTCTAGCGATCTAACCAACGCCCATTTGAACATAGGCTGTAAGGGTTCTACTCCTATTCCTCCAACTTTATGCTCAAAATTTGGCTATTTATGTTCGTTACTCCAAAAATTTCCTTCCCACAGACAGCTGCTTATGACTTATAATAGTAACAAGTCCTAATATTATTTTAATGATGGAGATGAATTGCAGCTGAAAACGCTTTTACTTACAGTATTGGGGTTTGTTTTTTTAGGCATGGGAGCGATTGGTGTGCTGCTTCCGGTTTGGCCCACCACTCCCTTTGTGTTGGTTTCAGTCGCTTGCTTCTCATCAACGCCTCGCATTAAGGCTAAGATCTTGAAAATCCCGATTTTTAGGGAACATATCGAAAACTATGAGCAGAGAAGCGGGCTCTCTCCAAAAACGGTCAGAAATAGTTTGATCTGGCTTTGGGGAACACTGTTTGTCTCGATGGTAGTTATCCAAAAAATGTGGATTCTTGCCCTCGTATTAATAGTCGGTGTTAGTGTCTCACTTCATATCCTCTCGATTGCGAAAGCGAAAGTTAACAAGGGGGATGAAACCGAATGAAGCGCGTGTTTGGGACGATTGAAGCAATTTTCGACGCATCATATCTCGTCCTTGCGCTTACTATTGGCGTTGTGCTCATTTCGACTGCCTCAGGAAACCCTGCCCGACTTCTGGCAGGCGCAGCAGCTTTGATCCTGGTTGCTGGCGATGCTTTTCACCTCATTCCGCGACTCAATGCAATCACAACTGGTGAAGAAGAAAAATTGCGGAACGCGCTTGGCACCGGGAAGCAGATTACGTCAATTACCATTTCCCTGTTTTATCTGCTTCTTTGGCAGGTTGGAGTGCTTGTTTATTCCCCAAAAGACATCAACGCTTGGTCCTATCTGCTATACGCATTAACAGCGGTACGCATTTTCCTTTGTCTGCTTCCCCAAAATCGCTGGAGGGATCGTTTTCCGCCAATTGTCTGGGGAATCGCTCGCAATATTCCTTTTTTCCTGCAAGGCTTAGTCGTGGCTGGGTTGTTTTTTATCAACAGAAACGCAGTTCCCGGACTTGCTTTAATGTGGCTCGCCATTATTCTCAGCTTTGCATTTTACTTACCGGTTGTTTTATGGGTGAACAAAAACCCCAGGATCGGCATGCTCATGCTGCCTAAAATCTGTGCGTACTCATGGATGCTAGCTATCTGCCTTTCACTTTAGAAGTGAGCAACCCTGAGAAAAATCAATCAAAAACATCTAAAGAAATAAACGAAAGGAACCAAATATGGACGACCACAAGAAACTCACAAACGAAGTAGGTGCCCCAATTCCTGACAACGAGAATTCCATTACCGCAGGTCCTCGTGGCCCTGTTGTGATGCAGGATGTCTGGCTGATGGAAAAAATGGCACACTTCAACCGCGAAGTCATCCCTGAGCGTCGTATGCACGCCAAAGGATGGGGGGCTTACGGTAAACTCACCGTTACGCATGATATCTCACAGTACACCAAGGCAAAGGTTCTTCAGCCCGGCGTAGAAACCGAACTTTTTGTCCGCTTCTCAACCGTTGCGGGCGAGCGAGGCGCTGCTGACTGCGAACGTGACATTCGAGGTGCTGCAGTAAAGTTTTACACCGAAGAGGGCAACTGGGACCTGGTCGGCAACAACACTCCCACCTTCTTTATTCGTGATGTACACAACTTCTCCGACCTCAATCGTGCTGTCAAGCGCGATCCCCGCACGGGTCGCCGTTCCGCCCAAAACAACTGGGATTACTGGACCTTGCTGCCTGAATGCTTCCATCAGATTACCATCGTCATGAGTGATCGCGGCATACCGGCCTCCTTCCGCAATATGCATTTCTTCGGTGAGCACACTTTCTCGTTCTACAACGACAAAAACGAACGCGTTTGGTGCAAGTTCCACTTCAAGACCCACCAGGGCATCAAAAACCTCTCAAACGAGGAAGCTGCAAAGATTAACGGCATGGATCGTGAGTACCATGGACGGGATCTCTACGAGGCCATTGAGCGCGGTGACTTCCCCAAATGGACCATGTATGTGCAAATCATGACCGAAGAACAGGCAAAAAACCACTACGAAAACCCGTTTGACATCACCAAAATCTGGCGTCACGCGGAATATCCACTCATCGAAGTCGGCGTTCTGGAATTAAACCGAAACCCGGAAAATTTCTTTGCTGAAGTTGAACAGGCCGCCTTCACGCCTGCCCATGTTGTTCCTGGCATCGGGTTCAGCCCCGACCGTTTCCTGCAGGGCAGGTTGTTCTCTTACGGGGATGCGGCACGTTACCGCTTGGGCGTCAACCACAACCAAATTCCTGTGAACCGAGCCAAGGTCGAGGTCAATGAATATCATCGCGACGGCGCGATGCGCGTGGACGGAAACTACGGAAGCACACCTGCATATACCCCAAACAGCTACGGTGTTTGGTCAGCTCAACCTGAAGTGATGGAACCTCCCCTGGATCTTGAGGGCGCGATGTACCGCTATGATCCCAAGGATGACCCCACTGATGATTGCTTCCGCGCCGGAGGAAATTTATGGCGCATTCTGACAGAAGAAAAGAAACAAATTCTGATCGAAAATACTGCCGCTGATATCGCCCCGGTTACAGAAAACATCAAGTACCGCCATGCTGTCCATTGCTTCCTGGCTGATCCTGAATATGGTGAGCGCTTCACCAATGCCGCAGGGCTGGACTTTGCCAAGGTGCAGGAACTTGCCAAGCTGGATAACAACGTGCTGAACAAGGCTACTCTTTCCAGTTCCATGTGAACAAATTCCGGCTAAGTTGGAGCATTTGCCTATGAAGCATCAGCGAAACACCCATCAGCGTCAGTTAGTTATGGACGCGGTAAAAGCACGCCACGACCATCCATCTGCAGACCAGATTTACCTGGATGTTCGGGCTCTTGACCCCAAAATCAGTCGGGGCACAGTGTATCGCAATCTGAATGTCCTGGTACAGCAGGGAGAGGTGCTCCAGGTAAAACTGCCGCACATAGATCGCTTTGAATGGCATGCTGAAAAGCACTACCATCTAATTTGCCAGGAATGCGGCGCAGTCTGCGACACCCAACTGCCCTATGATGTGCAACTGGATGAAAAGGCAGCCACCGAAACAGGCTTTACTGTCAACAGGCACCGGATTGTTTTCGAAGGATTGTGCCCGGAATGTCAAGAGAAAAAGTCTGAAGCAAAATAAAACCTAATGTAAGAGAAAAAAAGCACTCTGCGGGATTTACGCAGAGTGCCTTTTAGTTTGATAGAATCACGTAATTGTTGAAAGTATCGGCGTTCAGAAATATTTTTTCTAATTCTATAGATTGTCAATCACCACGCAAAAAAGTTACACGAATGCGTTTGACCGCGCCATCCCTCATGAATATGTGCTGACTGGTTTCTGTATCCAACCAGAGACCGCTTTGTTTCCGGGATGTTTCATCCGCATGGTGAATTTCGATTTCATCGCGATCGCCAAATTGAACGGAAACGGGGGTCTGGCAGACGAAGAAGGTCAGTGTTCCAGCCGGTAAGGTCAGAGTCTGCTGTTCGCCTAACACATCCAAATAGGCAAATCTACGCGGTGAAGAGAGCAGTTCAGATGAATCAAGTAAATAGGAGTCAAACACCAGCCGCCCTGCTTCGAACCGCACCCCCACCTCCAACTGGCGGGTCAGGATTTCCTCTTTTACCATCCCGGTCATGCCTGGCTGGCGCGCGCCGCGTCCTTTGGGGGTATGTGAATATGGATCGGCGGGAAAAGCGCCGTACTCAGCAGGTNNGAAAAGCGCCGTACTCAGCAGGAGCTTTTTGGTACCCAAGCCCCGCACGAACATCACGGTAGAAATCGCACAGCTTTTCCGTATCAGGTTCGTTTCTAAACCGCACAGCGGTCTCCTGGACTGCCAATAGAAGTTTCGAAATCATGTGCCAATAGACGCTCCCCAAGCCCTCATAAGCAAAGAAGGTACCGGAACGGCCGGTGAACTCGGCATGGCGGAAGGTGTTTTCAAACAAACGCTGAACAGAGTCGCTTTCCTGGTCAACCAGATCCACATACTCGGGCTGGTTTCGCAGGGTTTCCAAAACTTTACGCACATCCTTGATATTGCGCAGGCTGCTGCCAAAGTGAAACAAGCCGTGAATGTCCTGGGTAAAAAGGGTC
>MTKX01002691.1_pt2 | contig 11665 bp, 15 predicted proteins | sample 1042771 | NCBI WGS metagenome assembly MTKX01 (sample SAMN06212183, study PRJNA360534) | anaerobic digester metagenome | biome: Wastewater treatment plant; material: sludge; isolation source: anaerobic digester fed with sludge from wastewater treatment plant | place: Denmark: WWTP Randers ... | reverse complement strand
GAAGACGGCACAGTGATCGGCTGGCGTCAGCTTCATTCGCTGGAAGAGGCGCTGAGCAGTAATTATTTCGCTCTCAAGCAGGACACCGAACTGCTCAACCGGGAAATCGTCCGCGTGATGATCGATCTGGGCCTTTCCCATACCGTTGAACGAAGAAAAATAAAACCGGATGACATAGACTGGTACCTTCCTCATTATTCATCGGATTTCTTCCGGGAAAAAATCTTTAACGCCATGGAAGGAATCGGTTTCAGAATTCCCTTTGAAAAGTGGTTTACCAACCTGGCCTACAAGGGCAACACGGGGTCTGCTTCCATTTACGTGATCATGGAAGAATTGTTCCAGTCGGGTCAATTGAAGAGCGGACAGAAACTTCTCTGCTTTATACCGGAAAGCGGCCGGTTTTCCGTCGCCTATGTTCTGCTGACGGTGGTCTGAGTCCTGTATCAATTTTTATTCAGAAAATGTTTTCCCGCCAGAATGGGATGGCGATAAATCATGCGCGGACCGGCATACCGCATCACCGCTTTGATTTTTTCCCGCATGTCCGGTTTATAGCAGTGGACGGGACATTTTGAGCATTTGGGCTTATTCGTCTTGAGTGGACATTTTTCCAGGCGTTGTCCGACGTAGGTCAGCAACGCTTCGCAGTCAACGCAACGATGATCCCGACTGTCATGATGACCGCGGCAGTAAAGATCAATCATCACACTGACGGTTTTAAATTCCTGTTCCATTGTCCTTCATGAAGACTTTAAGATCTTTCCCCTCAAGCTCAGCACGATTTCTTTCATGGGAATCTCCTTGCCTGCCGCCTCCATGCCTTTTTTGACAATCATCGGCATTCCCGAACAGCAGGGCACCTCCATCACCACCACGGTGACGCTCCTGATTCCGGCGGTTTTGAAGATGTCGGCAAATTTTTGCACATACTCCGGGACATCGTCAAATTTCGGACATCCCATCATCACCACTTTTCCCTTCATTAAATCGCGATGAAGGGTGGGAAAGGCGACGGCCGTGCAGTCCGCAAGGATCAGCAGGTCGCCGCCTTTCAGGAAGGGGGCACTGGCCGGAATTAATTTGATCTGAATCGGCCAGTGGGTGAGAACGGATTCTTGTTCCACATTGTCGAAGTGTTTCGGCTTATTGGCCTCTGCGCAGGCGGAGGGTTTGTCAAAAATCTGAATGTGAGTTGACGGACAACCGCAAGGCATCGTCTCCGGTTCTTTTTCCTTTTTTGCCAGATGTTTTTTGACGGCTTCTTCATCAAACGGAGACGCTTCGCGCTCGACAATTTTCAGCGCACCCGTAGGGCATTCGCCGATACAGGCACCCAGGCCGTCGCAGAACGTCTCCGATACCACCTTGGCCTTGCCGTCGATGATTTGCAGAGCGCCCTCGGCGCAGCCGGTCACGCAATTGCCGCAACCGTTACACAATTCTTCTTCAATCTCGATAATCTTGCGTAATATTTTCATAATTTATGCCTCTATTTCTACATCCGACACCGGATGTGCCACACAGGGGTAGATGTATCCGTCCGCTTTTTCCTCATCGGACAGTTCGTTTTCACTCATTTCTACCTTGCCCTTGTTCAGTTTAGATTTGCATGTCCCGCAGACGCCGGACCGGCACGCGTATTCAATCTCCACACCGTTCGCTTCCGCCAGTTCAAGCAACGTCGCATCTCCCGCGGTCGATATGGATTTTCCCGACTTGATGAAGTTCACCTGAAAGCTTGCCGCTTTCGGCGTCTCCGCCGGTGCGCTTTCAACCGGCTGAACTGCCGAGATAGGCGGCTTTGGAACGTCGCGCGCATCAACCTTCTCCCCTTTGGCCACCCGCCCTTCGCCAAAACTTTCCGTGTGCAGATGGGCAAGATTAAAACCGAGTAATTTTAAATTTTCCTTAACCGCTTCCATGAACGGCGAAGGACCGCACATGAAAATATGCCGCTCCAGAATATCCGGCGTGAACAGTTTCAGCATTTTCTCGTCACAGCGGCCGGTCAGACCAGTCCATGCATCCGCGCCGGTGACGCGGCTGGTGCAGGTTATACCCACGCGGATGCCGCTGTGGCGCGACGACATCCAGTCAAGCTCGTTTTTGAAGATGATCTCGCGCGGAGACTTGGCAGATACCAGCAGGCGCGCGTCCACATCGGCCGCCGTGTCCACGATCCAGCGGAGCATGGACATGACCGGTGTGATCCCGCTGCCCGCACCGATAAACAGAATCTTTTGCGACGGGTAGTTAAAGCACGAAAACAATCCCGACGGACCGTGCACGGCAAGATGGTCGCCGAGCTTCACATGGTCGTGCATCCAGTTCGAGACCAGGCCCTGCGGTGTGCGCTTGATCGTCATTTCCAGGCAGTGTGGACGCGAAGGGCTCGATGAGATCGTGTAAGAACGGCGCACGTCCGTGCCGTTGATGTTCACCTTGATGGTGACGAACTGACCGGGTTTGAAGGAAAACAGAACCGGCGACAAGCCGACCAGTCGAAATGTCTTGACATCATCCGTTTCGTCGATGATATCGGCGATCTTCAGTTGAATATCTCCTTGCGTCCACAGAGGAATTTCGTGATGTCTTTCGACCAAATTTTCCAGGAGCGGACTGGCTGACGGAGGCGGTTCAATGTCGGGCGTCACAAAACGCGGACGCGTCTGGTCAGGCGCGACCGGTTGAGATTCAATTTGAAATCTCAATATATACTCACCCAATTCGGCAATATCTCCTGAATTAACCGCTGTCGGCTGCATAGGGGCGATCTTCCGGCCGTTCAGCAACGTGCCGTTGAGGCTGTTGAGATCCACCAGAAACCAGCGGCCCGCGTCCTTCTGAAACATGGCGTGAATGCGCGACAGGGCGGTATCTTCAAGCTGAATATCCGCACCCGCGGCGCGTCCGATGATCATATGACCGCCGAGGGTTATGGTTTCAATCACTTCATTGCCGCGGGACACGATCACTATATTCTGTTCGTTTCTTTCTGACGACACAGGGGAATTCCTCTCTTTTTTCACGATTCTCTCTTTCTGCTGGTGACTCTCCCGAATTTTTCATCCGGGAGAATCACCGAGTTTAATGATCGGCCATCGATTATTTGCCGGCCATCATAGCGGCAACATCATCCGCGACTGTGCCGATCGGTTTGATATCGAATTTTTCCACCAGCACCTTCGCAACCGTGGGTGACAAGAAGGCCGGCAGCGTCGGGCCCAGGCGGATTCCCTTGACGTTGAGATACAGCAGGGCCAACAGCACGGCCACCGCCTTCTGCTCGTACCAGGCGATATCAAAGGAAATCGGCAATTCGTTGATGTCTTTGAGGCCGAAAACTTCCTTCAGCTTCAACGCGATCACCGCCAGCGAGTAGGAGTCATTGCACTGTCCTGCATCGAGCACTCTGGGAATGCCGCCGATATCGCCCAGCGGCAATTTGTTGTAGCGATACTTGGCGCAGCCTGCGGTCAGAATCACGGTGTCTTTGGGCAGCGCTTCGGCGACTTCGGTAAAGTAGCCGCGAGCTTTTTGTCTTCCATCGCAACCAGCCATAACGACAAAGCGTTTGATCGCACCCGATTTCACGGCGGTGACGACCTTGTCGGCGAGCGCCAGCACCTGGTTATGCGCAAATCCACCGACAATCTAGNNCAATCTTGCCGGTTTCAATTTCCTTGGGCGGGGGGCAGGTCTTCGCCATAGCGATGACATCCGAGAAATCCTTTGCGCCGCCTGCGGGCCTATCCGCGATATGTTTGGCTCCGGGATAGTTGACAACGCTGGTCGTAAACAGACGGTTCAAATACGTATTGTCTTTTTTTATCGGAATCAAACAATTGGTGGTCAGAATAATCGGACCGTTGAAGGTTTCAAACTCCTCGTTCTGATGCCACCACGACGAGCCGTAGTTGCCCACGAAATGACTGTATTTTTTAAACGCCGGATAATAGTTGGCCGGCAGCATCTCGCCGTGCGTATACACATCCACGCCGGCACCTTCCGTTTGCCTGAGCAACTCTTCCATATCCTTCAGGTCGTGGCCTGAAATCAGAATGCCGGGATTATTGCGAACGCCAATGTTGACTTCCGTAATTTCGGGATTCCCGTAGGTTTTGGTATTGGCCTCATCCAGAAGCGCCATGGTGTTCACAGCCGACTCACCGGCTTTCATGACCATGGCAATCATTGCCTCCACGGAAAGATCTTTTGTGGTGGATGCCAGCGCTTCCATGATGAAGGCATAGACATCATCTTTCTCATAGCCCAAAACGGCGGCATGTTCCGCGTAGGCAGCAATGCCCTTGAGTCCGAAAATGAGCAGGGATCGCAGGGAGGTTACGTCCTCATTCGACGCGGCATTGATGCGCACTTCCTCCGACATGGCCTTAGCCATAATCTCTTCTCTACTTTTCGGTGTCCATGTGACACAGTCAGGCTGTGCGCCCGACAGGGAGGAAGCCGCCTTTGCGTTGACCTCGTCACGGATCTTCAGTCCTTCTTCAATTTTATCAATTATGCGACCATCGTCCCAGGCTACGTTGGTAATGGTGGTGAAAAGCGCCTCGCAAACATAACGACTTGCTTTTTTATCCACCGCATTTAATTTTTCAGCGGCGACCGCAATACCCTTGCACACATAAATGAGAAGATCCTGAAGGGCCGCTGTTGCATCGGGCTTGCCGCAAACACCTTTGACCGTGCATCCCTGATTTTTAACCGTTTCCTGACATTGATAGCAAAACATATGAAACCTCCCTGTAAAAGATTATTTGTCTTTTTGTTGGTGAGTATAGTTAAAAAACTAACGCGTTTCCTTGACTTATGTTAAGAAAACGATATATTTTTTCTCCGAAGGACGTAACCTATGAAAAAAGCGCGGGATATTCTAATCAGAAGCCAGCTTTTCGGTGGATTGCCTCAAGAGTATATCACAGAAATCGAAAAAATTGCAGTCGATAAACATTACAATAAAGGCGATATTATTTTTTATGATGGAGACAACGGTGTCGGATTTTATCTAGTTGCCGCCGGTAGCGTCAATGTTTACAAACTCTCTCCCGACGGCAAAGAACAGATTTTCCATATTGTAAAGGAGGGCGAAACCATCGGCGCGGTACCCGTTTTTTCCGGCAAGTCTTTTCCCGCCAATGCCCGGGCGCTTTCCAAAACGCATCTTTTATTTTTCGACCGGATAAAATTCATTGAGCTCATTTCCGGCAAGCCGGATCTCACCATGAATATTCTGGCGCTGCTTTCCATGCGCTTGCGTGAATTCACCGTCCAGGTGGAAAATCTGTCCCTCAAGGAAATACCCGGCCGCCTCGCCTCCTATCTGCTTTATCTTGCGCAGGAACAGGGCAACAAGCATTTCGTCAAACTTAACATTTCCAAATTACAACTTTCCAACATTCTGGGGACGGTGCCGGAATCACTTTCCAGAGCCTTGAGCAATATGAAGGCGAAAAAGCTTATCGAGGAAGAAGATGCCGGTATCCGATTGCTCAACCGAGCCGAGTTGGAAGATCTGGCCGAAAGAGGGAAGACCTCAAATTAATCGAACGGCAAGAGAAGATCCATTGGTTGAGAAATCCCTGCCTGCGTTGATGCGCATTGAGAAATGAATCTGACCACAGCAGCGCCCATTCTGCGTGATCGTTTTAAAACCGTTCAGAAAATAACGAACCTCGCGGCGATGAAAGCATCGCGGTAACGGACGGTTTGCAAACCGCTTAAAAATTTACCGGCAGGTTAGATCGGACTTTCTCCACATCGTCCTTTTTTCATTGCTCAAACGATTATTGATTTTCTTCAAGCCACAACTCGCGTGTGATATCCACAATTTTCCGGCGATGGTCATCATTTAGAATGATTTTCGGCGAGTTTGTAACTGTTGTGTCGCGATTTTCCACAATCAGCACGGAGGTATCCCTATCCAGCGTATGACTGTGCCAGACGCCGCGCTTAACGTTGTAAATTTTCCGAGGCTGCATATCGACGGCTGTAATCGACGTGACCGTATCTTTTCCTTCTCCCAGAAAAAGGATGCAGCGCCCTTCCAAAAGCACAAACACCTCATCGGTTTCATTGTGCCGCTGCACGGCGAAAATGCGTTCAGGCAGCAGTTCATCACAATAACGCAGAATCGCCACACGCCATTGATCGCAATCAATCAGCGGCTGGTAGCCCTCACCTTCAAAACTGCGAATATCCAGCAGTGTTTTATCAATCTTTTTCACTTACGATCTCCATTTTATAATATCGGTTTTTCTAGCATATCTTCCGTTTTCGTGCAGCCGTTTTTTGATCATTCCAGAAAATGGTTCTATCAAAAATCCACGACCGGTTGACAGGCAGGGTTGTTGACGGATTAAAGAAAACAGCTCCCCAACTTTGAAATGTTCAGGAGCTGTCATGTTGATCCAAATCGATCTTTTAAACCGGTTTTGATTTGCCTGATCGTACCCGCAGACAAATGAAAGTCGACAAAAGTATCCCGATCATCACAAAAGGCCACGTGCCGGACATCAGCAGAAGGGCAAATCCGATTAAGGGGTAAAGTGCCCACCGCACTGTCGCCCTGATCAGAGGTTTATCTTTGATAAAATTGGCTGCCAGAGAACCGTAGCGGTAATACCAGGCAACAAACTTTCGTCCGGCATCATTGGTCAGCAGATAATTGTCTCTGAACCAGCGAAGGATTTCAACCTGGCCGGCCATGGGCGATCCGAATGCCGCTGTCGCAATAAAACAGGGCCCGTTGTCGCCTGCATCATACAGGTATTTCGTGGTCACACTGAAAGTATCGGAGATGTCACCGATAGTCAGTTCGGCATCGGTGGTCGTATGAAAAACGGAAGACGATGTCTGCCTGACCGTCACGGTATCCCCGTTATTGACAGTCCCATCTTCACTGGTGTAATCGCCGCCGTTGATGGAGTATGTGCCTCCTGTAATGGAGATGACAACGCTTGCATCAACGCCGGATACGGTAATGGTGTTGGATGTAATCGTGCGGTTCCAGTCAACCTCCGTTTGATCGACAAACGTAAACGGATCAGGGGTTTTATCAAGGTTGGGATCGTACTGCCAAAAGTCTTTGTGCTTCGCCGTTTCGCTCAATCCTAACCCGATGTAGCCTTTGCTGCCGATGGAAAAACCGACGGCTAAACCTCTTGCCGCTCCTTCGAAATCAACTTTTGGAGTCCAGGTGTCGGTGGCCGGATTGTACTCTCCAAAATCTTTATAGGCTGTCGCGCCGTCACCTCCCATACCGACATACCCCTTATCGTCCATGGGAAAACCGACCGCACCATACCGGGCTGTTTCGCCAGCATTTATCTTTTGCACCCAGGCATCGGTCGCCGGATCGTATACCCAAAAATCTTTAAATTTTGTCGCACCATTCAATCCTGTACCGACGTACCCTTTGCTGCCGATGGAAAAACCGACGGCAAAAATTCTCTCTTCTCCTCCAAATTCAGTCTTTTGCGTCCAGGCATCGGCCATCGGATCGTATGCCCAAAAATCCTTGTAATTTGTCGAACCGTCACCTCCGGTACCGATATATCCAATATCGCCAACGGCAAACCCGACGGCACCATTTCTGATTACGCCGCCGAAATCCGTTTTCCGGGTCCAGACATTAGCAACCGGATCGTATGCCCAAAAATCCTTGTAGTTTATTGAATCGTCATACCCTGTACCGACATATCCCTTGCCGTCGATAACAAACCCCGCAGCCGCATACCGCTTTCCACCGCCGAAATCCGCCTTCTGGGTCCAGACATTGGCAACCGGATCATATTCCCAAAAATCTTTATAGGCCGTTGAACCATCATATCCCGTGCCGACATACCCTTTGCCGTCGATGGCAAAACCGACAGCTGCATACCGGCCTGCTCCGCCGAAATCCGCCTTCTTTTCCGCGTAAAGCATACCGACATGAAGAAAACTTAAGAATAAGACCACGATGACCAGAACATATTTTTTCATACGGAATCTCTCCTGCTGGTATCTTCACCCATCATCTCTTGATGGATGTTATTTCAGTACCCCCATCCTGTTTAAATNNGACGGGCGGCATATCGTTGTTTCTGATTTTAGCCACCACCAATGAAGCCACTTTTGCGGCTTTGTCCGGGGTTGCAAATCCTTTGTTTCCCGGCAAAGCCGGTATATTCGGCTGATGGATAAAAGTTTTGCCGTTCATCAAAATATCATATCCATACGTATTACTGGCCGAAGGAATAATCCTGAAGGTTATTTTTGCATCAGCATAAGGGCCTCTCCGGACTTTAGTTTCCTGACCCGTTTCTTTGTTGACAGCCTCTTTACAAACGGACAGCTCCGTTTGAAAAACGACAACCAGTGCAGATATAACCATCATGGAAAAAACCCAAAGCAGGGTTTTTCTTTTTCCCATCGGAAACGATCCTCATTCAGCAAGAACTTTATGACTGTAATTTTTTTTGCAAGTCGATGAAATATAGGCAATCTGTCCCGGACTGTCAAGGAAACATTGACCGTCACAAAAATCATCTGCGGCAGTCATGATTACGTTTGCAGACACGTCACGCCTTTTAAAAACAGGTAAAAATAATAAATCGGACATTCACAGAATGAATGCCCGATTTATTGATAAAGGTTGCTTTGTATCAAAGCAATTATTTGGCAGCAGGAGCGGCTTCAGGAGCCGGAGCAGCTTCAGGTGCAGGTGCCGGAGCGGCTTCAGGTGCAGGTGCCGGAGCGGCTTCAGGTGCAGGTGCTTCAACTGCCGGAGCCTCTGCAGGTGCTGTCTCCTCAGCTTTTTTGCAACCAACGACTGCCAATGACAGTGAGGCAACAAACAGCATAGCAACAAAAATAGCAAATATTTTTTTCATCAACCGTGAACCTCCTTTCAAAGATTTTAGGGACCTGGTTTATGGACCAAGTTTTTGTATGGGAGATACGCTATACTCTATTTAAAAGTTTTGTCAAGAGTCAAAAATAAAAAGGCTTTTTCATGAACGATCCTCCTTTTTTCCGGTTTCCCTGAAAATCATATATGGATTCGTTTAAACAAACATCCTTTTTTAAGAAAATACCGTAAAGGTCTTGACAAGCAACACCGTTTTATGCGTTAGTGTGCTTAATCATTAACGGCTCAAAAGCCATCCAGTTTAATGCCTGCTCGAGATCGCCTCTCAGCAGGCATTATTTTATTGTTCGGATTGATCCGTTCATCCTGCGCTAGGCCGCTCTCCTTGAGCTTCCCGCACATCATGCATTGAGAAATTTTTTATACCATAAAAGAGTGGCACCCTGTCATTCCCGGCATTATCATTTCCTGACCGACGATATTTGTACATGCCCGGGTAATTGACAGAACCGGTCAAATCATGTTAAAGCGCGGAAAATTCTGCGAAACAAGGTTGCCCCTGTAGCTCAGAAGGATAGAGCAACGGATTCCTAATCCGTGTGCCGCGCGTTCGACTCGCGCCAGGGGCACCAATCAAATCGTTAATATCAAAGATGTTTTCACGCAGGCCTTCCTTATATTTTTGTCACGTCTTTTAGAGACTTCCCAAAGCAATGTTTTTTGAAAATTTATAAAAAAATTATTGACTTTTGCCTTTTCCCGGTGTAAAAATTGCCTTAAATCAGCGACTAAGAATATGCGCTCTTTCAAAACTTTTTTCACGTTCCACAAAAAAGTCATGGAGAACGTTTTTCTTTCAGTAAAAAGAAACAGGTTTTTTGTACTCATCTAACGTTAAAACACAACAAAAAGAGAAACAGGAGAAGACGAAGAGAAAGGAGGTTTTATGCGAATCAGAAAAGGCAGTAAAGCAAAGGTGCTGTCATGGATCATGACGGTCATGTTTGTCTTATGCGCCGGCACAGCGTGGACATTGCCCGGCGGTGGCGCGGTTGTCAGCGGCTCCGATGCACCGGTTGTTGACGACAGGACCATGACCATTAACCAGACAGCGCCAAAATCAATTATCAACTGGGAGTCATACAGTATAGACAGGCGGGAAACCGTCGCTTATACAGGTCAGGATACCAGTTGGATATCTTTAAACCGTGTAACAGGGGCAGATCCTTCCCGGATATTGGGACAGATTACCGCGGATGGTGCAGTCTGGGTCATCAATCCCAACGGATTGCTGATCGGTTCCAGCGCCAAGATCAACGTGGGCAGTTTTCTGGGGTCGACCCTGAACATTACCGACGATAACTTTAATAATGCAGGAACCTACTCCTTCAGAGATGGGTTGAACGGCATTATCAATCAGGGCAAAATAACTACGACAAACGGCGGGTATGTGGCTCTGCTGGCGCCCTCCATCACCAATAAGGGAACCATCACCACACCGTCAGGACAAACTTTAATTGCATCAGGCAATGCCGTGAACCTGCATATGGACGGCAACATCATAGACGGCACTGGATTGAACGAAGCAACAGATTCTGAAGCTTTGGGCATCGTTAACTCGGGCAAAATCTATGCTGACGGCGGTAGCATCTTACTTGTTGCAAATAGCGCGGGTGACCACTTAAAAACCGTCATTAACAACACCGGCGTCATCCAGGCAAGAACCATCGCCACAGGAGAGGATAAGTACAAAGCGGGCTCCATCCATCTTCTGGGTAACTTTTTAGGTCATGGCAACAGCAATACCATTAACGTTGGCGGCACGCTGGACGCTTCCGCGCCTAACGGAGGTGACGGCGGTTCGATAGAGACATCCGCAGCCAGAGTGATGGTGGCCAATAACGCAAACGTAACCACCAACGCGCCGCAGGGAGCAACCGGGTACTGGTATATCGACCCTGTCGGCGACTTTAACATCGGCGCATCATCCGGTGCGGGCGAGGGCGGTTCCATCACCGGCTCCAAACTCGGCAGCAGCCTGGGCAAAACCCATGTGGTCATCGGCACTACTCATCCGGGCAGTATCAATGTCAACCAGCCTGTCTCCTGGCGTTCAAACAACACCCTGACACTAAACGCTGATGAGTATATCAATGTGAACAAAAACATCACCGCCTCCGGAAAAAACGCAGGGATGGAGTTCAACAGCGATGACGGCGATTTCCCGGAAGGGCCTGTAGCCGATCCTTTATACTTTCTACAACTGAACAACGGTTCCGTCGTTACGCTTTCCGGCGCGGAGGCCACTCTTAACCTTAATGGGGATAACTACAATGTGATCAACAGCGCGAATGTCCGTTTCCTGGATTTTCAATTCACTGCCCCGGACCTTGGTGAAAATTACGCGCTGGGCACAAACATCAATGCGTCTGTTACGTCCCGGTGGAATGGCGGAGAGGGATTTATGCCGGTGGGCACTGAAGACGATCCCTTCACGGGTAATTTCACCGGATTGGGTCACACCATATCCAGCCTCACCATTAACCGTCCCGCTGCTGAGGGGGTCGGCCTGTTCGGTTGTACCGAGGAAGGCATCATCTCCTATGTCGGGTTAACCGGCGGCAGCGTCACCGGACGGGAAGATGTTGGCGCTCTGGCCGGAAAAATCCGGTCCGACAGCTACATCTTCAACTCCTACGCCACGACCAAAGTCACGGGCAACAACGAAGTCGGCGGACTGGTTGGCGAAAATGAAGGCCTGATTCTTAACTCCTACGCCACCGGCAAGGTCAA
>MTKX01000548.1_pt1 | contig 11683 bp, 10 predicted proteins | sample 1042771 | NCBI WGS metagenome assembly MTKX01 (sample SAMN06212183, study PRJNA360534) | anaerobic digester metagenome | biome: Wastewater treatment plant; material: sludge; isolation source: anaerobic digester fed with sludge from wastewater treatment plant | place: Denmark: WWTP Randers ... | reverse complement strand
GGACAGGATATTCGCGCCCTGCCGGAATTCCTCAGGAACGAAACTGAAGCATGTATCGGCTGTCTGCGCTGTGTCTCGATCTGTCCGGGGCTTGCCATCACTTTGGTGGATTTTCGAAAAAGAACAGGGACAGCTTTGGTTTCGCTGCCCTACGAGCAAGACTCTGCGCAAATCAAGCCTGGCGATTTAATCATGGTCACAGATACAAACGGCGCCGGGCTAAGTTCCCTGCCAGTTCACTCCGTTCGCAAACTTTCGGGTTTTAACGGTACGCGGGTTATCAGCGTGGAGGCTCCTTCAGAAATCGCAGCCCGAATCGCAGGAATACGCCTAATCCCTCCGTCCGAACCACTCGGAAACTNNACCACTCGGAAACTTTGATAAAACTGGTGAATTTCCGTCGGATTTAGCGGATGACGCTTTTATTTGCCGCTGCGAGAGGGTTACAGCCGGCGAAATCCGAGCGTTAATCCGCACCGGTATTCGGGATATTAATCAAATCAAGGCCATTTTACGGGTCAGCATTTGCGCCTGCGGAGGAAAAACGTGTTTAAATATGGTAAAGCGCATGTACCAACAGGAGGGAATCCCTCTTTCTGAAGTGACCGAACCCCCAATACGACCTGTATTTGTAGAGATGCCGATTTCCTTGCTCGCGAACATTCCAGGCGACTTGAACGGAGGCAAGAAATGATGCCCCTCCCTTCTTATGATGTCATCATCGCGGGCGCTGGTTCAATTGGCACTCCGACCGCTTTCTACCTGGCTCAGGCCGGCCTACGCGTGCTGGTTCTGGAAACACTCCCAAGTGTTGGACAAGCTTCGAATAAACATGCGATTGGTGGCATCCGAGCCACGCATTCGGATGAATCAAAAATATACCTATGCGCAGAAAGTATTAAAGTTTTGTCCACCTGGCGCGAGAGATTTGGTGATGATATTGAGTGGCGCGCCGGCGGCTACTGCTTTGTCGCCTATGAACAAGCCGTAAAGCAGACTTTACAGGACCTGCTGGCCTGCCAAAAAGCCTTTGGATTACATATCGATTGGCTTGAAGCTGAGGCGGTCCGCGCCCTTATTCCCGATATTCAGATGGAAGGTTTATTGGGTGGGACCTTTTCACCGGAAGACGGGTCTGCCTCTCCAATGAAAACCTGCTTTGCTTTCTACAAGCATGCCCTGAATGCTGGCGCTGAGTTCCACTTTAACGAGCCTGTCCTCAAAGTTGGAGTAAACAAGCAGCGGATTGAAACCGTCACAACGACGCGAGGAACCTATTCCTGCAAATATTTAATCAACGCCGCGGGTTCCTGGGCCGCGGAAATATCGGAGCTTGTCGGTATTCCGCTGCCAGTTCAAGCAGAAGCGCATGAAGCTGGGATTACTGAACCGGTCCGACCCATGTTTTCTCCCATGATTGTGGATATTCGCCCAAGAGTAGGCTCGAGCAATTTTTATTTCTACCAACACCCAACGGGCAAAATCATTTTCTGCCTTACTCCAAGTCCACAAATATTGGGGAACTTCTGCCAGGATACCAGCGAATTCTTACCCCTGGCTTCCAGACGCCTTATTGAACTGATGCCAAAGCTGATGAACTTGCGCGTCCGCCGAACCTGGCGCGGCACCTACCCCATCACGCCGGATGGTTTACCAATTTTTGGAAGGACTGAGGCAGTCGATGGATACCTGCTTGCAGCCGGTGTCTGTGGTCAAGGTTACATGTTAGGCCCTGGCGTGGGACAAATGCTCACCCATCTGATTGCAGGGGGCTTGAACGACTCAGAGGAATCATGTCTGCAATCGTTGCGTCTGCATCGGTCCTTTACAAGCGCTGAAAAGCTTAAATAGATTCTAGGTTTTGTGGCATACTTTGCCTATCATCATGGATATCGATAAAATATTTCATAAATTTCCAGCTACATATACCAGCGCTGATATTGATCTTATCAAGTCAGCTTACCTGATGGCTGAGGTTGCGCACAAGGGACAGACGCGCGCTTCCGGCGTGCCTTACGTCTCTCACTGCGTCGGCGTGGCAAATATCCTTTTGGACATCGAGGTTGCACCCAGCCTGGTCATTGCAGGCTTGCTGCATGACATTGTGCTTGACACCACTGTCACATTGGATCAAATCCGCGAAAAGTTTGGGGAATCCATCGCGAAATTTGTGGAAGACCTAACCATGATTACCAGCCTTCCACAAGTGTCCCGAGGGGATCAACACCTTGAGGAATTAACCGGTCCGCAAATTCCAGATCTAACCACAGACAGCCGCAAAGCGGAATACGTTGTGGAAACTTTGCGGAAGATGCTGCTGGCCATTGGAAGCGATTTCCGCGTGATTATTGTCAAGCTTGCTGACCGGCTGCATAACATGCGCACGCTCAAGGATATGCCACCCGAGCGGCAGAAGCGGGTCGCGGAGGATACTCTTGAAATTTACGCTCCCTTAGCGAATCGCCTTGGTATCTGGCAGATTAAGTGGGAGCTGGAAGACCTAGCGTTCCGTTACGTCAATCCTGAAGAGTACAGCAAGATCGCTGAAAAGTTGGCTACCCAGAGGCTGAAGCGCCAGGAAGAAATCAACGCGATTATTAGCAACCTGACCAACCTGCTCGAAAAATCCGAGGTGAAATCAGTAATTTCAGGCAGACCCAAGCATATTTTCTCAATTTATCGGAAGATGCAGCGGAAAGATGGCAATTTTGATGCTATCCGTGATCTAAGGGCCGTGCGTATCCTCGTGGATGATGTGGAAGCTTGTTACAAAGTCCTTGGAATCATGCATATGCAGTTCACTCCTATTCCAGGTGAGTTTGATGACTACATCGCGGCAAAAAAGCCAAACAACTACCAATCCTTGCATACAACGGTGGTGTACAAAGATGGCAAACCGCTCGAAATTCAAATCCGAACACATGAAATGCACCGAAACGCTGAATTTGGCGTCGCGGCGCACTGGCGCTACAAAGAAAAATCCACTCTTATAAGTGATGATTACGAGCAAAAGGTAAGCCTGATTCGCAACTTACTCTCCTGGAGCCAGGAGGTAGAGGAAGATTCAGAGGAGCTTGGCGCGTTACCTGCGGACGTCTTTCGGGATAGAGTGTATGTCATTACTCCAAGAGGAGATGTGGTCGACTTGCCATTTGGCTCCACCCCAATAGATTTTGCATACATGGTCCACACCAATGTTGGTCACCGCTGCCGCGGCGCTAAGGTAAACGGGAAATTGGTGCCATTGGAATATCAGCTTCAAACGGGGGATAAAATTGAAATACTCACAGCAAACCGAGGAGGCCCAAGCCGCGATTGGCTAAATCCGAGCCTTGGGTTAGTGAAAAGCCCCCGTACACGCTCAAAAATTAAGCAGTGGTTCAAACAGCAAGACCGTGAACAAAACCTTGAGCACGGTAAAATATTGATTGAAAAAGAATTCAAGCGGTTAGGTATCGGCCAAATTGATTTACAGGAATTTGTGGATTATTTCCACCTTCGGACTCTTGAGGACCTCTATGTAGGAATTGGCTGCGGCGATGTCCCGATTGGAAGGCTGGTGAACCGCATCGCGGAAACCCAGCATGCTCCTGAAACTGAGACGATTGAACTTGTTCCGACCATTCCAAGCAGGGCGAAACCAAGCGACACCGTCATTGTAATGGGTTTGAAAGGCCTGGCCACTACCATGGCGCGCTGCTGCAATCCGATGCCTGGGGACGAGATTATCGGCTACATCACCAGAGGGCGTGGAGCGACGATTCATCGATCTGATTGCCCGAACGTCCTGCGTGTAACAGATAAAGAACGATTGGTAAAAGTAGATTGGGGAACTGAGGAAAAAACTTTCCCGATCCCGCTGCAGATAAAAGCTTACGACCGGCAGGGATTGATGACGGATATTTCCGCGATAATCTCAAGCGAACCAGTGCGTCTGATTGATTTATCCTTAAACAACCGTCAAAACCTGGTCGTAATAAACCTCGTGCTTGAAATCAGCGGTATCAGCCAACTAAGCCGCCTCTTGGCGCGTCTGGAGAATTTGCCAAATGTTATTCAGGCCATCCGGGTGCGGCCAGGTTGACAAGCGGCTTACTTTACGGCAACCTGACTATAAGGTAAAATGCCATCCGAAATTAGCATCCCATAAAAAGGAGATTTTGATGCCAAAAATTCGCTGCCATTATCTAGATTGTCTTTTTTTAGACGACCGATATTGTTCTGCTGCAGCCATCGAGCTAAACCCTGATACTGGCTGTCAGACCTACACTCCCGATGAAGAAGCAGGAATTGATAATTGGGAAGAAGAAGAAGAATTGGATGACTGGGAAGCCATGGGCACCCCCGACGACCTGAGCGCGGAGTGGGACGACGACGATGACGATGATGAGGACATCGACGACGACGCGGATTCTTTTTAAAATTGGTTCTTGAGTAGTCTTGTTCTGAAATTCTCGGGTGTAGAACACGCAGGACCATTCCGAAAGCGAAGGCTAATATGGACAATTTAAAACCGATGATTGCGTTGAACGTTTACCTGCTGCCTGAGTTTCGTCAGGAAATCCTGGACGGAGTTGTATCTGGTCTGTCTGCGCTGCCCGATGATGTAAGGCGCGATGTCATGTCCGCGGTGCGGGATGAAGTCAAAATTAGCGGCTTTCGAAATCCTTTCAGCGCTCCCAAGGCAGTTCTCATCCGCCGCATGGAGTCTGTGTTTCTCAAACAATCACGTTTTATTAAAGCTATGCTCATGGCTTGGGTGGCCTTGCAAAAACCTGCCGATGCTGTCGTTCGCGCTGTCATTGAGTCATTGCCTTTTCAAACAAATCCGGAGGCTATTAATTACCCCGACCCGGAAAATGCGTTTTTAATTGGTTGGCCTGAGCAAATGGGATATCAAAAATTGTCTGACTTAGTTCGCGCTCAGGATGCCGCGATAAACGCCAGCACGGACACAATAGCGCTGTTGACTGTCTGGCTATCGGGATGTTTGCCCGACCCAATCTCAGCCGGCGAACCCGCCTGAGCTGCCCTAGCAATGGAGTGAAAATGGAAGAAAAACATTCAGGATCCACCACGATCGCGCCCACAGTGCTGAACACAATCGCACGATTGACCTGTCTTGCTACCCCGGGCGTCACCGCGATGGCGCCGGTTTTTTCTGGCGCTGCCAGAGGCAGTCACGGTGAGACCGAGGGCGTTAAGATAGTTGTCAAAGACTCTATCATTTTTGTTGATGTCTACGTCGTGATAAATGGCGCCGAAAATGTCCGCGTAGTAGCCGAAGCAGTCCAACAGCGGGTAACCAGGGCAATTTCTGAGATGGTTGGCATGGAAGTGGCTTCTGTCAATGTACATGTTACCGATATTGAACTCGAAGCATAGGCGCTCATGAAATCGCGAACCAAGGCGCGCGTCGCTGCCTTGCAGACTCTTTACGAAGTGGACCTGACAGACCACCTATTGGGCAGCGTGCTAGCGGATCGGGCTGTCGACAACGACCTTGATGTAGCCCAATATGCTTTCGCGCAAGTTATCGCGCAGGGAGTCTTCGAGAACCGCGAACGTCTCGATCAGTTGATTGCCGCGCACGCTCCGGAGTGGCCCTTGGACCAAGTGGCAGTGATTGATCGCAATATCCTGCGAATCGCGCTTTGGGAAGTTGCTTATTATCGCAAAACCCCTTTAAAAGTTGGCATTAACGAGGCTGTCGAACTCGCGAAATCTTTCGGGACAGACAGCTCCCCGCGTTTTATTAATGGAGTACTCGGCAGCCTTGCTGAAAATTTCGACGCGCTGCTGAAATCGATACCCAGGTAGAGGTGGCACATGCGGCATAAGACGGTTAAAACGCTCATCGTAATTGTCCTCTCCGCAACCGTTTTATGCCTGACAGCCGGATGCGCGCTCAATGTAGTCCCAAAAGGAACGATAAGTCAGGACCCGGGATTGGAATTCCCTTCCAAAGTCCAGCCAATGGAGTTGGTGCCAGTTGTTTTTAACGTCGACCTGCGGCAGAACTATTCTCCTGAAACAGTCCTTACTCTGAACGTTTTGGATGAAGTCAGCGGTCTTGATTACAACATCACGCGTTATGAGCTGACCAACATCTCCGAAAACAGGTACAGCGGTACCTTGCTCCTGCCTTTGGGCGCAGTTGTGAAATACCGCTACCAAAGCACTTTCCCGATTGATCAACCTGAAGCGGCGGCGGATGGCAGCAGCGTGATTTATCGCATCGCGCGAGTGTCGCGAAATTTACNNTACCAGGGCTCCGCTGGAAAATTAACCGGCATCGTCTCGGATCAAAAAACCCAGAAGCCCTTAGCGGATTGTCTTGTGTCGGTAGCCGGATATCTGACGTTCACGGATATGACTGGCCGTTTCTTTTTTGACCATGTTCCCGAAGGTATTCATACTCTGGCAGTGCAGTCTCTGGATGGCGGATATCAATTCTTCCAACAGCAGGCGAATATCTTAGCGGATCTTTCCACACCTGCCGTGATTGAGATGACCGCGCTGCCTGAAGTGACCGTCAAATTTGTTGTTTCTTTGCCGGATGAAGCCGTAGGCGCGCCGGTGCGAATCGCGGGGAACCTTTACCAGTTAGGAAATGTTTACAGCAAGCTTGAAACTGGCCAAAGCACATTAGCCGCCCGCATGCCTCTGCTTACTAAGATGGATGATGGACGTTACACCATCTCTCTGAAATTGCATGCCGGCAATGATTTGGTTTACAAATACACGCTGGGCGACGGACTGCTGAACGCCGAGCGGGACAAAGCGTTTAAACTTGTACTCCGGCGTTTCATCGTTCCAGATAAGAATGTTACTGTTGCCGATAAAGTTGAAACGTGGCGTCATGAAGCCGGCTCTTCGGTAAATATTAAAGTTTTCACTCCGCCAAATACTCCAGCTGGTGATTCCGTGTCGATTCAATTTTCCGCGCGCGACGTTTGGCGGCAGCCTATTCCTATGTGGCCGGTGAACACCAATGAGTGGATGTACCTTCTTTTTGCAGATTCTGATGAGGCAGCTGCGATGCGATACCGGGTCTGTCGCAATGAGCAGTGCGAACTGGCATATGACGAAGCCAGCTTTTCGGCAGCCATCCCCGTTGGTCTTGAACCAGAAAATCAGTACACGGTATCAAGTTGGCATTTATGGGACGCTTCTTCGACTCCCAACTTACCTACCACCGGCACTGCCGCGCAAACCGAACAGCTGTTTGGTTTGGAATTCACGGAAGCTTACCAGCCTTCAGATTTAAACCGTTATCGCAACGTTTTTCCTGAGTTGAAGCAAATGGGAGTGAATTGGGTCATTTTTTCACCTTCCTGGAGAGTTTCTGATCAGAATTCCCTGCCTTATCTGGATCCCAATCCTGCGGGCGGCATGATGATGTTGGACTTGGTGCAACTCATTCAACTAGCCAAAGAACAAGGGCTTTCAGTTGGTCTTTACCCGAAGCTGATTTTCTCCCCCGATTCCGCTGCTTGGTGGAAATCAAGCCAGCGAAACGCGTTGTGGTGGCAGCAGTGGTATCAGGAATATGATCACTTTGTGATGAACTACACGCAATTGGCAGCAAATACTGGGGTTGATCAATTGATCATCGGCGGCGCGGCAGTCCGCCCCAGCTTGCCAGGCGCATTAATTACTACCGCGACAAATTCAGGAACACCTAAAACTTCAGAAAAGATATGGACAGAACTGCTGCGCAAGGTAAATACCTACTACAGCGGCGAGGTTCTCTGGGCTGTGCCAACACAGGACCAGGAACTGCCTTTGCATAATTTCTACACTGAGGTGGATGGTTTCTACATCCAACTCCAAATTCCAGGTGAAAGTTATGATTACTACGATGCCAACACAGCCACAGGTTTTGTTGAAGATACCCTCGCGGAATTTCGCGATGCTTCGGGCTTGCCGGTCTACGTTGGCTTGAATGCTCCCTCTGCCAGCGCCGAGAGTTTTAGCTGCAACAACGCTGACTGCTTGCGCAGCCCATCTGACGGGGCGTGTCCATCTCAGGATGTCGATCTGGAAAGACAAAACTACTTCTACCAATCCTATTGGCCTGTATTGCGCGCTAACGCCTGGATTAAGGGCGCGGTATCCCGTGGTTTTTATCCGGTTGTCATGCTGCAGGATTGCTCGTCGTCGGTCTATGGAAAACCCGCGCTTGAAACGCTGCTTAAATAGCGTGAAAAATAAATAAAAAAAGGAATGCGTAATGATACCAGAAGGATTAAGTTTAGGACTTGCCAGGCTTGGCATTAACCACCCAGCGAATGTTCTTTATAACGGCAGTCGTGCTGAGTTAATCGAGGAGGCAGTAAAGAATCACGAAGGCTGTTTTTCTTCCAGTGGCGCGTTCGTCGTAAACACCTCCCCTTACACCGGCAGATCGCCAAACGATAAGTACCTGGTAAACAATGGGGATCCAGACCTTTGGTTTGCCTCTGGCACACAAGGGATGGAAAACCAGGTTTATGCCAGATTAAAAGCAAAAATTGCCGCCCACATGGAAACACGCAAGCTGTACATTCGTGATGTAATTGCCGGCGCGGATCCCACCCAAAAGGCGCGCATTCGAGTGATTACCGACCTTGCCTGGCAGAACCTGGCTGCCTCCAACATGTTTATCCAGCCCCTTGAAGAAACACCCTTCGCAGAACCGGACCTGACCATCATTGCCGCGACCAGTTTCGCGGGAGATCCCCAGGCTGACAGTTTGCGTTCACCAGCTTTTGTCATTATGAATTTTGACGAAAAAACTGTTCTGATTGGGAACACTTCTTACGCGGGAGAAATTAAAAAATCTGTCTTCACCTACATGAATTATGTGCTTCCCAAACGTGGAGTTCTCTCCCTGCACTGTTCAGCCAACAAAGGCCGACGCGAAGAAACCGCGCTTTTCTTCGGCCTTAGCGGAACTGGCAAGACGACCTTATCTTCCGACCCGGAAAGGGCATTAATTGGGGATGACGAACATGGTTGGGGCGAGAAGACCATCTTCAATTTTGAAGGTGGCTGCTACGCGAAAACTATCCGAATCAATCCTGATTATGAACCCTTGGTATGGTCGGCGATTAACCGATTTGGCTGTCTGATAGAAAACGTTCCGCTTGGACCGGATCGCGCTCCGGATTTTGACAGCAGCGAGATAACAGAAAACACCAGAGCAGCTTACCCGCTGCACTACATTCCAAACTATGAGCCTTCCGGTATGGGTGATCATCCCGAGCATATTTTCTTCCTGACCGCGGACGCGTTCGGCGTACTACCGCCTCTTGCGCGGCTGAACACCGACCAGGCGATGTATTACTTCCTCAGCGGTTACACCTCCAAATTGGCTGGAACGGAACGCGGACTAGGAGAAAAACCAGAGGCGACCTTTTCCACCTGCTTTGGAGCGCCGTTCTTGCCGCTCAAACCCGCGATTTACGCGAACTTGTTGGCCGAGAAATTGGAGAAACACCACACCAAGGTCTGGCTGTTGAATACAGGCTGGTCCGGTGGAGGTTTTGGGGTTGGCAAGCGCATCGCGCTGCCGCTTACCCGTGCCATGATCAGCGCCGTGCTGAGCGGAAGCCTGAATGATGCCCCAACGCATGTACACCCAATATTTCGTGTTTACATACCAGATGAAGTTGCTGGCGTACCAGAATCCGTGCTTAACCCGGAGCAATCCTGGGCTGACGCGCAGGCTTACCAACGCGACGCGCTCGCCCTGGCAGAGAAATTTACTGAAAACTTCAAAAAGTACAAAGCTTCGGTGCCGGAAAGCGTAGCCGCCTCCGGACCCATTCAGCCATAATCGCAGGCAGAAAAGGAGACTTTTATGGATAAGTTCATCATTCGCGGGGGAAAACCGCTCTCAGGCACGATGCGTCCTTCGGGAAACAAGAATGCTGCCCTCCCTTTGATGGCTTCCTGTCTTTTGACGGAAGAGCCGGTTGTGCTTCACAATTTGCCGGATATTACCGATACCCGCACGATGCGCCGCCTGCTTGAAAGCCTCGGCGTAAAAATTCGTCAGATTGGTGAGAGTTCATCTTACGAGCTGCATGCCAAAGAAGTGCACCCCTCGGACCTTGACCCGGATATCTGCCGGCAGATACGCGCGTCCATTTTGTTGGCTGGACCAATGGTCGCGCGTTCAGGTGGTCTCATACTGCCTCCGCCCGGTGGCGATGTGATTGGGCGGCGTCGCGTAGACACGCACATTCTGGCATTAAGCAAATTAGGCGCAACGTTCACGTACAATGGAACTTTTCAATTCTCCGCGCCAAAACTTGTAGGGGCGGATATCCTGTTGGACGAAGCCAGCGTTACGGCCACTGAAAACGCCATCATGGCGGCCTCCAAAGCAGAAGGTCGCACAATCCTTCGCAACGCCGCCTCAGAACCGCATATACAGGAGCTCTGCCACTTGCTGAACATCCTTGGCGCCGACATAAAAAACATCGGTTCTAACACGCTGGTCATAGACGGTGTGAAGGAACTGGGCGGCGGAGAGTTCACGGTCGGTCCGGATTATCTCGAGGTAATCAGCTTTGTGGGCGCCGCGGTGGTGACCCACGGCGAAATCCGCATTAAAGATGCTGGCGTTGAACATCTCGGTATGATCAGGCTTGTGCTGCGTCGTCTGGGAGTGGATTTTGACTTCGTCGGGAATGACATTCTTGTTGGCGCGAATCAGCGTCTGGTCATAGAGCCGGACCTGGGCAATGCCATCCCCGAAATCAGCGTGATGCCCTGGCCTGCCTTCCCAACCGACCTGATGAGCATCGCGATTGTCATCGCGACGCAATCCACCGGTAGTATTCTCTTCCACGACTGGATGTACCCCAGCCGCATGTTCTTCACGGACAAGCTCGTTTCAATGGGCGCGCAAATTGTCCTGTGTGACCCGCACCGCTGCATTGTTCAGGGACCCACCCGCTTGAACGGCGAGAAGCTGGATAGCCCGGATATTCGCGCGGGAATCGCGCTGGTTCTGGCGGCGCTCTCGGCGAATGGCACTTCAACTATACGCAATATTACGCAAATTGAGCGGGGTTACGAACGTATCGACGAAAAGCTTAAAGCGCTGGGCGCGGATATCACCAGGGATTCCGCGTAAACTACTCAACACAAAAAAAGAGGGCGAAAGCCCTCTTTTATGATGTATACCGCGATTATTTTGGTTGGCTGTTTACAACATCAAGAAACTGATTAACCACATCCCGCAGCATGGGCTCGGGTAGCGCGCCAACCTGACGATGCACAATCTTTCCCTTGGCAATCATCAGCATGGTAGGTATGCCCTCTACATGGTACTTGCTNNCCATCTACATGGTACTTGCTAGCCCACTCCTGGTTTTCGTCAGTATTTACTTTCGCGACAATTAGCTTTTCCGCGTAATCCTTGGCAATTTTTTCAAGGATTGGCCCGACCATCCGGCAAGGTCCGCACCATGGCGCCCAAAAGTCTACGATTACAGGAATGGGGGAATCCAGGACTGTCTTTTGAAATGCCGCATCGGTTACATTGATTGGTTCACTGATCATGATAATTCTCCTCTATTATTGAATTGCTTTTAGTGTACACGCAACTTATATAAGATGTTTATTAACCTTATTCAAGCTCAACCCCACCCCAATTTTTGTATCAAAGGCGGTCCGAGAATAATAA
>MTKX01038214.1_pt4 | contig 11691 bp, 10 predicted proteins | sample 1042771 | NCBI WGS metagenome assembly MTKX01 (sample SAMN06212183, study PRJNA360534) | anaerobic digester metagenome | biome: Wastewater treatment plant; material: sludge; isolation source: anaerobic digester fed with sludge from wastewater treatment plant | place: Denmark: WWTP Randers ... | reverse complement strand
GGGAGGAGGCCGATCGGGATGAGGAGGTCCATCAGCTCCCCCGTGGAGCTGAGGACGTACGGCTCAAGGTCCTCGGCGAGCGCCCCGCTCGCCTCGGCCACCACCCGCACCCGGAGCCCCATCCGCTCCAGGCCATAGTCCCGCGCCGCCCCGAACCAATCCGGATGCTGGACGAGCGCCCACAGGGTCGGATCGAGGTTCACCCCCTCCGGCACGCGCGGGAGCTTGAGGGGAAACTCCACCACGGTGAGGGTGACCGAACACCCCCTCTCGAGGAGCCCGAGCTCTTGGAGGAGGGAGACGAACGCCTCCCGCGGCGGGACCATCACGTCGCCCCCCGTCCACACGATGAGCTCAGCGCGGTCGCGATCCCCGCGCAGGATCGCCCTCTCGATCCCCTCCTCCATCCCCACGAGGAAGTGATCGCCGTCCAGGTACAGGTAGACCCCTCCCGCGAGGAGTTCTTCCTCGTCGTCCGCGCCGCGCACCACGAGCCCGTCCGCGGTGAACACTGCGGTCGGGGTCCCGAGGTCCTCCGCCCGCGCCGCCAGTTCATCCACCGCTCCGGCGGGCGGGGCGACCTCGCCATAGAGGTAGACGGGCGTCTCTGCAAACGCTGTCCCCGTCACCAGAACGACCGCCAGCACGACCACCATCCGCTTCACCATGGGTATCCCCCCTTGTGCTCGAGGGAATATACAGTGCGGAGGCCGGACCGGTTCCCCTCGCCCCCCGGCGCCGTGGGGAACGGCCCCCCTCACCCTGCCCTCTCCCCCGGAGGGGGAGAGCCCCCCCACCTTGCCTCTCCCCCCGCTGGGGGGAGAGGAATCAAAGGTGAGGGGGAGCCGTCGTAGCGGCGGGGCGCGCCCCCACTTGCCCGCGGCCCGCGGGCGGGAAACAATCGGGGCATGACGGGATCGCGGTTCGCGCGCCAGATGGCCCTCCCCGCGATCGGCCGGGAGGGCCAGCGCCGGCTTGGGGAGTCCTCCGCCCTCATCGTGGGGTGTGGGGCGCTCGGGTCCCACACCGCGGAGGCCCTCGCCCGGGCCGGGATCGGCCGGCTCATCCTCGTGGACCGGGACCTCGTCGCGGAGACGAACCTCCACCGCGTCGCCCTGTTCACCCCCCCCGACCTCGGGCGGCCGAAGGCGGAGGCCGCGGCGGAGGCCCTCCATCGCCTCGCCCCGGACGTCGCCATCGCCTCCCACGTCGCCCATCTCGGGCCCAAGCTCGCGGAGGAGGTCGTCCCGCAGGTGGACGTCGTCCTGGACGGGCTCGATAACTTGGAGACCCGCTACCTCATCAACGACGCCTGCGTCAAGCACCGCGTGCCGTGGGTCTACACGGCGGTCCTCGCCACGCACGGAATGACGATGCCGATCGTCCCCGAGCAGGGGCCGTGCTTGCGGTGCCTGTTCCCTGACCTCCCCCCGCCCGGGACGATCCCGACCTGCGCCGAGGCCGGGATCCTTGGCCCCGTCCCCGCCGCCCTCGCCGCCTGGCAGGCAACGACCGCGATCCAGATCCTCGTCGGGAGCGCGGACCTCGCACCAGGGCGGCTCGTCCACCTCGACCTGTGGGCCGGTCGGGCGGAGACGATCTCCGTCGCCCGCGCCGCGGGGTGCCCNNACGGGCGAGGGTACACTGGGCCCCATGGACCGGACCCAGGTCGTGATCGTGGGCGGGGGGCCGGCGGGGTACGTCTGCGCCCGCCGGCTGGGGCAACTGGGGGTGGAGGCGGTGCTCGTCGAGAGGGCGCACCTCGGCGGGACGTGCCTGAACGAGGGCTGCATCCCCACCAAGGCCCTCTACGCAGCCACGTCCCCGTTCGGCCACCGTCGGACGTTCGCCCGGATGGGGATCGCACTCGACGTCACGGCGGACCTCGCGGCGATGCGGGCGTGGCTGGACGAGGTGATCGTCGGCCTGCGGGGCGGGGTGGAGAAGCTCCTCGCCGGATCGCAGGTGGACGTGGTCGCCGGCGAGGCCCGGATCGCCGGGGCGGGGGAGGTTCGGGTGGTCACCCCGCGCGGGGAGAGGACGCTCGCCGGCGACGCGATCGTCCTCGCCACGGGATCGAGCCCGATCGAGCTCCCCGGCCTCCCGTTCGACGGGGAGCGGGTGTGGTCATCGCGGGACGCGCTGGAGCTTCCACGCGTGCCGGAACGCCTCGTCGTGGTCGGGGGCGGGGTGATCGGGCTTGAGCTCGGGACCGTGTACCGGCGGCTGGGGAGCGAGGTGTGGGTGGTGGAGCTCCTCGACCGCCTCCTCCCCGGGGTGGGGCTGTCCCGCCGCGGCGAGGCCCTCCTCCGTCGCGCCCTGACCGCTCAGGGGATCGAGGTCCGGCTCGGGGCGCGCGCGGAACGGCTCACGGGAAGCGGGGTCGTCCTCCGCACCGGGGCAGGCGAGGAGGAGGTCCCGGCGGATGCCGTCCTCGTGGCGGTGGGCCGGAAGCCCCAGCTTGACAAGCTTGGCGTGGAGAACGTGGGGGCGAGGATCGAGCGAGGGTACGTGGCCACGGACCGCGCGTTCGCAGCTGCCCCGGGCGTGTACGCGATCGGCGACGTGCGCGGCGGATGGCTCCTCGCCCACAAGGCGTCGCACGAGGGCCTCGCCCTCGCCGAGCTCCTCGCCGGGGATCGGGTGGCAGGGGGGGAGGCAGTGGTCCCCCAGGCGATCTTCACCCAGCCCGAGGTGGCCCTGGTGGGGATCCCCCTCGATGAGGCCGCCGCCCAGGGCCTGCCCGGGGGGAGGTTCCCCCTGGCCGCGCTCGGCCGGGCGTGGGCGGAGGGGGAGACCGAGGGGCAGTTCCAGGTCGCGGCCGACCGCGACGGAAGGGTCATCGGCGCGGAGATCGTGGGGCCCCACGCCTCGGACCTCATCGCCGAGGCGACGCTCGCGATCCAGGCCGGGCTCACGGTGCGCGAGCTCGCGGAGACGGTGCACGCCCACCCCACGTTCCCGGAGGGGCTGTGGGAGGCAGCCCTCGCCCTCCTCGGCCGGCCGCTCCACACGTCCTAAACGGGGGTTCAGGAGCGACCGGCGAGCCACATCGCGAGGATGAGGAGGACGAGCAGGACGAGGGGCACCGCGATCGCTGGCCGGGCCCACCGCCGGAGGATCGCCTTCTCGGGGGGGCTGACCTCCCCCGCCCGCGGGTAGCGAACGTCCAGGTGCTGCGCCTTCTTCAGCATCTTCACGGACTGGGAGATCTTCCCCTGCCGGCGGTACACGACCCCCAGGTTGTGGTGCGCGGAAGCGTGGTGGGGATCTTCCTCCGTCGCCCGAAGGTAGGCGTGCTCGGCCCGGGTCAGGTCCCCGCTCGCGAAGTAAAGGTTCCCCAGCCGGAACAGGACCTGGGCCTTCGCCTCCCCGTAGCGGAGGGCGTCCATGAGGAGGGCGATCCCCTCCTCGTAGCGGCCCGCGCAGCGGAGCTCCTCCGCCCGGGCGAGGGCGTCCTGCACGACCTCCGCCCGCGCCGCCGGGGTCAGGCCCGTGGGGTCGGGCAGAGGAGCGAGATCCGTTCCTTCACCGTCTTGATGTCGAGCCATGTCTGGTATTTGGGGCTCCCCTTCGCCTTGCTCGCGTTCCGCAGGAGGTAGCTCGGGTGGTACATGGGGAACACCTCGATCCCCCCCTTCCAGCGGTGGAAGGTCCCCCGCACCTGGGTGATCCCCTCGCTCCCCCCCAGGAACCACTGGGTCGGGGTGTTGCCGAGGGTGACGATGACCCGGGGTCGGATGAGGGCGATCTGGGCAGCGAGCCAGTCCCAACAGGCCTCCACCTCCTGGCGCGTGGGGACCCGGTTCCCCGGGGGGCGGCACTTGACCATGTTCGCGATGTACACCCCCTCCCGGGACAAGCCCACCGAGGCCAGGATTTGGGTGAGGAGCTGCCCCGCCGGGCCGACGAACGGGCGGCCGGTCTCATCCTCCACCTCCCCCGGCCCCTCCCCCACGAACAGGAGCGGGGAACGAGGGTCCCCCTCCCCGAACACGACCGTGCGCCGACTGTCCGCAAGCGGGCAGCGGCGGCAGTCCGCCGCCTTCTGAGCGAGGAGGTCCAAGGTGAGCTCAAACCCGCCGGACACGAACACCCCCGGAAAACTCGGTTCGATGTGAGGTGGAGCGGGCAACGGGGATCGAACCCGTGACCTGCAGCTTGGGAAGCTGCCGCTCTACCAACTGAGCTACGCCCGCTTCGGCAGCACCATCATACCTCCCCCCGCCGCAGCCAGTCAAGGAAATGCCCAGCGCCGGCCTCACGCCGCCCGGAGGGGCTCCAACGCGGGCATGGATTTCCCACGCAGGAAGTCGAGGGTCGCTCCGCCCCCGGTGGACACGTACCCAAACCGATCGGCAAGCCCGAGCTTCTCCACCGCCTCCCCCGTCTCCCCGCCCCCGACCACGGTGAACGCCGGGGAGGAAACGAGGGCCCGCGCGACCGCGGCCGTCCCCGCAGCGAACGGAGGGTGCTCGAACGCCCCGAGCGGGCCCGTCCACACCACCGTCCCCGCCCGCGCCACCACCCCCGCGAACCGCTCCACCGTGGCGGGCCCGATGTCGAGGCCCATCCACCCATCGGGGATCGCGTTGGCGGGGACGACCACCGTCTCCGCGTTCGCCGCCAGCTCGCGCGCCACGACGAGGTCCTCGGGGAGGACGATCTCCGTCCCCCTCTCCTTCGCCGCCCGCAGGAGAGCGCGGATCGTGTCCACGAGGCTTTCATCCACCACCGACTTCCCCACCCGGTGCCCCTGGGCAGCGAGGAAGGTGAACGCCACCCCTCCCCCGATGAGGAACCCATCCACCCGCGGCAAGAGATCGGTGAGCACCCCGAGCTTGTCCCGCGCCTTCTTCCCGCCGACGAGGATGTGGTACGGGCGGCGGGGGTTGTCGCGGATTCCGGACAGGACTTCCACCTCCCGCTCCATGAGGAACCCCGCGTAGGCGGGGAGGAACCGCGCCACCCCGACCGTGGACGCGTGGGCACGGTGGGCCGTGGCGAACGCGTCGTTCACGAAGGCGTCGAACGGAGCGGCCAGCTCCCGCGCGAATGCGGGGTCGTTCTCCTCCTCTTCGGGGTGGAACCGCACGTTCTCCAGCACCACCACCCCCCCCGGCGGGAGGCCCTCCACCGCCCGGGAGACCTCGTCCCCCACACACTCCGGCAGGGCGCGAACGTCCGTCCCGAGGAGCTCCCCGAAGCGCTTGGCCACCGGTGCCATCCGCAGCTCCTCGACCACCTTCCCGTCCGGCCGCCCGAGGTGGGACAGGACGGCGACCCGCGCCCCCCGCTCCTCCAGCCACCGCACCGTGGGGAGCACAGCCCGGATGCGGCCGTCCTCCGCCACCTGGCCGGCGGAGAGGGGGACGTTGAGGTCGGCCCGGAGGAGGATCTTCAGACCCCGCGGCGAAAGATCACGAACCGTACGCAGTTCCATCGCAACCACCGCCCCCATTCTAGGTTCCGGACGCGGGAGGGACAAGGCAGTGGGGTATGATTGGCCCGTGAACGGATGGGTGGTGGCGGCGGTGTTGCTCCTCGGGGGGGTCCTCGCCCTCGCCCCCACCGTGTGGTCGTGGCTGGATCCCGCGTCCCCCGCCCGCACCGTGGAGAGGCTGTTCGTGGTCCTCAGCTCGTGGAACGGGATCCGCGACCTCGTGGCGCACGTCGTGCTGCGGGGCGTGGAGGGGGAGACCGCGGCGCGGGTGACCTTCCTCGCCCCCGCCAACCTGCGGCTGGACGTCCTCGCCCCCGAAAGCCTGGCCGGGACAGTGTTTGCCCTGCGCCCCGTCGGGGAGGAGTGGCTGTTTGTGCACTATCGGCCAGGGATGGACCTTGGGATCGAGGCCCGGATCGCAGCGCAGGAGCTCACGGAGTCCCTCCACCTGCCGGCGCTCGCCGAGGTGGAGGAAGCCTTGCGTCGCGGCGAGGTTCAGGTGAGCTACGTCCCCGCGGGCGGCCTCGCCGATCCCACGTTCGATGAGTACGACCTCGGCGGACTCCCTGGGCCCTTCCCGCGGATCGTCCTCCGCGTGGATCCCCCAACGTCCCTCCCGCGGGGGGTGGCCCTCTACGCTGATTTAGCCCAGACTCCCACCCTCACGATCGAGGTGGCACGGGACTCGGGAGCGGCCGACCCCACCGGGGAGTGGCTCATGGAGGTGAACACCGGCCTCGAGCTACGGGACGTGTTCCGGCTGGACCCCCTCCCGCACCGCTGGCTCGCCCCACTTCCCCCGGGAGGCTAGCTGTCCTTCGCTGCCAACCGCCGGATCTCGTCCAGCTTGAGGTCCTTCTCCACAAACTCCTCGAACTGCTCCTCTTCCACGAACGGGGACTCGATCGCTGACTTCTCAAACACCGCTTCCTCGATGAAGATCGGAGCTTGGGTTCGCAACGCCAACGCCACCGCGTCGGACGGGCGGGCGTCGATGTCCCGGGTTGCCCCCGCCGCATCCCGCACCACGAGGCTCGCGTAGTAGGTGTCGTCCTTCACGGACGTGATCACGGCCCGCTCGAGGTTCCCCCCCAGCGTGTTCAGAAGCTCCTTCATCAGGTCGTGGGACAATGGGCGAGGGAACGTGTGCCCTTGGAGCTCGATGGCGATGGACATCGCCTCCTGCTCTCCAATCCAGATGGGCATCGCCTTCGTCGAATGGCGGTCCTTGAGGAGCAGGACCGGCGTCTTCGTCGTTGGATCGAGAAGCAGCGCTCTCACCTCGGCTTCCCTCATTCCTGGCCTCCTCTTCCTCTCCTAAGTCGCGAAGATTATAGCAAAGCAGAGGAGGACAGACCATGGCCTGCGTTACACTCGCGGGAGGGTGGCACGCCGCCCCCGGCAGAGGTAGCCTCGCTGGGCCATGGCCCGTGACCTCATCGCCCGCAACCGCCGCGCCCGCCGCGATTACGCGATCGAGGAGATCTACGAGGCGGGGATCGCGCTGCGCGGCTCGGAGGTGAAGTCCCTCCGCGCCCACCGGGCGTCCCTCGATGAATCCTACGCGCGGGTGAAGGACGGGGAGGTGTGGCTGTTCGGGGCCCACATCGCGCCCTACGGCCCCAGCGGGGGCTACGGACACGACCCCGAGCGGCCGCGCCGCCTCCTCCTCCACAAGCGGGAGATCGCCCGGCTCATCGGCAAAGCGGGGCAGGCGGGGTACACGCTCATCCCCCTCTCCCTCTACTTCAACGACCGCGGCTACGCCAAGGTGGAACTGGCCCTCGCCCGCGGCCAGACGAAGGTGGACAAGCGGCGGAAGATCATCCAGGAAGAGGAAGAACGGCGGGCCCGCGAGGCCTTGAAACGGTTCCGCTAGTCGGCGAGCGTCTCCGCAACCTCGGCGGCGAGGATGGGTTCAATCAAGGGATCGAGGTCCCCATCCAGGATCTCGGCCAGGCGGTACACGGTGAGCCCGATGCGGTGGTCGGTGACGCGGGCCTGAGGGAAGTTGTAGGTGCGGATCTTCTCCGAGCGGTCACCGGTCCCGATCTGCTTCCGGCGGGTCTCGCGCAGCTCCGCGGCCCGCTCGTGGTCCTGGATCTCCCACAGCTTCGCCCGGAGGACCCGCAGGGCGAGCTCGCGGTTCCGGTGCTGACTTCGCTCATCCTGACAGGAAACGACGATCCCCGTGGGGAGGTGGGTGATGCGGACCGCGGTCTCGTTCTTCTGCATGTGCTGGCCGCCGGGGCCACTGGCGCGGTACGTGTCCATCTTCAGGTCGTCGGGGCGGATCTCGACCTCGACCTCCTCCGCCTCGGGGAGGACCACCACGGTGGCGGTGGAGGTGTGGATGCGGCCGCTCGCCTCTGTCTCCGGGACGCGCTGCACGCGGTGAACACCGGATTCGTAGCGGAGCCGGCCGTACGCTCCCTCCCCCTCGACCGCGAACACGACCTGCTTCATCCCCCCCAGGGGGGTGGGGTGGGTATCCATCACGCGCACGGTGAACCCCTTCCGCTCCGCGTACCGGCTGTACATGCGGAAGAGCTCCGCCGCGAACAGGGCCGCCTCTTCCCCTCCCGCGCCGCCCCGGATCTCCACGATCGCGTTCTTGCGGTCGCTCGGGCTGTCGGGGAGGAACAAGCGGAGGAGCTCCTGGGATAGGGCTTCCGCCTTCGCCCGATCGCGCTCCAGCTCCCGCCGCAGGTCCTCGCGCAGGGCATCGTCCGTCTCCTCGCGGAGGAGCTCCTCCTCCTCAGCGATCGAGCTGAGGAGCCGCCGCAGGTCCCCGCCCCGGGCGACGATCTCGCGCAGACGGGCATAGCGGCGGGAGAGGTCAGCGAAATCGGGGCGGGAGACCACCCCCGGCTGGGAGAGCTCCTCTTCCAGCCGCCGCAGCTCAACCTCTGCCTCCTCCACCCGGGAAACGATCCGGTCCACGGGCGAAGGGTAGCCGAAAACCGGGGGACCGACACCCGGCACAGCGATTCAGGTAGCTCTCCGGAGGTGGCGTACCCCATTCGGGCCGGCCACGAAGAGGTCGGTGGCAAGGCCGAGGAACAGGCCATGGGCGACGATCCCCGCCCGTGCCTCGAGCCCGCGGGCGAGGCCATGGGGGTCGCGGATGGGCCCGAACCGGCAGTCGAGGATGAAGTTCCCCTGGTCGGTTCGGAACGGCTCCCCAGCGGGAGCACGGCGCAGCGCGACCGCGGCCCCGCGGGATTCCAGGTACGGGATGTGCGTCTTCCACCCGAACGGGATGACCTCCACCGGGAGCGGGGATCGCGTCCCGAGGGCAGAGGAGAGCTTCCCCTCGTCCACCACGATCGCCTCCCGCTCGCTCGCCTGGGCGACGACCTTCTCCCGGAGGAGCGCCCCTCCACCGCCCTTGATCAGGTTCAGGTTGGGGTCCACCTCATCCGCCCCGTCGATCGTGAGGTCGAGGGTGGGATGCTCATCGAGCGTGGTGACGGGGATCCCGAGCTTGCGCGCCTCGGCCTCGACCTGGGTCGAGCAGGGGACACCGGCGATGTCCCGCAGCGTGCCCGCGCGGAGAAGCTCAGCGATCCTGACCAGGGCCTGGTGGGCGGTCGTCCCGTGCCCGAGGCCGAGGATCATCCCCGACCGGACGAGCTCCACCGCCCTCTGTGCCGCTTCCCTCTTCAGTCGGTCGTCATCGCTCATGGCTCCCCGCAGGATCCCATCCTATAATGGGGATGGAGGTATTGCCAGTGAGCATTCGCAATCTCGACAAGATCTTCAACCCCCACCGGGTGGCCGTGATTGGGGCGAGCAGCAACCCGGGCACGGTGGGCTATAGCGTTCTGCGCAACATGATCAACGCTTCCTTCAACGGCGTCGTGTACCCCGTGAACCCGAAGCGGGAGTCGGTCCAGGGCATCCAGAGCTACCCCGACGTCGCCTCCCTGCCGCGCACGCCGGACCTCGCCGTGATCTGCACCCCCGCGACCACGGTGCCAGGCCTGGTGCGGGATTGCGGGGCGCAGGGGATCCGCGGGCTCGTCATCCTCTCCGCCGGGTTCCGCGAGACGGGGGCGGAGGGGAAGGCGCTGGAGGGCGAGGTGAAGGCCGCCGCCGCCGAGTTCGAGGGGATGAGGATCATCGGCCCCAATTGCCTCGGGATCATCGTCCCCCGCATCGGGATGAACGCGACGTTCGCGGCGGGGCATCCCGTGGACGGGAACGTGGCGTTCGTCTCGCAATCGGGGGCGCTGTGCACTTCGATCCTCGACTGGGCAGTGGAGGAAGGGATCGGGTTCTCCTACTTCGTGTCGGTGGGGAACATGCTCGACGTGGACTTCGGCGACCTGATTGACTACTTCGGGGAGGACGAGCACACGCGCTCGATCCTCCTCTACATCGAATCCGTGACCGAGGCGCGCAAGTTCATGTCCGCATCGCGGGCGTTCGCGCGCTCGAAGCCGATCCTCGTGTACAAGGCGGGCCGGTTCGCCGAGTCGGCGAAGGCGGCGAGCTCCCACACCGGGGCGATGGCTGGGGAAGACGCGGTGTACGACGCCGCGTTCCGGCGGGCGGGGATGGTCCGCGTGTACGAGATCGGGGACCTGTTCGACTCCGCCGAGCTCCTGGCGCGGATCCGCCCGCCCAGTGGGTCGCGGCTGGCGATCCTCACCAACGCCGGGGGGCCGGGGGTGATGGCCACCGACGCCCTCATCGCCCGCCGGGGGACCCTCGCTCCCCTCGCCGCGGAGACGCTCGCCAAGCTGAACGAGATCCTCCCCCGGTTCTGGTCCCATGGGAACCCGGTGGACGTACTGGGGGACGCCCCCCCGGAGCGCTATGCGGCGGCGCTGGAGATCCTCCTCGCTGATCCGAACGTAGATGCGGTGATCGCAATCCTCGCCCCGCAGGCGGTGACCGATCCCACCACCACCGCCCACGAGGTGAGCGCGATCGCCACGAAGTCCCCCAAGCCGGTCCTCGCGGCGTGGATGGGGGGGCGGCTCATGCGCGAGGGAGTGGAGCTCTTCAATCGGGCCGGCGTCCCCACCTACGCCACCCCCGACCAGGCAGTGGAGGCGTTCATGCACCTCGTGGACTACGCGCGGAACCTGGAGCTCCTCTACGAAACCCCGCGGGAGATCCCGGTCCGGTTCCCCCTCGACCAGGCGACGATCCGCACGCAGGTGGCCCCCCTCCTCAGGAAGGCGGAGATCCTGTCCGAGGCGGACTCGAAGAAAGTCCTGGCGGCCTATGGGATCCCGGTGGTGCAGCCCCTCATCGCGGGCACTGCGGACGAAGCGGTGGCCGCGGCGAAAAAGGCGGGCTACCCGGTCGTGCTGAAGATCCTGTCCCCGGATATCACCCACAAGACCGACGTCGGGGGGGTGGCGTTGGGGCTTCACTCCGACGACGAGGTGCGCACGTCGTTCGCGCGGATGTTGGATGAGGTGCGCGCCCGCCGGCCTGAGGCGCGCCTGGAGGGGGTCACCGTGCAGCGGATGATCGATACCTCGCGAGGGTTCGAGCTCCTCGTAGGAGCGAAGAAGGATCCCACGTTCGGGGCCGTGCTCATGCTGGGAATGGGGGGCATCGCCGCCGAGGTGTACAAGGACACAACGCTGGCGCTCCCCCCCTTGAACGAACGCCTCACCCGGCGCCGGCTGGAGTCGCTCCAGAGCTGGCCCCTCATCGAGGGGTACCGCGGCCGGCCAGGCGCGGACATCAATCTCCTCGTGGAGACGGTCATGCGCGTCTCGTACCTCGTCGCCGACTACCCGGAGATCAAGGAGCTCGACATCAACCCCCTCGTTGCCTCGTCCGATGAGGTGGTGGCCGTGGACGCCCGCATCGTCGTAGACCAGGAGGCGCTCAAGAACCCGCCCCGCCCCTACTCCCACCTCGCGATCCGCCCCTACCCCGAGGGCTACACCCGCCAGGCCACCCTCCGCAACGGGACCAAGGTCCTCCTACGGCCGATCCGCCCCGAGGATGAACCCCTCTGGCACGAGATGCTCGCCGTCTCGTCGCGGGAATCGATCCGGTTCCGGTTCCGGTACCTGTTCAAGGAGTCCACGCACCAGATGGCGATTCCGTTCTGCTTCATCGACTACGATCGGGAGATGGCAATCGTGGCCGAGATCGAGGACGGGGGGAGGAAGAGGATCGTCGGGGTGGGACGGCTCGTCGTGGGCCCGGACCCCACCACCGCCGAGTACGCGGTGTTCGTGGCCGACCCGTGGCAGAACCAGGGCCTGGGGGGG
>MTKX01017860.1_pt1 | contig 11704 bp, 10 predicted proteins | sample 1042771 | NCBI WGS metagenome assembly MTKX01 (sample SAMN06212183, study PRJNA360534) | anaerobic digester metagenome | biome: Wastewater treatment plant; material: sludge; isolation source: anaerobic digester fed with sludge from wastewater treatment plant | place: Denmark: WWTP Randers ... | reverse complement strand
TAAATACCGCCTTACGCGCGCGCAATACCTGCCTGACGTCATAAACCGCAACACGCTCACTGCAGGCGACACCGTCAAATCCGGCCAAAAGTTCGGCCATTCTTATGGGGGCGCCTTCCGTCGCGGTGCACCGGCCTTTGGGCGTCGTGGTGGTTTTTTGGCCGATCAGCGTGGTGGGCGCCATCTGTCCTCCAGTCATGCCGTAAACTGCATTATTGATAAAGATTACCGAAATATTTTCCCCCCGGTTGGCGGTGTGGATGGTTTCGCACATGCCGATACTGGCGAGGTCGCCGTCCCCTTGATAGGTGAAAACGAAAAGATCGGGATTGGCCCGTTTTATGCCAGTTGCCACGGCGAGGGCGCGCCCATGTGCGGCTTCAATCGTGTCCACGTCAAAGTAATCATACATCATGACGCTGCATCCGGCTGGAGCGACGCCAACGGCTTTCCCGCGAAGGCCATAGTGGTCCAAGGCTTCCGCCACCAGGCGATGCGCCACACCGTGTCCGCATCCGGCGCAATAATGATTGGGGCGGTCAAAAAGCGCTTGCGGCCGCCCGAACACTTGTTTCATCACCATGTTCATGCCTCCTTTATCCGGGCAAGTANNGTTTCATTACCATATGCATGCATCCTTTATCCGGGCAAGTATATCTCCGGGAGTGGGCAAACCTCCTCCCGGCCGCCCGTAGAAACTTACTCTCACGTCATGGGGCACGGACAGGCGTACATCATCCAGCATCTGTCCCAGGTTAAGTTCCACCACTAGCACCCGTTTAACGCGTTCCGTAATTTCCCGCAAGTTCTTTCCCGGATAGGGATATAGGGTAACGGGGCGAAACAGACCCGCGCGCAGGCCTTCCTCACGCGCCATGCGTATGGCAGACAATGCAATGCGGGCGGCGGAACCGAAGGCGACCACCATTACTTCAGCGTCTTCCAGGTCATATTCCCGTGACTCGGGCAGTTCCTTTTCGACACGAGCATATTTCTCCTGTAACACGTAATTGAGTTGTTCCTGGTCGTCACCGGACAGATACATACTGCGCAAATTCCGGGACGGCCTGTTCTGCGCGCCGGTCAGCGCCCACGGCTTGGGATTTTTTCGGGGACTTTCCAGCGGTTCGAGTATGGCCGGTTCTTTTAATTGTCCCAAAACCGCATCGGACAAAATCAGGACCGGGTTGCGGTAATGCTCGGCAATTTCAAAGGCCCACATCGGGNNGAACGGCGCCAAAACGATGGTACGGTAATCGCCATGACCGCCACCCCGCGTCGCCTGGTAGTAATCGGCCTGCGTGGGCTTGATGCCGCCAAGCCCCGGTCCGGAACGCATAACATTGGCAATCAGACAGGGGATTTGGGAACCGGCAAGAAACGAAATGCCTTCCTGCATCAGCGAAATACCGGGGCCGGAGGAACTCGTCATAACACGGGCACCCGTGGACGCAGCCCCCAACACCATGTTAATGCTAGCCAGTTCACTCTCAGCCTGCAGGAAGGTCCCCCCCGTTTCCGGAAGCCGCCGGGACAGATACTCCGGAATCTGGTTTTGAGGGGTAATGGGGTAGCCGAAATAACAATCCAGCCCGGCACGCACCGCGCCTTCAGCCAAGGCAACATTTCCTTGTATTAATGTAGGAACGCCTGAACGTGCCGCAGTGCTATCGGGTGCTGTAATCATGGGGTCTCTTCCTTGACGTTCCGGTAAACGGTAATTGCGCTATCGGGACATACCTGCCAGCACATACCACAGGCCGTACATTCAAGTGTTTCCTTGGGAACCGCCGCGTAATAGCCTGCGCCATTTAACCTTAAACCGGCTTCTATTAAGCCTCCGGGACACGCTCGAATGCAAAGATAACATCCTTTGCATCTTTCTTCATCAATTTCTATACGCCCTTTGGGTTCTTGCTCTTGATTGGATTTTTCCAAGGCCATTTCAACGGGTTCCGATTTTTTATTTTGGGATAGTTCCACGGAAATGGAAATTACCGTACACAAGCCCCAAGAAAACTTCCGCCATGTAATTCACACCATCCGCGTTTTTAAGTTGTCTGCCTCGCAGATTTCAGCCCTAGTATAGGCCACTGTCGGAAGATAATATGTCAAAAGAACGGTTGCATGCAAATCCGCACCTGGTTATCTTTGCTAATGATAACAAAACTTGCTCCTCCACGCAGGTCACCTTACATTGACCTTACATAAAAAAAAACGGGTCTCATCCGCTGTAAATAAGGAACGCCGCCCCGTTTCCGGGGCGGCATCACAAAGTCGACCTGGGCGCAGTTGCGGTAACAGTTAGTCAAGCGATATTGCGCTGTTCGGGCATACATCCACGCATGCGCCGCAATCCACGCAGGTTTCTTCATCAATGACGGCCTTGTCATTTTCGATTTTGATGGCTTCCGTAGGGCATTCGCTTACGCAATCCCCGCACCCGGTACATTTGTCTACATCCACTTTTGCCGGCATACCGCATCATCTCCTGTAACATTGGTTGAGGTTTACTAAATTTATCCACCCTGCCTATAGCGAAACGCATGCTTCAGGGTGAGGCTCTACTAATTATTGCATTGAATAAAGAATAGTTTCCACTTGTGAACTTAACAATAGTTAACCCTACAAAATTGATGTATGACTTCCGTGGATAGGCGTTTTCGTTTTAAGCCGGGGCACTCTTCTTGATACCGCCGCAAATCCAAGACTAAGGACGCGATTGCCGGGTTGCCTGGATACGCCTTTTTCCCGTTCCAGAACAATGACAGGAAAGACTTCATATGAATATGGTATACTTTCCTCCATCCGAATTTTTTGTGTTTAACCTTCCCCCGAACACAGGCGGTAAAGCACTGTCAAAACGGTTCCTGACCGTTCCAGGGTATTGTTTTTCCCGGTCGGCGTTATTGTACGGAAACGGATTGGAGCAGGAAAATCACCTGTGTAAGCGGAGTTTTTGGGGACTCCATCCCGGGGGCGGCTGTCGTTGTACCCCTACCCCACGGAGAGACTATCATGGCACACAGAAGAATAGGTGTCGTTACCTTTGACCTTTGGGATTGTGTTTTCTGTGACGAAACGGACGAGCCCAAACGGGCCGCAGCCGGTATGCCATCCAAGCCTGTGGCGCGACGCCAGGTATTGCATGAAGCCTTGAGCCAGCATGGACCTATTGACCGTGCCGCCGTGGACATCGCCTTCAATACGGCCGACCAGGCCTTTCGCAAAGTATGGCGCGAGCAATATGTGACATGGACGACACCCGAACGTATTAAGGTGGTTCTTGCCGGTCTTAACCGGAATCTTCCGAGCCCGGACCTCGCCGCCGTGTCGGACGCCATCGAGCGGATGGAGTTGGAGTGCAGCCCCGATCTGGCCCCCGGCGTGCGCGAAGGGTTGGAGGCCATACATGGCAAATATAAACTCGCCGTGGTTTCTGATGCCATTTTCACGCCCGGGAAATACCTGCGTGCGTTGTTGGAAAAATATCATCTTTACTCCTATTTCGACTTCTTTGTCTTTTCGGATGAAATTGGCCACAGCAAGCCTCATCCGTCCCTGTTCGAAAGCGTTGCGGAGCATTTCGGGGTGGAATGCGCCGATATCGTTCATATCGGTGNNCTATGCCTGTATTTGAAATGCCCTTGGAACAGTTGGAACTGTACGCGGGACGTAATCCCCGCCCTGCGGATTTCGACGCCTATTGGGACCGCGCCCTGGAAGAGATGCGCGCGCTGGAGTCCGGGATGGAATTGATCCCGGCGGACTTTCAAACCTCCTTCGCAGAATGCTTTCACCTCTATTTTCAAGGGGTCTGCGGGGCAAGGGTTCATGCCAAGTACCTAAGGCCCAGAAAACGCGGAGCGCAAAAGCACCCGGCGGTCTTACAATTTCAAGGGTATACAGGCAGCAGCGGCGACTGGCACGACAAACTGGGGTATGTGGCACAGGGGTTTTCCGTGGCCGCCTTGGATGTGCGCGGCCAGGGCGGCTTGTCCGAAGATCCCGGCGGCGTCAAGGGCAATACCCATACAGGTCAGATTATACGCGGGCTGGATGATGCTCCGGACAAATTGTTTTTTCGCCAGGTGTTTCTGGATACGGCGCAACTTGCCGCCCTTGTTTTCAACATGCCGGAGGTGGACCCGGATCGTGTTTGCGCCATGGGTATGTCTCAGGGCGGCGGCCTTACCTTGGCGTGCGCGGCGCTGGAACCGCGCATCCGTCGCCTGGCACCCATGTGCCCCTTTCTTTGTGACTACCAACGCGTGTGGGAAATGGACCTGGCCGTAGATTCATACGCGGAACTCAAGACCTTTTTCAGGCTTTTTGATCCCAACCACCAGCGCGAGCGTGAAATATTTACTCGGCTGGGGTATATTGACTGCCAGCATCTGGCTGAGAGAATCCATGGTGATACATTGATGGCCATAGGCTTGATGGACGAAATTTGTCCGCCCTCAAGCCAATTCGCGGCTTACAATAAAATCAAGTCGCAACGAACCCGAGTGCTCTATCACGATTTCGCTCATGAAACCTACCCCGGGTTTCATGACAAGGTCTTTCAGTTTTTCTCTGAACTTTGCTCCGATAACTATTGAACGCAGATATGTGTATGTAAAAAAAAACAACGCCGTTCGGGATGGACCCGGCGGCCGGACTTATAGGGCGTTGCCCACCCTGCTGTTACTCAAGACCACAAGGAAGCCATTATGGAAAAGAAATTACGTTTTTTAATACCCGACGGATACTCTCCGAAAAGCCGTGACGAGTTCATCGCCGTGAACATGACCCTGGCCGGCCAGTTATATGCCGACCTTCTCGTGCGCCGCATGCCTGATGCCGAATATGACATCTGGTACAGCAGCGACCCCGGCGCCGTACCTCCCACGGACGCGGAACTGGAAACATATGCGGGCGTCATCTGGCCGGGATGTAATCTTACCATTTATCATGACGATCCACGGGTTCGTGCACACCTGAACCTTGTTGAACGCGCCTATGAGGCGGGCATTCCTCAATTTGGGAGTTGCTGGGCGATTCAGTTGGCCACTACCGTGGCCGGGGGCAAGACGGAAGCGCACCCCAAAGGCCGGGAAATGGGGCTTGCGAACAATATTCGCCTTACGGAGGCTGCAACAAACCATCCCATGATGGCAGGGAAACGTCCTGTGTTCTCCCATTTCGTCAGCCACGACGACTATGTTGTCCAGGTGTCGGATTGTGTTGAAGTACTTGCCTGCAATTATTGGTGCCCTGTCCAAGCTGCGGCAGTTTCCTATAAAAAGGGGATTTTCTGGGCAACTCAGTATCACCCGGAGTACAACCTGCTGGAAATGGCGAGGCTGATACGCGCGCGGGCCAAAAAACTTATCGAACAAGGATGGTTTCAGGACGAAGCGGATATGTCCGCTTACGCGTCGAACCTTGAAACCGTTTATTACACTCCCGAAACCAAAAATATTCGTTGGCAGTTGAAGATTGATGAGGACATTATCAATGACGACATGCGGGAGTGTGAATTTGTCAACTGGCTGAAATACGCGGTTCTTGGGGAATAACGTTCCCCCATCGCCCGCGATCGTGCTGAAGCCACCTGTATTCAGCAAGGCGCCTGCGCTTTACCTGTGTCCGAAGTTCCGTTGTACTCTTCGATTCTTTCGTGCACGTACCAATGTCTGTCATAACGCCGCGCCCAGAGTTTCATTTTTAAAAATGTTTTTCTGGGCGCGCATCAATTCAGCGGAACATACAGCGCAGTTACTTCCTTTGCAGGTCTCTTTCCCAAGCGCGATTCAACCCTTGAGCACACGCTTCAGGTCATAGAGTTCATGGGCGTTGCCTCGCATAATGCGGTCTACCAGGGCAGGCACATCCGAATCCCGCAACCATTCTTCCTGCAGCAATTGTGTGATAGCGAGGGTTATGCCGCGCCGTGCAATCCGTGCATGGCCGGGTACCAGCTCCACCGGTATGTAGTCTCCGCCGAAGGTGCACAGTTTGCAGGCCGGCGCAGCCATAATGAATGCCTTTAAAAATTGCGTGGCGGACGCCGGGTCGATGATCCATGCCCAACACATATCCGCGTAAATATTTGAATACTGTTTGCACAAGGCAATAAGTTCGTGCTGATAAGGATAGGCCATGTGCATAAGCACGAAACGGGTTTCAGGGAAGTCATGGGCCAGCCTCGACACGTCACAAAGATTGTCGCGCACCCGCGACAGGTCCATGGAGTCATGGCCTGCGGCATATCCCGTGTGCAGCTTAATCGGCAGGTTATATTCAGCGGCAAGGCGCACACATCTGCGGAAAAGGTTATCCTGAAGCGCTTTTGTTTCCTGGGCGGTCAGTTCCTCTTTTGCGGCGAAACGCACAAAAAGAGGCTCAGCCTCATTGTCGGGAACGTCCTCAAAATTAAGACGCCGCCCATAGGCACATTGGTCCTTCACCGCGATGGCTTTGCCCCCGTATTTTTCAAAGACCTTGTCCAGGGTTTCGTGCGCCATTTTCAGTGTCGTTACTTCGGCCCCGGCGCATTCCCGAAGCACTTTACGGTTTATACCCGTGGCAATATTCACGGTTGTCAGGTCAAAGCTCAACAGGTCGTCAGGGGCTTCGCTTTCACGATAAATGGGGCTTTGCAGGCAGTTTATCTGGGCATGCTCGATGTTGGCCACATCGCGCAAAATTTTTCGGTAGAACCCGGGTTGTATATCGGCGCGCAGCCGACGGCTGATCTCCTCACAATTATCTTCACGTATATCTTCTTCGCCGTACAGGGCGCAAACACTCTCGCGAACGTTCAGTAAATACCCCGTATGGCGGCATCGGCCATAATAGGGTGCGACCAGTTTCCATTTTTCCTTTGGCGAAAGTTTTCTCCCTATCATTTTTCTATAGGCCTCTTCCGGCATGCCTGCTACGCGCAATTCGGAATCCGCATAATGGCTGAAGAGCATTCCAAAATCCGGGGCGGGCGTATCATCCTTATCATCCACAGCCTTGATTCGTTTGGATTCAGGCGGCAGATGTTCATGGGTATCCATCAAGGGAGTCTGCTCCACCAGGGACTGTATTCCCCCTTCCGGAATGGCGGAGGCAACCGCCCAATCCTGTCTTGCCGGATGGGTAGCGCATCCCCCCATGCCAAGGCTCAATGCCGTACCTGTGGCACCCATAAAAGCCCTCCTGTTAACGGATTCATTCATGGCAATACCCTTTCTCTCGTCCTCTGTAATCAGTATTTCCCGCTAAAATGCATAGGCCTCCATGAATGCTGTACCCATGCCAGCCTCAAACATACAAATCATGGACAAGTTTTAATTCAGCTCACATTCTACTATACTCAAGCCCAACTAGAAGTATCAATCCTATCTTGTTTCAGGAACGGAAGTTTCATGTGATTGGGGTTGATTCTATTTTATCGTGTCGGATACTATAGATAAAGATATTACCTGAGATTCGTATGAATTATTATTTTAGGGAGAAAGTTACATGGATGCCAATACGGGATATAACGACTACCAGTTAGCAGCAGTGTTGTATACCCAAAAGCGCTATAGTCAATCGTTGGCTATTCTTGATGAACTTGTAAAGTCCTATCCTGACCATATCAAGATAAGGCTTGGACGGGCGCGTTGCCTGTTTCATCTTGAACAGTACCGGGAGTGTCTGGAGATCTGCGAAGAACTGCTTGCCATTTCTGATGATACGAAAGCGATGGAGCTAAAAGACAAAATACTTGCCTTAGTGCCGGAACTCGCCCCTCAAAATACAGGTCAATCGCTTATACACGCTAACGTTGATGATGACTCTTCCGGGGCAGAACCCACTCTGGAGTGGCCGGAACCGGTAGCCACGTTTGATTCGATACCGGAAAACCAAACGCCTGTCGAATACAGTAACTTTATCGCAGAACTTCTTGATGATAACCCCTGTGCTGCGCCGACAGATGCGCTGAAACCCCAGCATGGCGAGCCTGAAACGCACGCCGCTGACCTTGGCCCAATTATGGAAGAAACGCCCCCAAGAAAAGAATCCATCGAATTCTTCTTCGAAACCAGCGAACCCGTGAAAGAGGACACTTTAGAACGAACAGGCAAAACGCCTCAAGAAGGGAACCTATCGTGGCTGTTTGACAATCTGGATTCAAATGAAGCTGCTGACGATAAACCGGAGCGTTCAGATTGTTCCATTCAATATCTGAAACCATCAAATGCCTTGGCGGCTGGAGAGGTGGCGACTCCCGACCAAGATATGCCTCTCTCTCAGATTCAAGATGAACTGGAACAGAAAAAGTCTTTTGAGACTCTGGAGCCGGCCAAGTCTTCCCATGAAAGCGATGGGGCCATTGAGGATAGTTGTATTAAAGCGAAGGAACAAGAGGTAATGGACCATGCGGACGAAGCCATTATGGATATGGCAGGTCAAATAGATGCACCTGACCTCGATATCGAATCGATAAGTACTCTTGAAGACGAACTGTTGGCGGACACGTCATCGCCTGAAAATATCGATACATTCCCAACCGGGCAGTACCCCCTTCCCAAAATCGAAACACCCTGGCCGGTCGATATGACTGAAGACATTCCCCAAGAACGAGAGCCCATGGAATCTGCGTCTTTGANNGAATCTGCGTCTTTGCCGCCAGAACCTGACAAAATGGTTCTACCTACCAGCAAACCGTATAACCCGATTCAGGACACTCCGGTCCAGGTAAAACCGGCCGAGGATGCATTCCCCGTCAAGGAGCAGGACGTTGCGAAACCCGCTGTTGTCGCCAGTCCTCTTTCCACAGCAGGCGACACGACACAAGCACCTTCCCCGAAGCGGTCTCGTCCGGTTCAAGTGAAGGGTCCTCGCTACCTGCCATTATTGGCCGCAGGTCTCATTATTATGGCTGCGGTAGGTGGAATCACTTATCTTGCAAAGAATGATGTTTCAGTCTCCACCTCCACATCACAGGACACCTACGTTCCACCAAAACAGGACATGCCATCACTCGCGGAACCACAAGAGTCGGTCCCCGTGGACCGGGGCATGGCAGAAACGGAACCCGGAATGACATCAGGCAATCCACAACCCATCCTCAGAAAGACTGAAACGCCTGAAGATGCAAAACTCGTAGAAGTCCTGCATCCCGCCTCTTCCGCAATAACCGCNNGGCTCTCCCAGTAGAGAAACAACCCGCTTCCCCATCTCCTTCCGCCATCGAGAACAAAGATAATTTGGAAACTCCTCCAACGGCCCCGGCTGAAAGCGAGGGTACTACAGATATATCACCCTCTGCTTCCACAGCCTTACCCTTCCTTTTTTCGGGCATGCATCGTTCCGGTGCCAGAACAATCAGTGTTATTGGCGAATCGCCCGTTTCACTTTCTCTAGGGGTCAGTGGCAGCGCACCGGCATCGATAGGATTTGCGGATCGAAAGACCACCACCAAGGCTATCCGCCAACTCCGCCTGAAAAAAGGAGAGCTATTTGTCTGGATTACCCTTCAGAAACAATCGGACAAGGAAGAAACCCTTTCATTGGAATCCTGTCATCTTGCCGCCGGAGAACAGAAGTGGGAACCCCTTGCCTATACCTTTGATCTAAAGCAACAAAGTCCATTTCAGGCGCTAAAGATGCCCTCCCAAGACAATACATCCGCCGCGTCGAGTGTATCGCAAATTGGAGTTCCCGCTGAAACCGCCCTGATTTACCTGCTGTTCAAGGTACCTGACACTGGGACTGAGTGTGCCTTTGTATTGGGTGGGGAGCAAGCGCCCTTGAACATTTGGGCGTCACGCCCTCCCATGGCAAAACCACCGGCTTCGACCGCAAAGTAATTCGGAAAAGCACTCAACGGAATGTCACTCAAATCCGCACGCAAGAAACCGAGTTGTTGGCGTAAAGCCAATAAGGACAAGGAACGTAAAAGCGGCATTCTGCCGCTTTGCGTCGAGACGGACATGCGGGCTGCAGTCACGATGAAAGCGGCAGGATGTCGCTNNTATCTCGCCATTCCTTACGTGCGGAATCAACAACCACCGGCAGAGCCGGTGGTATGAGGAGGACTCCTAAAAGGAGCCTCATAAAAACAACTATCAATTCCGTCTCAAAGCCTTGTCGTCCATCTTATCATGATCACGCCTACGTCATTCCGTTTTTTTTTCGCGCGCGTGGACGCATATCAAAGGACTGTATAGGCGTAAATGAACCGGCATGACGGTACAAGCAAGGATGTGGTAAACAGCATAAAGAGCCGACATGTTCATAAGCAAAGAAAAACAATGGAACGGCAAAGCCCGCCTAATTCTCACCGGCAGAGCCGGTAAATTAACATTGGTTCAACGAAAATAATTACCAGAAAGTAGCGTAACGCCACGTCTGTTTTAACGACATCAGTCTTCTGATAGGGGAGACTGGCACAAGTCACAATACTTTATTTTCATCAATGTCAGCCCTATCCACATGGGAATCCACATGCCCAGGGTGACAAGTGCAATCAGAAACTGTGTTCGATGATTTACGCGTTTAAAATGCCAGCCAACCTGTTTTTTACATGTGCTGCAGTATATGGGTTTATCGTTGTTATCCATGATATAGAATCCTTTTCCTTAAATTTTAAATTGAAGATGCGGTGCTTTCCCGTACTCGAATGACAGGAAGGATGGGAAGATAAATGTACATGCCCTTATGGGAAAAGCGGCAGCAGCCAGGAAAAGGATCAAATCAGGATGGCGCGGTGCAGCAGATGTATTGCACAAGGCTGAGGGTAGTGATGGGACCCACTTGTCGAATAGACGCGGGTTGTGTCAACTCCGGGATAAAGAGAAGAGTTGAACGGCAGTTTTCCCATGTAGTTAGAGGAACCACGCGATGGGGAAGGCACCGCTCCAGCGAGGTTTGCAACCATGGAGGAACATATCAGTGATTCAACCGGCACCATCCCGCCCCAGTTATTTGCCGACACAAGAAGCATTGGCAGTACGGAGGGAAGAAACACCACTATCACCAAAAACAGGGAAAGGTACGTTCCCGTTCTCCTCCATACCTTGCGCTTTGGAATCCTATAGGTCTTTTTTATCCGCATAAAGATATTATACTTCTTTGTTGAGTGGTGACCCAAAAACGGAACCAGGATGCAAACGATTTGAGAAGGGCTATGGGGAGACATGTATACTCTCGTATAAAATGATTCTGAACAAGATATTCGACTGGATACACTGTTAACAAAAACCCAAAGAACCTAAATTCTCAAAGGAAATGGAAATGAAACACAATTCCGTGATTACGCTGTCATTTATCGTTTATATGACTTTCTCCATGTCACCAGGGTCTTTTGCGACTGTCAGCACACCAAGTATCTTTGGTGATCACATGGTGCTGCAACAGGATAAATCACTTCCTGTGTGGGGCAAGGCTGACCCCGGCGAAATAGTCACCGTCACCCTCAACGACATAACGAAATCCGCCACCGCTTGTTCCGAAGGACGGTGGATGGTAAAACTGCCACGCATGAATTCTGGAGGCCCTTACGACCTTAAGATCGCAGGAAAAGACAACAGCCTCCTGTTCAGTGATGTTCTCTTGGGAGAAGTCTGGCTGGGTTCCGGCCAATCAAACATGCAGTGGTCCGTAAATCTTTCCGCGAATGCCGAGGCAGAAATGGCAAGTGCGAACTATCCCAATATTCGGCTGTTCACGGTAAAAC
>MTKX01032663.1_pt1 | contig 11743 bp, 13 predicted proteins | sample 1042771 | NCBI WGS metagenome assembly MTKX01 (sample SAMN06212183, study PRJNA360534) | anaerobic digester metagenome | biome: Wastewater treatment plant; material: sludge; isolation source: anaerobic digester fed with sludge from wastewater treatment plant | place: Denmark: WWTP Randers ... | reverse complement strand
ATAAATTCTGTGTATATCTTTTTATTTATATTCATTGTTTATCCCTCCTGTAATATTTTAACATAACCATTTATGGAAGTAAACATGATAATATATTACTATATTTTATATTATAACGTTAAACTTTATAAATATACTATTCCATTCTTTGTAAACGACCTAATATAATAATGTCGTTAAATAAGGATTTAATACGCGTTTTAGTATTTCATCAATTTTGTTCTTTTCCTTGTGGTGTAAAGGTTTTCTTTGAATTTTATAAAATGTCGTAAATTCTGTTACGGTTCATTCCTTGTGGAAAATTCAGAAAGTGGCATTATGCCTTACTTTTTTGAAAAAAAATTTCAGAAGGGCATTCTCTGAAAATTCTGTATGAAAAATATACAAGTGTATTTTCAATCTGAAATCAATGCAGGTATATAATCAGATTGTATAGGTTATTTTACGTTTAAACATTTGAAATGTAGATTTATACCATTGTGATTAAAGAAATCATTCCTGAGTGATTACAGAAGCATATATAGATATCCTGTGGTAAATCCACAATAGGAGGAGAATATCTATTCCTGCCGGTGGGCCTCCTGCTGTCTCCTCAGTGAAGGGTATAGGGGTAACTTTTTTTGATAGGCTCCCCCTGGCAGAGGTTATACCCTCATGTAGGTGCCGGTCATGGGTACTGCAAATTTTTAAAGTTATAACTTAATGGAATCTTTTTTCTTTTTTAAATTTTCCTTTTCTTCCATTAAAATGGTTTTTCTATTTCTAAGTTTTTGTATATTCGGATTGTTGGAATTACTACAGGAGGATAATCCTAATAATCCTACAATAACACCAATTAACATAGTACCTCCTAAGTTAGGCCATAAAGGATTATCTGATGAAAAAAATAATACCAAAGGAATTATAAAAAAGGCTGCAGCAATGAAAATAAGTATAATACCACATCCCATTGAATTGCTTGAAGATTGCCCTAAAGAACACATTGTATTATGAACACTTGCTATCTCTTTCTCTAAATCTTTTATCTTCGCATCAAGAGCAATATATTGAGTAGAGTCAGCAGTTTGACTTGTATGTTTTTTTATATCTCCTAACTGCTCCTCTACAGCTTTTAAAGAAACGATTCCCCCGGATCTGTTTACTATCCACTCATTACCACAATGGCCGCAGGCAAAACGTTCTATATCGTCTGTGATTTCCAGTTTACCACCGCAGGAATTACAGGTAAGTTTTATCATAATAACACTCCATTTTTATTATTTAATACTTATAGTAAAAACTATCAATTGTTTTCCTGTACAACTACCTTCTAAAATTTTTATTCTTGATAAACCTTCATATTCTTCTATCATTTTAGCTTTTGTTCCTGATTTTATTCTGTAAATATAACCTTGTCTTAAAAGCTCTTTTAATACATCCTGATCGTTTTTTTTTGCTGCTTGTGCCATCAGTAAAAAAGCATCTTCATTTATTGCACCCATAATATCAGTTCCATCTTCATGAATTAATGTTACATATCCATGACTTAAAGAATCATAATCAATGCCATCACCAGGAATGAGAGCAGAAAATGGAGATAAAACACTTTTAGCATCTTTAGCAGCAGAATTACTAGGATCTAATTCTAAAACTTTATCATAGCAATTCCCGGCTATATCATTTTTCCCTAAACAATAATAAGAATATCCTTTATATAACCAGGCTTCTACATGGTTTGGTTTTATTTCCAGAGCTTTTTCGTAATACGATAATGCATCAGTATATTTCTTTTTAAAATATAATTCATTACCTTTATTCATATATCTTTTTAAGTTCTCAGCATTTACAGTCTTTTCTTTATTATTTTTAACTACTTTATTTTCAGGCTCAACCTTCAATATTATCTCATAACATTTTATGGCTTCATTATATTTACCTAAGTTATACAGAGTATTCCCTTTATCATTTAATATTTGAAGATTGTTAGGTTCAACTTCTAAAGCCTTATTGAAATATTCTATAGCATCATCATATTTTTCTTGCTTTACTAATAATAAGCCCGTATCATAATATTCTTTAAAAGCTGTAGGTGTTTGTGTAGTTGTAGGAATTGCCGTAGGTGTAGGGGCAGGCTTTAAAACATTACAACCTTCATTTAAATAGAGGATGGATAAAGAGATTGCCAGAAGGAAAAATAAACTGATTTTTTTTATCACAATAACACTTCCCTTTTTCGATTTTTTACATAGATCTCCCCTGTTTATATTCCTTTATGTTATAATGTATTCTTGGAAAAGGAATATATATTGATATATGTATATATGAGAAGGCCACCTCGGACACTCACTTTGTAGGGCGGTGTTCCTGGGGTGAGCCTTTTCATATATATATTAATAATTTCTATGCTTATAGTTTAACATTTCTATACAAAATTTACAAATTCCTTCTTTAAAGTTTTTACTGATAATATATTTATAAAAGTTTAGTTATTGACAAAACCCTTTTCAAATGTTATAAATAATGTAGTATATTTTTACAACAATAAAGAATTTGTTTGGCTGTCAAGCAAATTATTTTTATGTTTAAAAAATACAAGAAAGGATTGATGTTTATGTTTGGGGAATATGTGAAACAAGAGAGGTTAAAAAAAGATTTGAGTCTTAGGGAATTCTGCAGGAGAATTTCTTATGATGCGGGGAACTGGAGTAAAATAGAACGCGGAATATTACCGCCACCACAAGACGAAGAAACTTTAACAAAAATAGCTAATGTTTTAAATATAAGTGATACTACTGCTAAACAAGAATTATTTGACTTATCTCATATAAGTGCTGGCCTTTTACCGCCTGATTTCTTATCAGAGAAAGAATTAGTTATGTCTTTGCCTTTATTTTTACGAACTGTAAAAAATATTAAGCCAACAAAAGAGCAACTGGATAACTTAATAAATTTAATGCAAAAAGGAATATAATGTAATGCAGTTACAAGTAAGATATATTAGTATAGAAGAGATCGAAAAGATAATAGAATATTATTTTATACAATTTTATCCACATAGAAAGATACCAATAGATATAGATTTAATTGTTGAAAAAATGGGTGTTAATATAATTCCAGTTTCTGAATTATATAATTTATGTGGTATTGAAGCTGCTTTTTGTTTCTATAAAGGTAAAGAAAGTATTATAATTGATAATGAAAGATTTATGAATGATAACGATAGCCCAAGAGCAAGATTCTCTTTTTCTCATGAATTAGGTCATTATGTTTTACATAAAGATGCTTATAAACTTATTAATATAAATAAAATTGGAGATTATTATAATATATTTCAAAAAGTTATACCTCCATCAGTTCATAAAAGATTAGAATTTCAAGCAAATGAATTTGCCGGAAGATTTCTAATGCCAACAATTGAATTAAAAAAAGCTTTTAACAATTTGTATAAAGAAATGTTAGAAAATGATAATGTGGATATGTCTACTGTTTATATTAATCTTAGTAGTTATTTTAATGTTTCTTTAGACGCTATAAGGATAAGAATATCAAAAGAAAACTTAAACTCTTACTTAAATGATTACATATATTAAGCATTACGAAGGAAAATAGAAGTGGTATAAATGGTTAGAGTTCCCCTTCGAAAAGTGGAACCCTTCTGCAAGCCAATTATAACACTTCTAGATATATTTTGTAAAGAAGGAAGTGTATTATGAGTATTAACTATCAATTTTCCCCGGTGGTATTTAGCTTTAAGAACAGGATGAGGGCAGAATTAAAGGGTAATCAGTATAAAATTATGGATACTATTGCAGATGAAGTTTTCTTATTTGAGGATACAAGGTTGACTCTCACAAAAGAACTTTCTACCAGGTATATAGCCAGTAAGACTGGTATATGTCAACCGAATGTTGCAAGGGCCATAAATAGACTGGAAAAAAAGAATTTTATCCGGTCAATAAAATCTCATGTAAAGGGTGAAGGCAGTCTAATTACCATAATATTAGATAGTACTTCTATATCTAATAAAGGCACATTAGATATTAAAAATATATCTGATAATAAAAAATCAGATAGTACTTTGCTATCAAATCAAGAAAATCTATCAAGAAAAAAAGATCTCAAAAAAGGCGATCCCGATTCTTCTTTAAATATAGAACAGGCAATAGAAGAAAACCCACAGGAACCTTCTCTTGATAGTTTACCTGATATGAAAAGTTTTCTTACCAGCTCTAAAGAAAGTAATTCGAATAATCCTACTGTTAATTTACCTTGCCCCCCTGCCCTGACAAGTAATGTCGGTTTCTCTTCCCTGTGAAGTGTTCTGCCGGATGTAACAAAGATACAGTCTCCAGCTCCTTCCGATAAAGCCATAATAGAAGGCAAGGCCATTCTTCAGGAAAAAGGTTTCACTGCTCCACAGATACAGGCAATTACTCAGAGAATTACTGATAGTATCAGAAAACATACCCCGAAAAGACCGGATTCATATTTTCTTACTGCTGTTAAGAATGAAAAAATAAAAATAGCTTCCACCGGATCACCTGCTCCATCTTCCCGGCAGATTCCCCCGGCTCCGGGTGCCATGGTACAGGTGCAAAAGAATTCCTTTACTGAGACAATCAATAGATGGGAAGAAGAAAAGAATAAGGATAGCCCTGAAGAAACAATAAAAAAACTTATGGAATTAAGCCCTGATGATTTATACAGAGTGATTCTGGATGTGGATAGCTCACCTGCCGGTAAATTTGTATCACTGCCAAAAATTAAGGCATCTCTCTATATAGCAGAATTCAAAAAGAGATATCCTGATGTGAAAGTATAGTTATCAAAAATAACCCTTTATGATAATGGCTCTAAAATGCTCTGTAATGAAGTGGAATTGAAAAAAGCATAAAACTATATTGGGTATTTTTACTCAACCCCTCGAAAAGGCCGGTAGAGGGTTCATGTATATTTCAAGGGAAACAGGGTAAATGTTTCTTTGAAAATTTCTACTATGAGTGTTTTTGCCCATTCCCGCAAAAAGTACAATAGAATGTTTTCGGTCTAAACAGGGGGAATGTTACGCAGGAATTTAAGCCCTGTTAAAAATAGCTTTCTAATTGCATGGTAACGGTCTAAATTTAATTTAGGTCGTCACTTACCAGAACTTCCACCAGGGCCGGCGGGCCTCCTCCAGTTCCTTCCTCCAGGTTTCTGCAATCTGTTTCTTTTCCTCTTCTGCCTGTTTCCTTAACTTCTCCAGCTCCTCCCGGTGGGCCTCTTCTATATCCCTCTTTTGTTTCTCTATCTCTACTTTATAACGGCTATCCTGCTCCTTCTGGATGGTCTCCGCCCTGGACAGAAGATCTTCTTTTTCTTTTTGCAGGTAATCTTCATACTTACTCTTTACTGCTTCCAGCTCTTTTTTATGTTCTTTCCGGTGGGCCTCCACCATGCTCTTCTTAATTTCATCCTGTTCCTTCTGCCGGGCCTCCAGTTCTTCTATGTGTTTCTGTTCCAGCTCCTGTTGGATGGTCTCGCACCTGGATAACAGATCTTCTTTTTCCTTCTTCCACTTCTCCATATCTGCCGGGCCTGGTAATGATTTATACTGCTCCAGCTCCTGAAGTAAAGTTTCCACTTTTGCCTTTAAGAAATTATTCTCCTGTTCTATCTTCCCCAATCGATAAAGAGCCTGCTCTTCTATGGGTTTCATTATAATGGTATTCTGTTCCTGTATCAGCTCTTGAAAAAGTTCTTTAATGTCTGATTTTGTAAGGGTTTTATCATAGATACTACCAATGATAGTATCCTGTTTACCAGTGGTAGCATCTATACTATTATTGATAGTATCTTGTTTACCACTGGTAGTATCTCCCTTTATAGAACAACCTAAAAACCGCTCTAATTCTTGCTTTTCTATGGTAATAACCTGTTTACCACTTTTTATCATTTTACAGGTCTTAATTTTACCCTGCCGGATATAACGGTAAATGGTATTCTGTGAAATCCTGGTTAACCTGATAATATCCTGTATAGTAAATAACTCTTGTTTATCTTCCATGGTACAGCCTCCACACCGGAAAATATAAAACAGGTGAATTACTCCGTCATTATAACAAGAGTCTCTTCACCTGTTCAATAGATCTATTCCACAAAAGGAAAGGAAAGTCCTGCCTGTTCCCCTGGGAAGGTATTATGGCATCCGTCGCCCTGGCTATTGTCATATAAAAAGAATGGCTTCCTGTCTGTGTTTCTCTTGTGGATGACGGTCCACCTGTCCGGATTAACGGACCTGCTGACAGTGATAGAACCTTTACCCTGTCTATGTTTTTTTAAATCCTCAGCTCCTACCCTGGGAAGGTATCCTTGAAAAATGGCCATTCAACCGGCTTTTACCGCTTTCATAAGTATTGATAAGTATTATTCCTATGGCCTGAGTGCCGGCAAAATGCCTGTAACCGGTCTAAAACGGCTCTGAATGCGGTGTTTTGGAATGGTATTTTTTTGGTNNTATATGTCCTCTGAATGCGGTGTTTTGCTATGGTATTTTTTTGGTGAATAGGCCCGTTAATTTTGCAGTTCATCTGCCCAGTGTAACAGATCTATATAAAAGGAATGAGGAATATATAAGAAGGTTTAAAATATAAATAATCATAGACCTCACACGTCTATCATGGAGGAGAATTTTAAAAAGAATCCACAACAGGAAAAACTTTATCCTGTAACAGTTTTCTTTATCTTATATGCGTAAAAATAAAAAACTCAAATAAAAACAAATAACATTATTTACCATAGTAAAATTTTCTGAATAATAAACCTCTATGAATTAACCATTTGTGACCTATTTTCATTGACGGTATAGTTCCGTCACGACACCTGGCCTGAATAGTATTCGTTGATAAATGTAGTAATTTGACTAGATCTTTTACTGTCAGAAATTCATCTTCCTTGTTCTCCTGGCCTATGGTCAGAGGTTTTGAAAAAATCATATTCATTTGCTTAGTTACATAATCCATGCTTCTTATAGCCCTGTTAATCTCTTCCTCTGGAACCTCATTTAAATTTATCTCTCCCCTTTGTTTCAATAAGGGTTTTTCTTTTTCTTTCATAAATTACCGCCTCCATTCATTTCATCCAGCTCCTTGTGAATTTTATCCAGTTCAAGACATGCCACATAACAGGCTCCGTTCTCCTGGTTCGTGATGGGAGAAGATCTTATTATCTGTAACAGCCGGTCACGTTCCGACAGGAGGAAGTTATATTTATCCTCTTCTACAGCTCCCGGCGGATCTGGAAGAAGTTCTTCTTTCAAACTATTCATAACTGTAGAAAACATATCTATTACTGGCATAATGCAAATCCTTCCCTTAAATCTTCTTCTGTTATAGATATACCAGCCTGCTCCAATGGAAGAAGTTCTTCTTTTGCCAATTTCATTATATTTTCTGCCTGGTGCTTTTGGCCCGTCTGTAAAAACTTTTTAATATCTACCAGACAAGAATTATATCTTCTTTTATAATCTTCTATCTGTAGCACTTCTGCCGGGCCTGTCTTATGTTTAAACTCACAGCAGAAACGTTCAGTTAATCCATTATAATCAGTCATTTCCCCCTTATCACACCTGTATAAATTTTTCTCTGAATTTAAGACAGTGGAAAATTTACAGTCAGAACATTTTATTTTTTGATCATTTACTGTAGCACCTGTAGCACCTGTAGCACTTGTAATAAATCCCTTGTTATCATTACTTCTTTCACTGCTACAGCAATTTAATGTTACTGTAGCACCTGTAGCACTTTGAATAACAGTCTCTGTAACATTATCATTATTATTATATCTCATGCTACTACTGCTACTTATGCTACCACTGCTACTCATGCTACTACTGCTACTCAAATAATATGAACTTGAAAGAATATATTTATTGTTATCTACTTTACGAAGTAAACCGTCTTTCTCCATTCTGTAAGTGAGTAATCTTATAGCTTGATAATTTTTCCCTGTAATCTCAGCAAGAGTTTTATTATTCATAGGCATATCGTCTTTTAGCAGTATATTAATNNGTTCTTTCTTTATTTTGTGTGTAAAGATCTGCATTTCCAAGAACTTCCCAGGATAGTAAATCTGGATTTAATCTTAACGCAAGTTCCTCTTCTTCTTCTATGTCTCTTCCTGTAACCTTTAATACAGCTTCCTTTTCAGTTCTATTTTTATTTAATACAAGGACTGTATCAGCTACACCGGTACCGCCGGCAGAACCAGTTACGTTATCGACAAAATCAAGGGCTTCCTGTTTCTTTGTATGAGTGATAACTAATATAGATACATTTTTCTTTAAATAGATCTCATGTAATTTACTGTAAAGTTGTGTATCTACTTCATAGGAATTACCTTTATAAGAAGGATTTTTCACCCTGCCGATTGTATCAATTACTATGAATTTAATTTCTGGATGTGCTTCCAGGTATGAATTTAACTGTTCAAATCCTCCTTTTTGAAGAGGCAGAAGGGAATTAAAGAAAGTGAAATTATCAGGTATATCTTTATGATCCTGTATCATTTGATTTAATCCAGGTAAAGTTCTTTTCTTTAACCTCCGTTTATGATCCTCCAGTGCGAAATATGCGACATCTGTTTTTTCTGTGGTGAATTTCCCCAGTGTAATACAGCCTTTAGCAATAGAAAGGGATATATTTAAAGCGAATATACTTTTACCTATTTTCGGTTTACCTGCTAATATAGTCAGACCTTCTGGAAGTATATCTTGAACCAGGTATTTAATAGGTGGAAATTCTTCTTCCATGAGTTCTCTTAAAGTAAAACCTACCAGAGGAGGGTATTCCTCTTTCTTCTCCCCCGGCTCCTGTTCACCTGCTCCTTCCGGTCTCGGTGGTAACGGTTTACCTTTTACAGCCTGTTTTATTTCCATTCCTGCCAGTTCAAAAAGGCTCTTTACTGTAGAAGTCTCCAGCTTGAACCTCTCAGATAATACCTCTCTGTAATGTTCCTGTGTAATGGCATCCATAGCATGAATTGTTTCTATTATCCCTTTATCTTCTAATAGCTTCTTCAGTCCTGTTTTCTCTGTGTTTTGTGGTATAGACTGTATCAGAAAATCTATCAAAGAAACAGATTCATCTACCAATTTAAAAAAATCTTCAGGAGAATAGATTTTGAAATAATCGGCAAGGTCAAACTTTTTAACTCCTTCTATCCTGGGGAGTGTTACGACCTTTACATTCTTCCCCTCTTTTATTAACTGCTTTGCTGTTTTGACAGCTCCCTTTTCTCCCGGCGAGTCCGGATCTGGAACTATATAAACAGTTTCAAATCTCCTGACAAGTTTCTGCATTTCATTTATCTGAGAGTCTGAAAAAGTGACTGTAACAGGGCTTATAGTAGGAATACCGGCTTGAATGGCAAGGATAGCATCAAAAAGCCCCTCTGATATAAGAACAGAGTTTTTAAAGAGAGGATTTTTAATACTCAGTGAGTCTATACCGAATATTTCATTCTTTATAATCCCACCTTTTTTTAAATTCATTTTTGAAAATCTATTTGCATCTTTTATTTCCCCTTCCATTTCAGGAGTAAATCTTCTGCCGATAACATACCGGGCCTGTCCTCCGACCTGGTAAGAATAAGTAATTACAGGTATCTCTTTCTTTAACTCTTCTATCCATTTTTTCATGGTAGGAAAAATAAAATCTTTATCACTCTTTGAAAATAGCCCTGTAGCAAGTGTTATCTCTTCTCCGAATTTTGAAAATAATTCCTGCTTAAGATCTTCCTGTTTTAATGGTGCAAGGCCAAATTTCACATAAGGATTGTCCCTAATAAACTCTTCCTTTATACCTCTGCCGGTAAGATAGTTTACAGCTTCTTTATTCTCCCATAACTTACTATTATAGTAATCTATAGCATAATCCAGGGCTTTATATACCTGCTCCGTCTTTTGCCTTTTCTCGGTAATCTTCTGTAATTCTTCTGCTGATATACCAGTAAATTTATCTTTTAATTCGGGCTTGAAATGTTCTATCAGATAATTACAGGCATCAGGAAAATTATATTTCAATGCTGTTTCTACAAGTCCAATAGTATCAATCCTGAGTTTTTCCCCTGCATCTTTACAATGGAAACAGTTCCATGTATTCGTATTCTCGAATGTATGAAAACAATTATGGCCCTGGCTGTCATGTCCAGAAGGACAATCACCTTTATAATCTACTCCCAGCATGTCACATACTGAATGAATAGGTATTTCTTTTAGTTCTATAATAACTGCTTCCGGTATAGTTCTTCCATTATGCCCCATTTTCAATAAGACCTCCGTTAATCATATATTTACCTCCTTAATTCTTGCTATTTAAAATCTGCCTTATCTTCCCATCTGGCAGTAATGAATATTCAAATTTTTTTCCCTCTCCATGTCCCAGATAGCAAAATACCTGATAACTAAAAACTTCTCCGGGATTTCCAAAAATGTTACCTATCATAGGACAATAACCTTTTTTCTTCAGATCTCTTATTATACTATCAATCTGCTTCTCAAATTTCTTGCAAAGGTTTTCTCTCTTTTGATATAGCATTGTTTTTTCCATTTTCATTATTTGTGTTTCACTCCTTTTATTTCAATATATCTTATCTTCTTTTTACCAGTAAAAAGACTTGGAAATATTAAGTTTATAGACATATTGAATATTCTTTTTTTTTATGTTATTATATTGTCATACAAAATAAGACAATAATTTTCACTTTAAGTGAAGTTTTATAACATAAGTTATAAGCAATAATGGCTGGATAAGTGCTTGAATCATTTATCCAGCTTTACATTTTCTTCTTTATATATCTATTTATAAAAGTCCTTAATAATTCAGAAGGTTTCTTTCCCTCATTTCTTGCCTTTTCAAAAAAACCTTTCCTCATATCTTCCTGTAACCTTATTCCTATAAATCCCTCAAAGTTTTTCTTTCTGTCCACAATTCCCACCTCCTTCTATATGCGTCATGTTACACTAAGTTAAACAGAAAATCAAGGGTAAAATAAAAAAAACCTAATATTCATCCAATTTGTCTGACATTTTTTAAATCAAATTTTTTAATCAAACCTGCCTATTTCCTTCTGTTTTTCTTCTATATCTCTCCTGCCCTCTTCTATAGCTTCTTTTTCTTCTATTGTGAGTTCATCTTCGTTTACAGGCTCTATTATTAGTTCATCATCTTTACCCTGGCAGTAATTACGCATTCCCCTTAATATTAAATCCTGCATGGTAGTTTTTTCTTTAACTGCCTGAAGTTTAATCTGATATTTTAAATCTTCTTCAACCTTCAGGTTAATAATTTTCCCCTTCGTCGCTGTTGCCATTTTTAACATCCCCTTTCTTATATTTTTAATAAGTATAACATAATTAATATATAGTGTAAATATGCAATTATATATGTTTACTACTTCTTTTTAATAGCTCCTATGCTCCTTACATACTTCATAGCTTCATCAATATTATCATATGCTAGGCCATCACACTCGTTACCGTTCTCCCACACAGTAACCTCCATCTTATCCCCCTTCTGCCGGATAGAATACTCATAAACAGGCTCCTCTGAGAGTTTACTTAAAATATACTCTCTGATTTTAACTGATAATTTATCCTCTTTTCTCTTGCATAACCTCTTTAAAAATAAGTCTTTCTCTTCCTTCGTGACTCTTAATCCTATAAATTCTGTGTATATCTTTTTATTTATATTCATTGTTTATCCCTCCTGTAATATTTTAACATAAC
>MTKX01032399.1_pt1 | contig 11745 bp, 10 predicted proteins | sample 1042771 | NCBI WGS metagenome assembly MTKX01 (sample SAMN06212183, study PRJNA360534) | anaerobic digester metagenome | biome: Wastewater treatment plant; material: sludge; isolation source: anaerobic digester fed with sludge from wastewater treatment plant | place: Denmark: WWTP Randers ... | reverse complement strand
CCCCGGCGGGCGCCTGGCCATCGTCGACTGGAAGACCGTCGCCCGCCTGCCGGCGCGGGGCAGGCTGGAGCAGCGGCTCCAGACGCGCGTCTATCGCTACCTGGCCGTAGAGGCCGGGGCGACCTTTAACGGGGGGCGTCGCCCGGAGCCCGAGCAGGTGGAGATGGTCTACTGGTTTGCCGCCCACGGCGGGCACACCGAGCGCTTTGCCTACGACAGCGCCCAGCACGCCGCCGACCACGAGTACATCACCGGCGTCGTGGCCGAGATCGCGACGCGAGACGAGCCCATCTGGCCGCTGACCCCCGACCGCCAGCAGTGCCGTTTCTGCAACTATCGCTCGCTCTGCGAGCGGGGGGTCAAGGCAGGCTCGCTGGAGAACCTGGAAGATGACGTCGAAGCCCTCGACATCGAGATCGACCTGGAGCAGGTGGCCGAGGTCGAGTTCTAGCCCGGGCGCGACGCCATGAGCCGCGGGCTGCGCCTCTTGCTCCTCGCCGCCGGCCTGGTCGCCGTGCTCGTCGTCGCCGGGCTGGTCCTCCTGCCGCGCCTGGCGGGGAATGGCGGCGTCAACATTCCCATCGGCGCGGCGGGCCCCGTGGAATTGGACCTGCCCCCCGGCTTCGAGGCGAGCATCGTGGCCCGCGACCTGGGCCGGCCGCGGTTCATGGCCTACGACGAGCAGGGCATCCTCTTTGTGGCCGACATGAGCGGCGGGCGCGTCCTGGCCCTGCCCGACCGGGACGGCGATGGCCAGGCCGACGAGACGGTCGTCGTCGCCGAGGGGATGGACAATCCGTCCAGCCTGTCGTTCTACGAGGGCTGGCTCTACGTGGGCGAGACGACGCAGGTGGTCCGCCTGCGCCCCGGCGACGACCTGCGTGCCGTGGAGAGCCAGGTGGTGGTGCCCGGGCTGCCCCCGGGCGGCGCCCACGTGACGCGCACTGTGCTCGTGGACGGCGAGGGCCGGCTGTACGTCTCGGTCGGGTCGAGTTGCAACGTCTGCCAGGAAGAGGACGAGCGGCGGGCCGCCATCTCGGTCTATGGCGCCGACGGCAGCGGCGGGCGCGTCCTGGCCCGGGGCCTGCGCAACGCCATCGGCCTGGCCATCAACCCGCGCAGCGGCGAGCTGTGGGCCACCAACAACGGCCGCGACTGGCTGGGCGACGACGAGCCGCCGGAGACGGTCTACGTCGTGACCGACGGCATGGACGCCGGCTGGCCCCGCTGCCACGCCGGGCGCATCGTCGACCCCGACTTCGGGGGAGAGGGCGCCTGCCAGGGCGTGGCCACGCCCGCCGTGGAGATGCAGGCCCACGCTGCGCCCCTGGGCCTGGCCTTTTACGACGGCGACCAATTCCCGGCCGAGTACCGGGGCGACCTGTTCGTGGCCCTCCACGGCTCCTGGAACCGCTCGGAGCCGGTGGGCTACAAGGTGGTGCGCATCCCCCTCGACGAGACCTCAAGCGAGGACGGCCGGCCGGCGGGCCAGGTCCTCGACTTTGCCAACGGCTGGCTCCTGGACGACGGCGACACGGTGCCCGGCCGTCCGGCCGGCGTCGTCGTGTCGCCCGACGGAAGCCTGTTGGTCAGCGACGACAAGGCGGGGCTGATCTACCGCATCCGCTACCGGCCCTGATGGTGCGCCCGTGACCGTCTGGCTCGATCCTCAGCCCGTGCAGGTGCCCGAGGCCCTGCGGCGCGCCGTGGGCGGCCTCCCCCTCGTGGCCGAGACGCTGGCCCGGCGGGGGATCGTGACGGCCGGGGCCGTCCGCGCCTTCCTGGACCCCACGGCCCACGAGATGGCCTCGCCCTTTGACCTGCCCGACATGGACCGCGCCGTGGAGCGCCTGCGCCAGGCCATTGACCGGGGAGAGACGGTGTCCGTCTGGGGCGACCTGGACGCCGACGGGCAGACGGCCACGGCCCTGCTGGTGGAGAGGCTGCAGGCCCTGGGCACGGACGTGCGCTATGCCGTGCCCGCCCGGCGCCAGGGCCGCGGCCTGCAGCCCGAAACCCTGCGGCGGCTGGCCGCGGAGGGCGCCCGCGTCGTCCTCACGTGCGACACGGGAGTCACGGCCCACGCCGCCGCCGAGCTGGCGGCCGAACTGGGCGTGGACCTCGTCATCACCGACCACCACAGCCCCGAGGAGCGGCTGCCGCCGGCCCTGGCCGTCGTCAATCCCTGGCGGCTGCCGCCCGGCCATGCCCTGGGCCCCCTCACGGGCGTGGGGGTGGCCTTTGCCCTGGCCCACGCCCTCGACCCCGGGGGAGCGGACCGCTCGCTGGACCTGGTGGCCCTGGGGACCGTGGCCGACGTGGGCAGCCTGACCGGCGATAACCGCCCCCTGGTGCAGCGCGGGCTCGAGGCGCTGCGGCGCACGGCGCGGCCCGGCCTGCAGGCCCTCTACCGGCGGGCCGGGGTGCGGCCCGAGGGCCTGACCGAGGAGCACGTCGCCTTTGTCCTGGGCCCGCGCCTCAACGCCCTGGGCCGCCTGGCCGACGCCAGCGCGGGCCTGGAGCTGCTCCTCACCGCCGACCCGGAGCGGGCCGGCCTATTGGCCGCCGACATGGAGGCCCTCAACACCCGCCGGCAGTGGCTCACGCGGCAGGTCATGGAGGCCGCCCTGGCCCAGATCCGCCGGTCGCCGGGCCTGGCGCGGGATCACGCCGCCGTGGTGCTCAGCGACCCGGCCTGGACGCCCGGCGTCACCGGCATCGTGGCCGGGCGCCTGGCCGAGCGGCTGGGCAAGCCGGCGGTCCTCATTTCTACGCCCGGGTCCACGCCCGGGGACGAGCCGGCCCGCGGCTCGGGGCGCTCGGTGCCGGGCATCGACCTCATCGCCGCCCTGAGAGAGTGCGCGCACCTCCTCGACGATTACGGCGGCCACCCGGGCGCCGCGGGCTTCTCGCTGGCCCCCGAGAACATCCCCGCCCTGCGGGCCGCCCTGTCGGAGGCCGTGGCCGCCCGGGCAGCGGCGGCGCCCGAGCCCGTCCTGCGCCTCGACGCCATCGTGGAGCTGCCGGAGTTAAGCCTGGAGCTGGTGTCCGAGATCGGCCGCCTGGCGCCCTTTGGGCGGGGCAACCCGCCCCTCATCCTCGGCGTGCGCGACCTGCGGGCCTTGAGCGAGGCCGCCCTGGGCCCGGCGGGCGAGCACCGCCGCGTGACGGTCGAAGACCGCCAGGACCGGACGCAGACGGTGTTCTGGTGGCAGGGGGCGGGCTGGCCCCTGCCCCAGGGCCGCTTTGATCTGGCTGTGACCGTGGGCAGCCACGACTACCAGGGCATGCCCGAGATCCAGGTGCAGTGGGTCGCCGCCCGCGAGCGCGAGCCCCTGGCCGCGGCCGTCGTGCGCGAGCCCACCACCGTGGCGGCGGTGCGCGACTATCGCGCCGTCGAGGACGAGGACGAGGCCCTGCGGGCGCTGCGAGACGAGGGCAGCGTGCAGGTGTGGGCCGAAGGGATCGAGCCGCCGGGCGTGGAGAGCCGCACGCGGCGCGAGCTGGTCGCCGGCGGCCGCCTGGCGCTGTGGACGCTCCCGCCCGGCCCGCGAGAGCTGCGAGGCGTCCTCGACGCCGTGCGCCCCACCGAGCTGATCCTCTTTGGCCGCGACGCCGGCCTGGACAGGGTCACGCCCTTCCTGGAGCGCCTGGTGGGCATGGCGCAGTTTGCCCTGCGGTCGCGGGATGGCTGGATGGAGCTGGAGGCCGCGGCGGCCCGCCTGGGCCACCGGGCGGCGACGGTGCAAACGGGGCTGGAGTGGCTGGCCGCCGGCGGCCAGTTGCGCATCGCGGAAAGGGCCGAGGAGCGCTGGCGCCTGGCCCCCGGCACGGGCCGGGCCGACCCCGAGGCCGTGCGCTCCGCCCGCCGGCGCCTGGGCGACCTCCTTATGGAGACCGCCGCCTACCGCGCCTACCTGCGGCGGGCCCCGGCCGGCAGCGTCGGGCGGGCTTGACCGTCACCCGCTCACCCCTGGTCCTCGTCTTCCCCCTTGCCCCCCTCGCGCTCCGCCTGCCGCTCCTCTTCGTGTCTGGACAACAGGCGCAGGATCAGGAAGGCGGCGAGGCTCAACACGATGGCGACCTCGTACTGCGCAAAAGCAGCGGCGGCCCCCAGGGCACCCGTCATCCAGACGCTGGCCGCCGTGGCCGTGCCGCGCACCGACGCCCCCTCCTTCAGGATGGCCCCGGCGCCGAGAAAACCGATGCCGCTCAACAGCCCCTGGATGACGCGGGCCCGGGCGTCTGGATCGTCGCCGGCGACGGCCAGGGCCACGAGCACGTAGCCACAGGCCGCCATGGCCACCAGCGGAAAGGTGCGCATGCCCATGATCCGCGTGGCTTTTTCGCGCTCCCAGGCGATGGGCAGGGTAAACAGATAGGCCAGGCCAATCTTGACGGCCACCTCCAACAGAAACGACAGGTCAAAGCGCAGCCATTCCACGAACACCTCCTCTACGTCTGCCCGGAGACTCCCGGGCCGGGGCCAGCAGCCTATGAGAGCCCGTTCGTAGTGCGCGCTTCAGCGCGGTTCTTGGCGATAAATCGCCGACTACGAACCGACAAGCGCAAGCACCTCTCCGACAACCGGCTAGTCGGGCCGTTTGAGGCCGATGACCCGGGTTACGGGAACGACAAATAGCACGCCCGTGTCGTGGCTTTCCAGGTCGCCGATGGTCTCTTGCGTGGCGTCAATGGCCCGCTCCAGGACCTCGTCGTCGTCGACGACGCTAAAGAGAGTGCGATGGTGCATCTCGCCGCCGGCCAACAGGTCGCGCAGCGAGGGCATGAGGGGCAGGTCGTCGCGCATCGCCCGGCGCAGGCGCGCCTGGCCGGTGCTCTCCAGGATGGTGATTCCCATCACTCCGGCCTTGTTCCAGGCGTCGAGGATGGAAGGGCAGTGCTCCACGTCGTCGAGGACAAGGACGAGCAGATTTGCCATGATTATTCCCTTTCCGTCGCAGGACTGATTTCTTGACGCTCTTCGACCTCTTGCCGGATGGCGGTCATGGGCGCCTGGACTTCGGTTCGCGGGTAAAGGAGCCGCAACAAAAGGGGCGTCACCAGCGTGGTCACCAGGACCGTGAGGACGATGCTGGCAAAGACGGCGTCGTCGATGAGGCCGGCGCCCTGGGCCACCGCGGCCAGGATCAAGCCCACCTCTCCCCGCGAAATCATGCCCACGCCCAGGCGCAGCGCCTCGGCATTGTCAAAGCCCGCCAGGCGGGCGCCCAGGCCGCTGCCCACGACCTTGGAGACGAGGGCAACGGCCACGATGGCCAGGGCAAAGGGCAGGCCGGCCCAACCAACCGCCCGGGCGTTGGCCTCCAGGCCGATGCTCACGAAAAAGACCGGCACCAACCAGGAGTAGGCCAACACGCGGACCCGCTCCTCGATATAGTGCCGCAGGTTCGTCCGGGCAAAGAACAGGCCGGCAAGAAAGGCCCCGGTGATGGCCGCCATCCCGCCCAGGAACTCGGCGGCCCAGGCCAGGAGGAGCATCGCCACGAGGACAAAGGCCAGCACACCTTCGCTGATGGGCAAGCGGTCCACGAGCCGGAGCAGGCGCGGCAACACGCGGGTGCCCAGCCAGGCGCTGACGGCCAGGACGGCCACCATGCGGGCCAGCACCCACAAGATGGTGAGGAGGCCGCTCCCCTGCCCGACGGCCAGGGCGCCAAAGAGGGAGAACAACAGGATGACCAGGACGTCGTCCACGACGGCAGCGCCCAGCAAGGCCATGCCCACCCTGGTGCGCAGCACGCCCAGCTCCATGAGCGTCTGGGCCGAGATGCTGACGCTGGTGGCTGCCAGGATCAGGCCGATGGCCAGGGCCGGCTCGAAGGCATAGCCGAAGGGCAGGGCCACGGCCAGACCCAGGAGCACCGGGCTGATGACGCCCAGGACACCACCCAGCACCGCGGGCCGCCCCGCCCGGATCATGGCCTCGAAATCCACCTCCAGGCCGGCGGCGAACATCAGGAGCAGCACGCCGAGGTGCGCCAGTTGCTCCACCGTCTCGCCCACGTGACCCCCGGAAAAGACCGGCAGGTGCAAAAGATTCAGGCCCGTGGGGCCCAGGATCAGCCCCGCCACGAGCCCTCCCAGCACGGCGGGCTGTCCGAGGCGGGTGCTCACATAGCCGGCGCCTTTGGCGGCGACGATGATGATGGCCAAGAGCAACAAGAACTGTAAAAGAGGGTCCATGCATTACCTCCACGCTCAGAGGATTATACACGAACTCGGGCGATCTTCCAAGCGCGAACCCCGCGCCGCCCCGGCATCAACACTGCTCGTGGCGGATCACAATCCGCCACTCCCGGCGCCGGATCCAGGTAGCGTCCCGCTGGGATCGCCGAGCGCCGGCTCGGCCTTTCTCTCCAAACGCAACTTGCCGAGCTGGCGCTCGGCGCCCCCGGTTGCAAAGCCGGTCCTGCTGGGATCGGCGAGCGCCGGCAAATTCCCGAACATTAAATTTTAAGCAACATTCCGAAAACACCTCGACAAACTAGAAAATTTGTGCTATACTGTTCCACAGGCGTGGCACGTGAAGCGAGCAGAGCCGTCTCGTTGGCCGGATGGAGCCAATCTATCGACGAGGACAAGCCCATGGCAACGACGGCGACAGAGATGGAACGGCGCTGGGACGAGTTTCTGGAAGAGGTGCGCCTGGGGGTGACGCCCGCCAGCTTTGACTCCTGGCTGCGCGGCAGCCGGGCCCTGGCCCTCGAAGGGGAGGTGCTGGTGGTGGGCGTGGTCCACGGCGGGGCGGCCGAGTGGATCGAGAAGCGCATGTTGCCCGCCCAGCGCCGCGCCCTGGACCGCTACTTTCCGGGCGTGGCGGTGAAGGTCCGCCCCCTCCACGCCGCCGGGAACGGGCAGGGGCCGGCCCCGGACGGCCAGGATCTCCCGGCCGGCGAAACGGACGACGAGGTCGACGAGGCCGTCGAGTTCGACGCCGTCACCGATCCGGCCCTGGCCCGTTTCGACGTCAGCCTGGCCGGCTGGAGCAAGCTGGCCAACTATGCCCTCGACTTCTGGGCCGAGCTGCTGGGCCCCGTCGCCTTTATGACCTGGCTGGTCATCCGCCACGAGGACATCCGCCGGAAAAAGACCGCCTGGACGCCGACCATGCGCTACAGCGTCAGCCACCTGGCCGCCCTGGCCGCCGGCGGCAACCGGCAGGCCATCACCGGCGTGTGGCGCACCTGCCACGCGGCGAGCATCGTAAAGGACGGCAAGCCCTGCGCCCGGTGCGCGGAGCGAGGCGGTCAGGTGGTGGAGCCCCACGTCTGCCGCTACTGGCGGCCCGGCGCGCTGGACCGTCTCCACGCCGAGGGCATCGCCATCGTCGAGCGGCGGGGGAGGGCGGCGGCACGGTCTACCGGGTGCGGGTCTTTACCCTGCTGCCCCTCCTGACCCCGGCCCAGGTGGCGGACCTGGGCCCCGGCTCCCAGCAGCGCCACAGCCGCTGGCTCCTGAAGCAGAACCTGGACACGGCCAATTGGGAGCGGCTGACGGTGCGGCACCTGGCGCTGCCGGCTCTGTAGGGGGAGAGCGACCATGAGCATGCCACAAGCCCACCCAACCTGTGCACGTGCACAACTCGGCGCCCGCGAGGACCGGGATGGTTGTGCACGTGCACAACTCGGCGCTCGCGAAGAACGGGATAGTTGTGCACGTGCACAACTCGGCGCTCGGGAAGACCGGAATAGTTGTGCACGTGCACAACTCGGCGCTCGCGAAGAACGGGATAGTTGTGCACGTGCACAACTCGGCGCTCGCGAAGACCGGAATAGTTGTGCACGTGCACAACTCGACGCCCGGGAAGAACGAAATAGTTGTGCACGTGCACAACTCGACGCCCGGGAAAAACGAGATGGTTGTGCACGTGCACCAACAGGACAGGCAGCGTGACGCCCTAACGTCGCGCGGATCGACCCAGGGGGCCGGGCAACCGGCCCTTTTTTTGTGCCTTTCCCCCCTGTGCCCCGCGCGTCCGCGGACCCGCCGTTTGTGTCCCCGGCGCGCACAGGCACCACCGACCTGTGCACGTGCACAACTGAGTTGTGCACGTGCACCAATTCCAGGCGTACAAGAAAAAGAAAAAGAACCCAATATGAGAAAGAAAAGATCCACTTACAAGAAGAAAAAACCGCCGCCGGCCAGACCCCTCCCCCAACCCCTCCCCCGGGTACGGGAGAGGGGCTTTCTGGCCTCCTCCCAAGGAGTCCCGGACTTATGGCAGAGCTTGCAGGGGCGCCGGCCCGGCCCCGACAAGTCGGGGAGTCCGGGGTGGGCGTGGACCTGGAGTCCCGGACTTGTCCGGGCGGCTTTGGGCCCCGGGACGGTGCGGCTGTTGTCAACGAATCGGCAACGAATAAACGAATTTGTGGGGCGCGCCGGCATTCGTTGGCTCGTTTCCGGAGAAGGTCTTTTTTACGGCTCGGATTGGTCGTCCAACCCCTCCAGGATGCGGGTGCGCAGGTCGTCGGGCAGGCCGGCCAGGGCAGTGCCGGCGGGGAAGCCGACCAGGACCCGCTGCAGGGCCCGCCGGGCGCGGGCATAGTCGCCCAGCTCGACGAGCGTTCGGTCCAGGCCGTAGAACGCCCGGGCCGCCTCGGAGTGATCCGATCCGGCCGTTTCCGCGTACAGGGCCAGCGCCTGCTCGCACAGGGCGTGGGCGGCGGCGTGCTCGCCGGCGCTGTAGCGGGCGTCGGCCTATTCGAGCAGGCGGCGGGCATCGCTCATCGTCTACTGCCTCTGAAGGGGTATGCCTTGCCTTGGCTCACCGCCGCCGGTTGAAACCGGCGTCTGACATCCCAAGCGTTAAACGCGTTCAGAACCGGAACGAGCGCGAACCCGTTTCAACGGGTTTCCCGTATCAGCCAGGCATTTCAACGCCTGGCATGCTCGACGCCGCCGGCGTTCAGAACCGAACGTAGCCAACCCGTTTCAATGGGTTTCGGTGTCAGCCAGGAGGGTCAACGCTCGGCATACTCTACGCCGCCGGTTGAAACCGGCGCTGATAACAGAAACGCGTTGAAACGCGTTCCGAACAATCCTATCGGCCAGAGCCTCGCCCTTGTCATCCGTCATCCCGTGTTTGCCCTGGAGCGTGCGGGGCGTCGGCCTTCTCGTCACTCGCAGAATAGCGGCCGGGGTCCTCCTGGAGGTCCCTCGCCGCGCCGGCAGGTCTACCACTCGGGACATATGGCTGAAACGATGCAAATTCGCCCACATTACCCGACGCGGGGCCTTGCAGGTACGCACTTGCAGGTGGCATAGCAACTGCCCTGGCCAACGCCACGTTGATGTACTGGTTCAGGCTCACGCCCTCCGCTTCGGCGGCTTCCACCAACTCGCGGTGCAGCGAGCGGGGCACCCGCACGACAAACTTGCCGCTGTAGTCCCCATGTTCACGAGGTTCGGGGATGGGATCGCCATCCTCCAGCGCGACCTCCAGCCAGAGTTCCATTGCCTCCTTGATCATGGCAACGGCCTCCTCGGGGGTGTCTCCCTGGCTCATGCAGCCGCGAAGCTCTTTCACCCGAACAAACCAGGCGCCTTCTGGATCGTACTGCAGCTCGATGGTGTAGGGCAGGGCCAAATAGTAATCGAGTGTCTTTTCCATCCTTGTTCCTGTCCACGGCCTGTACGGTCCTGCGAACCTGTCTACCGGCAACGCTCCAACGGGAGACTGTCCAGTTTACCAGGAGCCATCCGCCGCCGGCGACTCGCGTCCGATGAAGGAGTCCCGGACTTGTCCGGGGCAGGTTTGGGCCCTGGGGCCGATCTCCCTCCTTGCCGGGCTGCACTGCGACCTGAGGGAGAGCACCTCGGACGAGAGAAATGGACGACCCTATATTGCCGGGGTTCCCCACTGCAACGGTCCTCACAGACACTTCAGGCGGCAACGTCCTGGTCTTTCAGCCCCCTACTTGCCGGGGTTCCCCTCTGCAACTTCTGGCTCTTCCGGTGCCAGCCGTGCCCCGCAGAAGCTTTCAGCCCCCTACTTGCCGGGGTTCCCCTCTGCAACGTCTCGCCATGCCGGGGCGAGATAGAATCCTTCCATCTTTCAGCCCCCTACTTGCCGGGGTTCCCCTCTGCAACTCCCCGTTCGACAACGACGTCACGCACATCGCCGTGCTTTCAGCCCCCTACTTGCCGGGGTTCCCCTCTGCAACCCAGCCTCAGAGTGGAGCGCAGCACCTGCCCGGTCGCTTTCAGCCCCCTACTTGCCGGGGTTCCCCTCTGCAACCAGTACGCCCATACACTGGTCTTCACCTTCACGTAGCTTTCAGCCCCCTACTTGCCGGGGTTCCCCTCTGCAACTGCCTAGGGGCAGGCGGCGACGCTGAACGACGTCTCCCTTTCAGCCCCCTACTTGCCGGGGTTCCCCTCTGCAACGCCGGGGTTTTGCCCATGTTGAGCGCACCAGACCTCCTTTCAGCCCCCTACTTGCCGGGGTCCCCTCTGCAACTTCCCCCGCAGGATCTGTATCACTCCAACCAGCTAGACTTTCAGCCCCCTACTTGCCGGGGTCCCCTCTGCAACCGCTACCACGACGACCTGTGCCGCGAGATGCGCGAGCCTTTCAGCCCCCTACTTGCCGGGGTCCCCTCTGCAACACATCATGGAGATTTACAACACCTGCGGCAGTCCCTTCTTTCAGCCCCCTACTTGCCGGGGTCCCCTCTGCAACGCAGGGCGACAGCCGGCTGGTGCACCAGGTTTTCGACTTTCAGCCCCCTACTTGCCGGGGTCCCCTCTGCAACACTGCAGGCGGCGGCGGTCAATCGGCGTGAGCCCGACTTTCAGCCCCCTACTTGCCGGGGTCCCCTCTGCAACGCGGCCGGCCCACTCGGCGACCTGGCTCTCCCAGTACTTTCAGCCCCCTACTTGCCGGGGTCCCCTCTGCAACCGCTGCTGGCCAGCATCCTGCCGCCCGATGTGGCCGACTTTCAGCCCCCTACTTGCCGGGGTCCCCTCTGCAACTCGACATCGACCCCGGCCTGCGCAACCCGGCCTATCCCTTTCAGCCCCCTACTTGCCGGGGTCCCCTCTGCAACTGCGTGTGGTACTGCTTGCCCTGGTACCGGCCGTCCACTTTCAGCCCCCTACTTGCCGGGGTCCCCTCTGCAACTGGCCGGCACCGTCACCCGCTCGATCTGCCTGGCCACTTTCAGCCCCCTACTTGCCGGGGTCCCCTCTGCAACTCGCGCCGCTCAGGCTGGAGGAGCTGGGGCTGGAGCCTTTCAGCCCCCTACTTGCCGGGGTCCCCTCTGCAACTTTGCCGTTCTTCCTGGCCACCTCCAGGTAGGCCGTCCTTTCAGCCCCCTACTTGCCGGGGTCCCCTCTGCAACTGTGGCGACGATAAGCGGCGCGTTCCACCAGGAGCACTTTCAGCCCCCTACTTGCCGGGGTCCCCTCTGCAACTGTGGCCGAGTGCGGCCGCCACAAGTCAACCATCAACTTTCAGCCCCCTACTTGCCGGGGTCCCCTCTGCAACGTACGTGGTGGTAGTGGCATACAAGGGTGATGTTCTCCTTTCAGCCCCCTACTTGCCGGGGTCCCCTCTGCAACTCTGTCGCCGTCGCACCGAGCGGAGCTTGCTGGATTCTTTCAGCCCCCTACTTGCCGGGGTCCCCTCTGCAACACCTGGGCAGACTATCATGAAGACGCAGCAATTCTAAATTTGAAAATGTGGTATAATGGGGCCGCCAGGGGGAGGAAGGGGCCATA
>MTKX01013681.1_pt1 | contig 11746 bp, 14 predicted proteins | sample 1042771 | NCBI WGS metagenome assembly MTKX01 (sample SAMN06212183, study PRJNA360534) | anaerobic digester metagenome | biome: Wastewater treatment plant; material: sludge; isolation source: anaerobic digester fed with sludge from wastewater treatment plant | place: Denmark: WWTP Randers ... | reverse complement strand
AAGGAAAGGAATGAGCGAAGCAGCAATGGATGCAATCTGGTTAGGGGCGCAGTCGATCAAGTCGACTTCCTGTGGGCTTACGATAGGATAGTCGGCGAGATATCTAACTTTTATCTTGTCGGGAATCAGGTTCCCTTCTTCGTCTATAGGCGTACTGGCCTGGGCAATAACCTTTTTTTCCTCTTCTTCGGCACTTAAATAAATGGGAGGTTCTTTCATTAAAACCTTACCATTTTCAACTTTGTAATATGGAGTCTCGATGAAACCGAGGTTATTGATCTTGGCATAAACACATAGAGAAGAAATGAGTCCGATATTGGGTCCCTCAGGAGTTTCGATAGTGCACAAGGNNAAGCGTCCATAGTGGGTATAATGCACGTCTCTAACTTCAAAACCTGCCCGGTCGCGAGTCAAACCTCCCGGTCCCAAAGCGGAAATCCTTCTTTTGTGTGTAAGCTCCGAAAGGGGATTGGTTTGGTCCATGAACTGCGACAACTGATTGGTTCCAAAGAAAGAATTTATTACGGAGGAAAGTGTTTTGGCATTAATGAGATCAGTAGGTGTAAAAACCTCATTATCACGGACATTCATCCTTTCGCGTATGGTACGTGCCATACGTGCCAGCCCAACGCCGAATTGTCCATATAATTGTTCACCTACAGTACGCACACGGCGATTACTCAAATGGTCAATATCATCGATCTCAGCCCTGTTGTTTACCATTGCAACAAGGTATTTGATAATGGCAATAATATCTTCTCGGGTGAGCACTTTAACCTCGTCAGGAATATCCAGACCGAGTTTTTTGTTGATGCGATATCTTCCCACATCACCCAAATCATAGCGTTTGTCGGAGAAAAACAGTTTTTCGATGATTCCTCTGGCTGTTTCTTCATCANNCCTTCATCAGGTGGATCGGCGCTACGCAACTGACGATAGATAAACTCGACTGCTTCTTTTGCCGAATTGGCAGGGTCTTTTTGCAAAGTATTGAAGATGATGCTGTAGTCCATTTGGTCGGGACTTTCCTTATGGATAAGTACTGTTTTGACATCGAATTCCAGTATCTTATCAATATGTGCCTGCTCGAGTATGGTTTCTCTTTCAATTATGACTTCCGTACGTTCGTAAGAAGAAACTTCTCCGGTGTCTTCATCGGCAAAGTCTTCGATCCATGTTCTAACCACACGTGCAGCAAGTTTCTGCCCTATCAGTTTCTTTGCCGTAGTTTTTGTAACCTTTACTTCCTGAAATAGGTCGAAAATAGTTAAAATATCTCTATCGGATTCATATCCAATGGCTCTGAGGAGAGTAGTAACGGGTAATTTTTTCTTTCTATCGATATAGGCATAGAGCACGTTATTGATATCGGTGGTAAATTCCATCCATGAACCCTTGAAAGGGATGATACGTGCCGAATACAGAATACTTCCATTGGCGTGATAGTTTTGGCCGAAAAATACTCCTGGCGATCTATGCAATTGCGAAACAACTACTCTTTCAGCTCCGTTGATGATAAAAGTTCCCTTAGGAGTCATGTATGGAATCATTCCCAAATACACATCCTGAATAATAGTTTCGAAGTCCTCGTGTTCGGGATCGGTACAATACAATTTCAGTTTCGCCTTGAGGGGAACACTGTAAGTTAAGCCTCTTTCCAAACATTCATCGATAGAATATCTGGGAGGATCGATAAAATAATCAAGAAATTCCAATACAAAGTTGTTGCGGGCATCAGAAATAGGGAAATTTTCGGAAAAAACCTTATAAAGCCCTTCATTGACGCGGTTTTCAGGAATTGTTTCCAGTTGGAAAAAATCCTTGAACGACTGCAACTGAACATTAAGAAAATCAGGGTATTGGATGGTGAGCTTCGTGGTTCCGAAGTTAATCCTGTCTATGTTTTTATGCGCCAAGGTATTAGGTTTTTTAGTTCGAACGGAAAATGAATTAAAGAACAATACAGTAACATGAAAAAAGAGATAAACCACCGTCCTTGTGTGCCAAGGACGGCAGTTTTCAGAGGAGGAACAAAGAATAGTATCTAATTGATTTCAACAATTGCGCCAACTTCTTCGAGAGACTTCTTAAGTCCTTCGGCTTCGTCTTTCGAGATGCCTTCCTTAATAGGTTTTGGAGCAGCATCAACCAGGTCCTTAGCTTCTTTAAGGCCTAAGCTGGTAAGTTCCTTCACCAGTTTAACCACTTTTAATTTTTCTTTTCCAGCATCTTTCAAAATTACATCGAAAGAAGTTTTTTCTTCAACGGTTTCTTGTGCAGCACCGGTCGAAGCCCCAGGAGCAGCAGCAACTGCCACAGCGGCAGCAGGTTCTATTCCATATTCTTCTTTAAGAATTTTTGCAAGTTCATTGACTTCCTTAACAGTTAGGTTAACTAATTGTTCTGCAAAAGCTTTCAGATCTGCCATTTTTAATTGAGTATTAAGTGTTTTTAAAATTTGTTTTACAATTTGAAAATTTGGTTACATAGGGTTAAAATTCCAAATATCACCTTTCTGAGAGGGTTTTAACGATTCCCGCCAATTTGCCTCCACCCGACTGCAAAGCAGAAATCACATTTAATGCAGGCGACTGCAACAAAGCGATGATATCACCTATCAATTCATTCTTCGTCTTCAGGTTTGCCAGCGCATCGAGCTGTTCTTCACCAATATAGAATGATTCTTCTATATACGCTCCCTTAAAAAGCGGTTTAGGGTTTTTGGTTTTCTGCCGGAATTCCTGAATGAGCCGAGCGGGTGCACTGCCTGTTTCGGAAAACAAAACCGCAGTATGTCCATTTAGCACTTCGTAAAGAGGGCTAAAATCACGTCCACTACGTTCCATGGCTTTCTTCAACAAGCTGTTTTTCACCATTTTCATCTGGATATTCTGTTTGAAACATAACCGCCTTAACTGATTTGTGATCTCACAATTAAGATCAGAGGCATCGGTAATATAGAAATAATTACTCTCCTTGATCTGTTCAGTCAATACGTCTATGAGTCGACTTTTATCTTCTTTTCTCATTATGCATTTTTTTTGGCATTTTGAAATAGATTTTATTCATCAGGCAGTAATCGAACGGGGATCGACCTGGATGCCCGGGCTCATTGTGCTCGACAAATAAATACTCTTGATGTAGGTGCCCTTTGCGGCAGCTGGTTTCAATCGGATGATTGCCTGAAGCAGTTCTTTTGCATTTTCATAGATCTTGTTTGCATCGAACGAAACTTTGGCAATTGGAGCGTGGATGATTCCATATTTATCCACTTTGAATTCGATTTTACCCGCTTTTACTTCTTTAACTGCCGTAGCTATATCCATAGTAACAGTACCCGACTTTGGATTGGGCATAAGGCCGCGAGGGCCAAGAATCTTCCCCAAAGCGCCTACTTTAGGCATTACATTGGGTGTAGTAATAACGACATCAATATCGGTCCAGCCGTTTTTTATTTTATTGATGTATTCGTCCAGTCCGTAGTAATCAGCGCCAGCTGCTTTAGCTTCTTCTTCCTTATCAGGTGTACATAGCACCAATACACGTATGGTTTTCCCTGTTCCATGTGGAAGAGTAACCATACCACGAACCATCTGATTGGGTTTACGAGGATCGACACCTAAGCGTACATCCATGTCAACCGATGCATCGAATTTGGTATAAGTAATCTTTTTGACGAGTTCACAGGCTTCGGTCAGTGTATAAGCCTTGTTCCTGTTATATTGTGCTAAAGCTTCTTTGCGTTTTCGTGTAAGTTGTGCCATTTTTTAAAACTTGATGGTTTGATGTCAAGTGCTTTATTTAATTAATGTCAGAATATTAATCAGCAAAAGGAGGATTTCCTGTGATAGTAATTCCAACGCTGCGTGCGGTACCGGCAACCATTTTCATTGCCGATTCAATCGTAAAGCAATTTAGGTCGGGCATTTTTATTGCAGCAATTTCATGTACCTGATCCCAGGTTACGCTGCCAATTTTATTGCGATTGGGTTCTGCCGAACCTTTCTGAACTTTAACTGCTTCGAATAACTGTACCACTACCGGTGGCGTCTTGACTACAAAATCGAAGGATTTATCCTTATAAACAGTAATGATGACTGGTACAATTTTCCCAGCTACATCCTGAGTACGGGCATTAAACTGCTTGCAAAATTCCATGATATTCAAACCCTTTGATCCTAAGGCTGGGCCAATGGGTGGTGCTGGATTTGCAGCTCCTCCTTTGATTTGCAATTTGATGATTCCGGTTACTTCTTTTGCCATTGTAATGAATAATTTAGTAAATGTTAAAAGCTTGCTAATTCAGCATGCCAATGAGGTATAATCTATTCCTTTGCAACCTGCATAAAACTCAATTCCAGTGGAGTTTTACGGCCAAAGATTTTCACCATTACCTTTAGCTTCTTCTTTTCTTCGTTGATTTCTTCGATTACTCCACTGAAACTATTGAATGGACCATCTATCACCGTTACGGTTTCACCCACTATAAAGGGGATATTGACTTCTTCGCCTGCTTCGGCAAGTTCATCAACTTTACCTAATAAACGATTGACTTCTGATTTACGTAAAGGTTGAGGTTTATCTTTAGACCCAAGAAAACCCAATACACCAGGGATATTCAGGATAATACCCGGAATTTCTCCAGTTAATACGGCTTCGATGAGTATATAACCCGGGAAATAGTTTCTTTCTTTACAAACTTTCTTCCCATTACGAATTTGATAAACCTTCTCAGTGGGTATGAGCACTTGAGAAATGTAATCCTCAAGATGAAGCCTCTTGATTTCGTTTTCGAGGTATTGCTTCACCTTTCTTTCGCCACCACTAATGGCTCGTATTACGTACCATTTTTTTTCTTCGCTCATACGCCCTCCTTTATTTTAGGAATAGATTCGGTATTTTTCTGCGCATTCGCTAACATCTTGTTCACATGAACAAACCATAGAAAAACTTTAAGATGTTTTCGAAGGCAATATCTATCAGAAAAACCACTAGGGCAATAATCAGGGAAGCAATAGATACCACCACAGCGCTATTTTGAAGTTCACTCCAGGAAGGCCACGTAACTTTGTGCACCAATTCGTCGTAGCTTTCCTTTACATAACGAACGATTTTCTTTGACTTAGCCATAATTTTATGCAAGTTTGCACGGGTGGAGAGACTCGAACTCCCAGCCTATGGTTTTGGAGACCACCACTCTACCAATTGAGCTACACCCGTTCGTCATTTTCTTGCTTTCCCACAGGCCTCGCTTATGAAAAGCAAGGACTTGGATTGGATGAAGAAATAAAACAAAAGAATCAGTCTAATATTTCAGTAACCTGACCCGCTCCCACTGTTCTGCCTCCTTCACGTATAGCAAAACGAAGGTTAGGGTTCATGGCTATTTCATATATCAACTTTACTTCGATTTCGAGGTTATCGCCCGGCATAACCATTTCGACGCCTTCGGGAAGAGTAATTTCTCCCGTCACATCGGTAGTGCGGAAATAGAATTGGGGTCGGTATTTATTATGGAAGGGGGTATGACGTCCACCTTCTTCCTTTTTAAGAATATACACCTGCGCCTTGAAATGTTTATGAGGTTTGATGCTCCCAGGAGCAGCAACAACCATGCCACGACGAATTTCATCCTTATCGATAGCACGAAGCAAAAGTCCGGCATTATCGCCAGCTTTACCTTCGTCGAGAATTTTACGGAACATTTCTACGCCGGTTACGACCGATTTTAATTTTTCGGCACCCAGTCCGATTATCTCCACTGGGTCTCCAGTTCTTATGATTCCCGTCTCGATTCTACCCGTTGCAACTGTTCCACGGCCTGTAATAGAGAAAACGTCTTCAACAGGCATAAGGAAAGGCTTATCGATAGCACGTTGAGGCAAAGGAATCCACTCATCGACTTTTTGCATCAGTTCTTTGACGGCTTCGACCCATTGGGGTTCATCATTGAGCGCACCAAGTGCCGAGCCACGAATTATAGGGGTATTGTCTCCATCGAACCCATAAAAATTCAAGAGGTCACGAGTTTCCATTTCCACAAGATCGAGGAGTTCTGGATCGTCTACCAGGTCCACTTTATTTATGAAAACTACCAAGCGGGGAACACCCACCTGGCGGGCCAATAGGATATGTTCACGTGTTTGGGGCATAGGTCCGTCGGTAGCAGCTACTACTAAGATAGCACCATCCATCTGGGCTGCTCCGGTAATCATATTCTTAATTTAGTCGGCATGGCCGGGGCAATCCACATGGGCATAATGCCTGTTAGCCGTTTGGTATTCGATGTGGGAGGTATTAATGGTTATACCACGTGCTTTTTCTTCTGGTGCATTGTCGATTGAATCGAATGAACGGAATTCGGAAAGACCCGCTCTGGAAAGCACCATGGTGATAGCAGCGGTTAGGGTGGTTTTACCATGGTCGATATGACCAATTGTTCCAATATTCACATGAGGTTTGGAACGATCGAATTTTTCTTTTGCCATAGAAAAAATTTATTAGTTGAAAAAAGTTATCAAAGATGAACGTGTCATTGTTGGAGCCGATGACGAGAATTGGACTCGTGACCCCTTCCTTACCAAGGAAGTGCTCTACCGCTGAGCTACATCGGCTTTTCTAAGAGCGGAAGACGGGATTCGAACCCGCTACCTAAAGCTTGGAAGGCTTTCGCTCTGCCAGATGAGCTACTTCCGCCTGTTTCTTCATTCGGTGGGGAGAGGAGGATTCGAACCTCCGAAGGCACTGCCAACAGATTTACAGTCTGCCCCATTTGACCGCTCTGGAATCTCCCCTCAGCTTTATTCTATCATTAAAAAATTTTTAAACCNNAAATTTTTAAACCCCCCATCACGGGCTATAAAAAAACAGTCCCAAAAAAGGGACTGCAAAAGTAAATCTTATTACGATACGAACCAAACTTTTTGAACAAAATTTTTAGTTCCCCTTGAGTTTGGCCTTATATTTTTTCAACTGGACTTTCAAAGCATCAACGGCTTCTCCTGTTGCTTCCTCAAATGTGGCACATTGCTTCCGTGCATATAGATCATTCCCAGGTATCTGCAACCTGATTTCCGTAACTTTATTCTCAGGTGTGTCGGTATTTTCCAACTTCAATACGACCTCACTTCCAATGATCCCATCGAAGTATTGATTCAATTTTCCAACCTTCTCCGTGATAAATGATTCCAGCTTCTTGTCGGCCTTGAAATGTACTGAGTTGATGTTTACATTCATGATTTACTCCTTTCTTTTAAGCTTTAGGGTGTGATTGTTGATATATTTTTTTTAACGTCTCAAAGTCAGAATGTGTATAAATTTGGGTGGACGCCAAACTAGAATGACCCAGCAATTCCTTGATGGCATTCAGGTCGGCTCCGGCATTCAATAACTGTGTGGCAAAACTATGCCTCAGAATATGTGGACTCCTCTTTTCCAATGTAGTTACTTTACTCAAGAATTCATTTACTACTCGATAAACAAGCAAAGGATAAATCTTCTGGCCTTTTCGGGTCGAAAATAACCACGATTCAGGAGAAGCTACAAAACCAAAACGTCGAAGCACCTCGAGATATTGTCGTAAATGATCTGCTAATTTTTCTCCAATAGGAATCAATCTTTCTTTGCTTCGCTTTCCCATCACTTTGATGTTCATCCCCTCAAGATTTATATCGCAAATCCTTAGATGAATCAATTCCGAAACACGCATTCCTGTGGCATATAGCATTTCTATGATTAATTTATCCCGTATGGTTTCATAATCATTCTTCCTCTTAGACGCAACATTACCCACATTTTTCATGTTTTCTTCACTTACAAACATGGGAATTCGTTCTGGAATCTTTGGTACAGGAACATCTCGAGCCGGATTAGCATGAATATATCCCAATCTAATCAAATACCTGTAATACTGACGCAACGAAATAATCTTCCGGTGAATGCTTCGATGAGAATAATCCTTTTCTATCAACCAAACCACATAACTTCTGATCACATCAGAACTTACAGTATCGATATCCGAGTGGCCATATTGCAATTGACAATAAGATTCGAATTGTTGTAAATCAATCGAATAAGAGGTACATGTGTATTTTGAATACCGTTTTTCTCTTTCCAGATATGTGATAAAACTTTCTATCATCCAAAATTTAGCTTGGGATAAAATTACAACAAATCCGGATAGAAAAAAATTTCTGTCCGGATAGTTTTCTTCCTGTAATTTCAAGAATCTTAAATCAACTCTTGATCCCTGAGTTTTTGAATAAAGATGGCTCGAGTTTTCTCTTCGCGTCGTCTAATGGAAGGTTTCGTATATTTTTGGCGTTCGCGTAATTCACGCATCACACCGGTTTTTTCGAACTTCCGCTTGAATTTCTTCAACGCTCGGTCGATGCTGTCGCCTTCTTTAACAGGAACAATAATCATAAAAAATACCTCGCTTTTAATTAGTGAATAAAAATTAGGGCTGCAAAGTTATACAATTTTTATTGGTTGAGCAATGTGAGAATGTTGATTGATGATATCTATAGTTATTCGTGGCTTCTTGTGAATGGGTAAAATGGAGGATGAGAGATAGCGGGGACTGAGTTATATGAAGATGAAAAAATTTCGTTCGAGCATCATTTTGGGCGGCATGTCAACATTTTCGAAGACAAACCCGCATTATTCGAGCCCCATTAGGAGTGAATGCGATCCGTGATTCGTTGTTCATTATGTATCGTTCTTTATAATTTTGCCACATAATGAAGCCTATTCCTTCTAAAATAGTTTTCTTTCTCTTTTTGTTGCCTATCATTTTGTTAAGCAGATCGGTTAATGGTCAAAATATAATCATTCCCGGCGCATGGAAAACAGATTCATATTTTTCTTCGTTAGGCGGTGATCGAGCCATAGGAGTAGTTGCAAATGCTTCTTCCATGATAGGCGAAAAGCATCTTATCGATAGCATGATTTCAGCAGGAATTAATGTAAAAAAAATTTTTGCTCCCGAACATGGATTCAGAGGAGAGGCCGAGGCTGGGGAATTCATTCAAAATACTATTGATGAAAAAACGGGACTACCAATTATTTCTTTGTATGGTAACCAGAAAAAACCTTCGAGCAAGGAAATGAGTGGTCTCGATGTCATAGTGTTCGATATTCAAGATATAGGGGTTAGATTTTTTACTTATATTTCAACTCTTCATTATATGATGGAAAGCTGTGCCAAAGAGGGTATTCCATTGTTGGTTCTCGACAGGCCCAATCCCAATGGAGATTATATAGATGGCCCTGTGCTCGATTTATCTTTCCGTTCATTTGTAGGAATGAATCCTATTCCCATAGTTTATGGGATGACGATTGGCGAACTGGCAAGAATGATCAACGGAGAAGGATGGTTAAGAAACGGAATGAAATGTGAACTCACTGTAATCCCTTTAGATGGATATACGCATTCCACACCCGTAATTCTCGATCGGGAACCCAGTCCGAACCTTCCCAATACGCAAAGCATACGTCTCTATCCCAGCCTTTGCCTGTTCGAAGCCACTGATATCTCGGTAGGGAGGGGAACTGATTTTCCATTTCAGGTTATAGGTTTCCCTGCTCCCATTTTTGGTAACTTTACTTTTGTACCTCAAGCAATTCCAGGAAAATCTATTCATCCTCTCCATAAAGGCGATACTTGCTATGGAATAGATCTTCGGCGGGATTCTTTACATACTCGATTCACACTGAAATTCATATTAGATTTTTATCATTTATCGAATTGGGGAGAAAAATTTTTCAAACGTCCCGATTTCTTCGACAAGCTTGCAGGATCTTCGTTATTGAGGTCGCAGATTCTCGATGGTCTCGATGAAAATCAGATACGTGAAAGCTGGCAGCCCCAATTACAGGAATTCATGCTCAAACGTAAACCCTATTTGCTATATCCTTAATTAGTTATGAGCCCTACCTTGGTTTTTGGAATTCTTGCAGTGTATTTTGCCATACTGATGCTTGTTTCGGCTTTAACTTCGAAAAACACATCAAATGCTACATTTTTCACAGGGAACCATAAATCACCATGGATTTTAGTAGCCTATGGAATGATTGGTGCTTCCATATCCGGTGTTTCCTTAATTTCAGTTCCCGGAGAAGTGGGTAATAATGGATTTTCTTACTTTCAGTTTGTTCTTGGTTATCCGTTGGGTTATTTATTCATTGCTCTTATATTGATGCCAATATATTATCGTTTGGGACTCATCTCTATATATTCCTATCTTCAACAACGTTTTGGAAATGTGTCCTATCATACAGGGGCAACCTTATTCTTTATATCTCAATCGTTAGGGGCTTCGCTTCGCCTGTATTTGGCAGCTTCAGTCCTGCAAATGGCTTTTTTCGATGCTTTCGGCATTCCTTTTTTTGTAACTGTTATCATTATTCTTGCACTTATCTGGGCATATACCTATCGTTCGGGTATTCGTACCATCGTCTGGACAGATACACTCCAAACCACCCTAATGNNAAACCACCCTAATGCTGGCAGCGGTTTTCTTTTCGGTTATTGCCATCGGGAAAGAAATGAATCTCGATTTGCCAGGCTTGACCAAAACTATAGCCAAAAGCGATTATTCAAAAATATTCAACTGGGATTGGCGTTCGAGCCAAAATTTCTTCAAGCAATTCCTTTCTGGAGCCTTTATTTGTATTGTGATGACTGGTCTCGACCAGAACATGATGCAAAAAAACCTCACTTGCCCCAACATCAAGGATGCTCAGAAAAACATGATAACTTACAGTTTCATATTGATCCCCGTAAATTTGATTTTCTTATCCCTTGGTGCTCTTCTATTTCTCTATATCAATAGCAAAGGCTTGAATTTTCACGATTCATCCGGTTTCTATTTCGATAAGGCCAGTGGTATTTATCACAATACCGACCAGCTTTATCCCTTACTTGCTTTGAAATTTTTCCCCAAAATCATTGGAATCAGTTTTTTAATGGGTATTGTTGCAGCAGCACTCTCATCAGCCGATTCGGCTATTACTGCCTTAACGACCTCCTTTTGTGTTGATTTTCTGAAAATAAAAGGAGAAGAAAGCCATACCACGCGCCGGTGGGTTCATCTTGGTGTATCTATGCTGATGCTCGCAATCATTATGGTTTTTAAAGCTTTGAACGATAAAACGGTAATCAATGCTATCTATACGATCGCAGGTTATACTTATGGCCCACTGCTCGGAATTTTTATGTTTGGCCTTTATACAAGCCGAAAATTAAAAGATAACGTAAGCCCTTATATTGCTATTCTAATCCCTACTCTATGCTATCTGATCAGTTCTAACTCGGTGAAATGGCTCGGTGGTTATAAATTTGGCTATGAATTACTGTTGCTCAATGGATTGCTCACCTTCATCTCTCTATGGATATTTTCAGAACCTGGCAATAAAACCAGAAACCTTAATACCGTAAAATGGAACTCTTCGAAATAAACTCATCTCTTCTTGATCTAAGGATAATTTTCTGAAGTGCCGGTTTTCAATATATTTTTATCAAATTGTCTATAAAGCCGATAATGTATCGATCGAAATACAATGAATCGAACGAATTATCCAGGCATCCCTCATATTTCCACACCAATTCTTTTCTATATAAACCATTTCTTACGAACTTCAAAGCCAGAATAAAGTATAAAGCAATGGCTCTCTCGCTCCCTTTTCCTGTTTTCCGCAATGCAACACCCTAAAAATTTTTACAAACAATTCGGTACAGTTCGGC
>MTKX01000578.1_pt2 | contig 11747 bp, 9 predicted proteins | sample 1042771 | NCBI WGS metagenome assembly MTKX01 (sample SAMN06212183, study PRJNA360534) | anaerobic digester metagenome | biome: Wastewater treatment plant; material: sludge; isolation source: anaerobic digester fed with sludge from wastewater treatment plant | place: Denmark: WWTP Randers ... | reverse complement strand
GTCAGCATTCCAACCATAACTGCCACTCCGGCCTCGCTGAGCACATGCGAGCAGATCACAGTCGACTACACCGGAGCCCCCGGATTTGAGAACGATTGGATAGCCATGTACGAATCCAATTCCACAGACATCAGCTTCATAAACCGCCAGTATCTGGAAGGAAATGAGAACGGCACAGTGGACTTTTATCTGCCTGATCCGGGCAGCTACATGCTGAGGATGTTCCAGAATGACAGCTACACCGAGCTGGCTGCGAGCAACAGCATAGAGGTAAAGGAGTACAGCGGCCGCAAGGTCATAGCCTCGCCCTCTCATGTGGCGCCGGGAGGCACAGTCACTGTGACCTACTGGGGAGCGCCTGCATCAGGCACGGGCATCATCGGCATGTATGGGGTCAGCAGGCCGGACAAGTTCGCTCTGGAGAAGAGGGCCCTTGGCAGCAAGAACTGCGGCAGGATGACCTGGCAGCTACCCTATGAGCCGGGAAATTACGACTTCCGGATGTTCTACTCCGATATCACCAGCGAGGGCCAGGGAGCCTACCAGCTGCTGGGCCAGAGCAATGGAGTGACCGTAGGCTAGAATCATCCCCCGCCTGCTCGTCTCTCGCAGCCCTGCCGCTTGGCTAAGTAAGCTCCGCGTGAACTGTTGCGGGAAGGGTATGTGAGAATGCATCCTGAATGCGGCGAGATGACTGATTGAGCGGGTCATCCGACCGGAATGGCGGGCTCGATCTTCAGGCGGATAAGAAGGATGGAAAAACAGGATAGATGGCCAAGAGCCATCAAATATCCCTGCTTCTTCATCATCATTCATGAAAGCTGGATTCACCGGTCTCGGACACCTGGGCAGGGCTAAGGCCGGGCGGCTGGCCTCCCAGGGAGTTGATCTGATCTTGTGGAACAGAAGCCCGGAGAAGGCCGCTTACCTGGGCCGGGAGCTGGGTCTGCCTGTGGCAAAGAGCCTCGTCGCCCTGGTGAAGCTCGACTTCTCCGTGCCTTATCCGGCCTTCTCAAACTACCAAAAGCTTTTTCGTCAAGTCCATCCATGATAATGGATCAGGAGAGAGATACATCTTCATGACCGATTCGCCCAAAAGCGAAATCCGCCTGAGTTTTCGATCCGCGGCTCTTCTTGCCGGGACAATCGCAGCTCTCCATCTTCTCCTGCTGGTTTTCGGCGAGGGCAATGGCCGCCTCCTCCCCCTAAAAGATGGATTCTTGATACTAAGCAGCGCACTTGCCGCCGCAGCCATGCTCTATGCGGCTCATCGCTCCGAGAGCAGATCCAAAAAGGCCTGGATAGTCTTTGCCGCGGCACTCTTGCTCAACACCCTGGGCGAGATGCTGTGGGCAGCGATAGAGGTGGTGCTTCGGGCCAACCCCTTCCTCACCCTGGCAGATGCGGGCTATCTCCTGTTCTATCCCCTCTTCGCACTGGGCATATTTCTCCTGCCGGAAGAGCCCCTCACCCACAGCGAGAAGCTCAAGTTCCTGCTGGATGCGGCCATAGTGGCCATCTCCATCACCCTGGTGTTCTGGGTCCTGCTCATAGCCCCCATGGTTCTCAGCACCATGATATTCGATCTGGGCCTCTTGGTATCCCTCTCCTACCTTCTCATGGACCTGCTGCTCTTCTTCGCTCTGATATGGCTCCTCTTTCGAAAGTTGGACTATACAGAGCAGGGCCCCATCCTGCTTTTGGCCATGAGCATAGCAGTGATGATATTCACCGACTTGGTATTCTTGATCCAGATCCAGGATGAAACTTTTATCTCCGGCAGCCTGCTGGATATAGGCTGGTCCAGCAGTAGCCTGCTCATGGGCCTGGCAGCCATACGCTATGCGAATACTCCTCCTCCGGACCGCTCTGAGGCTGCGACTATCGTCCAGAGCAGCAGGGCCGGCTGGACCTATAATCTGCCCTTTTTAGGCATTGGGGCAGTATTCCTCCTCTTCGTCTGGAAACAGGAGTTTCTGCGTCAGATCAACTATTCCTTGGTTGCAGCCGCCTTCGGCCTTCTTATCGCCCTGATGTTCATCCGCCAGAAGATGATCTTTGATGAGAGCAACCGCCTGCTGGCCAAGAGCATATCCGAGGTGGCGGAGAGAAAGCGGGCGGAAGAGGACCTGCAGGAGGCCAAGGAGAAGGCCGAATCTGCCGCCCGGGCCAAGACCGAGTTCCTGGCCAATATGAGTCATGAGATAAGAACTCCCCTCAATGCCATAATCGGCATGACCGGTCTGCTGCTCAATGAAAAGCTGAATCAAGATCAGAAGGAGTATGTTGAGATCATCAGGAGCAGCGGAGATACCCTTCTTTCAACCATCAACAACATCCTGGACTTCACCAAGATCGAGGCAGATAGGATAGAGCTGGAGAAGCAGCCCTTCTTCCTGCCCGACTGCCTGGAGGCCTCCATGGATATGGTGGCTGTGGATGCCGGCCGAAAGAAACTGGCCCTGAGCTATGATATTGGCCCGGGCGTCCCCGCAACGGTGCTGGGAGATCCGGCCAGGATAAATCAGATACTGATAAACCTGCTCAATAACGCCGTAAAATTCACGGAGAAGGGAGCAATAACCGTATCTGTCTCTGGCTGCTTCCAGGAGGACGGAGACTATGAGATCCATTTTGCCGTGAAAGATACAGGCATCGGCATCCCCGAGGACAAGATGCATCGCCTCTTTCATCCCTTCAGTCAGGCCGATGCATCCATGGCCCGCCGTTATGGCGGAACCGGCCTGGGACTGGTCATAAGCAAGAGGCTCACCGAGCTGATGGGTGGAAGGATGTGGGCCGAGAGCCTTGTCGGAAGCGGATCCATATTTCATTTCACCGTCCTGGTGCAGCCGACATTATCTCTGCCCGTGGTAAAGTCCGCCGTCTCTGAATGCAAGACCAGACCGGAGACAGTCAGAGATCTCCGGATCCTTCTGGCCGAGGACAATCTGGTCAACCAGAAGGTGACCGGGATGATGCTGAAGAAGCTGGGATACAGAGCTGACCTGGCCGCAAACGGCCTGGAGGTCCTGCAGGCGCTGGAGCGTCAGCATTACGATCTGATATTGATGGATGTGCAGATGCCGGAGATGGACGGCCTGGAGGCCACCCGGGAGATTCGCCGGAGATGGACGGGCAAGGATCAGCCGGTGATCGTGGCCATGACTGCTCTGGCTTTAGAAGGGGACCAGGAGATGTGCCTGGACTCGGGAATGGACGACTATGTAAGCAAGCCAGTCAAGATAGATATGCTCAAAGCCACCCTGGATAAATGGAGCGGAAAGAATGGAGGCTCTTGCAGCACCTGGCAGGCTTCCGGCAGGGTGGCCAATGGAGAAGGAGGGAAATGATTGCTCCTTCCTGATTCCTTTATTTTTTCATGCCAAAAGTGCTTACAGAAGTCCCATATTCTCCAGCTGCATCCGGACTATATGCACTCCCTCCTCGCACTCCTCCGGGCTCTTTCCGCCGGTGACCACCAGTTTGCCGGAGCTGAATATAAGCACCACCACCTTGGGCTGCTTGATGCGATAGACCAGCCCGGGAAACTGCTCCGGCTCATACTCGATGTTCTCCAGGCCCAGGCCGAGGGCAATGGCATTGAGGTTCAGGTCCGTCTTCAGGTCCGCTGAGGCCACAATATTCTGAACGTGGATCTCCGGCTCCAGATCGATCTTCTCAAATCCGATGGACTTGAGCGTCTTGGCCATATTGGTTATGACCGTGCGGACGTCCTCCACATTCTTGGCTCCCGTGCATACCACTTTTCCCGAGGTGAAGATAAGAAAAGCAGCCCTGGGGGCTTTGACCCTGTAGACCAGCCCGGGGAACTTTTCCTTGTTATACTCCGCCCCCTCCAGCTCGGCCTCGATCTTGTGCAGGTCAAACTCCTCCGCCAGCTTGGTGGATGCCACCACGTTCTCGATATTAATTGTGGACTCCATACTCAAGTATCTCCGGATTAACTCTTACAAACTTAGGGTATATAAAGTATGGGTATTTAAGGGTTGATTGAGGCTTATAAATGGCTATTTAAATTGCTTATAAATGGCTCACAAGCTTCATATAAGCGGCACTTCGCGAGGGCGGCCCGGTAAGGAGAGCCGAGCAAAGATGCTGGAGCAAAGTTTAAATTTTCTGCAACGGCATGCAGTCTCTTCCAGCTGGCGATGCGTGATGCTGCAGGCAACGCCATCGCATTCTGTTTTATATAAAATTAAAAGAGAAATCTAATATCTGATCTAACTGATAGAAAAAATTAAATAACATATTGTGCTTTGGAATTGCAGCAAAAATTTGATACGAACATATTGGGGCTGAAATTATGTTGAGGTTTTGCGATTCAATTACATGTAACCAGACATCAAAAAAATATATTTTTAAACTGTTGAAAACTAACAATAAATCAGTTTTTAATGTATGTCCGATCCCGGCAGATATATCAACCTATAAATTGCCGGCATTGCCCCTTTTCTGTCTCATGATGGCCTTGTCTCTCAGCCCCCCGGCAGCATCCAGCTCATTGAACCTCACTGCTCCTCAGCTTATGGATGTATCCGGCCAGGAGGCCTTTGAAATCCAGTTTGAATCCACTGATGATGCTGGCGGCCTGTCTGCCGGCCTCTTGCTTCCTGATGGCCTTCATTATGCAGGAAAGACCAGGATGGAGATGGCAGGCAAAGAGCAGCCAATAGACCCCGCCCTCGTGGAAGGATGGCTGCGCTGGGATCTGGCTGATGCATTGAGATCTTTCCGGCATGTAGTCATCAACGAATGGGAAGCCAATCCTCCCGGCCCCGACACCAATATGGAATGGATTGAGATTTACAATCCCACCGCTGTGAGTGTGGATATAGGCAACTGGATTCTGGTGGACAGTTACTACAATAAGACTGTATTGATTCCCGCCGATACCATCATCACGCCTGGTGCATATCAAACCATCAACTGGACCAACGGCAGCCTGGTGAATTCATATCCGGCCAGCCTCTTTCTTCTGGACTCGGCGGGTCGGGAAGTAGATCGCACCCTGGAGGCAAAGGACGAAAAAAACAATGACCTCTGCTGGGCTCGCCTCCCGAGCGGCAAGGATCTCGACATCGACTCGGACTGGAAATTTCAGAAGGCCACGCCCGGCCTCTCCAACGGTGGGCAGCCCTGCGAAATCTATGCCGGAGAATCCCTTGGTCTTCAGTTCAATTTAAGTGCAGGATGCAGCGCACCGGACCATGCCCGGCTCTACGCAGAAATGGCTTCAGCATCCGGAAAACTGACCTCGCCGCCACAGGATATAAGAATTGGCAGAGCGAATCTCAGCCTATCCGCTCAGCCGGACCGCTTCGATATTGCCAGGGGCGATTCTGTCACCTGGACGGTTATTCTGGAAAACAACGGAAATGGAACGGCTTATGATGTTGTCCTCAACGCCACCCTCTCGTCCGGACTGCAGTTCTCAGGCACGAATTCCATGCTCTCCAGCAGAACTGTCTCTCCTCTCGCTGCTGGTAAAACTGAGGAGATCAAGCTCACGGCCAAAGCAGTGGCCACCAAAACCAGCTACTCCTGCGACTTCTCTTTAACCTGGGGATCAGGCCCGTGTCAAGAGATCAGACAGAACTCACAGCTCAGCCCAAGAACTGCCATCGCCAAGGAGCCGGACCAGCCCCGCAGCTTCACTATAGGAGAATGGGTGCCCTTTACCATATTTGCCGATCTGCCCCGGGGCGCCAGCAATCTGTGGATCAATGATACCATTCCAGGCGGCCTGATCTATAACGAAAGCAGCCTCTCCTGGCAGGGTCGAGATTCCTTGCAGGAAACTCGGAAGGAAAATCCCGACGGAAGCCAGCAGATCGGCTGGTTTTTCGGTGATATTGGGGCGGCTCAGCAGATCGAACTCAGATATGAATGCCTTCTGGCAAATATTGCCGGCAACCAGAATGGCTCTTCTCTGGCGGAAACAAATGCAACTATGACCTGGCTGGAAGGCGGATGGAAGAAAAATGATTCTGATGGGGGCGGGCAGATAGCCGTAGTCGAACCGGACCTGCATCTGGAGATCTGGCCGGCTCACGCTTTTGCCGCCCCGGGGAGTCGCATCCATTTCTTGCTCAATATCTCTCACACCGGTTATAGCGAAGCCTGTGCCTACGAGCTGTCGATGCAGGCACTGCTTCCCGCCTGCCTCGCTTATGAGCCGGGATCGGCGGAGGTTCTGGCCGGCCCGGCAGCATCATTTGATGAAATGGACCTCGTCTGGGAGATCGACTCTTTGGACTGGACGGAGGGAGAGAGTGCAATCATCAGTTTCAATGCCATGTGTCAGGGCCAGCCAGGCGATCGTTTAGTCGTACCGGCACACCTCAGCTGGACCAGCCAGCCGGGAGTCTGCCCTGATGAGCGCACCGGAGAGGGAGATGCCGGCAAAAACGATTACTATCGGGCTGCCCAGGCCACAGTGGATGTTATGGAGCTGTCCATCAACAAGACCGCCGATCTCAGTCCTGCTCCGGTGGGAGAGATCCTGACCTACACCCTGACCTATGAAAATCTGGGTGGCTGCCAAGCCAATAATGTGAATATCACCGATGAGCTGGACAGAGGCGTCACATTCATCTCCGCTGATCCTTCTCCTGCCGGGAATAGCAGTCAGACTCTCTTTTGGACAGTTCAAAATCTCCAACCTGGCAATGCTCAGAGCATCACCCTTCAGGTACTGGTCAATGAATCTCTGCCCGACGGGGCCCTGCTGAAGAACTGCTTTGCCATCCGCAGCGATGAGCTGAAGACAAGCCCTCTTTTCTGCATCCATACCCCGGTGCTCAATGAGACCCGCCTGGAGGTGACTAAGAAGCCCCTGCAAAAGGCAGTCCGGCGCGGCGAGGAGGTGGACTATGTCATCACCGTCTGCAACCGGGGAGGCCAGCCGGCCACCAACATCACCGTAAGGGATGTATTCGATACGCCGGTCGAGCTGCTCTCCGTCTGGCCGGAGATGGCCGAGGATGGCGCCTGGCATTTCTCCTATCTCGCTCCCGGAGAGTGCCTGGAGATAGCTCTCAAGGTCCGGGTGCCCAGAATAGATGTCACATATCATAGCAGCCAGACTATCTCTGGCCGCGGCTTTATGCGATCTTTTCGCGACTACAGCACCTCCCGTCCGGCGGCAGCCCTGGTTAACCGGGTTCATGTTACCTCAGATCAGATGCAGCTCTCTGCCTCGGCCAGTGTAGAGATACTGGCAGAGGCAGGAACAGAACTCTCTTTGCGAGAGCATGGCCGTGGCCAATACCAGTGCCAGGAAAAGCTGGAATTTCTTACTGCCAATAAGTCCATCCGTCTGGAGAGAAGCATAAAGGCAGAAAGCCATCCGCAAAACGGCTCTCTGCCCGGGATGGATAATAGGATCTCCTCTTCCTGGCATGAGGATGTTAGGGCCAAGAACGGAATCACTAATACCACATTCAGGGAATCATATCGATATTCTTCCAGACTGGGAATGGAGAGCCGATTTAGCTTGGATGAAAACCAGTCCTTGATGAAGGTAAATTCCAGCCTGGAGGGCCTGGCCCATCTGGGGATGCTCAAGCTTTCCACGAGCGGATGCAAGAGAGGCAATGCCTCAATTTCACAAGAAAACTATGCCGGATCTTTTCGTATCCAGGAGTGCATCAGTGACCTGGGCCAGGGGGTGATGGTGGAGCGCAGCTCATCCGGAACGGGCTATGTGGCTAAGGATGCTGTAATTGGCCAGCAGAGGAGCTATGAGTGGGGAAGCGGCAAATACAGATCTGAGGAGAAGGTGGACAGCATCTCCGGCTCATCGGCAAAGGAGATGGAGGCATCTTTTCATAATTTTAGCCTGCCGGTGAGCGAGCGCACTTATCTGAATATATCCCAAAAATGGTCTGAGGGCTTGATCTCCCGCACCGAGAGCAGCCTCATCTCCGAGGACTACTACCAAGCCAGCCGTCTGAAGATGAAAGCGGTATCATCCAGCCCCAGGGAGCGGGTGAGCGAGTCGTCTTTCTCCGGCGGATCCAGGATGCAGGCCGCATATCTGGGAAGGTCCGGCGGCAACCGTAGCCTTGAGCTGGCGGCGGAAGAGATGCTTATAGGCAACTACACAGTCAAGCGGAAGATCATCCTCTCCGGAGCAGCCCGATATGACCATCCTCATCTCAGCCTGCGCAAAGAGGGAAGAAAGGTCGAGGATGTGGCTGCATATACCATCACCATCTGCAATGATGGAAACGCTGCCCTAGCACCCATTTTTCTGCAGGACTTCTTCCCGCCGGGTGCCAGCTTCATCAACTCCACCTTAAGCCCCACCCGGATGGACGGCAACAGCTCCAACTGGACCATACTGCACCTGGCCATTGGGGACTGCTTGAGCTTAGGCATAAATCTGGATGTGGAGAGCTGCCCGAGCGATATCATCAACCGGGCAGTAGCTGAGGGCAGCTACAGCAGCGGATCGGTGGCCGCCCAAAATATCTCCGTACTGGAGGCCAATCCCCTTGGCTATTGGCCAGGGCCCGGAATAGGCAGCATCGTCTGCCAGGCCAACAATATCAGCTCCCCCTGTTCGGCATTCCAGAACGCCAATCAGAGCGACTTTCTGGATCCCATAGAGATTGCATTGCAGATGGATGACAAGGAGGGAAAGGATGGATACTGCGCCCTGAGCGCCCGGGCCCTGGAGGAGGACATCACTTCCCGGAGGTGCTGAAGCCTCGCCCAAAATTCAGGCGGAAGTTAGAAGTAGATGCAGGATGAATTATAACCAATAATGAGGTGAAAATGATCATGGAACCCAGGATACTGAAGGTGGGGGAGAAGGTCTCCGGCAGATACAGGGATATGGAGCTGGGCAGGAGCAAGAAGTTCTTCCGGGTTAAGCTGGACAACGAGGAGTTCTATCTGCCTAAAGACGTGGGAAATTCCCTGCTGGCCAGCCGCCAGAAGGGCTATGAGAGGTTCACCATACAGCGACAGCTGGATGTCTACGAGATCAAACCAATGCTGCAAGACTGACTAGATCCGGCGGGTTTCCCAGCTGGGAAGCAGATTTCCTGCAAATTTACCCCAGGAAGGCCTATCCGTTTTTATGCATCATTTTTGCCCGTTCGCCTTTCCCCAGAGCACGCTCCTCGCAAACCCTTCAAGCTAGCCTTTGACCATTTATTCCTTGAGCCTTTATGTGGCCCAGCGACGGAACTGGACGCCCCGGTGGCTTCTCACCCGGTAGCCTATGGCCAGGATCATATCCAGGTTATAAAAGTCTATCAATCGCTCTATCTGGCGACTGCCCTCGGTTTAAACTATTAGGAATTTCCGAATAGTTGCCTCGGGGATTTGCTCATGGTCGCTGTAAATGGTAGAAATGTGCTCGTTGATGGTTGGTACCGACACCTGGTATAGCTCGGCTAAAAGCCGCTGGTTCAGCCAGACGGTGCCGTCCTGCAGCCGGACCTGAATGCGGGATTTCCCGTCCTCTGTCTGGTAGAATATGACCCCCGTATCTGGGGCGGGAAGGCCATCCTTGTCGCTCAAATCAATCTCCCTCCGCCGGAATTTGCTCCTTCTGATCTTCTTCCACGATTTCTTCGTTCCCTAATAAGTCGGTGTATTGTTCGGGTGCTTCGATGTCCTCAGCAGTTTTATATATGAAAATAAATACAAAGAAGGCAAATCTGTTGAGACTCCCGTGACAAGGATGCGATTATCTTTCAAACATCTTTTCGTCCATTTGGAGGGCAAGATCCTGTATATCATCCCATTTATCCGTTCCAATAGTCTTATTAGATAATTTTAGTAAAGTACCCATAGAATAATAATACATTTTTTGAACAGAATCTTCAATATACTTTTCTTCTTCTGCCTCACACCCCTGATGGACAATTGCGCTTCGAATGTCATACAACAACTTCACTTCCGAGATTATGCTAGAACATTCGATCACTGATTCTCCAAGAATAAATGCTGCTCTTTTTGATATTGGATCTGTCTTATCTCCTTTTTCTCCTCGAGTAATAAGCAAACACTCCAAAGCAATAGCATATTTTAAAAACTTATCACTCGCGACTTCATCGTCAGTTCCCAATCCAATCCATCTTATCGCCATAATTATCGAATTCTCTAAATCGGATCGCGTTGATGGTTCTTTAGAGAGCATTCCGCTAATTTCATCTAGGCAATAGTTAGCTCTTAATTCTTCATACTTCTCTTTATTTAATTTATACGTCCCAAATGGCCCTAAATAACGAATTTCGTCACTAATTTCTAGATCTTCAATAATTAGATACTTGTAGTGTGAATTCGGATCATACTTCAACAATCCAATTTTTTTATTGTGCTCTTTGTGAAATAAGACAGGTATATATGCCCTTAATAAATTAATTACTCGTTCAATCTCACGTTGTCCTTTAGATTTTGCTTCCGTTGCTTCTGCCGTAATGAAAACGTCACCCCATATCTTTTTTTCGTCATCCGCTCCAACCGAACTTGATAACTCTTGTTTTTCGGCTTTTAAATGGCTAAATGGAACAAGCCTTACCTTTCCTATTTTAACTTCTTCCAGATCAGATAGTTCAAGCTGTTCGATCGGCATCAAAACTCGATATCCTTTTACAGATGCCTTCAACTCAGCAAGATAGGCATCAATCGCCGATTCTATGTTTTGATCCGATTTTGTATCCCCTACGATTATAGATATTATTAAATCTATATATTTATTTCTTATTTTTTCTTCAGAGATGCAATCAATATATACTGGATCATGTTTTATCGATTTAGTTGCTTTTTTAAGATTAGCGCATGAGTCATGATCGAAATAGAATATGTCATCAATCCGTTCAATGAGCATGATCTCATGCTCGGGTCGAGAACTATTGAGTGATTGGGCTTCAGCGATTGATATTTTATTTACGCTGGAGCATATTTCCTTTGTCAAATCAAGTAACACGCGCTTTTCTAATGACTTTGGTTTCTTTCCTAGCTTTTTTTTAATAGACATGCCAATCCACCCATATCGAATATTAATATATTTTATCTATATACATTATTTCAGCCATCTGTTTTTAACAGAGCAAACCAAACCCAGTCATTAATAAATATCGACTGGGAAGCATTTTGCCCTTCTTTGCCTAAAGCACGCTCTTGGCAAACCGGAGGCTCATCTCTATCTGTCGCTTGACATCCCTTCCCGTGATCTCCATATGCCCGGGGTACATGATCTCCACATCAAGCCCCGTCAGCCGCTCAATGGAGGCCACCAGATCGGAAGTGCTCCCGCCGTACATGTCCGTTCGCCCGATGTTGCCGTCCGGAAATACGGTGTCCCCGGAGAAGAGCACCTTGGCCCGCGGCTCATAGAGGCACAGGCTGCCCTGAGAATGGCCGGGCGTCTCCATTACCTCCAGCTTCCACTCCCCCGTGTCCAAAACCATGCCCTCTTTCAGAGTCTGGTCCACCTGGTATGACGGTGCCTGCTGGCCGAAGAGATAGGCCACCGAGGCCAGGTCATCTCCCACCGCACCCACCTCCTTCTCGCTCAACAGCAGACACGCTCCTGTGGCCGCCTTCAGCTCCGGAGCCGCTCCGGAGTGGTCGTGGTGGCAGTGGGTGAGGACGATTTTTTCTATTTTCGCCGGATCGATGAGCTTCTTGATGTTCCTCAACGTCGGAGCAGCCATCATTCCCGCGTCGACCAGGATGGGCTTCTCATCCAGTATCAGATAGAC
>MTKX01023756.1_pt1 | contig 11754 bp, 9 predicted proteins | sample 1042771 | NCBI WGS metagenome assembly MTKX01 (sample SAMN06212183, study PRJNA360534) | anaerobic digester metagenome | biome: Wastewater treatment plant; material: sludge; isolation source: anaerobic digester fed with sludge from wastewater treatment plant | place: Denmark: WWTP Randers ... | reverse complement strand
GGCAAAAAACAACCCCCGGCGTTGCTGCCGGGGGCTTTGACTGTTCAATTGTGAAAAACTTATTTTGCCGGAGCTGCAGCAGTGAATGACTGGAGCAGCGACTGCATCACCAGTGCGCCGGACTGGGCGCGGTAGTCCTTGTTGGTCAGCGGGCTGCCGGAATTGAGCAGCGCCATTGCCAGTGCCGCCAGGGGCGACTGACCGGTCTGCTTTGCCTGGAGATAGACCATTACAAGCTGGACGATCTTCATCAGGTTGAGACCTTTGCCGGACTGCGCCTGTGCCTGGGGCTGCTGCTGGGGGGTGGCTGCGCCGCTGAGCATGCCGCCCAGGAGCGAACCGAGCATATCGCCGCCGCCGGACTGGGTCTGCTGCTGGGTGGCGGGGGTGCCGCCGGAGAGCGCGCCCAGGAGCGAGCCGAGCATGTCGCCGCCAACAGCGGGCTGCTGTTGCTGCTGTGCAGGTGCGCCGCCGCCCATCAAGCCGCCGAGAAGCGAGCCAAGCATGTCACCGCCACCGGCAGGCTGCTGTTGCTGCTGCGCAGGTTCGCCGCCGCCCATCAAGCCGCCGAGGAGCGAGCCAAGCATGTCGCCACCGGCAGGCTGCTGTTGCTGCTGCGCAGGTGCGCCGCCGCCCATCAATCCGCCAAGGAGCGAACCAAGCATGTCACCACCGGCAGGCTGCTGTTGCTGCTGCGCAGGTTCGCCGCCGCCCATCAAGCCGCCGAGAAGCGAGCCGAGCATTTCCGCCCCACCTGCCCGGGAGGCATCCGCCGGGGTGGCTGCCTGGGCAGCGGGACTGTCGAGACCCATCAGCGTCTGCACCAGTTCCATGGCGTTTTGCTCCGTCACCTGGCGCCCCTTGAAACGCATGGCAGCCTCGTGCAGTCCATCCGCATACAGCTGGGCGGACCCGCTTTTGGAGGAGGAGCGCACGGCTGCAGATGCATGTTCCAGTTGGGCGGAGGCGGAGGAGGTCTTGCGTTCCTGCACCGCCCCGGCAATCGTCCGGAAGGTCTGCGCCATGTTGGTGCCATGGTCGTGATTGAGCGTATCCGCCTCGTTGAGAGCGGTTTCGTTTTGCGCCATCACACTGGCGACGTTTTGAAATACCTTCGCCAGATTGACTTTCCTGGCAGGGGTTGCTGAAGTCATGGGTTGCACCCCTTCCTGTTTACTTGAGCAGTTCTTTTAATTCCGGGGTCAGTTCGGGGATCTGCAGCACGGTGCCGGGGCGAATGATGCCGGGGTTGTCGCCAATGACGGCTTTGTTGGCTTCGTAGATGTGCATCCAGAAGGAGCGACCGGCGGAGCCGTAGAACTTGAGGGCAATGTGGCTCAGGGTGTCGTCGGGTCCCACGGTGTGTTCGGCGATGAACTTGGGCTTGGCGGCTTCGGCAGCGGCTTCGGCTTTTGCCTGGGCGGAGGCGGCGGTTTCGGCAGCCTTCTTGCGGGCTTCCTCGGCAGCCTTGGCGCGTTCTTCCAGCTGCTTCTTGACTTCGGCTTTGCGGGCTTCTTCCTCGGCTTCCGCCTTGGCTTTCAGCTCAGCTTCGCGGGCTTGCGCTTCAGCTTTGGCTTTTTCCATCACCTTGGCGGCTTCTTCGCGGCTCTTTGCAAGCTGGGCGGCTTCTTCGGCTGCCTTGCGGGCGGCTTCTTCTTCCGCTTCCTTCTTCTTGCCAAACAGGTTGCTCAAAATGCCTTTCTTCTTCTCTTCTGCCATGGTAGGGGTCCCTTTCTTTGGAATATGGAACGAATAACAATTGTCCGGGGGGCAGCAAAGTATGTCAAGGGTGGCAATCGCCAGCTTGCGGGCTTTGAGATATCACCCCTGGGATCTTTGCCGCCGAGCGGAGTAAAGATATACAAACATTATAACACAGGCTGACTTAAGATAGCCTTGATGTGCATCCCCATTTTAATGTTTGATTTGATTCCCACATTAAAACCGGTCATCTGCACGGGTGGAGGGGATTTGACCGCGGGATGCCTGCAGCCAACCAATTCTTGCTTCGGGATGTCCGTCAAAATCCGGGACAAATGGCTTGATATCCAGAAGCGGTGTTCCATCAAGAATATCAAGGTTTGCGATGAATAAAGTGCCAACATCCACTTTTAACAATTCGACGATGGAGATTCCAATCGGGTTGGGGCGGGATGGGGCGCGCGTAGCAAACACGCCGCGCAGTTCGGAATCCAGGAATGGTTTCACATGGAGGGATGCGTTCCCCGCCTGGTGAAAAACGTAGATCAGCATAATGTGCGAAAAACCATCCAGGTCTTTCAATCCGGGAATGTACTCCGGAAATATCTCCACTGTACCGGGAGCGCTGGACTTGACTGTGGGTTGGATTGGCATGCCCGCTGTTTGATGATACGGGCTGTGTACCACCCCAATGGGATCAAAGCAATAGGGCATTATTAATCCTTTCTTTTGTCAACCCTGCGGAGGGTTTGCTTTTTCAAGATTACCACCAACTGCACAGCAAAGTACACCACTGTTCCCAGCGCACCGCAGATGAGGCAAAACTTCTGCACCTGCGCCTGGGTAAGCGCCAGGAAAAGCGGATTGCCCGCCACGAACGGTGCCAGCGGCTCCATCTCGCGGTGGAGTACGCCATCAATCAGGATATGGCTGAAGGTGCCAATCCACGCGCTGACGAATGCCACCGTCCAGCCGATGACCAGGCGCGGCTTCCTGCCCCATGCCAAAAGTGCCAGCCCCCACTCGGACAGGTATTTGCCGGTGACGGCGGACGCCGCCCCCAGCACCAGTGCCGCCAGGAAGGTATGCGTCCAGCCGTGCCATTTGCCCTCGCCGGTGAGAATGGCAACCAGCGGCTGCAGGTCCATCACAATCTGCGCCCAGCCGAAAACCATCAGGCTGAAACTGCCCCGCAAGATGGACTTGATGAGAATCCCCGGTCCCATGTGATAGGGTGTGAATGGCATCTGGTGTCTCCCGGTGGGTGGATGATGTTCGTGAATATAAATTATACCCTCACCCGGTGCCTGGTTGCCTTTTCGCCAAACACGCGTATAATGAATATATCCTCATGAAAAATTAAGAGAACAGGCTGCCGCCGCCCTCCTGCCGCCGGGGGATGCATGGGCTGCAGGCATTGCACCCCGTCCTGAAATGGGAAAGGAGGTGTTTCGGTCCATTTTTACCTTTCGGTGTTTTTCCATGTTCCTTCAACCGATTTGTAACAATCAAAAAGGAAGAGCCATGAAGAAAAGCTTGTTTTCTCTGTGTTGTGTATTGGTGATGGCGGGCATGCTGGCTGCGCTGGCGCTGCCCGTCCAGGCACAACCTGCCGGCGCCGGCACCCAGCAGTGGGCGGGCGCCTGGCAGATGGGTCCCTCCATTGATGCAGCCCTGTGGGGCGGGGTGGCAGGCAACGGCTGGGCGCGCATTACCGGGTACTACTGGACAGGCGATGATCGGGTCTATTTCCTGGGCTTGCGGGCGGAGGATAACAACACCTACGGGGATGTGATTTACTTTGACGTATCCTCCCGCACCTATGGCAATACCGGCGTGGATATGCCCGTCCCGGTCTCCAACTATGTGATTGTTGGCGTGCCGAATGACCTGCGCGGCCACGGCTTTGGGCTGTACATCGTCAGCGGGCGCACCAGCAGCGGAGCGCAGACCGGTGCCGTCCAGGTGTATTACCCCGACGAAAACCTCGTGGAGCAAATCACCTCCGACCCGCTTCCGGCAGCCCCCGCCCGCTCGGTGGGTGCAGCAGCCTATGCCGATGGCAAGCTGTACGTCTGGGGCGGGTTTGATGCCGCTTCGATGTATGCCGACACCTGGGTCTATGACTTTGCCGCAGCAGCCGGTTCCCGCTGGACCAACACCGGCTGCAACCTGCCGCTTGCCATGAGCTACATTTCCAGCACGGCAGTGGGCGACCTGATCTATTCGATCGGCGGCGATACTTATGAATCTGCCGCCCTGGTGCCGCAGGTGAAGACCTACGTATTGGATACCAACAACATGGCTGCCTGCTGGCAGGATGCCGCCATGGCGGACCTGCCCGAAGCGGTGGGCGATGCCCCGGCGGTGTTCGTTCCGGCGGGAACCTACATGGGCGGTTCTGATGGCGCCATCTTCACCGTTGGCGGCGTCTGGCCCACCCCGGGTCCCTATCGGTTTGTCTGGCGCTATGATATGGGCACCGATACCTGGGAGGAATTCCCCGAGCTGGCAATTCCCACCCCGGCAACCGGGCGGCGCAACCAGGCAGCGGTTTTTGTGCCGCCTTATGTTAAAGGACTGGGGGATGGCGTTCCGGGCATCTGGACGTTTGGCGGCTATGACGGCTCCGGCACCAACGCCATGACGGAAACCAGCGAGTTCTTCTCTGTAACCGGCGAGGGCGTGGTCTTGCTGCCGGATGCAGTGGAGGCGGTGGGTGTACCGGGCAGCACTGCCATGCTGGGCTTCACCCTGCTCAATATCTCCGGTGCCCCGGACACATTTGACATCTCCTATTCTTCTGCCAGCACCTGGACAGTGACATTTGACCCCGACCCGGTGGGACCGGTGGCGGATGGCGAATCGGCGATCTTTACGATGAGTGTGCTGATCCCTCCAGAGGTGGAATGCCCCGCCGAGGCAGTCTTTGACGTGATTGCCACCTCGGTCACCGACCCGGGCATCACCGACATGCAGACCGTCACCATCCGGGCTGCCTGCGGCATCACCGGTACCATCACCGACACCAACACCGGTGAGCCGATTGAGAATGCCTATGTCTGGATGCAGACGGACCCGGATGGATTGACCGGGGATTATTATGACGGCTTCACGGACGGCGGCGGCAATTACCTGTTTGTGGATGTAGCACCCGGCACCTATTACTGGGGTGCAGATGCCGCCTTCCATTCCGTGTCCTATTACGAGCTGGGCTGGCCGGATGGCGCCGTGATGGTCACGGTTCCCGATGATACCGTGGTTGACGCCTCGCTGGATGCTGCCATTGTGACGCTGGACCCGCCCGTGATTGACGTGGAAGGGAATGGCTGGCGTCCCGCTGGAAGTGCCGGTGGACATCGGCAATGATGGTTCCGGACCGCTGCGCTTTGACATCAGCATTGAGGAACCGTTTATTATCAAGGGCACCGAGGCTGTACCCGGTCTGCCGCGGCTGGACCCGCAGGTGCAAACCGAGCTGGATGCCGCTGGATCGTCTGACATCGTGGTGGTGCTGGCTTCCCAGGCGGACCTCTCGGCGGCGGATGAGATTGCCGATTGGGCAGAGCGCGGGCAGTACGTCTATGATACGCTGAACGCCCATGCCTCCCTGGCGCAGACCGGCGTCCGCAGGATGCTGGATGCCGCCGGGGTCAGCTACAAGCCGCTTTACATCATTAACGCCCTCATCGTGGATGCGGCGGATACGGCAACTGTCAATCTGCTGCTGGCGCGCCCCGATGTGGCGCAGATTGTGGGCAACCACCAGATCGCAGTGGAGGATACCCGGGTTTCGACGTTCAACCAGATTCTGCAATCCCCGCCCGGTCCCGAAGCCATTGGCTGGAACGTCTCGCTGATCAACGCGGATGACGTCTGGGCATTGGGTTACAACGGCACCGGCACGGTGGTGGCGGAAATTGATACCGGCACCCAGTGGGATCACCCGGCATTGATGACGCACTACCGCGGCTGGAACGGCACAACCGCCGATCACAACTACAACTGGTTTGACCCATACGAGCAGTACCCGGATGCCCCGTTTGACCCGGGCGGTCACGGGACGCACGTGATGGGCACCATGGTCGGGGATGACGGCGGTGCCAACCAGATCGGCGTGGCACCCGGCGCCAAGTGGATTTCCTGCAAGGGCGGCGACGAAGTCTCCGGCTATTTGCTGACGACCGAACTGCTGGAATGCGCCCAGTGGATCCTGGCTCCCACCGACCTGACCGGAGCCAATCCCATGCCGGAGCTGCGTCCGCACGTGGTGAACAACTCCTGGGGCGGCGGTCCCAATGACTACTGGTACAGCGGTGCCGTGCATGCCTGGCGGGCGGCGGGCATCTTCCCCGCCTTTGCCAACGGCAATGAAGGTCCCGGCTGCTCCACGGCACATTCCCCCGGCGACTACTGGAATTCGTACGCCACCGGCGCAATTGACAACACCAGCACGATTGCCTCCTTCTCCAGCCGGGGTCCGGCTGCCTACACCGGGTTCCTCAAGCCGCAAATTACCGCACCGGGCGTGTCAATTCGCTCCAGCGTCCCGGGCAGCGGATATGCGCTCTATAACGGCACCAGCATGGCATCCCCGCATACGGCGGGCGCTGTGGCGCTGCTCTATTCGGCGGCTCCCGAGTTGATCGGGCAGATTGAGTGGACAGCGGGCATGCTCAGCTACAACGCCTTTGGAATCGGCGATAATGAAGGCTGCGGCGGCGACCAGCCCGGCGATATTCCCAACAACACCTACGGCTACGGCAGGCTGGATATCCTGGAATCAGTCAACCGGGCGCTGGATGGTCATTTGCCCCCGGACTGGGTGACGCTGGATAAGTACGGCGGCGAGGTTGCCCCGGGTGAGGCGGAAACCATCACCTTCACCATCACCCCGCCAATGGATGCCCTGCCGGGCGAGGAATACACCGCCCTGGCGTGGGTCACCGCAGACGCCCCCGGCGGACCGGATTGGATGTTGTGGATTTACCTGACGGTGCTGGAAGGGAACCGCATTTCCCTGCCAGTCATCCTGCGGTAAACCCGCCTGGATGTTTTAACGATCCGGGGGGCTGGCAAACCAGCCCTCCGGATTGTTTATTGAATAGGTGGAGCCAGTCGTCCCTCCCATCCACCCCCGGGCAGGGACGGGCACCCATTCCGCCAAATCGGTGCTACAATTGGGTACGCCTTTGGCAAATTCACCCGGGGACTGGAACTCTTGCACCATGAGGAAACGCTGGCAATTCTGGGTTGGGCTGGTCATCAGCATCTTCTTTGTCTATCTTGCCCTTCGCAACCTGCACCTGGCGGACGTCTGGCAGGCGATGAAAACTGCCAAATACTGGTGGCTGGTGCCCGGCGTGGCAGTCTATTTCCTGGGAGTGTGGGTGCGCACCTGGCGCTGGCACTACCTGCTGCGCCCGCTGAAGAAAATCCCCACCCGCACCATGTTCCCGATCGTCTGCATCGGCTACATGGGCAACAACATCTACCCTGCCCGCGCCGGTGAGGTGCTGCGGGCGGTCATCCTCAAGCAGCGCGAGGGGGTTTCAGTCTCGGCATCGCTTGCCACCATCATCGTCGAGCGCATTTTCGACGGCGTGGTGATGCTGGGCTTCGTCTTCTTCAGCCTGCCGCAATTGACCGGGCTGGACAGCGCCTCGGGGTTCATCGGCAGCATCCGCGAGCTGTCCATCATCGGCGCCATCGTCTTTGCCGTGGCACTGGCGGGGTTTTTGCTGGCGGCAATGTTCCCGCAGGCGGCGGAAAAAATTGCCAGCTGGTTCATCGACCGGCTGGTGCCGCGCCGCTTCCGCGAGCCGGTGCGCAGTTTCACGCTGCGCTTCATCGGCGGGCTGGAATCGCTGCGCTCGCCGCTGGATGCGGTGATGATTCTCTTCACCACCGTCCTCATCTGGCTGCTGGAGACGGGCAAATACTGGTTTGTGATGCACGCCTTCCCGTTCGAAGTCAGTTTCTTTGCCCTGATGCTGATGAACGGGATCGTCAACCTTTCCACCACGCTGCCCTCGGCGCCCGGCTACATCGGCACGTTTGATGCGCCGGGGATTGCCGTGCTGACCGCCTATCATGTGGCGCCGGAAGTGGCTGCTGGTTACACACTGGTGCTGCACGGGGCGTTGTGGTTCCCCATCACGCTGCTGGGGGCGTATTATTACCTGCGCCAGCCGCTGCGCTGGGGTAAAGAAGTCCAGGACATGCGCCGGGAGGAGCCCCAGGCGGGCAGCCCGGAATCACCACACAAGGAGTAGCTATGCGGATTGGCATCATTGGAGCAGGGTTCGGCGGGCTGGCTGCCGCCCACGATTTCATCAACGCCGGGCACCAGGTGACCGTGCTGGAAGGCTCGGATCACGTGGGTGGGCTGGCGGCAGGGTTCAAGGAACCGCATTGGGATTGGTCGGTGGAGCAGTTCTACCACCACTGGTTCGCCTCGGATGCCGCCATGCTGGGGCTGATCCGCGAGCTGGGCTGGCAGGACGAAGTCTTCTTCCCCCGCCCCAAGACGGTGGTCTATTACAAGGACGCCTTCCACCCGCTCGATTCGCCGCTTGCCGCACTGACCTTTCCCGGCTTCACCCTGCCGGATATTGCCCGCTTTGGCTTTGTCACCGCCTGGCTGCGCTACCTGGCGCGCTGGCAGCCGCTGGAACAGGTGACCGCCCACACGTGGATGCGCAAATACTACGGCGAGCGGCTCTACGCCACCCAGTTCGAGCCGCTGCTGATTGGCAAATTTGGCAGGCACTACCAGGATGTCAACATGGCGTGGTTCTGGGCGCGTTTCAAGGCGCGCACCACCCGCCTGGGCACCTTCCGCGGCGGCTTCCAGGCATTTGCCGACCGCTTTGCGGCGTCCCTGCGGGAGCNNCACCTCCCCGGCGTTGATGGCGCGGCTTGCACCCGACCTGCCCGGCGAATACCTGCAGGGCTTGCTGAACCTGAAGAGCATGGGCGCAGTGGTGATGGTGCTGGCGCTCACCCACCGCCTTTCCGAGCAGGGCTACTACTGGTACAACCTGCCCAAGTCGGCGGGCTTCCCCTTCCTGGCGCTGGTGGAGCATACCAACTTCCTTTCACCCGATTACTTCGGCGGCGACCACATCATCTACTGCGGCGATTACCTCGACACCGACCATGAGAACTTCCGCCTCAGCCAGGAGGAACTGCAGGCGCGCTTCCTGCCCGCCCTGGCGCGGATCAATCCCAACTTCACCGCCGGTTGGGTGCGCAAGTCGTGGCTGTTCCGCTCCACCTATGCCCAGCCCATTCCGCTGCTCAACCATTCGCGCAACATCCCGCCGGTGCAGACGCCCATCTCCGGGCTGTATTTCGCCTCGATGAGCCAGGTCTACCCGTGGGACCGCGGCACCAATTTTGCCGTCAAGATCGGGCGCGATACCGCCCGGTTGATGCTGGCGGGCTGAGCCGGGCACCAGATGCACCCACCCGTCAGGACACTTCCGCCCGGGTACGTCCCCGCCGGGTCCGTTTCCATCCACCGGCTGCCGGATTTGCTGGGCATGCTGGCGTGGAGTGTTGTGCTCACGGCGGCATCCATCCTGCTGACGGCGGGGGTGATGTGGGCAAGCTCCAGCTTTCAATCGGAGGAATGGGGTTCGGCTTTCACGGTGAACATCCCGGCGCTGCTGGGGGGCATCCTGCTGGTGACGGTGGTGATGCTGGTGCTTCACGAAGGGCTGCACGGGCTGGTCTTCTGGCTGACCACCCGCGAGCTGCCCAAGTTTGAATTCAAGGGCTATTACGCCTCCGCCAGCCCCGGCGACTGGTACCTGCCGCGCCGCGCCTTCCTGGCTGCCACGCTGCTGCCGCTGGTTGCCATCACGGTGGCGGGGTTGGCGCTGATCCCGTTTTTCAGCCTGCGGGGGCAGTTCCTGCTGGGCTTCCTGGTGCTTCTGAATGCCTCCGGCGCAGCGGGCGACCTGCTGGTTGCCCTGCGCCTGGCAAGGCTGCCGCAGGCAACCTATTGCCGGGATACCGGCACGGAAGTGACGTTCTTTTCGACCGCCGGGTGAATCCGCGCCCATGCGAGACCAACGGCAGCCTGTGCTGGCTGCAGTAACAACCCTCCCCTGCCTGCATATCCATTGTCCCATTTCCCCTATTTTGGATTAAAATGGGGGTTGATTTTTGTCTTGGAGGAGAATTTCATGGAACGCACAATGATTGGAAATTTACGCCAGGTGATCGGACAGAAAGTGCAGATCCGCGGCTTTCTGCAGACCCTGCGCGATCAAAAGAAAATGCAATTCCTCATCATCCGGGATACCACCGGGCTGGTGCAGGCTGCCTTCTGGAAGCCAAACGACCCGGCGCTGGCGGAGTTGATCTCCACCCTGACCGCCGAAACCGCCGTCACCATCACCGGCACGGTGGTGGACAACCCCGTCGTCAAGCTGGGCGGGCTGGAAGTCCAGCTGGAGACGCTGGCGGTGGAAAACCTTGCCGGGGCGCAGCTCCCGCTCGATCCCTTCGCCGAGGCGCTGCCCGCCATCGACATCCGCATGGATTGGCGCTACCTCGACCTGCGCCGCCCGTTCAATCTGCTGCTCTTCAAGGTGCAGACGCTGGCGGAGATGGCAATGCGCGAGTACTGGCTGAAAACCGGCTTTGTCGAAATTCACACCCCCAAGCTGATGGGTGCCCCCAGCGAATCCGGGGCGGAGTTGTTTGAGGTGGAATACTTCGACCGCAAAGCCTACCTGGCGCAGTCACCGCAGTTCTACAAGCAGATGGCAATGGCTGCCGGTTTTGACCGGGTCTTTGAGATCGGTCCCGTGTTCCGCGCCGACCCGTCCTTCACCTCCCGCCACATGACCGAGTTCACCGGCGTGGACATGGAAATGTCGTGGGTCGATTCGCACGAGGATGTGATGGCATTCATGGAACGCTGGCTGCAGTACATTTACCAGCGTGTGTCGGATGTGTACGGTGCGGAGATCCGCGAGGTGATGGGGCACGATGTGATCGTCCCCAGCCTTCCGTTCCCCCGCATCCCCATGGCGGAAGCGATTGAAATCCTCAAGGGGCGCGGCTACACCCTGCCTGCTGACAAGAAGGGCGATATTGACCCCGCCGGGGAGCGCGAGATTGGCGCCTACGTGCAGGAAAAATACGGGCACGAGTTCGTCTTCCTCACCGACTGGCCAATTTCCGTCCGCCCGTTCTATCACATGCGCCATCCCGATAATCCCAACCTGACGCGCAGCTTTGACCTGCTGGCAACCGGGCTGGAGATCACCACCGGGGCGCAGCGCGAGCACCGCGCCGATGTGCTGGAACGCCAGGCGCTGGAAAAGGGGCTGGGGCTGGGTCCCATCAACTTCTACCTGGACTTTTTCCGCTACGGCTGCCCGCCGCACGGCGGTTTTGGGCTGGGGCTTTCGCGCCTGCTGATGGTGATGCTGGGCATCCCGAACATCCGCGAGACGGTGTACCTCTTCCGCGGTCCCACCCGCCTGAATCCATAACCGCCCCGGCTGGTGGTATTGGCGCAACCCACCCGGTCCGCCGGGCGGGTTTGTGCTGTTGTAACCTGTCATTGCGCGCCGACCGCGGCGTTCTGTGCCAAAGCAATCCCCTGTTTTTGTAGGGGCAGGTCTATGCGTGGAGAGGACAAGGTCAACCCATGCACAGACCTGCCCCCACGCGCCGACCGCAATCCATGTTTTTGTAGGGGCGAGGCTGAACTCTCCAAGACACGATCCCAAGGGTTCTGCCTCGCCCCTACACCCAGGCATGCAGCGCGGTACGCTGCCCCCACGCGCCACCGCAATCCCCTGCCGCTTGAATTCGGGAACAAAATCGGATAATATTCGTCATATTATCCACCATCACAGAAATGGAGAACGAACGAATGAAACGTCTATGGCTTGCCCTGTTATTTACCCCCCTGTTACTGGGTGGATGCGCCATCCTGAGCCTGATTCCGGTATCCTCATCGGGCGGGGAATCTCCCACCCCGGTGATCATCACCGAAATGCCGGTGGAGGTGGTGACCGAAGTCCC
>MTKX01000600.1_pt2 | contig 11777 bp, 7 predicted proteins | sample 1042771 | NCBI WGS metagenome assembly MTKX01 (sample SAMN06212183, study PRJNA360534) | anaerobic digester metagenome | biome: Wastewater treatment plant; material: sludge; isolation source: anaerobic digester fed with sludge from wastewater treatment plant | place: Denmark: WWTP Randers ... | reverse complement strand
TGACATCAACGCAGGTAATGACCTGGTCAACATAGCCATTGTAGATACTGACCAGACAGAACCGGTATCAGCCGAGGCCTCAACAACCATCAGCCAGTCAGCAGAATGGTCCATGACCAAGGTTGCAACAGAAGAAAACTACGCCGCCATCGGTGACATACTCCACTACACCATTACACTCACCAACGAAGGCAACGTATCCATTGGCAACATAGTCGTAACCGATCCGGGCGCAGATGCAGGCGTCGCCACATACGAAAGCGGCGATACCGACAACAACCACCTCCTCGATCCTGACGAAACATGGACATTCTCGGCAACCCATACCGTCACCCTCGATGACCTTAATGCAGGTATCTATTCAAATACCGCAACTGCCAACGGCACCACCGTAACCGGTGCACCTGAACCTGCGGAAGCCTCAGCTGACGTCCCGGGCATCCTGAATCCTGAACTCACCGTTTACAAGGAAGCTGACCGCGAAGAATTCGTCGCCCTGGGAGAAATAATTAATTACACACTCAGGATAACCAACACCGGCAACGTTACCATAACCGGCATCACTCTGGTTGACACTGTTGCAACAGTAACCTGCACCGGAGTACCGTTCACACTCGTGCCGGGTGCCAGCGCAACCTGCACTGCCACACATACTGTCACCCTGGCAGACATTATGAGAGGTTCGGTTGTGAATATCGCTCAGGCAACAGGATTCTCACCGACATCAGTACCGGTAGATACCATAAGCAATGCTGTCACTGTCCGCCTGACGAACCTGCCTCCGGCAATAACCTGCCCGGCACCAATCATAACAGAAACCAGCGTCTCAACCTGTGATACGCTTATCACCGGCGATCTGACCGCAACCTATGATGACCCGAACAACAACATCACAACCGTCACATGGGAGATGACCGGTGCCACCACAGCAAGCTCACCGGCAACCGGCATCAATGACATCACCAGCTTCAGGTTCAACCTGGGCATAACCACTGTAACTTACACGGTTACTGACGCCCTCGGCCTCTCAGCAACATGCAACTTCACCGTCACCGTCGAGGATAACACCGCACCGGCAGCCATTTGCAGAGATNNTAGATGTGTACCTTGATCTTGCCACCGGTGTCTCAACAATAACTGCAGCAGACATTGACGGCGGCAGCTATGACAACTGCACTATCGCCTCACTGTCAGCCAGCAGAACCGAATTCAACTGCACTGACCTCGGCGCCAATACCGTGACACTTACCGTCACTGATGCCGCAGGCAACAGCTCAACCTGCGATGCCACCGTCACCGTCCATTATGGTGTTGACCCGAATCCGACAGTCACACCTGATAACACAGTGATCTGCAACGGAGGAACCATTGACCTCGCCCTTACGAGCCAGATACCGTCCACCACCTGGACATGGCATGTCAACTCACCCGCAGGCATTACCGGTGCATCAGATGACAATACCGGCCAGCTCACAACAATAAATCAGACAATCTTCAACTCGGCCCAGGTTGCCCACCAGTTGATATACAACATCACTCCAAGGGTTTACGGCGCCTGCGACCTTGAACACATTACAGCCAGCGTCTGGGTCAACCCGATACCTGAGATGGAAGCCAGTCCGGCAGATACTATACTCTGTTACGGCGATGCTACCGTCATCAATATCCGCAACATGAACCCGCAGGTACAGGGACAGTGGGTCTATGACCTGCAGGTGGATGCAGAACCGGGTATATCAGGCTTCTCAGCCAGCGGCAGATACACCTCATCCACAGACCTGACAGAGACCCTCTTCAACACAGCCACAAGTGACAGAAAGATCGTCTACAGCTTCACCCCGCGCATCATTCTGCCCGACGGCAGCCAGGAGTGCGAGGGCGAAACCGTGACCGTCACCCTGACCGTCCACCCGCTGATTACATACAACACCGAGTTGTCTGACTACAACGGCTATAACATCAGCTGCTTCGGCTACAACAATGGCTCAATCAGACTCACCCCGACAATCGACCTGGCTCCGTTCACTTACAGATGGAGAGGCCCCGGAGGATACTCTGCAACCAACAATACGGGCTATGTATCAGACCTCTATGCCGGAGATTACATAATTACAATTACCGACAGGTACGGGTGCCATGTGACTGACACAATCACCCTCACCGAGCCTGACAAACTCAGCATGACATATGTACTGTCAGAGAGCAATGACCTGCTGTTCAATATCAACTGCCATGGAGCAAGCACAGGCTGGGCAGCCATAAATCCGGTCAACAATGTCGGAGCCGTCAATTATGTATGGTCTGATTATGCCACACGTGACAGTCTGAGAACCAACATGAAAGCCGGCATTTACAGCCTGACAATCATTGATGCAAACAGTTGCCGCGCAGACTCAACCATTGAACTCACAGAACCACCTGCCCTTGAACTGGCATTCGACGTGAAACATGCATACTGTCCTGATATGCCTGACGGCGAAATTGCACTGACTGTCACAGGCGGGTCTCCACTCGGCGGACATACCTTCCACTGGTCGAACGGGGAAACAACCCAGGATCTGGCTGGCATCCTGCCGGGACTCCATACCGTGTCAGTAACTGACTATAACGGATGTACCGTGCTTGGCTCAATCCTTGTAAGGCCAAAGAACGAGATCTGCCTCATAATTCCGGAAGCATTCTCGCCCAACGGAGACGGTTACAATGACACATGGGAGATAGGGAATATCGAGTTATATCCCAACATGGAGATAAAGATCTTCAACAGGTGGGGTCAGAAGCTCTGGGAATCTGAAAGTGGCTATCCGCATCCGTGGGACGGCAGAAGCAATGGCTCCAGACTCCCAATAGACTCTTACCATTATGTAATTGACATCAATAATGGCTCGAAGCCGATAATCGGTACCATCACAATCGTTTACAGTTTAAATGACCATTGATAAAGCATTTGAAATCCGGCCGGAGAGGCTTCTTTTTCCGGCCAAGGCCGGAAGCATATAAATACCCGAATATGAACCTCGTAAAACATATCCCACATAAATCCCCATTGGTCAATGAAGTATACCCGTGTATCAAAATTGGCTTGCATCTGAAACGATCCGTGTATACATTTACTTTCGCTAAAAGTTGAATATCAATTTTGCAGATTTCGCAACTCTGTTGTACAGGCATAAAGAATTAGATCACTGTGAAGGTTAAGAAACTTATAATCATCCTACTGATAATCTCGCCCGGGATGCAGGATCTCTTTGCCCAGCAGATGCCGCTGTACAGCCAGTACATGTACAACAAGTTCCTGATAAATCCATCCGTAGCAGGTAGTGAGGGTTACACCAGCTTCAACGTCACAGCACGTGAACAGTGGGTTGGCTATGCCGGCGCCCCCAGAACCTACTCCCTGAGCTACCAGACAAGGTTCACCAAGAAGAAGTACGCATTGCGCGAGAATATTTTCGGAAAGACCAGGTACAGGGCGAAGACAGAAGGGAGGACAGGTCTCGGCGTGGGAATATACAGCGATCAGAACGGACTGATCCAGAGGACAGGATTCCAGGTTGCATACTCGTATCATATCTGGGTGCAGGACTATACCCAGCTCTCGCTGGGACTGGCCGCTACCGGCTATCATTATATCATAAAAGCCGACCAGGAGAGCTTCCTCGATGCTTCGGAGCCATGGCTACATGACAATCTTCGCAAGGGAATCTTTGTCCCTGATGTGAACTTCGGGATGTATCTTCTCAATGACAGGTACACTCTCGGCTTCTCGGCAGAGTCTATGTTCGGCGCTGCAGCGCGAATAGGTGACGGGGTTGTTGACACCCTCAAGGCTTATGACCGGTTCCGTATGTCAAGGCATTATTATGCTTTCGGGTCATACAGTTTCCTGACAGGGAGGAATCTCGAGATCGAACCCGCGGTGCTGTTCAAGATATCAGAGCAGATTCTGCCACAGGTTGACCTGGGGGTTACTTTCATATATGACCAGTCGTTCTGGCTTGGTGCAGCCTATCGCACAGGAGGATTCTACGCCAGGGGAAGCAACGGTGCAATCATAGGTAACGTAAGGTTTCGGTGGGGGAACCTGTACCTCGGGTATTCCTATGATTACACTCTGAGTGAGATCGAAAGGGCTACAAGCGGGTCACATGAGATTGTACTGGCCCTGAAGCTGGGAAGCGGCAACAAGAAATTCAGATGGCTTGACCGCTACTAGAGACGTCACCCGCTACTAAAGTCGTCAGTCAGCGGTCGGCGGACTATTAAACCGGAGTTTTTTCTGAAGCTTTTTAACCAGGAGGGCAACATTCTCCACGTGAAAGGTATGTGGGAACATGTCAACCGGAGCGATGCGCACCACGTCATACAGCTCTGAAAGGATTTTGATATCCCGGGCCTGTGTTGCCGGATTGCAGCTGACATAGACAATTCTATCCGCGCCTGACCGCAGCATCGCATTAACCACATCGGCGTGCATGCCCGCCCGCGGCGGATCAGTAATGATCACATCAGGATTCCCGCGCTTGCGGAATAGCTCATCAGTGAGAATGTCCTTTATGTCTCCGGCAATGAAAAAGGTGTTGGAAATGCCGTTCTCAGCCGCATTGACCCGGGCATCGGCCACAGCCTCTGCAATGTACTCTATCCCCGTCACCCCAGCAGCCTGCGATGCCAGGTAACAGGCAATGGTGCCGGTACCGGTATAGAGGTCATAAACATTCTCTGTGCCGGTCAGTTGTGCAAACTCCTTCACTATCCCATACAACCTCACCGCCTGGCTGCTGTTCGTCTGGTAAAACGACTTCGGGCCAACCCTGAACCGCAGGCCATCCATCATCTCGGTGATGAACATGTTTCCGGCAACATGAACAGGCTGCAGGTCTGAGATACTGTCGTTCCTCTTCGTATTTATTATGCTATAAAGCGAAGTGATTTCAGGGAACCGTTCGGTCAGGTACCGAAGCAGGAGATCCCGTTCTTCAGGCAATGCATCGGTAGTGACGAGGACAATCATTACCTCACCGGTTGAGGATTTCCTGACAATTATGTTACGGAGGAATCCCTTATGCTCCCTGAAATCGTAGAAAGGAAGCTTCCTCTCAAGTGCATATCGTCTGACTTCGTTGCGGATAGCATCGGCCGGCTCTGACATCAGGAGGCATTCATTGATGTCAAGTACCTTGTCAAAGATGCCGGGAACATGAAATCCGAGGCCGGGGCCGGGGAGCGTGAAACTGCCAGTTGTTGGGGCTGCGCTGTGAGCCGCCTGACTACCGGAGCCTGGGACTACCTGATTTCCCGATGAAGGGTCTGGGGTAAGGCCAGGGCCGGGAGCACTACCTGACGCAACCACCCCAAAACCGATCTCCTCCCGGGTCATCCATCGCTTCCCGGAGAAAGTGAATTCAAGCTTGTTCCGGTAACCGTAAATCTTTTCTGAACCCAGAATCGGGTCAACCTGCCCCACTGATACATGTCCTATCCNNTGCCACCGGCATCCGCCGCACACACCAAAATGTCTGCACTCCGGTTTTACCCTGTAGGGCGAAGGAGTAACAACCTTCAGCGCTACCCCTTCCATATACCTCCTTTTCTTTTTCGTAACGCGGACGTCAACAACATCGCCGGGAATCATTCCGGGCACGAAGAGCACCATGTCATCGACCTTCGCGATAGCCTTGCCCTCTGAACCTATATCCGTTATCGTGACGCCACTGAGTGCGGGCAGCTCCTTTTTTCTTCCCACCCTGTTCTACCTGTATGTCTTAAAAAACTCATACCCTGCAAACAATGCCGGTGCCGCAGCCTCCGAATGATCAAGCCCTTCCAGTGGCACATAAGAGCAGGTAGTCGGACTCGTTCCCGCATCAATCATTGCGTTGTAGTGGCTCTGCGAGATTACCGGCATAACATAACTGTCGGCCGTGCCATGCAGCATGAGTAGCGGCACATCGCAGTCCCAGCCACTTATGCTATTGTCACGCAGCGCATTACGAATACCCTGATACTTCTGCCCGGTCTCGGCTCCGGCGAGATAGTCAGCATTGAACAGTTCTGATATGCTGGTGGTAAGCTGAGCGTTTATCTGTTCCGATGAGTGCAGGCCGTCATAGAGACCAGGTATTACTGATGCATACTGACTGTTGAACATGTCGGTCAGCGCATTTGGATAGAGGTTGTAGGTGGTATAGGCGTTGGCTATGTACCCCAGGAAAACCGGCATTGGAAACTCCGTCAACTTTATCACTTCCGTATTGAAGAGCATCAGGTCATATGGCCCGGCCCCGCATGATGCGGCTTTGACGGTAAATTCCGACGAATATTCCTCTTCAATTGCTTTGAGCAATGCCATCGTTGCCCATCCACCCTGGGAATAACCCAGCAGATAGCAGTCAGTGGTTACCGAGATATTTTTTGCAACATCCTCATCGAACTCGGCTACTGCCCGAAGCATGTCAAGCACGCTCTGTACGGTCGACTCCTTGTGCAGATACGGGTGCACCATGGCACTGGATACACCAAAACCGAGGTAGTCAGGGATGATTACGACATACCCGGCTGACGCAATGTACTCAATCATCTGGTAGCCAAGATTCTGCGGATCAACTGTCGGGGCCGCCGAGTGGAGGGTATTGGTGCCGTTCTGGAATGAGAGAATCGGGTATGTACCATGAGTCGTTGGCGCACAGATCAGGCCGGATGCCAACACCGGCTTGCCCCTGAATTCAGTGTTGTAGGTGACAGAGTAAACATCAACCCCGCTGATAACATCGGGGATTATTTCTTCTGCAGCCTGATATTTTGTTGCAGCAATTGTCAATACATTGATGATGTTTTCCTTTGTTCGCACCAGCTCAATATCACATGATACAAGGTATTTGTTGTCTGCGAAGGGGTCCACCGGATCATCTTTGCGGCACGACTGCATCAGCAGCAGCGGCAGCGCGAGCAGAAGAAGTGTCTGGAGAGTTGGTTTGCCTTTCATGATTTTCAGAATTATCTGCAATTATAACGGAAAAATGCGAAACTGAGTATCCCGCAGGGGTTGCAGCATTGTATAACCGGCGCTATCAAGATCGCCAAAAAACGGCTTAACGCTGAACTGAAAGGATTGCAGTATTGCAGAGCCTGGCTCAAAAATACCCTTCACCCATCAGGATGATTTTGCATATATTTGCAGTTTCATGTACCCACCCAGATGGTCTCCGTAAATAACGTATCACTGCTCTTCGGCAGCTTCGTTCTCCTGGATGAGGTCTCATTCCTCATCACCCGGCAGGAGCGAATCGGTCTGACAGGGAGGAACGGCGCGGGCAAATCAACCCTGATGAAGATCATCGCCGGCCTCCAGGAGCCCACCTCCGGCACCGTCGAACGGCCCCGCGAACTCACCGTTGGTTACCTCGAGCAGCAGATGAAGGTCTCTGACACCACCACCGTCCTCGAGGAGGCCCTTACGGCTTTCGCCGAACTCAGGAGCCTGGAGCAGGATATAGAAGAGATGACCCGCGAGATAGCCGAACGGACTGACTACGAGACCGACAGCTATCACCAGCTCCTCGACAGGATGCATGAAGCCGGCGAACGACACAGCATACTCGGAGGAAGCGATTATGTTGTGTTGACCGGACAAACGCTCAACGGACTCGGTTTCAGTGCGAAGGAGTTTAATCGTCCCACCAGTGAACTCAGTGGCGGCTGGCGCATGCGTGTGGAGCTGGCAAAGATCCTCCTCCGCAAACCTGACCTGATACTTCTTGACGAGCCCACCAACCACCTTGATATTGAGTCAATTATATGGCTCGAGGGATTCCTCGAAACCTACCCCGGGGCTGTGATGCTGGTGTCGCATGACCGTACCTTCCTCGACAATGTCACCCATCGTACCATAGAGATAAGCCTCGGCAAAATCTACGACTACCGGGTCCCCTATACAAAATATACCGTGCTTCGCCGCGAGCGACGCGAGCAGCAGACTGCAGCCTACCGCAACCAGCAGAAGATGATCGACGATACCGAGAGATTTATCGAGCGGTTCAGGTACAAACCCACCAAGGCGATACAGGTGCAGAGCAAGATCAAACAGCTTAGGAAGCTGGAACGCATTGAGATAGAAGAGGAGGACACCTCCGCTATAAACATCCGCTTCTCTCCTGCCCCGCGATCCGGGACGGTGGTGGTTGAGGCAGATGAAGCCTCGAAGCGCTACGGCAGCCACCTGGTGCTTGACAGGGTCTCAATGAAGATCGAGCGGGGCGAAAAGGTTGCTTTCGTGGGACGGAACGGCGAAGGGAAAACGACACTCGCAAGGATGATCCTCGACCAGGTAGATTTCCAGGGAACCCTGAAGCGCGGACACAATGTCAATATCGGTTACTTCGCCCAGAACCAGGATGAACTGCTGGATGACGATATGACGGTTTTCGAGACGGTAGACAGGATTGCCGTTGGAGACATCCGGACCCGTCTCCGCGATATCCTCGGGGCATTCCTCTTCCATGGTGAGGACATCGATAAGAAGGTGAAGGTCCTCTCTGGCGGTGAACGGTCAAGACTGGCCATAGTGCAGCTTCTGCTGGAGCCATATAACCTGCTCCTCCTCGACGAGCCGACCAACCACCTTGACATCCGCTCAAAGGAGATCCTGAAGCAGGCACTGAAAAAATTCGATGGCACATTAATTGTGGTTTCTCACGACAGGGATTTCCTGGACGGGCTGGTTGAAAAAGTGTATGAATTCCGTAACAGGAAGATCAGAACGCATCTCGGAGGGATCGCTGAGTTCCTCAGGGCCAGGAAGATAGAGTCGCTCAGGGAACTGGAAAGAAAGAGCCCGGCTGCCGGAAAAGGTTATGCAGCAAAGGCGAAAGTAAGCATGGCAGCAGGAATTAGGTACGCACCAGCCGGGGAAGGTGGCGCGGCGACAGAAACAGGAAAGGCAGCGCAGGCGAAAGGCAGCGCGGAAGCAGGAATGAGATACAACCCAACTGGAAAAGAGAGCGCCGCAGCAGGGAAAAGCAGCGCAGCAGCTGAAAAGGGGAAATCTGCAACAGCGAAAGGCAGCGCGGAAGCAGGAATGGGGTACGCGCCCGCCGGGGAAGGTGGCGCGGCGACAGGGAAAGGCAGACCACCAGCAGGGAACGGAAGCCCGGCGCCTGGAAAAAACGGGCTATCAGCCGAAAATGACAACCAGGGCTTGACGAAGGTGTTATCACGGGCTAAACCTGGCATTTCGTACCAGGAGAAGAAGGAAAACGAACGTGTACACCGCCGGCTTAAGAAACAGGTCACCGAGGTCGAAGCTCAGATAACGGCCACGGAACACGAAATAGCAGAAATGGATGCACGCCTCGCCTCGGGAGACCCGGCAGTGATAAGTGACCCTGCCTTCTACAGCGAATACGAGGAGAAGAAAAACAGGCTTGAGGCACTGATGGAAAAGTGGGAAGAAGCGCATACTGAACTTGAGAGTTTCCAAACAGAATATATGAACAACTATGATACTGTATGAAAGGAAATACCCGGTCAACATCTTCAATACCGACCTCAACGGACGACTCAGTCCCGGAGCACTCTTCAGCTTCTTCGAGGATCTGGCGGGCCGTCATGCCGCTGAGATTGGCTGGGGCCGTGATGACCTGATGGCATCAGGAGGTTACTTCTGGGCGCTTTCGCGTATCCTGATGAAGATAGAACGTCTCCCGAAAGCATGGGACGAGGTCACCCTCCGCACATGGCCACGAGGCACCGAAACTATTTTCGCCCTGCGTGACCTTGAAATGTATGATGAAGCAGGCAACAGAATCGCCGGCGCCTCAACGTCATGGGTGATTGTCGATTACAACACACGCAAGGCTCAGCGTCCTGACAAGGCGCTCTCGAACCTGAACCTCCAATTTCCCGAAGCCAAAGCCCTTGATACCAACGCACGAAAAGTACCATCGCTGCCACCGGGTGATCATCGCCTGACAAGGCTGAAGGTTAAGATTGACGACATCGACGTCAACAGGCATGTGAACAACGCAAGGTATGTTCACTGGGCCGTGAATTGCTATGACCCGGAATTCATCTCCCTCCATACTCCTGACACCATTGAGGCGAACTACCTCCTTGAAGGGCATCATGATGAGATGATAAATATCCTTACCGCCCCCTGCGAAGGCGAGGAGAATGCATACATACACTCCGTTACCCGCGAGAGTGACGGTGCCGAGCTCTGTCGTCTGAGAATGAGCTGGAAAGAGAACAGACAATGAAATCTTTTTTACCTTTATGCCATGACAATGCGCCTCATCTATAAGTCAGCAGTACTCACAGCGGTTGTGACAACGGCCCTGCTGATGACTTCATGTGCAGTGACCGGGAACGTCACTGACACAAAAGATATGGCATATTTATACAACCCGACGCGGAGCATTTTCACCCCCATGATATCCGTGTACAATGAAGATGCAGAGACATCTGTTCTGAACATCAGCATCCGAAAGGGTGAACTCTACTTCAGTGAGGCAAACCCCGAAGGTGTGCCAATGGCTTCGATGCTGGTCTCGGTAAGGCTCTATGACAATACTTTTGGAGGGGTACTGGCAGATACATCGACCTTCAAGTATGACATCAAACGTGAGGAGGTTGGCGGTGAATACTCATTCCGGACCCCCTTGTCTGCACATGACGGCAACTCATACACTGCTGAAATTAAGATCATTGACCTCATCAGGCAGCGTACCCGGCAGTTGTTCATTGATTTCGAGCGTACAGGCAGGTACAGCGGTCTCAGCTATAAGGTGCGTGACCATTTTACCAAAAACGAAGTGTTCAGCCGCACAGTGAAGGTTGACCAGTATGTCAACATTCTCGCCCCGTCGTTGCAGCCTGACACGCTGTGGCTGTTCTATTACAAGGCTGTTACGGCAATCCCCCCGTCCCCGTCAACCATCCTTCCCGAGGTGACAATAGCGCCGGAACCTGAAGCAATCGTTCCACTGGCATGGTCAGACACCCTTCCCCTCATGTTCCCTAACCCGGGCATTTATCTGATCTCCGTTGACAGTCTGATCCGTGAGGGTCTCGTGCTCTGCAACTTCGGTCCTGATCACCCTTCCATGGCCCGGCCTGAGACAATGATCCCTCCGCTGGCATATATCGCCACACCACAGGAGATGGATGAAATGCTCACATCGGAAAAACCGAAGCTGGCGCTCGATAACTTCTGGCTTGAACGTACCGGAAGCATCGAGAGATCGAAGGAGCTGATCAGGATTTACTATAACCGCACGCTTTTTGCAAACTATTACTTCTCCTCCTACAAGGCCGGATGGCTCACTGACAGGGGCATGATATACATAATGTACGGGCCGCCTGACAAGGTCTATAAGAATGCCGAGGGAGAGAGCTGGGGTTACAAGAGACCTCCTGTGAAGAGCCGTTGGGGCTCACGCTATGTCATGGAAGATCAGTACCTCTGGTTTAATTTCCGCAAGCAGAAGAACCTTTTTTCAGACAATGATTTCGTTCTGAACCGTGCAGGAACACCGGTAAGTTACTGGGATATAGCTGTTGCGCGGTGGCGCGAGGGCAAGGTGTTCAGGCTGGATAACCCGCAAGAGCTGCAATGACGGGTCTGTTCAGGGGATAGCGCAGAGCGAAGGAATTTTATGACCCCGTACCAGGAGGTGATGTTGTAATGACAGACCTGTTCAGGGGATAGCGCAGAGCGAAAGGATTATAAGGCCCCGCACCAGGAGGTGATGCGGTAATGACAGGTCTGTTCAGGGGAT
>MTKX01029823.1_pt1 | contig 11778 bp, 10 predicted proteins | sample 1042771 | NCBI WGS metagenome assembly MTKX01 (sample SAMN06212183, study PRJNA360534) | anaerobic digester metagenome | biome: Wastewater treatment plant; material: sludge; isolation source: anaerobic digester fed with sludge from wastewater treatment plant | place: Denmark: WWTP Randers ... | reverse complement strand
GCTCACCCTATTATACCCTAAATTCTTGAGCAGAGTTGTCTCACGTATATTAACACATACGGGCCGTCACCCCTGCAAGCCTCCCTCGACAAGTCGAGGACTCCTGGACCGCGGGCCCATCCGGACTCCTCGACCGGTGCCGGCTACTCGAAGCGAAAGCGCCAGAGGGCGAGGGCTGCAAAGGCGACGGCAAAGCCCAGCAGGATGCCCGCCGGCAGCAGCACCGAGCTGAAGCCCAGGCCGCGCATGGCAATGTTCTCCAGGCCGTCGATGGCCCAGGCGGTGGGCGTCAGGCGGCCGACGGTTTGGAACGCCTCGCCCGTGAACTCCAGGGGGAGCCAGGCACCGCCCAGACCCGCCAGGAGCAGCATGGCGAGGAGCGTAATGATCATGACCTGCTCCTCGTTTCGGGCGACGGTGCCTATGAACAGCCCCATGCTGGCCGTCCACAGGGCGGTGGCAACGACCACGATCAGGATGGCCATGGGCTCGCGCAGGTAACCGACGCCCAGGATTAGATCGCCAAAGAGGACGAGCAGGGCCAACTGCCCCAGGATCATGACGAACATGGCCAGCCAGTGACCCAGGATGATCTGCCCCCGGCCGATGGCCGTGGTTAACAGGCGGCGCAGGGTGCCCTTTTTGCGCTCCATCACCAGGATCTCGGCGGCGCCCATGATGCCGGCCATGGCAAACTGGACCATGACGCCGGCGGAAGAGTGGGCAAAGGGGCTTGCCTGGCTGCCCTCGTCCTCCTCAGGTTCGGCGATGGCTCCCGAGGCACTGGCCTCGACGGCGAGGGGCGGGTCTTGCCAGGCGGCCACGGCTGCGGCCAGGGCCTCTTGCAGGTAGGCTTCGTCCGCGGTGCCGCCCTGGGCCTCGTAGGCCCGGGCCGCCAGGTGCGCAGCCTGCACGGCCCCGGCGAGGCGGCCGGCGATGGCCTCGATGGCGCTGATCGCCGCGCTGGCGGCGGGCGACGTGGGGCTGGCGATCACCTCCAAGCGAGGGAATTCGGCGCTGGGCGACAGGGCTTGCTGCCCCAGCCCCTGGGGCAGAATGACGGCTGCCGCCAGTTCCTCGTCCTCCACCTGCTCTTCGACGTCGCCTTCTTCGGGCACCACGGGCCGGATGGCCGGTGAGGCCTCGATCATGGCCAGGAAATGTTCGCTGACCACGCTGCCGTCGCCATCGATCACGGCAACCGGCAGTCGGGGGTCCTCCTCGTCGCCAGCCCCCTGGAAGACAAAGCCAAAGAGCACGGTAAACAGGATGGGCATGGCCACCAGAAACGCGGCCGACTTCCAGTCGCGGGCCAATTGCTTCAGATCTTTCCACGTCAGGTCAAGAACACGCATGATTCCGTTCCTCGGTGCGCTGCCCCGGTAGGCCCCGGGTGTAGACTTCAGGCAAAGCGCTTCTGAAAGCGCACGGCGCCCAAGATAAAGAACACGGCGCCTGCCACCAACATGACGGCCATCGGCACGATGACCTCACCGCTGCCGGCGCCGGTTAGCAACAACTGCCAGCCGCGCACCGCCCAACCCTGGGGCACGATGAGCGACGCGGTCGACAGGGGATTGTCCGCACCCTGGACGCCGGCGGTAAAGACCCCGATCATGCCCAGCATGCCCATGACGGTGAGCACTCCCCCGTAGATGATGCCGGCCTGGCGCCGGTCCCGCATCAAAGAGGTGATGAGCAGCCCGAAGCCGGTGGCCACGATCACCAGGCCAAGTGCCATACCACCCACCAGCAGAGGCTGACCCCAGTCGATGTCAAAGATCAGCGCCGAGACCACCAGGAGGACCGTCACCTGGACGCCGAGCAACAGGAACGTGGACAGGAACTTGCCCGCAAGGATGGCCGGCTGTGGAGTGGGTGTGGTAAAGAGACGGGGCAGGGTGCCGGCCTCGTCCTCCTGGAGGATGGACTCGGCCGCCGCAGCGCCGCTGAAAAAGACGTAAAAGACCATCATGCCGGCCATGATCTGGCCGAGCACCGAACCCAGGGGCCCGGCGCCTTCGTCGCTGCTGCCCGCCGGGGCGCGGACGGCCAGCAGCGCGTGGCCGTCGTCCGACTCGCCTCCGGCCGCCCAGGCACTGTACTCCTGGGCGACGTTCTGCAGGGCCGCGGCATCAACCGCGCTGCCGTGGGCGGCCAACCGGGCAGCGGCCACCTGGGTGGCGATCTTGGCCCCGGCAAAGGCATCTACGACGTGGCGGACGAGGCCCTGGACGATGCCCGGTCCGAGGCTCAGGGTCGGATCCTGGTAGATCTCCACGGCGGCCCGGCCGTCGGGCTGGATGACGGCGGCGCTCAGGCCCTCGGGGATGATGACGGCTACGGCGGCCTGCTGCCGGTCGACGGCCGACCGGGCGGCAGCTGCGTCCTCGACCCGCGACGCCTGGATGAGCCCGGGCAGGCTCTCTTCCAGGACGCCGGCCAGAACGTCGCCCGCGGCCAGGCCGCCCTCGGCGCGGTCCAGGTTGGCGACGACCACAGGGATAGGGGCCAGGTCAAAGCCGCCATTCCCGGAGGACATGCCGCCAAAGGCGAAATAAAACAGGCCCGCCGTGGCCAGGGGCAGGACCAGCCCAAAGGCCAGGAAAAAGGCGCTCGTGAACATGCGGCGCAGGTCCTTCAGCGCGATGTCGATGGTTTTCATGCTCTCCCCTCGAATGGCAACGCCGGCAGGGCGCTAATCGCGCAGGCCGCGGCCGGTGAGATGCAGGAAGACGGCTTCCAGGTTCGGCTCCTGGATCTCGACGGAGGTGATGCGCACCCCGGCATCCACGGCAGCCTCGAACAGGCGGGGCAGTACCAGGTTGCTGTCGTCGACCAGCAGGCAAACGTGCCCGTCGCCGGGCCCTTCGCCGCCCTCCGCTCCGTCGCTGAGCGGCGAGACGTTGTGGACGCCTTCCGTGGCCCGCCAGCGTTCCAGGAGGGCCGTCTCTCGCCCGGCGTCGCCGGCAGCGGGGTGGAGCGCCAGGTCGATGCGATCCATTTCGCCCACGATGGTGACCAGCTCCTGGTGGCTGCCTCGGGCAATGATCTTGCCCTGATCCATGATGGCAATCTCGTCCGACAGCTCCTGCGCCTCTTCCATGTAGTGGGTGGTGTACAGGACGGTCATGCCCTGCCGGTTAAATTCCAGGACGCTGTCCAGGATGTTGCGCCGGGTCTGCGGATCGATGCCCACCGTGGGCTCGTCCAGGATCAGGACCTGGGGGCGGTGGAGGAGGGCGATGCCGATGTTCAGGCGGCGTTTCATCCCGCCCGAGAACTTGGCAACCTTGCCCTTTTGCCGGTCGGTCAGGCCGACGATCTTCAGGACCTCGTCCACCCGCTCGTCGAGGGTGTTGCCCCGCAGGCCGTACATCTTGGCCCAGAAGCCCAGGTTCTCGCGGGCTGACATGTCCTCGTAGAGAGCAATCTCCTGGGGCACGACGCCGATGCAGGCCTTGACGGCCATGGGCTTGTGCAGGATGGAGTGGCCCATGATCCACGCCTCGCCGCCGGTGGGCTGCAGCAGGCAACTGAGCATGGAGATGGTCGTGCTTTTGCCGGCGCCGTTGGGCCCCAGCAGAGAAAAGATCTTGCCGGCCTCGACCTCAAAGTCGATGCCCTGCACGGCAGTGATCGAGCCAAACCTGCGGTGCAGTCCCTTCACACTGATTGCGTTTCTGTCGTCCACTGATCCTCCGTCTTCTCCGGCCGGCCGGGCAAACCGGCTGCTTCTACGTCCGCTCGTCTCCGTCTCTGCCCGCCCCGAGCTGCTGGATCAGGCCGGCGACGTGGCGCTCGATCTCGGGTATGGCCTCCCAGGGGGGCGTATCCTCCAGGTCGTCGACGTGCCAGTATTCCACGCGCCCGGCCCAGCTGGGAAAACGGGCCAGGAGCAGAGGGCGATGCTCCGCTTCCTTGAGGGCAATGACCCGGTCGGCCGCGGCCAGCTCCTCCTTGTGGAGCTGGACCGGGAAGCGGCGGGCCCCCCGGACGGCGATGCCCCGGCTCGCCAGGTCCCGCAGGGCGTGGGGTGACATGGGGCCGATGTTATGTAGGCCCAGCTCGATGGCGATGCCCCGCGAGGTGGCCTGCCAGTCCAGGCCGGCCTCGGCAGCCATATGGTTGAACAGCTCTTCGGCAAAACGACTCCGGTAGTAATTCCCCGTGCACAGGAACAGCACGGTTTTGGTCTCCCGCCTGCCGGCGGGCGCATGGGTATCGGTCACGGCGCTATCTCTCTTCCACGGCGTTGGCTTCTATACGGCCTGTCACACCTGCCTGGCGTGCATCATAGCACAACGGCCCACAGTCCGCACGACAGGATTCTGCCATCTAGCTGACGCCGCCGTCACAGTCCGGCAGCGAGCGTTCCATATCCTCGCCATCAGCTCCCAGCATACCACAAAGCCGGCCCGCGGGCAATAGCCAATCGGCCAGTCAAGACCTACCCACGTGACCAGTAGGGTTTTGGCTTGGTCGACCTGCGAAAGCGTCGTGGGGAGGCGCTACAGCGGGGCATCCGTCTTCGAGGCCAGGAGGCGCGAAACAGGATCCGTGCCGAGGTGAACCATCCAGCCGTTCATCCTCCCATTCCTCCGCGAGCGGTGCCGGTGTCCGGCGGCCGCGATGGGCCACCGGCGTCTACATCCAGGGTGCGTCGTCGGGCGCCTCGGTGTCGTACAGCCGCACAAAGTCCAACTCCTGGGCGTCCTCACGGTAGTGGGCGCCCCGCGAGCGGCGGTTGTGCCAGGCGGCGCGGGTCACCACCCAGGCGGCCTGGGCCAGGTTGCGCAGCCCGATGAGGTCGTCGCTCAGGCGCGTGGCCCGGTAAAAGCTGTCAATCTCTTCCCACAGGTGGTTCAGGTCGCTGAGGGCGCGGGCCAGGCGGCGGGTGTTGCGGGCCAGGCCCACGTAGAGCCACATGACGTTCTGGATGGTGCGCTGGTCGCGGTAGACCAGGACCGGATCGGCCACGGCGCCGTTGCCCACGTGCTCCCAGGGTGGCACCTCGTCGGAACCGATGGCTGCCAGGTCGCGGCGCCGGGCGATGTCCTGCCCGGCCCGGTCGCCCCACAGCAGCCCCTCCAGCAGCGAGGTGCTGGCCAGGCGGTTGGCGCCGTGCACGCCGGTGCAGCTCACCTCGCCGGCGGCGTACAGCCCGTCGATGGTCGTCCGGCCCCATTCGTCGACCAGGACCCCGCCGCAAGCATAGTGGGCCGCCGGCACCACGGGAATGGGCTCCGCGGAAATGTCGACCCCGGCCTTCAGGCACGTGGCATAGATCGTTGGGAAGCGGGCCTGGATCTGGTCGGCGGGCATCTGACCGGCCAGGTCCAGCAGGACGTGGGGGTAGCCGTGCTGGATCATTTCGTGATGGATGGCGCGGGCCACAACGTCGCGGGGGGCCAGGTCCACCCAGCGCGGCGAGTACTGCTCCATGAAATGCCGCCCATCGGGCGTTAGGAGGCGGCCACCCTCGCCGCGCACCGCCTCGGAGATGAGAAAGTTGTCGGCGCCGGGCACGGCCAGGGTGGTGGGGTGGAACTGGATGTACTCGGCGTTGACGATGCGAGCGCCGGCGCGGTGAGCCATGGCCAGGCCGTCGCCCCGGGCGCCTTCGGGGTTGGTAGTGTGGCGGTAGAGGCGGCCCATGCCGCCCGTGGCCAACACCGTCGCCGTCGCCAGGACGCGGTGCACGGCCCGCCCGTCGCGGTCGAGGACGTAGGCGCCGTGGCAGGTGAGGGGCTTGTACACGGCCAGCGGGTCGCGGGCGTGGTGGCCGGATGTGACGAGGTCGACGGCGGTAAAGCAGCTCTGCACCGTCACATTGGGCATGGTGGCCAGGAGGGCCATGAGGGCCTCCTCAATGGCCCGGCCCGTGGCATCGCCCACGTGCAGCACGCGGGGAACCGAGTGGCCGCCCTCCAGGGTAAAGAGCAGGCTGCCGTTGTCGTCGCGGTCAAAGGGGACGCCGGCATCCTCCACCAGCAGGCGCTGGACCAGGTCCGGCCCCTCCTCGGCCAGGAGGCGGGCCGCCGCGGGGTAGCTCAGGCCCGCCCCGGCGGCCAGCACGTCGCGGACCAGGAGGTCGGGCGAGTCGCCCGGAGAGCGGGCGACGATGCCGCCCTGGGCATAGCAGGTGTTCGATTCGGCGGGTGGGGTGGTGCGGGTGATGAGGAGCACCTGGCGCTGGCCGTCGCGGGCCAGGCGCAGCGCGGCACTGGCCCCGGCGATGCCGGAGCCGATGATCAGGACGTCGGTCTCGATTGGCATGGATGTATCCTCGGCGGCCCGCCGCCCCTCCCTCCCGGTGGGATGGGCAGCAGGGCGCGCGGTCAAACGGCCAACATGCGTTCCAGGGCTTGCCTGGCAGCGCCGGCGACGTCGCCGGCGACGGTCACGCGGTTGATGGGCCGGCCCGCGACCAGGCTCTCCAGCACCTCCGCCAGGTTGGCCAGGGTGATCTGGCCCATGGTCCGGCAGAAGGCGGGAACGCCCGACAGGGATAGGATTTCCTGGTCCGGGTGCTCTTTTTGCAGGCGCGCCACCAGGTGGCTCTCGGTGCCGATGGCCCAGCGGGCGCCGGTCGGCGCGGCGTTTACCTGCTCCACGATAAAGGCCGTCGAGCCGGCAGCGTCGGCCAGGTCCACCACGTCGGCCCTGCACTCCGGGTGCACCACGACGCGCACGCCGGGGTATTGGGCGCGGACGGCGCGAACGTGCTCCGGGCGGAAGCGCTGGTGGACGTTGCAGGCGCCCGGCCAGAGGATGACGCGGGCGCGACGGATGGCCTCCGGCGCCGGGGGTTGCCGGGTGTCCCACAGGAGCATCTCGTCGGCGGCGACGCCCAGGGCCCGGGCCGTGTTGCGGCCAAGGTGTTGGTCGGGAAAGAAAAAGACGCGCGGGCGCCGGCCCAGGGCCCAGGCCATCACCCGCTCCGCGTTGCCCGACGTGCAGACGATGCCGCCCTGCTCGCCACAGAAGGCCTTGAGCTGGGCGGAAGAATTGACATAAGTTACGGGCGTGACCTCCTGGACCGCTTGGCCCAGGGCTTTGTCGAGGAGCGCCCAGGCGCCGGCCACGTCGTCCAGGCTGGCCGTGTCGGCCAGGAAGCAGCCGGCCGACGGGTCGGGGCTAAAGACTTGCTGGCCCGGCTGGGCGAGGACCGCGGCCGTCTCGGCCATAAAGTGCACGCCGCAGAACACAATGTGCTCGGCGTCGGTGCGGGTGGCGTCGTGGGCCAGCTTCAGCGAATCGCCGGCGAGATCGGCAAACTGCAGCACCTCGTCGCGCTGGTACAGGTGGCCCAGTATGACCAGGCGGTCGCCCAGCCCGGCCTTGATCTCGGCGATGCGAGCGGCCAGCTCTGCGTCGGTGCCCGCCGCCGGCCGGCCCGGCCGCTCGATCTTCATGCTGATGTCGAGGGCGCGGACCGAGTGGGTGAGGCTGCCGACCGAGATGTAGTCGACGCCCGTGGCCGCGACATCGGCCGCGGCTTCCAGGCCCAGGCCGCCCGAGGCCTCCAGGGGCACGCGCCCGCCGGCCAGCGCCACGGCCTCGCGCATGGCATCGGGCGCCATGTTGTCGAGCATGATGCGGTCCAGCGGGGGCTCGATGGACAGGGCCTCGGCCAGCTCTTCGAAATTCCGCACCTCGACCTCGATGGGCAGGGCGGGGTGGCGCTCCCTGGCCCGCTGCACGGCGGGGACGATACCCCCGGCGGCGTCCACGTGGTTGTCCTTGATGAGGACCATGTCGTACAGCGCCTGGCGGTGGTTCTGGCCGCCGCCCAGGCGCACCGCGTACTTGTCCAGGACGCGAAAGCCGGGCAGCGTCTTGCGGGTGTCGAGGACCGCCGCGGGCGTGCAGGCCACAGCGTCGACGAACTGGCGGGTGAGGGTGGCGATGCCCGACATGCGCTGCAAGAAGTTGAGGACGGTGCGCTCGGCGGCCAGCAGCGAGCGCCCGGGGCCGGTGGCTTCGGCCAGCAGCTCACCCGGGACGACCTCCTGGCCGTCGGCGACGTGGGCCACGAACCGGATGGCCGGGTCGATGCGTTGAAACACGGCCCGGGCCACAGGCAGCCCGGCGACGACGCCCTGGGCCTTGGCTACGATGCGCCCGGTGAGCACGGCGCCGGCGGCGATGGTCGACTCGCTGGTGGCGTCGCCCGGGCCGATGTCCTCGGCGATTGCCAGCTCGATGAGTGGCGCGGCTGCGCGCAGCAGTGCTTCCTGCTCGATCTCGTCCACGATCTCGTCCAAGATTCTCCCCCTGGATTCGCTCGGGCAATTATACCACCGATGGCCGGGCCGTCCAATTTGGGGCGACGGGGGGCCGGGTGGAGAATAGAACGGGCAAAGGTACTGGATGGGGCTTTTACCCACCCTCCGTCAGGAGATCGGACAACTGAGAGGAAAGTGGCTCGGGAATCGCGGCTGCATCCAGCCCGGCGGCGCCCAGAAAAGCCACGAACCGGGCAAAGCCACGGGACAGTGCCGCGGCAAAGGCCTCATCCTTGCCGAGGGCTTGTTCCTCCATCCAGAAGCCCAGGATAAGGACGGTGTTTGTCGTCCGGTCGAGCTTGCTGTCAAAGCGCGCCACGAGCCGATCGCCCCACAACACCGGCAGGGTGTAGTAGCCGAACTTGCGCTTGTGCTCGGGCTTGTAGACCTCCCAGACGTAGTCAAAGCCGAACAACACCCTGGCCCGGCCGCGGGCACTGACGGGATCGAGGGGGGCGAGAAAGACGGCCTCTTCCGTCGTGTTCGTCTCCAGGGGCTGCCAGGCCGCCGGCACGCGCCCGGCGCCCAGCTCGTTCAGCACCTGGACGTCGCTGGCGAGGGCATAGTGCACGGCCTTCCAGCCTTCCACTTTTACCTCCACGATCTCGCCGCCGGCCAGCAGGGCCTCGAGTATCTCCCCGACCCTGCTGAACGGCACGCCGCGAAAGTAAGCGTCCGCGGTACGGTTCAGCCGCGCGAGACCGGAGAAGCCTATCTCTTTCCTGATCAAGAAGCGGTCCGCTTCGGCCTCGTCGCTCTCGCGGAGGAGATGCGCCGGCGCGACCGTTTCGGCAAGGGCGTATACCCGCTCAAAGTTCTCGCGGTGGTGCGTCATCACCTCGCCGGTGCGCCACAGGTAAAACAATGCCAGTGAGCTGTCCTTGCGGCCGCGATAGCTCTGCGTTCGCGTCCGCGATGCCACCTGGAAGTCGCGATTGTTCACGGTACCCCGCTCGCGCAACAGGGCCCGCATTTCTTCGATGGCATCGGCGTGTTCGCGGCCCATCTTGAGAACGCGCGGGTCGTAATCGGAGCCACCATCGCGCTCGCGGCGCATGATGACGCGCCAGTGGGGCAGCTCGTCCATGGGCCGGACGGCCAGCCAGCCGCCCCAGTCAAAGAACTCGCGCTGCCCGTAGGTCACCCCTTCCCACATCTCGGGGGTGTAGTCGAGCACGCGGCTGTGGAGCGCGATGTCCTGGCTGCGGGCGATGATCTGGAGGGGGTCGAGCTGCAAGTACTCCATGGCGCGCATGGCCTGCCCGGTGCCCGGGCTGCCCCGCCAGCGCCGGCCGGGCCACAAGCCTTGCTTGCCCAGGATAAAGCGACGGGCCGTGCCGAGATCGATGGTCAGCATGGCGTGCCTGCCCAAGCCGGAGCCGAGACGCGCATCGCCTCTGCGATGCGCTCCATCTGCTTCACGTGCGACCGTTCGTGGTTGGCCAGCCACTGCCCATAAATGTATACGCTCCGCTCGCGCGGCTTTCCCGACCCGGTGACCGTCGCCGTGCGTGACCAGTCCTCGGGCGCCAACCCCTCCAACACGGCCAGGAGCTCGGAGCGCTGCGCGGCAAAGGCCTGCAGCGATGGCCGAAACTCCTGATGGGGATAGTCCGTGCTCTTGATCCAGGTCGTGGGATTGACGGCCCGGAACGTCGGCCTGTCTTCGGCCAGGATCAGCGCGATATAGTTGCCCCAAACGTCGGCACAGGAGCGGAGATGGGCCAGCACGTCGTTGGCGGACCATTCGCCGGGAGCCGGCGCCGTGCGCAATTGGGCCGGGGCCAGACCGGCAGTCTGCGCGGCGATGCGCGAGGGCGTGTCTGCCAGGATGGTCAGCATCTGCTCGATGGTGAGCGGTGTATCATACACCTGGTGTCTCCTTCCGTAGGCCGGCTGCCGGGTGCGACATTAGCCTGTTGAGCCTTCCGCCATGTCGAACCGCTCCGGGTGCGCGAATAGATAGGCCCAGCCATCCACCTCGAGGGCAGGCAGTCCGAGGCCGCTGAGGATGGTGGTCACGTTGGTACGGTGCTCGATGCCGTGGTTGATGGCCTGAAGAAAGAGGAATCGGGCCTGGTAGTCGATGGTCTGGCCGTCCTCCTCCTCGTGGACCACGTGGGTAGGCGGGATGCGCCGGACGGCATCGAGGAGGGCGGCGGCTACCTGCTCGGCAAAGGCGGCGATGTCGGGCAAGGCGGGCCGGTCGGCCCACGCGAAGGGCGGCCGGGGGCCATCGCCCGTCATGCGCCCCACATAGTCCGCTTCGGCGGCGACGAGGTGCCCCAGGGTGGCGTGGATGCTGCCGTAGGTGCCGGGCGCCGTGGCGGCGAGTTGCTCGGGCGTCAGCTCCAGGCAGGCGGCCAGGATCTGGGCGTTGGCCCAGTTGTTGTAGCGAATCAGCTCGACGAGGGTGCTTTCAGCCTGGTGTTCCATGCCGGGTATCTCCTTCTCGTCCGAACCGGCGCGCTACCGGCCCCCCAGGGACCGCTTCAAAAAGTCCACGGTGCGCTCCCAGGCCAGGCTCGCTGCCGCCTCGTCGTACGCGTCCGGGCGGTCGGGCTCGCAAAACCAGTGACTGGTGCCGCTGTAATGATAGAAGGTAACAGGCCGGCCGGCGCTCCTCAGCGACTCTTCCACCTCGTCGACGCTGGATCGCGGCTCGTACTGGTCGTTCTCGGCAAAGTGGCCGAGGTAGGCTGCCCTCGAGTTGCCGTGGTCGACCTCCCCGGCCCCGTAGAACAGGACGACGGCACGGATACGGTCGGGCTCGGCGGCGGCCAGCTCCATGGCGTAAAAGGCGCCCAGGGAGAAGGCAAGCACTCCCAGGCCGCGGCCGTTCTGCCCGGCCCGTTCCTCCAGGAACCGCGCCGCGTCGGCGATCTCGGCCCCGGCCTGGTGGTGATTGGCGTCGAGGGCCTGGCCCAGGGCTTCGGCCTCGGGGATGGTCTGGGCGACCTTGCCGTGGTACAGGTCGGGGGCGAATGCCACAAAGCCGGCTTCGGCAAGCCGGGTGCAGAACTCTTTCATGGTGTCGTTCAGCCCCCACCAGGCGTGGAGAACCAACACGCCGGGTCCCTTGCCGCCGGGTGGGGCGGCGAAAAAGCCTTCGGGTTGCGATTGGGTCATGTGGATCTCCTTACAAAGGTTGTCGTCAATCACGCTGCTGCCGGACTCGAGATGAGAGGCAACGAGCGCTGAGGCCGGATCTCTCGCCCCGCCGGAGTGCTGCTCCTGGGCCCGAGGCGCAGGCGGCACCGGGGTGCGGTGCGCCGTTGCGGACTAATTGTATCATTGATTTCACTTTTATGCAAGGCTGCGGACGGCCGCTGCGCGCCAACGAGTTGTCAGTGGTGGGGATGGGGACTGCGCAGGATGTTGTCAACGAATTATGAAACGGATAAACGAATGAGGGAACGTAAGAATTCGTTTATTCGCAGTACCGCAAAACTTGCTAAGGGCCGCCTTCATGCGGGAGGGCAGTCCA
>MTKX01025770.1_pt1 | contig 11797 bp, 9 predicted proteins | sample 1042771 | NCBI WGS metagenome assembly MTKX01 (sample SAMN06212183, study PRJNA360534) | anaerobic digester metagenome | biome: Wastewater treatment plant; material: sludge; isolation source: anaerobic digester fed with sludge from wastewater treatment plant | place: Denmark: WWTP Randers ... | reverse complement strand
ATCCAGAAGGAGATAGCTCCCAGACAGCGGAATTCGTGGTTGAGGCTGCTCCAAACAATCCGCCAGAGCTAATGGATCTGGCCGCTGATCTGGCAAGCCCACAGCTTCTGGGAAGCAGGATCAATTGGACAGCAACGGCCAGCGATGCGGAAAATGATACCATATCCTACCGCTTCCTGGTCAACGATACCCCAGTCACCGACTGGCAGCCCGAGAATCTGTTCGCCTGGACGGCAACAGAAGCCGGAACGGCATTGATCACCGTGCAGGTCAAAGACGATCAGCACGATGGACCCGAAGGCGAGAGCGGAAACAGAAGCGCTGAGTTCGCCATAACAATGCCTCTGGCAGAAGAAGCTGCTCAGGAGGTCGCAGAAGCAGAACCGGTCGAAGAGGCCGCTGCTGAGCCGAATGAATCACCAAGCATCACAGAGCTTTCAGCCGATCTGGGAAGCCCCCAGGTTCTGGGAAGCAGTGTCAACTGGACAGCAGTTGCCAGCGATCCGGAAGATGATCCCATATCTTATCGCTTCCTGGTCAACGAGACTGCAGTCACCGACTGGCAGGCAGAAAACAAGTTCATCTGGACTGCATCTGAGGCCGGATCATTCCTGATCACAGCCCAGGCCAGGGACGATCAGCATGAGGGGCCGGAGGGCGATAGCGGAAACAGAAGCTCCGAGTTCGTCATAGTGCCGCTCGAAGAAGAAGCTCCCTTTGCAGAGGAACCTGCGGAGGAGATCGCTCCCGCTGAGACAAACGTCACTGACCAGGTCAATGTGACAGCTCCCGCCAATGTCACAGATGAAGAGAATGCCACCGCTCAGGCCAATATGACCGCTGAGGCGGAGAATGTGACTGAAGTGGTGGAGATCCCAGAGGATACTCTGGCCCCTCCAGTGACTGAGAACATCACCACTCCCATCGCACCGGAGAACATCACCGAGAACCTGACCGAAGAGGTATCTGAAGAGGATGCAGAGGTCGTAGCTCCTGTTGTGGAGAATCAGACCCCTGTGCTGAACTCTCTGATTCCGGATATCATAAGCCCCCAGAAGCCAGGGGTGACTGTAACCTGGACCGCCAATGCCACTGACGTGGACATGGATCCGTTGCTCTTCCGGTTCTTCCTCAATGGACCGGCAACAAATGGAGCCTGGGAGCCAAAGACAGAATGGATTTCAGATGATACCTGGGCCTGGGTGACATCCTCAATAGATCGGGGAGAGAACCAGGTGAAAGTTCAGGTTAGAGATGGACAACACTCTGGCGAAGACGGCTTTGACTCCGAGTACTCCGGCTACTTCACCCTCGCCGAGCCGAAGATGAACATCTCGGGCCTGGTATATGAGGACAAGAACGGAAATGGTGTGTCTGACAGCGGCGAGGCCTTATCCGGCTGGACGGTACAGATAACCAAACCGGATCAAAGCCAGGTTAGCGTCTTAACCCGAGAGGATGGAACCTATAGTTTCCAGGATCTTGATGCTGGAAGCTACACCATCAGCGAGACTCTGCCCTCTGGCTGGGTGGCAGCAATTCCCGAAGGCGGATCTCATAACGTCGATCTATCCGAAGGAGACGTTGAAGGCCTGGACTTCGTCAACAAGCTCGTCCAGTACACCATCTCCGGCAGGAAGTTCAACGACCTGAACGGCAACGGTGCCTTCGACGGCGAGCCGGGAATGGAGGGCTGGACGATTGAGCTCTCTAGAGACGGCAGTTTGATCAGCACTGCCACCACGGAAAAGGACGGATCCTATAAGTTCGCAGAGCTATCCCCCGGAAGCTACACCGTATCCGAGGTCGAGCAGGCTGGCTGGACCAGGACTGCACCTCCTGAAGGCTCCTACACCGTGGAGCTGACGGATGGGGATGTAGCAGACATAAACTTCGGCAACCACGGCTCCTTTGCCATATCAGGAACCAGCTTCCTGGACAGCAACGGCAACGGCGTCAAGGATGAGGGCGAGCCGGGCAGGGCTGGAGTGGCCATTCAGCTATCCCGCGACGGTAGCGTCATAAATGCCACCACCACGCTTGAAGATGGCTCTTATGCCTTCCGCAATCTGTCTCCTGGAACCTATAGCATAAGCCAGGTCGCTGCAGAGGGCATCACTCAGATAGCACCTGAAGGCCCCTGGACGGTTGAGCTTAAGGATGCCGATGTGGCCGACAAGGATTTCGCCAACAGCGGCGGTCTTTCCATCTCCGGCCAGAAGTACTATGACATCAACGGCAACGGCCTGCAGGACGAGGATGAGCCTGGCATTCCCGGCGGGGAAGTGAGCCTGGTCGAGAACGGCAAGGTAGTGGCCAATACCACCACCGATGAGAACGGACTCTACAGCTTCGAGAACGTCCTGCCTGGGACCTACACCATAAACGATCCCGTCCCGACGGGCATGGTCCTCACCACCTCTTCCACGGTCACAGTGACCATCAAAACGGTAGTGGTGACCAACGTCAACTTCGGAATACGCGGATCTAATTCCATATCCGGAATGAAGTACGAGGATCTGAATAGCGACAGCACCAAGAATCCCGGTGAGAAGGGCCTTTCCGGCTGGGAGATGGTCCTGACCGGGAGCACCTGGTTTGGCAAGCCGCTTCCCACCCTTACCGCCACCACGGACAACAACGGCAACTACAAGTTCGAGAGGCTCCTTCCCGGCACATACAAGGTTAGCGAGACCTCAAGAACCGGCTGGACGCAGACCGCTCCAGCGGGGGGGAGCCACAGCATAGTCTTCGATGTGAGAACACCTCCCAGAGAGGCAAAGGACAACGACTTTGGGAATAGATTGGCAGCTCAATCCATCTCTGGAGTGAAGTACAACGATATCAACGGCAACGGGGTCAGAGATCCCGGCGAGCCAGGAATGGGCGGCTGGAAGATCAACCTGGAGCCGGCTGGAGGAGGGGTGATAAAGGTTGCAACCACCGAAGCTGACGGCTCTTACAGTTTCACGGATGTTGCCTCTGGAACCTATACCGTTCGGGAGATTCATCAGCCCGGATGGGATCAGAAGGCACCAGCGAGTGGCACTTATACCGTCACCCTGGATTCATCCACTACCAGCGTTTCTGGAAAGGATTTCGGCAACTGGAATCCATTGCCTGCCAATCCATCACTTATCCCGGACAAGAGCAGTCCCCAGAGGTCTGGAACACCGATCATCTGGACGGCCAGGGCAGATGACCTTGATCCTCTCCAGTACAGATTCCTGGTTAGAGGGCCGGGAATCAACCTGGACACCGGCTATAGCAGCAGGAGCGTCTGGACCTGGAACACTCTCGGCTATCCTGCCGGTAAGTATGAGGTTGAGGTCTGGATCAGGGATGGACAGCATTCTGGCCCAGGAGGATACGATGTCAAGAAGACCGTCTCCTTTAGCCTGACCGGCGGCAATCTGCCGCCCAGTGTGCAGGTCCTTTACACCGACCGGCCTGAGCCGCAGTATGCCGGCAGCTGGATCAAGTGGACGGCTATAGCCTCTGATCCAGACAGAGACCCCTTGCAGTACCGGTTCTTCCTGCGCGGTCCTGCCACCCGCGGATTCTGGGTGGATATGACCGGCTGGGGCAAGAGCAACCAGTGGATCTGGAGGACCACTCCTGCAGACGTGGGCTACAGCGAGGTGCTGGTAGCAGTCAGGGACGGCAAGCATGCCGGACCTGCCGGCTCGGATGACTATCAGGTTGGCCGGTTCTTCATCATGAATGTGAACCTGCCTCCGGTGATCACCGGCCTGGGCACGAACCTTCCCAGCGCACAGCCAGTAGGAGCTACCATCAGATGGGCGGCCACCGCCAGCGACCCGGAGGGCAATCCGCTCTTCTTCAGGTACTGGATGAGGGGTCCATCGACCGGCGGACTGTGGCGAATGGTCCGCGACTGGTCCACCGATCCAACCTGGACCTGGCCGACAACGCCGGCTGATGCGGGCACCAGCGAGATCAAGGTGCAGGTGAGGGATGGCCTCCATTCCAGCCCAGCCGGATGGGACGATGATGCTGGTGCGCTGTTCACAGTGCGGCGGCAGAATCTGCCCCCCACTCTGATCTCCCTTGGATCGGACAAACCCAGCTCCCAGAAGGCAGGAACGCCTGTGACCTGGACAGCAATAGCGACTGACCCGGATATGGAGCCACTGCTTTACCGGTTCTGGCTGAAGGGTCCATCCACCGGGAACAGCTGGAAGATAGTGCAGGACTGGTCATATAAGAATCAGTGGACCTGGGCCAGCCTGCCGTCCGATGGCGGAGCCTATACGGTCTATGTCTATGTCCGGGATGGCTGGCATAATCCTGAGACCGGATATGATAGCGCTGTGGGGGCCCCCTTCATCCTGGCCCCCAATCAGCCGCCGGTTCTGACCGCTCTGAAATCCGACCGCCTCAGCCCTCAAGGAGCTGGAACCCCGGTTAAGTGGACCGCTGCGGCAATCGATGCAGATAAAGATCCGATATACTACCGGTTCTGGTTGAAAGGCCCCTCCACCGGCAACGTCTGGCAGATAGCTCAAGACTGGTCCCTGGCGAACCAGTGGACCTGGTCCAGCATGCCAAATGATGGCGGAGCCTATACGGTCTACGTCTACGCCAGAGACGGCTGGCATTACCCTGACACCGGGTACGATAGCGCTCTGGGCTCCTCCTATCAGCTGATCTCCAATCAGCCGCCGGTTCTGACCGCTCTGAAATCCGACCGCCCCAGCCCCCAGGGAGCTGGAACCCCGGTTAAGTGGACGGCAACCGCTAGCGATGCAGATAAAGATCCATTGTATTATCAGTTCTGGCTGAAAGGCCCCTCCACCGGCAATGTTTGGAGGATCGTGCAGAGCTGGTCAGCTAAGAATCAGTGGACCTGGTCCAGTGCTCCCACCGATGCTGGCAACTATAGGGTCTATGTGTATGTCAGAGACGGCAAGCATGCCCCAGCCAATGCTTATGACAGTGCCATGGGCCAGGGCTATATGCTGCAGGATATGGTGAGACGGTAGGAGCCAGCACATCGAATAGAAAGGCAAAGAGACTGCAAATAAGCATAATGCCTGCAGCTTCTGGATCGGAAAGGATGCAAAGGCTGCTGGCTTGAAGCTTTTTGAGGTGGGCAGAGGAGAAATATGCCCACCTCCGATTTTTCTTTCCAAACGTCAGTTAGATTTAAATCCCTTTCATGCAAGCAAGACGGTTCATGATAAAGCATCTCATTTCGGCTGCCGTGCTCCTAATGCTGGCCAGTACCACCCTGGGAACGACTTGGCTTTATACCGATCCTCTATCCTTCCCGATATCGGAATATTATTCAGCCAACGCCGCCTTCAATATCACAGACACTGCCCTCACCAGGATCGCTGGTTTTACCTATTACTCCACCCTGGGCGAGGACTTCTATATGCGTGCCATTCCGGTCAACTATACAAATGTCACCAACTCTATAATGATCACCAGCGCTGGAAAAGGGACCGCATCTTTCCTGGCCTCTCCCACCTTCGACGGCCATGCAGAGAACAATCTGCTGTATGCCAAAGATAAATCCTCATTCCGAGTGGGTGGCCAGGGCTCCTGGACGAATTTGAGCCAATAAGGATACTGGAACGGATCGCTGCCGAAATCGGGCTGGCGGGAGTTGACCCCTCCTGCAGCTCAATTGGTCTTTTCTGTCACCCTTTTCAGAGCCTATCGGCATCTTCCCTGCTATTTACGGAATCCTCTTTTGCTTCCCGGATGGCAACAGCTCCCAAAGTTATTGCCAGGGCGATCAGAGTGAAGGCATACAAAGCGCCATCAATTCCCTGCATATCCGCCGCCAGCCCGGCCATGATAGGGCCCACCACCACTCCGGACATACGGGCAGTATTGAAGATGCCATAGGTCTCCCCCCTCCGAGATGCATTGGTGGTATCGGCGACGAGTGCGGCAGCCGCCGGGCTGCATATGCCCAGGCCCAAACCCAGGCCGGCAAAGAGGATCAGTACCTGGATGAGGTTTGAGACTATGAAGAGAAGCGCAAATGAGATCAGGCCAGCCAGGCTGCCCAGAAATATGAGCCATTTTCTCCTCCCTCGATCTGCCAGGCGGCCGAAGTAAATGTTGGAGATGGCAGTGATTCCTCCATAGACCAGATAGATGAGCCCTATATCGGTGGTGGAGAAGCCCAGAGCCTTGGCGTAGGAAGGGAGAAGGGTGATGTTGAAGCCGCCCACCACCCCTGACCAGAGGATGACCGCGCAGCAGGCGAGAAATGTGATCGCATATCCAGGGGCGATGAGTGGCTCCTCTCTTCTTTGAGGCTGCTCATCAGCCTTCGGGACTATGCCCCTGGATTCGGGTACTTTAAAAGTGACTATGATGATCGATGCTATTCCCAGGAGGGTCCAGAAGTAGAAGGGTGCTTCAAGCCCCATCTGATCATAGAGCGCTCCCCCCATAAATGGACCTAAAGCCAGGGCGGAGTAAAAGGCAGCATTGTAAAAGCCCATGGCGGCTCCTCTGCTGTGAGCACGAGACTGGTCTATGATCAGGGCCATGGCAGTGGGCCAGACGAAGGCGGCACCGACACCCCCCAGAGCTCTTATGAATAGCAGGGTATAGGCGTTCTCGGCATAGATGTACAGAGGTGGGAGGACTGCAAATGTCATCAGTCCTATGAGCATTAGCCTCTTTCTTCCCATCCGGTCGGAGAGGCGGCCTATAGGCACCTGGACTAGCAGCTGCGACGCTCCGTAGATGGATATTATGAACCCGAGCAGGGTGTAAGATGCCCCCAGGTCCATAACATAGCTGGGAAAGAATGGTACGACCAGAGTGAATCCCAGGACGGCGACGAATACCGCCAGATAGAGGGGCCAGAGCGAACCGGAATCCTTGGTTATTTGCATCCTGTCCTAGAACTTCAGCTCCATGCCCAGAATGGTCTGAGTATTGGTCACTCCGTTTATCTCCCTCACATTCATCACTGCCCGGTTGAGGTCGGAGATGCCTTCCACGTCTACTATGGCGATGAAATCCCTCTCACCGTATACGGGAACGACCTCGCAGATCCCTTTGATCTTCTCCAAGCGATCGTGGACTGCTTTCTCTGTCCCTGGCTCTACATTGATCATTATAAAACCCTTCATAGCCTCTCACCTCCCCGTCCAGTTGATGATTCAAAGAGCTTTCCTGCTATTACTCTTTTCTCTCTGCCCCGCCATCCGGCTCGCATTTGGCCTAATCCCCGCTCTGTCCGTCCCTTTCCAGGATCTTTTTCTGCACCATCTCTATCTCATCCTCCAGGCGCTTTAAAGAGAGCTTCTCCCGGGCAAGGTACAGGCAGTTGAGGGCCTCCTCCAGCCTTCCCATAGCGGTTAGAACAACCGCAGTGGACTCGAGGTCTATGGCATCTCCTCCCTTTTCCAGGACGGTATCGTAGGCCTCCAGGGCCTCAGGTAGCCTCTTTTGGTTTCGAAGCAGAAATGCACGGTTTCGCAGAGCATCGAGATTACTCGGATCGAGGGCAATAGATCGGTCGTAGCTCTCCAGAGCCTCATCGATTCGACCCAGGCCATAGAAGGCCACGCCCAGGTTGTTCCAGGCCTCTGGCATATCCGGATTGGAGGCGGTGACAATTTGGAAGTATTCTATGGCTTTCTCAAAATCCATTCTCCGGACGCAATCCATTCCTTTGTGAAGTTGAATCTTTTCTTTGCTGTTCATGGATCATCACATGTAGCCCTGAATGGGGGCAGATTCTCCGGATTTTTCCGTGTTACCCTTCTCGCCAGACCCTGCACCAGGCCTCTTGATTTCCCCAAATTTCTTCTCATAGTCCTTGATATGCTCTTCCAGCCATCTGGCCAGCTCCTTGGCAGCCAGGGGGGATAAGATGATCTCCATCTCGATCTTTCTTTCCATGACGGTGATGTTCTTGTTCCCATCTCTCTGGATCTTGGGCGAATCATTGTAAAAAGCAATTCTGAAGTCATAGGGGCTGTGGCCGCCTATTGCCCCGATGGCATAGATCTGCTTGAACTCGGAGCTGCGCGTGGTCTCTACAGATACTTCCATAGACCGAATTATGGTCTCAAGATTAAAAAAGATGATGATCTCTTTGCTGCGATCTGATCGTCCAACTCATCATCGAAATGTATTTAGACGACCTGGCGTCTTGTTTTCCCGATAATATGATTGGGCTCTTAGGGTTAGAAGACGGTACACGGGTGATAGGTACCGGTTTTGGTGCGCCCGGCGTTGTCGCGGGCGAACTGGTCTTCACAACCATCATGTCCGGTTATGAGGAGGCGCTGACCGATCCCTCTTATCATGGAGAGATGCTGTTGTTCACTTATCCTCTCCAGGGCAATTATGGGGTGAGCGGGGACGATTTTCAGTCGGACGGGATGTGGCCCAGGGCCATGATCTGCAGGGAGCACTGGGACCGTCCGACTCATCACCGCCTGAACAAAACCCTCAATCAGTTCTTGCTGGATGAGGGCCGGCCTGGACTGTGCGAAGTGGACACCAGGATGCTCACCATTAAGGTGAGAGAACAAGGGGTGCTGAAGGCCGCGGTTGCCGTGGGTGAGAAGGACGAGATAATGGATCTGGATGTGGTGGGCCTGGCCCGATCCCAGCCGGACATATCCAGCCAAGACCTCCTGAGGGATGTCACCTGCAAAAAGCCCTACCGGATTGAAGGCCGGGGCAAGAGGATCGCGGTGATCGACCTGGGGATCAAGAGGAGGATATTGAGAAGCCTGTCAGATAGGGATTTTGATCTGATGGTGCTCCCTGCACATAGCACGATTCAGGATATAGAAGCGGCTGGACCTGATGCCCTGTTTCTGTCCAATGGCCCTGGGGACCCGGAGAGAGCGGAGAAGGCCATCCAGGCCGTGCGCCATTTCGCTGGAGAGATGCCCATATTTGGCATATGCCTGGGCCATCAGGTCATATCCCTGGCCCTGGGAGCGGAGACCTTCAAGCTCAAGTTCGGCCATCATGGAGGCAATCAGCCGGTCAAAGACCTGGGGAAGGGGATCGTCTACATCACCTCTCAGAACCATAACTTCGCTGTAGTTCCCTCCTCCCTGGAGGGGACAGGGCTGGAGGTCACCCAGCTTAATGCCAGCGACGGTACGGTGGAGGGGATCCAGAGTAAGAGCCTGGATGTCATCGCGGTGCAGTATCACCCTGAGGCCTATCCTGGGCCTCATTGCACCACCGATCACTTCTTCAGCTCAGTGGTGGGGGTCATGGATAACAAGAAGGGCAAGCATGGCAAGGATGACAAAAATGGCAAAAATGACCGGGCTGTGCCGGGGAGGGGATAGAGGATGCCCAAAAGAGCGGATATACATAAGGTCCTTCTCATAGGCTCGGGACCCATTCAGATCGGCCAGGCGGCGGAGTTTGATTTCTCCGGGTCTCAGGCCTGCAAGTCCCTGCGCGAGGAGGGGATTGAAGTGGTCCTGGTCAACTCCAATCCGGCCACCATCATGACCGATCCGGACACCGCGGACAAGGTCTATATCGAGCCTCTGGAGCCGGATATCGTCGCCAAGATCATTGAGAAGGAGAGGCCGGATGGAATCATCGCCGGCATCGGCGGCCAGACCGGACTGAACATCACCTCCGAGCTGGCAGAGATGGGAATTCTAGAGAAGTACAATGTGGAGGTGCTTGGGACCTCAGTCAAATCCATTCAGGAGGCTGAGGACCGGGACCTGTTCAAGCAGGCCATGCAGAAGGTGGGCGAGCCGGTGCCAGAGAGCCGGGCGGTCAACACTTTGGATGAGGCTCTGGAGGTTATGGAGGAGCTTGGTCTGCCCCTGGTGGTCAGGCCCGCATATACATTGGGCGGTTCGGGAGGAGGCATAGCCAAGACCCGGGAGGAGCTCTTGCAGATCTGCGACCTGGGGCTGAAAAGGTCCAGGATCAGCCAGGTGCTCCTCGAAGAGAGCGTGGGGGGCTGGACGGAGCTGGAGTATGAGGTGATGAGGGATAGCAATGATACCTGCATCACCATCTGCAATATGGAGAACATGGACCCCATGGGGATTCACACCGGCGAGTCGATAGTGGTGACCCCCATCCAGACCCTCACCGACCATGAGATTCAGATGCTCAGGAGCGCGGCCATCAATATCATCCGGGCTCTGAAGATCGAGGGGGGCTGCAACATCCAGTTCGCGGTCAAGGATGGCGAGTACCGGGTGATCGAGGTCAACCCCCGTGTATCCCGCTCCAGCGCCCTGGCCTCCAAAGCCACCGGCTATCCTATTGCCCGGGTGACGGCCAAGATCGCCATTGGCATGACACTGGATGAGATCAGAAACGATGTAACCCGGGAGACGCCGGCATCCTTTGAGCCGATGGTGGATTATGTGGTGGCTAAGATCCCCCGCTGGCCGTTTGACAAGTTCGTCCGGGCGGACAAGACCCTTACCACCGCCATGAAGTCCACCGGCGAGGTGATGGCCATCGGCAGGAGCTATGAGGAGGCGCTCTTGAAGGCCGTACGGTCTTTGGATATCGACAAGGATTTCGGATACAAGGGAAAGTATGCCACCTGGACGGACGAGGAGCTGCGGGATCTGCTAGTGAATCCCACAGACGACCGACTGTTTGCCATCTATGAGGCTCTGAAGAGGGGGACGAGTCCCGAGGAGATATCGGATATCACCGGCATTGGGCCCTACTTCATCTACCGGATTGTAAATATCGTCCGGATGGAGGAGGAGATAAGGCGGGCTAAGGGAACAAACGAAAATTCCGTTATGGATGCGGATACCCTGCGCCGGGCGAAGAGGACGGGCTTTACCGATGAGCAGATCGGATCGATGGTGGGACGAAGCCGGGAGGAGATAGCTGACCTGCGCCGCTCCCTGAAGATCATTCCCACCTTCAAGATGGTGGATACCTGCGCTGCGGAGTTCGAGGCCACCACTCCATATTACTACTCCTCCTACGATACCCAGTGCGAGCTTGTGCCCTCCGGCCGGAAGAAGGTCCTCATCCTGGGCTCGGGCCCTATCCGGATCGGCCAGGGGATAGAGTTCGACTACTGCACCGTTCATGCGGTCATGGCCCTGCGAGAGCAGGGGATAGAGGCCCATATTATCAATAACAATCCGGAGACCGTCTCCACCGATTATGATACANNAACATCATTGAGAAAGAGGAGCCCCACGGCCTGATGGTGCAGTTCGGCGGCCAGACGGCCATCAACCTGGCTCTTTCTCTGGAAAAGGAGATCGCTCGCCTGGGGCTGAAGACGAGAATTTTAGGCACCTCGCCTGACAGCATCGACCTGGCTGAGGACCGGGAGAGGTTCAATGCCCTCATGACCAGGCTGAACATCCCCCAGCCCAATGCGGGCATCGCCTTCTCACCGGCTGAGGCGCGGGAGGTGGCGGCAAAGATAGGCTATCCTGTCCTGGTCCGGCCCAGCTACGTTTTAGGGGGCCGGGCGATGGAGATCGTCTATGATGAGAAGGGACTGGACGTGTACATGCAGGAGGCGGTGCGGGTCTCGAGGGAGCATCCGGTCTTGATCGACGACTTCCTGCAGGATGCGGTGGAGATAGATGTGGATGCCGTCTGCGACGGAAAGGATGTGCTCATCGGCGCCATCATGGAGCATATCGAGGAGGCGGGAATCCACTCAGGCGACAGCGCCTGCATGATACCGCCCCAGACTTTGCCCGGCGTCGTCTTAGAGGTGGTGCGGGATTATGTGCGCAAAATTGCCCTGGGCCTGGGTGTGATCGGTATCGTCAACCTGCAGATGGCTTACAAGGACGGCACA
>MTKX01013143.1_pt1 | contig 11797 bp, 10 predicted proteins | sample 1042771 | NCBI WGS metagenome assembly MTKX01 (sample SAMN06212183, study PRJNA360534) | anaerobic digester metagenome | biome: Wastewater treatment plant; material: sludge; isolation source: anaerobic digester fed with sludge from wastewater treatment plant | place: Denmark: WWTP Randers ... | reverse complement strand
GATATTGTGGTGGACTCGCTGAGGCTGGAGAAGAGCAGCGAGGACAGAAAGAAGGTTCTCTTGGGCTGGGGCAGGCTGGCGGAGCAATCGGATCTGGGGGAGCTGGACCGGGTGGTTTTGGGGCTGCTGAGAAACTATTGGGAGGCGGATCTCCGCTTCTCCGATAGGCCGGAGGTCTCGCTTCTGGAGAGGATCTTCTCCGCCGGCTTCCGGGAGCGGAGCCTGTGGCCCAGGCAGTGCCGGCAGATGGCCAGGATTCTTGAGCCCCTGTTGCCGGGCTTGCTTGGCCGGGGACCTGTGCGCTGCCTGGAAATGCTGAACGGCTGCGCCGATGCCGCTCCCCTGGCCGGGGCGGAGGATCTGGAGCCGGGGCAGTACACACAGGTCCTGGCCGCTCTGGGGCTGGAGGGGGATCTTGTGCGCTGGTATCGCGATCAGAGCTACAGCATAACCATCCGGGAGGCTCCCCGCTCCAGGAGCGAGGAGCATCCTTCTGCTCCGGAGAGGTGGAGGCTGACTGACCCATGCAGCGAGCTGGATGTGGCCTACTCCCTGAGTTTATCGCCCCGGCTGATTCCGGGTGTCACCACCTACAAGCGGGGCCGGGAGTGGGGGAGGATGGCCCCCCTGGGCAGAGGCGTTCCGGATCTGCTGGTGGTTTTAGACAGCAGCCGGTCCATGGAGGGGCACAGACTGGGGAGCAAGACCCATCGGGCCACTCTAGCCGCCTTCAAGGCCTGCCGCTATGCCCACAGCAAGGGGGCTATGCTGGCGGCGATCAACTTCAGCGAGAAGTACCTGGCCGTACCCTGGACCAGAGACCTTTCCGCCGTCGAGAGGACAATGGTGGAGTTCTTCTCCACACGCACCCACATACCGGGAAAGGTCATCAGAGCTTTAGCCGAAGAGCGCCCCGGCTGCCTGATCCTGTGCATCACCGATACCCATATCCAGAATCTCTACCAGGAATGGGAAGATATAGAGAAGGCAGCCCGTGCGGGCAGCTTCGTTTTATTCTGCATAGACCAGGACTACAAGGACCGGCATGTGGAGGGGGCCCTAGCGGGATTGGGAAGGGTGTACTACATAAATCGGCTGGAGGATCTGGTTTCAATGGTGGTGGAGGTCACCGGTCGGGCCTATGCCGGGGAAAGTTTTATCTCCTAGCAGCAGACTGCTTTTCTGGCGTGCCGGGATAGGGTAGTGGTTATCCTGAGGGACTGTGGATCCCTCGAGCTGGGTTCGAATCCCGGTCCCGGCCCCTTAATATTGCTAGGTCATAGAAAAAATTGCGCAAAGCCACTCCCAAATGCTCATGTGCCTCAGGATAATGGCACATAAGAGGCAATGAAAAAACAAGATCCATCTGCTTCTTAAGTTTGATTTGTCAAGGAAAAGATGGGGATTTCGAGATCCTCAGCAATTCCTATGTATTGATATACAATGAGCGCATTATAAAATAAGGGGATGTGTTATGCAAACGAAATTATTCCTGGTTATAATTCTCTGTCAGCTAGTGAGTTCAACAGTTACAGCTACTGATTATCAATTTGATGCCGGGTATTACAAAGTGAAATTTAATGCCTCCCAAGAGTTAGTCATTTTGCCTCCGCTGCCGCATGAAGAAAGCGGCTCACATGCAACTGGCTGGGATATAAACATACTGGATAATATGAGTCATTCTCTTGCGGGTATTTTCATTGTGGAAGAAGACCAAATCGTGCCGTTATCTAATGAAGTGATGGCAACTCTGTTAGACAATAATATGGAAGAGATGTCTGGGCTAAAGGACAAAAAACCCATTAAACTAAATGGGGCAGACGGTCTCATGTCAGAAGGCTACCTTCCTCAGCTTGGCATGAACAGCAAACTAGCGATCGCACCATTTAATCCATTCTATGATTCCTTTTACAGCCAGATGGCAACAAAGAGCTTTATAATATTCAATGGCCTTGACCTTCCCATATTTGATGAGATTCTCAACTCATTGAATATAACAGTACAAATGACTTAATAAGCTATGTTGGCAGGGCATAAGGTATCCCATTATTTATTTTTATAGCAATCTTCCAAATGCTTGCATCGGGATAAAGGGCATGTATTTTCAATTAAGCTTGGATCAGAATTGCTGGTTCCGCTTTCGTGTGGCGGCGCCTAAGGATGCCTCGTCTACTTGCAGCGGGATACGTCAACGTTGGCTCACAATTTCAGTTCGAGAGGTACTATCATGACCGAAATCACCGACGAATTCATGATCCAGATACTCTCCCGCGCCAGAGATTACAGCATCGTAATTCTTAAGGCTGGCCCAAACTACAGCCATCCCGGAGCGGATAAGATCATCTGGGAGCACGCCAGGAGGAACTTCTTTCTCCGGGCCAGAGGACTGCTGCCCATAGTATGCCCCATCACCGATGGAGCCGACCTGGCCGGCGTAGGGATCTTCAATGCCGATGTCGATGAGGTCAAATCCATCATGGACCAGGACCCGGCGGTCAAGGAGGGCGTCTTGGTCTATGAGGCCCATCCCTGCCGGAGCTTTCCCGGAGACTGCCTGCCGGCGGAGGAGATCGGGGATGAAAAGGGCGGCAAGGGGAGAGCAGATCTATCCAGGTACTATGGCTTGCTCAAGGGCGATCCAATTCTGGGCCAGATAGAAGCAGATGCAAAATTTGTAAGAGATAGTGCCAAGTCAAGAATGTGATGTCTATGTCCAGGAGCGAAATGGGATAGTTTTAATGAAGCAGATAGGTTTAAGCCAATTCACAATCTATATTGCTTTCATATCCACCTGGATAGGCAGCCTTCCGGGCATGAAAATGCTCCACTGCGGCTGCAGCGCTTTGATTAATCGAAAAACATAGTGGATCTGGAATCCTATTGCCGTCTTCGGCAAGGAAAAACCAAAGCCAAGGAGGATCGAATAATGCTATTGAGAATTGATCTTCAAGACGGATTTGAAGGAGATACTGTAGTGGTTAAAATCAACAACAAGGAAGCATATAGGAAGAAAGGAGTTAAAACAGAGCTTACTCTGGGATATGCGGATTCTCTTGAGTCCGAGGTTCCGGAGGGCCAGAACACTATAGAAATTGAACTTCCTGAAAAGAATATCTTTGAGCGGATTTCCTTGAATGTCTCTACTCCGGTCTACCTCGGCCTCTCCGTTTCTGATGGAAAGATCGCAGCCAGACAATCCAAAGAATTCTTTGCCTATCTTTAGCTATTTCGATTTCTGTCAACAGAATCTAATATGGCCCTCATTTGGGGAAAAATAAGAGATGGGGAGCAGAATGTCTTCTATTCTCTCCACCACCTATACCTTCTTCTTTCTTCCTGGAGCCTCTATGATCTCTTTCGCCTGGGATTCTATCATCTGCATCACATGAGGCCTAAGGGACTTCTTTTCGAAGATTTGCACCATACGCTCTGCCGTCTCCTTTGCCGCCTTAGAATCGCCGGAGGCCTTTTGATCCGCTGCCATTCGCATCATAACCATATTCAGAGTTATGTTATCGGCGCCTTTTTCCTTTTCTGATTTGTCAACAACAACCGAAAGCTGGCTTACTGCCTCTTTATATTGCGGCGCTCTGATTGATACCGTCTTATCTGCAGATATCGATTTAAACATTCGGCCTGCATTGATCCCTTTTACCAGATGGGCATATAATGTCAATGGGTGCTCTGTGTAATCGGAAATCAATGTGTCGAACGCCTTGTTTCCCTTTTTCAAGAACTCTGAATCTGAGCCAAGCAGATAAAAGAGTGTGCCCTGCTCATCTCCCAGCAGAAGATCTGCAACATCTTCGTCTGTTGAGTTATGAGGCGCCTTTACCCTGAAGCTAAGAGTATCCGATGTGACCAGGGATCCATCCAGTGAATGGTATATAGCCCGCAACTGATACTCACCAATCTCATCGAAATAGTGTCCTCCTTTTCCGTAGGATATGAAAGCGCTCTCGTAAATCGACGGCTGGTCGGCATCGAGAGTTGTGATTTCAGGAGCTACGCAGTGCTCCATGAGAGGTTCGTAGAGCCCAATCCTGCCGCTGGGTTTTTTTATCCCTATCTGGACATAGCCCATATTTGGATGCAGATGCTTGATCACCTGCACTCCGCGCAGATCCGTACCGTATAGCTTTACCTCCACAACAACCGGCTCGCCCAGAGCAAAGCTCCTGGGAGCATCTAACACAAGCTTCAAACCAGACTTATCCTCGACCGGACTGGAGAAAGCATGAGGATCTTCCACCGCCGATCCGATGATAAAGTCATTTCCGCCCATTATTACATTGTTTCGGAAACCATGCCTTAGGTGCACGACCTCGAGATCATCGAATTGGAATGGGAAAGCGCTCCAGAAAGCATCCGGACCATCAGGATAGTACCAAGGGTAATTCATCCAGGAGAGGGCATCAGGGCGATTAGGTGCGGGCGGCTCTGCATAGGATTTCTGCCAGGAATGCAGCAGATTGAAGCAATGGCCAAGCTCATGGACATAGGTGTAGAGCTGCAATCTTAGCTTGTCCTGAGCAGTTCCACCTATTCCGGCATGAAACACAGCGCATCCCTGCCTCTGTTTGCCTTGCTGATCAAACATTATGCCATAGAGGCCCGGCCCCATTTCATGGAGCTGGGCTGCAAGAAGCCAGACCTTCCACTGAGGAGCATCTTTCCAATGGCTGAAATGTTTAACCATAGCATCATGCAGCTCTGCATCGCTCCAACGAGCATTTGCCCCAGCCTCAGAGATGTTTACCACATCCCATACTCCTGCTGTCTGCATTTGAATTCCGCTTTCTGCATAAGCTTTTACCACCGATAGATCCCTGGACGGGCCACCGGAAGGCAGCGACCCTGTGCTGTAAAATGTGAAAACGGGTGTCGTCACATCAGATACTCTATCCTGCTCGTATTGAACAAATCGGAAGTAGGTTGAGAGAAAGCTGCAGGTAAAAGAGTTCCCTGGGGACCCAGAGGCGTAAAGAAATTGTGCAGTTGCCGGTGCTCGTGCTTGATATAGACTCCTCCGAGGGATGGTGACCCTCAAAATGGGAGCTGATGCCGCAAAGGTAAATTCTCCAAGTCCCTGCACAGTTACTGTACTGTCCGTCACGTTGATGGTAATTGAATTCACCACAAAGGATCCGAAATAGTAAAGAGTTCCTCCGGATATCTGATAAAAATCTCCACTTAAGCGATTCATTGGCCGGTTAGCGTCTACATCCACTCTCAACTCAAGCTGGAAACCCGGCCGATAGCCTTGGTAGCGGCCACTGACGGTATTTTTGGCTAAGCTCTTAGCCATAGCCTCGGCTTTAGGTGATTCTTCCGAGACATCTTTTGTGGCATGAGACGGCACAATCGCTTCAGAGTTGCACTCTTCAATCCATATTCTGGGATTATCATGATCCGTTGGATCTATGCTAATCATTGTTACCCACCTCTCAAGTTTAAACTCCCGCCTGGTCAAGAATGAAAATAAACAGGCGAGACAGCTATCCCTCTGGAGCCAATGCATAGCAGGAAATATAAGCGGTTGTGGACTTCCGGCAGGAGTCTTTATGTTATTCCCGGCCAGCTATTTTGAATTTCAAGATATGCTAATGGATTCAAGGATATAGCAATAATAATATGTTCCATTACATGAATAAATAATTTTTCCATTGCTCATCGCCAGGTATGAATATAGCTTCTAAAGCAAAGCTTGATATCCGTGAGGTCTGGGCTGGCCATAGGTGGGTGGCACCACCTGTGGCTAAAGTTCCAAATACGATTTCGTTTTAAAAGAAGCAACCTTTGATCGATATGAGTTAACGCAAAAAACGGCGAGGGTTCACTTCATCCCCAACCTGAAGGTTGAGGTATTCGTGACCCTCTGCACACCAGAGGTAATAAAATCAGAATTTACTAAACATGGCGATTGGCCCAGATGGATGATTAAAAGAATGTCATGGGATCTGATTCCCACTTAATGATGTTTTCTTTATGGACTGCGAATTACTGCCTATCCTATCCTCTCAACCCTCATCTCTTCTACCAGGCTCTTGGCCATCTCCCTAAGCCCCAGGATCTCCTCCGCCCGAAGCATCTCCTCCCGGCTCGCCCGGGTCATGGGCTTGGCCGGCACGGCGGTGCAGGATTTTGTCTCCTCGGTGATCTCATAAGTTCCGATCTTCCGGGCCAGATCCACGATCTCCGTCTTGTCCATGGAGATGAGGGGATGGAAGACGGGAAGGCACATGCCAGCCTGCTCCGCCAGGATGTTCTCTGCCGTCTGGGAGGCCACCTGGCCCATGGAGTAGCCGGTGACAACTCCCAGGCACTGTTGCTTTTCCATTGCCTGGGCGGCGATGAGGTACATCAGCCGCCGGCAGAGAATGCAGGTGGCGCGGGGGTAGTGAGCGGCAATCTTCTCTATTCCCCGGCTGATGGGAACGGTGATAAGATCGATCTTCCGGCCAGCGGACCACTCTGCCAGGACCTCGGCAGAGCTGCGGCACTGAGAAATGGCATCGGCATAGGGCCGGGAGTCGAAATGAAGCAAAGTCACCGGGCAGCCCCTCTTCATCATCAGCCATGCCGCAACCGGCGAGTCTATGCCCCCGGAGATCAGAGCCAGCATCTTGCCCTGCGAGCCCAGAGGCAGCCCGCCCACTCCCGGAACGATGCGGGTGAAGATAAAAGACCTCTCCCGCCTGGCCTCCACAAATATCTCCATCTCCGGGCGGGAGAGGTCCACCTTAGATCCGGTGGCAACTCTCACTGCTTCGCCAACTACTCGGCCGATCTCTTCGCTGGAAAATGAGACGCCGGAGCGGCGGGGCCGGATGGCGAAGCTCTCTGGAGCGGCCTCTTTTGCCAGATCCACCGCCGCTCGAGCAATCTCCTCTAAAGTGGACGGCACAGTAGTGGCAGGGCTGGTGGATACAACTCCGAAAACTCGCGATATGATCTCGCTGGCCCGGGGGTCGGAGGTGAAGACGAATATCCTTCCCTCTCCCCTCTCGCTTCTGTACTCCACCCCGGCTTTTTGCAGATAAAAAGCTATATTGCCGGCTAAAATCCTTTCCCAGCTCTGCCTGGTCCAGCTGTCTTTTAAAGTGATCTCCCCGTAGCGAACAAGCACTACATCCTGGGAGATCATGTCCTGATTTGAGTGGCCTTGATGGATCTCTTGATCTTCTTAACTCTGGAGCCTGCTGCGGTATATTTTTGCATCGGACCGGGCTTTTTATGGGTGGTCTCGGCCTTGGTGACCTGCCTGACCTGGCCCTTTCTGCCCTTGATCTTGACCCATTCTATGCTTCCTGTCTTTCCCATGAACCCTCCCCTGGAAAGCAGGATTTAAAAAGGTTGTGATTAGCGATCGGAAATTAGATCAGCAAAAGGCTTTTAAACAGCATATGCCAGTAAGGGCTACTGCTCTATTGGGACAGTGGGGTAGCCTGGTCTATCCTCGAGGGTTTGGGACTCTTGGACCGCGGTTCGAATCCGCGCTGTCCCATCGATTTTTTCATTTACACAATTACAGTTTCCTTGCAGCTGCGGCAGGCCTGCTCCAATGCTCTGGTATCCGAGCCTGGAAAGTGATCTATGAGGCACAGCTCCGCCGGCCTAGCCCGGGAGAAGAGCCGGGCCAGATCGCCATGATAGACCTCTATCCGGCAGGCTCCCCTGGTCCGGGCTACCAGCACCGGCTTGCGCCCTACCATCCTGGTGGGCGTCTCCATATGCTCGATCTCCTCTATTCCCAGCATCTTCCGGTTGACCTCCAGATTCATCAGCAGATCCTCTACCGCCGGCAGCCAGGCATCATTGAAGACCACCCTCTCCGCTCCGGCCAGAACGCACATAAGCCCCAATGTCCCCGGGCCGCACAGGCCGTCGGCCACATCGCGAAGTTTTCCTCTAAAATACAGCTCCTCCAGGATCCTCATCTTGGGAGCATTCTGGCGGGAAAACTCAATGTGGATCAGCGACTGTCTTTTGTATACCACCAGCTCTCCCATGAGGCTGGAGACCACATCGGCCCGCAGATCGCAGCCAGCCAAAAGCAGGTTTTCCAGAGGTTTTTTCGCCGCGTCGATGACCCCGGGAACGCCCCGGCTCTCGATAACTCCCTTGATCTCAGGGATGTCCCTGACCATGGCCTCGGCGGCCGCCTTGCTGTACTTTTCACCCACCAGGATCAGGCTGTTCCGGCCCAGGCGGGGGGGATAGGCCAGTGGATAGCCCACATCTATGAGAGGCATTCCCACGCTGCGCAGTCCGTCGTCTTCGTCGCGCAGGCGGTAGCTCTGCAGAAGGCGCAGAGCATCGAGCATAACCGCATCCAGGGCCGCCCTGCCGCAAAAAGAGCATCGCTCCACTCTGGCAGGCAGAAGCCTTCCTGATATGTTTTTGCTCAGATTTGGCTCCGGCGGGCAGCGCCGGCAGGAGAGATACCTCGTCTCTACATCCGCTATAACCTCCTCCGCCGCCCTCAGGCAATCGCCTTTGCATACCGGGCAGATCATATCCCTTCCCACTCCATAGACCCTCCAGCCATCGACTGGGAAATGCTTCTCTCTCTTGCTTTAGAAAGGTTTGTAAATGAGAAACTCATTAAGGCGGCGAAGGTGGTTTTGGACATGGCACAAAGAGGCATTAGGGAGTATGATGCTAAGCGATTATTAGCCAGAATTCTCCCCGAGTACCTCAAAGATTTCTCCTATCGGGGCGAGATGGCCCTGGTGGAACCTGAGACCGATCTGGAGGAGCTGGAGGCAAGAGAGCCCTGGATGAAGACCTCCCGGCTGGTGGTCAAGCCGGATCAGCTCTTTGGAAAGAGGGGCAAGCACGGCCTGGTCTTGCTGGATGCAACCTGGCCGGAGGCAGAGAAGTTCTTGCAGGAGAATATGGGAGCCGAGGTCACCATCGGTGCAGTGACCGGCAGACTGACACATTTCCTTATCGAGCCGTTCACTCCTCATGAGGAGGAGTTCTATGCCGCCATCAGCTCTGATAGCGATGGAGATAATATTTTCTTCTCCCAGCAGGGCGGGGTCTATGTGGAAGAGAACTGGGATAAGGTGCTCCGCTGGCATGTGGATGTGCTGCAGGGTATAGACGGCCTGGATATCAAGTCCGCCCTTCCCGAGAGCCTGGGAGAGAAACGATCGGCCATTGAGAGCTTCCTGCGGGCTTTATGGAAATTCTATTCCCAAACCGGCTTTTCCTATCTGGAGATAAATCCCTTCACCTTCCATAGAGGCAGCATTGTGCCCCTTGATATGGTAGCCAAGCTGGATGACGCTGAGGAGTACTGGCAGAGGAAGAGATGGTCCGGCCTCTCATTTCCCGAGCCCTTCGGCAGGAGCCTATCCAAGGAGGAACTGTTCATCAAGGACATAGATTCCAAGACAGGAGCCTCATTGAAGCTGACCATTTTAAATCCGGAGGGACGGGTCTGGACTATGGTCGCCGGAGGCGGCGCCAGCGTGATTTACGCCGATACCATCTGCGATCTTGGTTTTGCCGGAGAGATGGCCAATTACGGGGAGTACAGCGGCGACCCCAATACCGAAGAGACCTATTATTACACCAGGACCATACTGGACCTCATGACCAGGAAGAAGGATTCCCGGGGAAAGGTGCTGCTCATAGGAGGAGCCATCGCCAACTTCACCGATGTGGCCAAGACCTTCAAGGGGGTGGTCATGGCCCTGGAAGAGTACCAGGAGAAGCTGCAGCAAGCAGGGGTCAAGATCTATGTCCGCCGGGGAGGGCCCAACTATGAGCAGGGATTGAAGCTCATGAGAAGCCTGGGAGACAGGCTGGGGGTGCCCATTGAGGTCTATGGACCGGAGACCCATATGACCAGAATTGTGCCCCTGGCCCTGGGAGGTGGATCAGCATGAACCGCACCTTAAAAGAGAATTACATTCTATTCGACCGAAGCACCAAGGCTTTCGTCTACGGCTTTCAGACCAATGCCATCCAGCGCATGCTGGACTTCGATTATATCTGCCACCGGGACAGCCCCAGCATAGCCGCCATCATCAATCCCAGCCGGGCCGGCATTCACAAGGCCTTCTGGGGAAGCAAGGAGATCATCCTGCCCATGTTCAGGACAATATCTCTGGCGGCCAAGGCCTATCCTGAAGCGGATGTGATGGTCAACTTCGCCAGCCACCGCTCTGCCTTTGATACCAGCATGGAGGCGCTGGCCGAGGAGAGCATTCGCATTGTGGCGGTTATAGCCGAGGGCGTTCCGGAACGGCAGGCCCGCATCCTCGGGGCTACAGCCCGCTCCAAAGGCAAGATAGTCATAGGACCGGCCACAGTGGGCGGCATGACTGCGGGGGCTTTTCGCATCGGCAATACTGCGGGAACCATTGAGAATATCATCGCCTCCAAGCTCTACCGGCCGGGATGTGTGGGATTCGTCTCCAAGTCGGGAGGCATGCTCAATGAGGCCTTCAATATAATCTCCCGCAACTCCGACGGCATTTACGAGGGTGTGGCCATCGGAGGAGATCGCTATCCCGGCTCCACCATGCTGGACCACATAATGCGCTATGAAGTGAATCCGGCCATAAAGATGATCGCCTGCCTCGGCGAGCTGGGCGGCGAGGACGAGTACAGGATCATTCGAGCTCTCCAGCAGGGCAAGATCACCAAGCCCCTGGTGGCCTGGGTTACGGGAACCTGCTCGCCCTTTCTGCCGGCCAGTGTTCAATTCGGGCATGCCGGGGCCAAGGCGGATACGGAAAAGGAGACCGCTCAGGCCAAAAACCAGGCATTCCGGGATGCAGGGGCACACGTACCACAGTCATTCGACGGATACGGCGATGAGGTCAGAAAGGTCTACGAGATGCTGCTCGCCAGCGGAGCGGTGGCCAGGTTCGAGGAGCCGGAGGTGCCCAAGATACCGGCAGACTACAGCAAGGCCCTGGCTTCAGGAGACATCAGAAAGCCCACTACCTTCATCTGCACCATCTCCGACGACAGCGGGGACGAGGTGCTTTATGCCGGAAAGAGGCTTTCTGCCGTCTTGCAGGACAGGATGGGCATAGGCGGTGTCATCGGACTGCTCTGGTTCAAGAGGCAGCTTCCAGATTACGCCGCCAAGTTCATCGAACTGGTGCTGCAGATTGTGGCCGACCACGGTCCTGCCGTCTCCGGAGCCCATAATGCCATTGTGGCCTCCTGTGCCGGAAAGGATCTCATATCCTCTCTGTGCAGCGGGCTTTTGACCATCGGGCCACGCTTTGGAGGGGCTATAGATGACGCCGCCAGGGAGTTCAAGCATGCCCGCGAGGCTGGCCTCAGCCCGGAGCAATTTGTGGCCGATATGAAGAAGAAAGGAATCAACATCCCAGGAATCGGCCACAAGATCAAGAGCACCAAGAATCCGGACAAGAGGGTGCAGCAGCTCATAAGCTTTGCCCGGGCCAACTTCCCCCGCACTGATCTCTTAAATTATGCTCTCCAGGTGGAGCAGCTGACAACAGCCAAGAAAGGAAATCTGATCCTCAATGTGGACGGATGCATCGGCATCCTGTTCCTGGATCTGATGACCTCCNNCTCCTGCGGGGCCTTCAAGAAGGAGGAGATCGACGAGGTGGTCAAGCTGGGCTATCTCAACGGTCTGTTCGCCCTGGGCCGGTCCATTGGCCTGATCGGGCATATCCTGGACCAGAAGAGGCTGGGCTCCCGGCTGTATCGCCATCCTACGGAGGACATCGCTTATATGATGCCCTCCGAGGAGGATATCAGTTGCAGCCGAACAGCTTAAGTGGTAGCATCTTCC
>MTKX01004168.1_pt1 | contig 11807 bp, 15 predicted proteins | sample 1042771 | NCBI WGS metagenome assembly MTKX01 (sample SAMN06212183, study PRJNA360534) | anaerobic digester metagenome | biome: Wastewater treatment plant; material: sludge; isolation source: anaerobic digester fed with sludge from wastewater treatment plant | place: Denmark: WWTP Randers ... | reverse complement strand
CCCCTCTCCTGGCAATTTGGCGGCATATTTGCATCAGCTATGAAGATCCGAACTGAGGAACCTTCGATCATATTAGACTTTTTCGCGGCTATTGCTATTCCAGGTCAATATAGCTTCTCCCAGAGCGCTGTCTTTGCGGTCCTTTATCCCGGGATGATGTCGATCTTCTCCCCTCTTTAAAAAGAATGGGATTAAGCGCTCGCATTCATGCTAGCGGTAATCGTCCCTGTTTGCAGGCTGGAGTCGGCCAGAAATACAACATATGTTCCCTTATATGGAAGGCGGGTGATATCTATTGAGATGGCATAAAGCTCAGTAGCATTCTCGGGCAAGACCTCCAGATTCAAGCTGCTTCCGGAGATAGATCCACTGGCAAAGGCCTCCTGGGATAGCGTGCTTGTAGAAATTGTCCCTTTGCCAAAGATTGCCGAGCCTGATTGCTGAAGCGTCAGATGAATATTCTCTCCCTCTGAGAGACCGATCTGCCAGCTTCCAGATATGATCTCTACAGGGACATTTCCTGCATACCGTGGCATATCCATGGAGATCAGCATCTCTCTGATGGCCGGATCGGCGCTGACGGTCGCAAAAGAGGCATTTCCGGTATGCCTGGGCATATTGATAGATGTGAGCATCTCGCTCAGGGCCGGATCGGTGGTCATGTAGTGAGGATTGCTCTGTGCTCCGGCAGCGGAGAAGAGACAGGATAATACAAATAGCAGCATAAATATAGTCTTCATTTCAATCCATAAAACTGGTTACCTTATAGCATAAATTATCTTCGCAGGGACGCTCTCATGGCTGGAATCTGATTTCATCCTCCTCTGCGAAATGTTATATCCTATCAATGCAGATGGCGCTATGTGGTATTATGACAATGAAAAGAGATATCATATGCCTATCAGCTATCGCCCTGTGCCTGATGATCGGCGTCTGCTGGGGACAGGACTGGCTTGAGGGCGGGTATGTAGGATCGTATCACGGGGATATAGGCAAATATTTCACCGATCCCATCTTCTACTCCGGCCCAATAGTCGGCCAGACCTATCAATCCAAAGGCTATTATCCGGGCCCATATGGAGTGTTCCCCTACTATGGTACTCTGCCTTACTATTCCGACTTCAGGTTGAATTCGCTTGGAAAAATGACCTGGGAGCCGTTTGCGAAAAATTGGTCTGAGACCATGCAATATGCTCAAACCAGATCTTCATTCAGAGCTTATCCTATATCCATGTCCTCATATCCGCTGGTTCAGTTTTCTGCTCCCATCCCGGCAGCAAATCAGCCGGCTGCTCCAACCGGAGGCGACTCCACAGCAACAATAGTCTCCCAGGGCATGCGCGGCTATCAGGTGTTCCTGGACGGCATATACATAGGAACTGAGGGGACGGGTGGAGATCCTCTGGATGGAAGATACAGCTTCAATGTGGCTGGAAACCAGAACCATGAGGTCAGGGTCTACGACGGTCAGTTCAACTATCCCAAGACAATGTTCTTTGAGAGAGGCGGCACCAAGATTATCAATGTCGAGCCTGGAACAGCGGTCTACATCTAGACCGCTTCATTCCTTTCTAATCTTTTTCCTGCAGTTCTGATAGCCCAAGTCTTCCATATCAAGCGCAGGTCTAGCCCTCGCGAAAGTGGCAGGATTTTCTTGCCTATATCTGATCGCATCTTTTGCAATCTGCATATCCAGAGGGACTGAACTCCTGTGGAGCGAAATGGTGCATGGTGCATGGGTTCGTGATAGCAGCTATCAAGGTAGCCCTGGATCTGGCTTGGGTAACGTCTGTCGTTCCCAGCGGTCTTGCCTATTTATATAAATATAGCCAGAAGAGGATTCCTATTAACCTCCGATTTTAGCCAGAGCTTTATAAACTCTTTATAAAGCGGGTAGCTCTTGGGTAGGTTTTTAAGAATCCTCAGAACGCTTAAGATATAGGGAATTCGCAGGCTTTGCCCGTTCTCGCGGGCGAGGGCATGGCCGCTGTCATGAAGGCTGGACCGCCCAGTGATCCCGTGGCCACTGAAAACATGCCGTGGGGAATGGGATCCGTAATTTTCGTGGCAAAAACTCCCATGCATCTGGAACTATAAGCACAATGATTTGCCTTTTTTACCTCAATTATTGCATGCAGAACAAGCTGCTTTCCTTAAGACGGTTTCCTGACCATCCCCGCAGCAAGCTGCAGGATTTCTTTAAAAATTAAGATTGTTTTTTCTCAATTAACACAATTAGAGAAATAATTCTGTTCATTGTCCATTTTGAGAAAAATAATCTCTGCGGCGGGAAACTGCTTTATACGGCTCCCGGATGAAGAAACCTTGGCACCAGGTGATGTCTTTGAATAAATTTATTATTATAACTATCCTGGCGGCGGTAGCTGTGATGTCGCTGGGATGCATCTCCTCTCCGGAGAAGGAGCAAAATGCCACATCTCAGGAGAAGATGACCGGAAAGATCTCCACTCTGCGCATTGGCTATCAGCCCAGCACCCATCAGATCGCAGGGATGGTGGCTATGGAAAAGGGCTGGTGGGCGGATGACCTCAAGCCCTTCGGCATAACTGAGGTCAAGGAATTTGAGTTTCCCACCGGTGTTCCCGAGATGCAGGCCATGGTAGCTGGAGAGCTGGACATAGCTTATGTGGGATCTGCCCCACCCATCTCTGCCATATCGGCAGGGCTTCCGGCCAAGATTGTGGCGGCGGTCAATATCAACGGCTCGGATCTGGTTCTCAGGCCGGATAAGGATTACAGCGGGCCGCAGTCCATGGTCGGCCTTTCCATCGGCACCTTCCCGCCGGGATCCATTCAGGATACGGTCATGAAGAAGTGGCTGAAGGACCAGGGGGTAGATGCAAATTCAATTGATATCAAGGCCATGGATCCCGGACCGGCCCAGAGCGCCATCTCTGCCGGAGCAGTAGATGGAGTATTCCTGCCCCATCCTGCCCCATCCGTAATCGAGTTGAAGGGCAAGGGCGATATCGTGGTTCACTCCGGCGAGATGTGGCCCAACCATGCCTGTTGCTGCCTGGTGGTCAGCGACAAGCTGATCCGAGAGCAGCCGGATCTGGTGGAGCAGATCATCAGGACCCATATCAAGGCAACCGATTATATCAATGAGCATCCTGAAGAGGCGGCGGAGATATACTCCAAGAAGACCAAAGCCAACCTCACTGAGATCAAGCATTCCATTGACAACTGGGACGGCAGCTGGGTCAGCGATCCCCAGATTCAGGTCTCTTCCACAGTGGAGTTTGCGGCAGTCAACTATGATATGGGCTATACCAAGAAAAAACTAGCCGAGGATGATCTCTTCGATACCAGCTTCTACCAGAAGGTGAAGGGAGCTGAATAAATANNGCATTTTTGGCCATCTGGCAGCTGGCCGCCTTTTTGGTGGATGATTCTCTCACCCTGCCCGGCTTCATTCAGGTGGTGCAGGCCTTTTTGGAAAATTGGTCTTCCATTATCAGCGAGGACCTGCCGGTCAGCTCTCTGCACTTTGCCATTGGACTTGGAGCCGGACTGCTGGTGGCTCTGCCTGCGGGGATGATCATGGGCTGGTTTAAAGTGGCGGACAGCATCATGGACCCCATTGTAGAGCTGCTGCGGCCGATACCGCCTCTGGCCTGGATTCCCTTTGCCATAATCTGGTTTGGCATAACCAACAGCGCGGCAGGATTCATCATCTTCATGGGAGCCGTCTTTCCCATTTTAATCAACACCTATGCCGGCTTCAAGGGCCTTCCCAGGGTTTATGTGGAGTCGGCCAAGGTTCTGGGCGCAACCAGGGACATAGATCTGATCAGGTATGTGGCCCTTCCCCAGGCCCTTCCCTCTATCGCTGCAGGGATCAGGATTGCCATGGGAATCGCTTGGATGTGCCTGGTGGCGGCGGAGATGTTCGGGGTGAGCAAGAATGGCCTCGGCTTCAAGATCTGGGATTCCTACGGCCACTACCGCATGGATGAGGTCTTCATGTACATGATTGTGCTGGGCCTCTTAGGCCTGGCCATAGATCGAACTTTCCGCTATGTGGTGGAGGAAAGGATGCTCAAGTGGCGTGTCGGCCTCACCCAGTGACTTTTTTCTTTTCCAGACTGCATGATTGCCCTTACGGGGTGCGAAGCCTTAATATGATAATTGGCTTCATTGGAGCCCGGAGATCGAGCGGATAATCTATCATAGCAAATCAGAGGATTGGTCATGAAGAGAAATATCAAGGTGGAGCGCCTAAATCAGAGGCCTTTGGAGCAGCAGGAGATCGAGCTCGTAGAGCGCAAGGGCATTGGACACCCGGACAGCGTGGCGGATGGACTGGCCGAGTCAATCAGCAGAGCCCTCTGCCAGGAATACCTTGATAGATTTGGAGCGGTGCTGCATCACAATACCGACAAGACCCAGATTGTGGCGGGCAGATCCAGGCCAGTTTTTGGGGGAGGCGAGGTCATCTGCCCCCTTTACATTCTTCTCACCGGCCGGGCTACTAGGGTCTTCAAGGAAGAGGAGATCCCCGTGGACACCATAGCCATCAAGGCGGCGAGAAAGCTCTTAAGTGAGTCGCTGTCCAACCTTGATGTTAACAATCATATCATATTGGATGCCAAGATAGGCATGGGGTCCTCTGATCTGAGGGATGTCTTCGGCCGCAAGGTTCCATCGGCCAATGATACCTCTTTTGGTGTGGGCTATGCTCCCCTATCCGAGACGGAGAACATAGTTTACAATACAGAGCGGGAGATGATGCGGATGATGAAAAAGTTCCCCGCCATAGGTGAGGACATCAAGGTTATGGGCATGCGTCATGGGGATGCAATCAATCTGACCATCGCCTGCGCCATGGTGGACCGGCACGTATCCAACCTCAAGGAGTATTCCGACATTAAGAGGGAGATCGTGGAGCATCTGGTGGAGCATGCCCGGCAGTTCACCCCCCGCAAAGTAACCGCCCAGATGAATGTTGCGGACAATATCGAGGAGGGATCGGTTTACATCACCGTCACCGGCACATCAGCAGAGATGGGAGACGATGGGGCGGTAGGCCGGGGCAACCGGGCCAATGGCTTGATCACTCCCAATCGGCCCATGAGCCTGGAGGCGACCTGCGGCAAGAATCCCATCAACCACGTAGGAAAGATCTACAATCTGCTCTCCACAGAGGCTGCCCGGCAGATCGCCGCCGAGGTGCAGGGAATCGATGAGGTCTATATCAAAATTCTCTCTCAGATCGGCAAGCCCATAGACGAGCCCCATATCGCCAGCATCCAGATTGTGCCCAAGGACGGGGTGGATATGAAGAGCCTGGAGGCGGGGGCTACAGATATACTGGACGGTTGGCTGGCCAATATCCCCAAGCTGCAACAGATGCTGTTCCGGGGAGAGATCTCCACCTATTGAATCTGCAAATTGCCCATTTCCCAGAGGAAGGGGACATTAAATCTTCTCCCTCTCTCTTTTTCTCGCCAGATCTCACTTCGCATCATAAAATGTAATCAGCATCCCATGATCAACAACAGAGCCGGGATGAGCAGCAATGGACGGCTATGAATTGTTATGAATAGTTGTGAACTTTTCTTAAACAGAGTTAAATAGAGAAAACAACCAGGACATACTGAAATTAGAAGTCCGTCGAATGATCTCAGATATGAATCAAGTAGCCTTGAATGGCCAATAAAATAATGATGCTAGTTTAATAATTTTTAAAATTCTAATATATCAGGTGAATAAGATGTTCAATATCGAAAGAGAGAATGAGAACGGCGAGATTGAGGTAGCGGTATGCCCTCTCTGTTACAAGAGGGTGGAGTTCATAGGGGCCCCTATGGTCCGGTGCTATTCCACAGGAGAGACCTATGAGCAGATGGAGATAAGATGGACTCCCAAATCAAAGGTCTTGAAAGAAGCTGGATATGATGTGGACAATCTAAGGGGACTGGAATGAATATCTTCTCATAAGCCAGTTCTTGGGCTTCTATGCCACCCTGCCATAACTATACCCTCCTTACCTCTTTCTTCCAATGTGGCAGGGTCTCTGGCCTACTCCGGGCAGGAGGTGGCCGGGAAAGGTGGATTCCATTTCTATATTCAGATTTTTTATCGTCTCCTGATTATTATTCTGTCTCCCGCCTCGGCCTGCCGGAATATCTCCAGCCCCTCGCTGATCTTGCCGATGTGGTTTACTGCGGAGTAAGGCTGGGTCTTGCCGAAGAATATGCATAATGCGGGCCCAGGCGACCAGTAGCAGACATCGCCAGCTGATGCAGTGGGGGAAGGATTCTCATTTTGCATCTGCAGGGGCAAATTGAAGTAGACCTCCTCGCTCCAGAGGTTGGCCCTGCCCTCCAGGGGCAGAGCCCGGAAAAATGCCTCCCTTATGCCGGGATTTCTTTCATCCAGCTTGGCCAGAGCCTTTCCCTTTCCCTCAATCTCTATCTCAATCATCCTCATGAAACGCTCTCCTCGCTCTGTTTCTGATCCAGATATCACTGCTTCTCTCGATCCATCACTTTCGCCCCGCAGGGCGAATCTTTTTTGAGGAAGGACCTGCACGAAGGCGAGTCAGAGACTATAGCTCTTGCAGTGGAGAATGACCCTGAAATCGTTTTTCTTGATGAAAGCGAGGCTAGGCGGATCGCCAGAGTCTATGGATTGAACATCACCGGCGTGGTTGGCATTTTAATCCGAGCCAAGCGAGAAGATATGATACCATCGCTACAGGAAGATCTCGATCGGCTGAGAGATGAAGCCGGCCTCTGGATAGGAGAAGATGTTACATGAAGGCCTTACGATCTTCTAAGGAGGAGAGAGACTGAAGTAGCCGCGATTGTCCGAGTCGGATATCTGCGCTCTCAGACGCATCCCTGGCTGGCTGATGACAGGAATGGCGGAATAGAACAGTAGGATGTTCAGGGGCTAGGTCTTGGCCAGGCCATCGCTGCGCGTCTCGCCGCCCGCCGCGCTTGGCTCGCTTCTTGCCGCAGGCTGGCGCACCTGTTCGCTTCCATATTAGCGATGGGCAGGAGGCCGGGCAGGCCTGATGCCTGGAGAAGCTGGTATTCGGGCAGCCGGGATTTCAGGATCGCAGCAGATCCCGGCCTTTCCGTCGCCGCACCTTCCGCCGCCCGGCGCGCTCTTGGCTCGCCTTTCGTCTTGCCGCTGGCTTACCTGGCCGCCGCCCATGGGTCGAGCCGTCCGGCCTGCGGCGATGCCCTCAGGGCGGGCTGGCATGTCCGGCAGGGCGATCGTTTCTGAGTGGCAGGACCCCGGGCGGGCCTGATGCCTGAAGATGCTGCTATTCGGGCAGCTGGGATTTCAGGCTCACAGCAGATATTGAATTCGCGGTCTTTCGCTCAACAGCGGAATACAATCAAGGAAACAGCTACATACCTAAAGAGATTAATTATTAGGCAGGTTGATTATTTCATTCGAGGCCTACAATTGAAAGTCAGAGCCGTCATTAAGCTGGTAGAAGAAGATGGATGGTTCCTTGATAGAACAAGAGGCAGTCACAGGCAGTACAGGCATCATTTTAAGAGAGGATTGGTGACCATCTCTGGGAATTTGGATGATGAAGTGCCAAGAGGCACCTTGAATAGTATATTGAAGCAAAGTGGTCTTAAGGAGATTGAGAAAGATGACTGAGTATCTGATTATCATTGAAAAGGCTGAAAATAATTACGCTGCATATTGTCCGGATTTGCCCGGCGTCATAGCTACTGGTCCAACGAAAAAAGATACGCTGGAGCTGATGAAAGAGGCGATAGAATTTCACCTGGAAGGGCTGAAGGCCGAGCGCCTTAGCATACCCGAGCCAACTACGACTGCGGCTTCTGTGAATGTAAGTGTTTAGAAGCTTGATTTTTCTTTTGCGGTCTATTTGAATTAGCATCGCCGGGCTACAGCCCGATTCCGGTTGTTATTATGTTTGGATCCGTAGCTCTCGCTCATGGCGGCCATCAGCTGCTAGTTATCTGGATTGTGACGATGTCGTCAGGGCGGGCGGGCTTGCCCGGCAGGCGATCGTTTCTGGGGTCAGGAGGTCGATTGTGGTGGATATCAGGAAGAGATGGAACCGTGCCAACAAATTGTCTATTCACAAATGATAGCCGATCCAGATAGCATAGAGATATAGCATACAGATATTAAGCATAAGCAACAATCACTGAGAGGGAAATGGTGATTTCAGTTGCTGGTGAAGTTTGAGGTTTACTTCGATGGAGAGAACTGGTGCGCTCGTGGGATAAGTGCGGGCATATTCACACAAGGCAGAACACTTGATGAGCTAACCGAAAACATAAAAGAGGCTACAAGTCTGCATTTTGAAGATATCTTAGAGTCTGGCGAAGAGCTGAAGATCCTCTCGATTTCTGAATTTGAGGTGCAGCCACTTGCAAAAGCTTCCGGTTGTTAGCGGCGAGAAGCTCATCAAAGTGCTTGTTTCTCTTGAATATGAAATCATCCGGCAGAGAGGAAGCCACGTCCGGCTGAAAAAGCCAACCGTGGCTGGGGAGCATAATATCACCGTTCCCTTGCATGAGGGGCTGGCAAAGGGCACACTCAATGATATTTTATCTCAAGTATCCATCTGGAATGGGATTTCCAAAGATGACTTGATAGAATTGATTCAGCAATTGAAATAGATGCCACATATCACCTCTGTTCTGCCCCGGCCAGCCCATCGTCGCGCCTCTCGTCGCCCGGCGCTCTCGGCTTGCTTTCGTCCTGCCGCTGGCTTGCCTGGCCGCCGCCCGCGGGCCGGGTCGTCCGGGCCTGCGGCGATGCTGTCAGGGCGGGCTGGCCTGTCCGGCAGGCGATCGTTTTCTGAGGGGCAGGAGGCAGGGCGGGCCTGATGCCTGGAGATGCCGGCATTCGGGCAGCCGGGATCTCAGGTCCATAGCAGGCCCCGGCCAGGCCATCGCTGCTTCCCGCCGCCGCGTCCGGCTCCCCATTTGTCCATCGTCCCGCGCGGAGCTGCGCCTGCTGCCAGGCGGGCCGGGGCCGAGCAGTATGGGGCTTATAGTGTATTTCGTCTGGGCGGGCATGGCAGAATGCCAAACAATTGGCGCCGAGAGCAGGAGGTCGGTTGGATCTATTAACATAAAAAGAAAGCCTTGAATAGGCAGAATATCATTGGAAAGGATGATATAGTTTAAAGTTGAAACAAACATTTGTTAATATGGCTAATTATAAAAACCAACACTTTGTTCCCAGATTTTATCTTAAGAACTTTTCAAATGAAGGTACAATAGGAATATATAATTTAAAGTCAAAATCATTTTATCGACGTTCATATAGATCTATATGTGCTAAGAAGTACTTTTATTCAAAGGATCCTGAATTGGAGAAATTTTATAGTATGTTGGAAGGGAAATATTCCGAAGCCATATCTAAGTTAATTAAGATTCAGGATATGAGCAAATTATCTGTTGAAGAAACCTCAAACTTGCTTTCTTTTATCACTTTCCAAAGAACTAGAGCAAATAAGGGCAAGAGGAATTCAGAGATCGAATTGAGATCCATGGAAGAAATGCTAAAGTATTCAATGAGTCTAAAAATTGAATCTGGCAAGTCTACAATTTCAAAGGAAAGAATCAATGATATAAAAATATCTTGGAATGTACATAGATTTCAAATAGGCTACGAAATACTTTTTGGACCTCTATTATTATCTGATCTTGGGAGCTGTATTATTTTAAATAGAACGGATCATGATTTTGTTATCAGTGATGAGCCAGTCGTATCTTTCAATTCATGCTATGGGAAAACAGGACTGCAATCACCAGGTCTGCAAATTTTTTGCCCTTTATCTAAAGAAATGATGTTGCTGCTTTATGATCCTATGTATTATCATTTTTTTCCTGGAAGTGGAAGCAAAATAGAAGTTTTTAATGTAGTCGATATAGATTCTATTAATAAACTCCAATTTTTTAACTCATATAATAACATTTTTTTCTTAAATGATAATGAACTCAATCATATAAAAAATCTGCATTCCCAAATAGAATATCTCTTAGAAAATGGTGGCAATAGGATAAAAGCGATATCATACGAAAATATAAAAGAGAAATCAAGATTATATAGTTTTTCCTCCCCTAGCATAAATTATGATTTAAATTTGTCATTTATGAATATAATTCCACCCTCGGCTAGCTTGGTTCCGCTAGCGAGAAGCAAAGAAATAATAGAATTGAGCGATTTACTATGGAAAAAAATTAGGCCACAATGGGCAAAATAATTGGCTTTAAACAATAAACATACAAACATATTTTTCGTTTGATAGAATGTGCACATGCAGCTAATAGGAAGTTCTTATCTAAAATATTGAGGATACAGTTAAGACATTCGCAGATTCATTCTATTTTGATTATGCTCGCTTAATATGACCCCCCTCTATGATCTTGCTTGGCCAGCTTCCGGGGCATGCTTGAGGATATTGCTCTTATCCTCTCATCCCGTCGAGCCCGCCCGCTGTGGCTTGAATGCGATCTCCCCCGCCGCCAGGGGCTTGGCCAGCAGCCTCCCGGCAAAGAAATCCTTCATGATCGCATCAATCTCTCTGGATGTCTCCAGGGTGTATTCCACCTCGCCGCAGGTATCGCAGATGAGAGCCGGAACATCCTTGACCACCACGATCTCATCTCCCACCCTGGCCATGAAATCATGTCTGCCTTCACGCATCTTACCTGCACCACAACAGCAATCAAGGGCATCTGAATTCATCTGCACCTTCTCCATCGGAAATCCGACCAAGCATCTTTATCCGGCCAATAGACTGTGACAATCTTGACTCGGCCTCTGCACAATGCAGCAACCACATGGCAAGCCCGGCCTTCCCTAAATCCCAATATTAATGCGGAAGGACACGGCGAGCTTTCAGGATAGCATTCTATTATCTCGCCATCCATTATTAAATCTATCACCGCATCGGAATCTATGCCTCGCTCGAACATCCTGGATCTGGCGTGATCCGTGAAGGTGATAAGACCCTTCACCACCAGTGAACGCATTACGCAGATCAGCTCTTGAGACATAGCCCGACTCCCGTGATTGCCATTGATGCACGTTTAATGAGGGAAAGCGGTGAGAAGGCCTCACTCAATATATATCGCTGGCCTCCCCGGCTCCGCTTGCTTGCTTTTGCCCTTGGGGTCCTCCCCCGCCTCGTCCGCGGAGAATATCTCTACCGGCACGCTGAAGGCCTCCGCCAGGTAGGCCTTCTCCCTGGTGAGGGTCTCGAACTCATCCAGCCCCAGCGCCTCCGCAGACAGGGAGTGGGCCGCCTTGGCCAGCTTCTGGGCATACTTGGGAGCATCCTTCTTGTGCGCTGCAATGGCCGCCGTGGCCATGGCCTGCTTCATCAGCGCTCCCATGTCCAGCTTGCCATCATTGGCCTGGGCGCTGTCTAAAGCCAGCCGCAGCATCTCCTTCTTCCAGGCGGGAGCAGTGTAGAGGGTGATCTTCGCCGGGGTGGACTTGGTGATGGTCAGAATCTCCTGCACGTCTTTCAGAGTGCGTTCCAGCAGGTCCTCCGCCTTCTCCGCCCTCTCGTCCACGAGCGCCGGGTCAGCGGCGGGCCACTCTGCCAGGGAGGCATAGCCATCGCCCAGGCCCGCCGCCCAGATCTCCTCGCAGACATGGGGGGTGAAGGGCGACATCATCCTCACCCAGACGCTGAGCACAGCCCGCAGCTGATTCCTGCCCCCCCGCCGCTGGTACCAGCGCAGGTCGTTGAAGAGCAGATAAAAGGCGCTCTGCAAAGCGCGCCGGGTTTGGATGTTCTGCATGGCCTCCGTGGCCTC
>MTKX01000698.1_pt1 | contig 11814 bp, 9 predicted proteins | sample 1042771 | NCBI WGS metagenome assembly MTKX01 (sample SAMN06212183, study PRJNA360534) | anaerobic digester metagenome | biome: Wastewater treatment plant; material: sludge; isolation source: anaerobic digester fed with sludge from wastewater treatment plant | place: Denmark: WWTP Randers ... | reverse complement strand
GAATCGATCTCTATTTGAACTCCCTCAATGGTAATGGTAGGACCATCCGGCAACGTCACCTGAAATGATCCCGATCGTGATTTCCCCCGAATCGTAAGTCTAAGATTCGTTTCACCAGTGAAACTTTTCAGAACCGATACGAGGTGGGCATAATCGATAGCCTGAAATTCACTGCTGATGGTCCCGAGGTTGAGCGTCTCGATCGAATCTGCTGATGATTCAGACGCATGGCGTTCAACCGGGATGGATAAAGAACCGGAATCGAGTGAAAAATAACTCTTTTTATGAGGATCTTTGAAAACAATATACTCCCCATTTGTTGTCGGTAATATCGATAGGTGGTTTCTTCGGAAGATTTCTGGCCGGGACTCGAGCGTGTCCTGCTTCGCCATGAGTCTCGGTTCCCGGCCTCCCACCTCCTTGAGAGTTACTGCAGACACATTTGCATATCCTTCTGTATTGATTCGTTCAAGGAAGTTCAATTCGGCAAAGACCTTGTTCCAGGCACTATCATTCTTCGAGGGCATACAACCTCAATAATTGGTGACGATAATCTCTTGTATCTCTCCTCGTTTTGTCCCGTCGCAGTTGATTACCCGTTTGGCCGGGACNNTTCGGATCGGAATTGCTCAGGAGCAGTTTTGCGCCCTTCTTATCACATTTCACAAAGAATTCGGCAAGTCTTTTCTGTTCAGAATCATCAAACCCTCCTTTCGAGTATTGGGTAAACGACGAGGTTTCATTCAACGGCCGGTAAGGAGGATCGAAATATACGAAGGATTTCTGCGAGACTTTTGAATTAGAATCTGTGAAATCTCCCAGGTGAATTGTAGTATTTTGCAGAATTTGAGAATCAACTCTCAACAGGTCCTCATTCAGGATTTTTGGGTTTTTATAGCGGCCGAACGGGACGTTGAACTCCCCTTGGAAGTTCACCCTGTACAGGCCGTTGAAGCATGTTTTGTTGAGAAAAATGAGCTGTGACGCCCGTTCAATCCATTTCTTCTCGTATTTGTGGAAGTTGATGGATGGCTTGGCACGGTTGAATTCGTCACGTATTTGGTAGAAATAGTCCTTCTTCCCGGATTCATCTTTTGAAAAATATTCCTTTGAGATGCTGTCGGTGTGATCGATCAGATCTTCTACCTTGTTCTTCACTACCGTATAGGCAAGAATCAATTCTTCGTTAATATCGTAGATATGGCATTCCTTGAAATTGAACCTGCTATTGAAACAAAAGAAAACGGCCCCGCCCCCAACAAATGGCTCAACAAAGACCGGCAATTTCCCTTCTTTGAGCTCGGGAGGGATACGTTTTGTGAACTCGTCAAGTAGTTGAGTTTTGCCTCCTGCCCATTTCAAAAAAGGTTTTGCAGACGATTCGACCATACGATGGTTCCTAGGTTCTTTCTTGTTATTCCAAAGATATAGATTCCAGTGTTTTTAGTTGTACCGATAGGGAGTGAAAGTATACCCCGTGCCACCTACCCACACACTTCCTTCACCTTCTCCGGGTCATACCGCAACGCTATCTCTCTTGTTCTTCCTCTTTGGTTCAGATGGGAGAGCTCCACCAACCGCATCTGGTCGAACTTCCGGAGCTTTTCATAGAATCCGGTATAGCTTATTTTCATTTTTGCAGTCGCTGATTCATAGACTGCCCCAGATGTCAGGTAGGTATCATTATCGCTCGCCATATCCGCGATCTGATAGAGCAGTGTCTTCTCATCTGTGGTGAGAGCCCGGACCGAAGAAGAGAGATGGACGTATTTCGAGATTTCGTATGCTTCGAGAACATCTTCTTCCAGGATAGCTGTCCGTCCTGCCCGCTCGGCAGTCAACGCACTCTGCTTCACCAGGTCCAGCCCTACCCGGAGGTCCCCGCACCGCATCGTCTGCTCGATAATCAGGTTAAACATTGACTCCGGCACGACGTTGGGATAGAGGCCTTTCCGGATCCGATCCTTCAGGATCTCGGAGATCTCCTCTTCGGTGTAAGGAGCGAAGTAGACTTCCTTGAGCTGGAGGACCGACAGCACACAGGGATCGAGTTCCTGGGGAAGATGGACATCCATGCTGCTCATTGGGAGGAGGACCCCGGTCCTGGCGTTAGGAAATTCTTCATAAAGCCGTAGGATAGTGTAGAGAATTTCGTTCAGGACCTTGTTAACAAGAAGATAATTGGCGTCGTCCAGGCAGACGGAGAGCACGATTCCTTTCTCGCTCAGGGTCTTCCCGACATCATAGATAAGCTTCCGCACCGGAGTCCCTGTCGGAGGTGGCTGGTGGCCATGCAACTTTCCGTAGATCTTTGCAAAGACGGCAAATTTGGTGTGCTCGGTTTGGCAGTTCACATAGACCGGGACCAAGAGCCGGGTTGTTTCCTCGACTTCAGAAAAGATCCTTCTGACAGCAGTGGTTTTTCCTGTTCCCGGGAGCCCTCGGAGGGCCATGTTGAGTGGCCGACTGCCATGGAGGCCTGGCTGCAGGGCAAAGGCAATATCCTTCAGCTGGGACTCCCGGTAATTGAATTCTTCAGGGATGTGATCGATCTCGAATAAATCACGGTTGCGAAAGAGCGTTTCATCGGAGTAAAGATATTTTTTCATCGTAAACGATCACTCTCAGCCAGAGGCCATATAGGCATGAACCAGGGAAACTGAAAGTGAAATACCATAAAAGATACGCATTCTGAATCTCTGTTTATTTCTTCCAGAATTACAATTTATCACCAATTAACGGATAAATTTACATTCTGCCCGCTTGATACAGTCACGCCCAAATACTCCTTTTCTCTTTATATACTCACGTCTACCCGAGATCCCGGGAAATCCGTAGACAGGAGTATCAGCATGGGAGATTTCGTCCAGCAGACCAATGTCAAGTCAGCCGTCAGGGCACTCACTACCCCGATCACTGACGTGGCTGCCTTCAACACTATTGTGCAGGCAGTCCTGACCACCAACCCGTTTGGGTGCACCGCATATGAGACCTCCAGCGGGCAGATGCCCGCGATGGAGAAGACCAGGGAAGGATATACCGCCCGGATCCTCTATGAGGATGATGAAGCGAACACCGTGGGGACCATCACCGCACGGGCAAGTACCGTTGCCGGCTTCAACACCGTAAAGACCGAGATCCTTGGCGATGCCGAGATGACCGCCGCAATGGGCGGGGATCCGGTAAACGACAGCGAGGGTGAGAGGTACTCGGCCACCATCAAGTGCCACGACCCCAGCGGGGAGATCTACTACGTGGCCTTCAGCCGCGAAGAGGTCCGCGTCACTTCCTACGAGGCCGACGCGATTCTCGCCACCGTTGAGACCTGGGCCGACACCGTTGCGGCTCTGGCCTGAGCAGCGAGTAGTAGTTTTCCCTTTCCAGGGAGGGAGGGACCATGGATGAAGGATTCATGTTCCTCCTAGGTTTTTGTCTCGGGAGCCTGATGATGCTCTTTGCCGTAGTCAGGATTATCATCGAGATGCACGACCGGATGGAGCTGAACCTGCGGAGGCGGTGATTCCCTCACCGTCTCCTTCGTGGACCGCCCTCCCCTAGGGGTGATTTCATGGAACCGGAGTTAATTCAGATTTTTGAGATGCTGGTGGCGTTAGTGGCGGCACTCGTCGCTTACTGGCAGCACCGGCAGAAGACCCAGGCTATCGAGGAGAAGGAAGAGGTCCTGGTGGAGAAAGAGGTCGCCGAGGCATTGCAGTTTGCTGCAGAGTCCGAAAAGGACGAAGTGGTATCCTACTTCGATCCGGAGGACGACAAGGTGACCACTCCCCCGGACTCTGTCCCGTCCAGGTCCTGGAAGATGAGCGATGAGACCAAGCGGTGGGTGACCATCGGTCATACCCCCGAAGAGCAGGCATCCCTTCTACGGCAGATTGCGAATGCAGAGAACGAGAAGAAGATGCAGTATTTCATCTCGGTGCCGACCGCGTACTATGAGATTGAGTACGGGTTGGTAAAGGGAGGGGGAAAGGGGGCGTGAGCCCCTCCTTATCTCCTCTTATCAACTTCCTTTTTGATTGAATTCATGTCAAAATAACCAGCAAAATTATTGGGATGCATTCGAATGATTATTCGTTGATCACGATATGAAATTACATACAAGGCGGTCGCATGGAATCGGCATCACTTGTTCCGGAAGCTATTCTCAAACTCGTCGAGAAATATGAATTTCACCAAGCGGCCTATAAACGTGGTCAATTCAACGAGACCCAATTACGAAGGGAGTTTGTCGATCCTTTCTTTAAGACTCTTGGTTGGGACATTGATAATACACAAGGGAATTCGGAACTTTACAAAGAAGTTATCCATGAAGACCCAATTCGAATCCGGGGCTCCACGGAGTTTATCGATTATGCCTTCCGGATTGGGGGATCCCGGAAATTCATCGTGGAGGCAAAAAAACCGGCCGTGAACATCAAGGACGATGCTGGTCCTGCTCTCCAAATCCGTCGATATGCCTGGAACGCTCGCCTCCCCTTGAGCATACTGACAGATTTCGAAGAATTTGCAGTGTATGACTGCACAAAGAAGCCGATGCCCGGAGACAATGCTGCAACTGCCCGAATCGCGTATTTCACTTTCAAGGAGTATCCTGAGAAGTGGGGTTGGATCGAATCCATCTTTTCGCAAAAAAGTATCCTGCGGGGTTCTTTTGATAAATTTGTCGAAGGAACTAAAGGCAAGAAAGGGACCGCCACCGTTGATGAAGCCATTCTTGCCGAGATCGAAGAGTGGCGGGATGTTCTTGCAAAAAACATCGCTATCCGGAATACCGCCCTCTCCGTTGATGAGCTCAATGTATCCGTGCAGCGGACCATCGACCGCATTCTTTTTCTCCGCATATGCGAGGACCGTGGAATCGAGGAGTACGGATGTCTTCAAAAATTGCTCGAGGGCCAGGACATATACCAACGCCTTCTCGCAATGTTCCATCGTGCCGATACTCGGTATAATTCCGGCCTCTTCCACTTCAGCGCAGAGGCCGGTTGGGACGAGATGCCGGATACGCTTACCCCGAACATCTCCATGGACGATGCCGTCCTGAAGAAGATCATCAAGCGGCTGTATTACCCAGAGAGTCCTTATGAGTTCTCGGTCATCTCCCCGGTCATTTTAGGCCAGGTCTATGAGCAGTTCCTTGGGAAAGTGATCAGGCTAACTCTTGGGCACCAGGCAAAGGTAGAGTACAAGCCGGAAGTTAAGAAGGCCGGCGGGGTTTACTATACGCCGCAGTATATTGTGGATTATATCGTCTCGCACACGGTTGGGGAACTTGTCAAGGACAAAACTCCCCGCGAGGTGGGAAAACTCCGGGTCCTAGACCCCGCATGTGGGTCCGGCTCCTTCCTCCTCGGCGCTTACCAGTTCCTCCTTGACTGGCACCTGAACTGGTATATTCACAACTTGGTCCCGGTCATCGCCGAGAAATCCGCGACATCGCCCGAAGTTCAAGCACTCCTTCCCGATCCCGTCCCAAAAACCGGGAAGAAGAAATTTGCAGGGGATACTTCCCTCCCCATATACAAGTCCGCGAACGGGAATGTGTCCCGGACCCGGAGCGACTGGAAATTAACGATTGTCGAGCGGAAGCGGATTCTTCTGAATAACATCTTCGGCGTGGATATCGATACGCAAGCTGTGGAGGTGACCAAGCTCTCCTTGTTACTGAAGGTGCTCGAAGAGGAGAGCGAAGAAAATGTCTCAAAACAGCTCAAGCTCTTCGAAGAACGAGCCCTGCCAAGCCTACATCAGAATATCAAGTGCGGGAATTCGCTCATCGGTACTGATATCTATGCCGATGTGCAAGCGACGCTAGACAACCCAGATGTGGTGAAACGGATTAATGCCTTCGACTGGGTCCGGGAGTTCACGGAAATCATGCATAAAGGTGGATTCGATGTGGTGATTGGGAATCCACCGTATGTGAGGCAGGAATCGATTAAAGAGCACAAGGGATATTTCCAGGCACACTATGCAACATATCATGGAACCGCCGACCTCTACGTGTATTTCATCGAGAAGGGCATTTCATTACTCCGCAAGGGAGGACTCTTCTCTTACATCGTTGCAAATAAGTGGATGCGGGCAAATTATGGAAAGCCGCTCCGGTCCTGGCTGAAAGGGAAATGCATTGAAGAGATCGTTGACTTCGGGGATCTCCCCGTCTTCACGACTGCGACAACATATCCCTGTGTCATTAGGTTGAAAAACGATAGCCCTGGCACATCTTTCCAAGCGGTATCCGTTGAGAATCTGTCATTTTCAAGATTGGATGATTATGTGTCACAGCATAGCCACCCAATCGAGACAAATAATCTTGATGGTGATGGCTGGACTCTATCAGATGCAAAATCGCAGGAATTGTTGAAAAAAATTCAAACGGCAGGTATTCCTCTCGGGAAATATGTAGAAGGTAAAATTTTCTATGGAATTAAAACGGGCTTGAACAAAGCATTTGTTATTGACGAAACGACTCGAGAAAAATTAATTCAAGAAGATCCGAGAAGTGATGAGATAATTAAACCGTTTTTGGTTGGAAAGGATATCAAACGATATCAACCGCTGGATAATAAAAGGAGATATCTGATTTTCACTCGACACGGTATTGATATGTCAAAATACCCTGCCATTTTTGAATATTTAAAGCAGTTTAAAAAAGATTTGCTACCAAAGCCCAAAGATTTTATCGGGGATTCATGGCCAGGACGAAAACCAGGAGCATACGAGTGGTATGAAATTCAGGATACTATTGATTATTACCAAGAATTTGAAAAACCAAAAATAGTCTTTCCTGATATTGCAGTTAAACCGAGTTATACGTTAGATAGTTCAGGGTTTTATGCTGCAAATACTTGTTATATGATAATTGCTCATGATCTCTACCTCCTAGGGCTATTAAATTCGAGTTTTTACCTCTATTACTATCAAAAAAGATTATCACTCATCCGCGGCGGATATCTTAGATTTTTCTCCCAATTTGTTGAGCAAATCCCCATCCGCACCATCAACTTCTCTGACCTCGCCGAAAAGACTCGCCATGACAAAATGGTCGCCATAGTAGAGCGGATGCTTGCCCTCCACAAGCAGAAAGCCGATGTGAAGGCAGACCATGAGAAGAACCTGGTCGAACGGCAGATCGAGGCAACCGACAAACAGATCGATGCCTTAGTCTATGAGCTATATGGGTTGACAGAAGAGGAGATCAGGATTGTGGAGGGAAATTCGGGGAAATGACAGCACAGTATGTGAAATTCGAAGAAAATGCCACATCCAATTTTCACCTTCTTCTGGAATTTTTGGAGGTCGCCGATCCCCCGATTTTAGATTCATTCCGGTGGTCAATGGCAATCCGAGATAAGATCTTCAAAATGAATACGGCCTATGAAGATGTATTCCGGCAGATCCCGGTCTGGTACACCGACCACGAAGAGATGAAAAAAACCGGGCATGGCAGCACAAAAGAGGGCGTCATCCTGGCTTTGAGGTATGAAACCTTCCTGAATTCGATATACTCATTGTGCGAGGGCCTTGCCTTTCTCGTCAAGGAAATATATCCGGAAGCTAATCTCTCCCCCCACTTCAACAAACAGAAAAAGGCGTTTCTCTCACTGAAGAAGTCGGTCGATCCTGCCTATGCTGACATCCTCTCCTCGTTGGACTGGTATGATGAGGTCAATGCGATACGGGGCGAAGCTACGCATTTCTTATCCGGATTTATTACGATATCGAAAAATGGCGAACCGGGATATTTTAATCAACCTAAAGGCGGAAGGAAAGGCACTCCACCAGAGATCTCGAAGGACAGCATTGAAAAACACATGCGGGAGGTTTATTACAACCTCGATAATTTCCTGTTGCGTTTTGGAGATCACTTCATCAAAAAAATCGATCCGGACCGGCGTGTCCCGAAGATCTGCCTGCTCGACGGTAAGGGATATGTCGGTGCCCGGGAACGATCTTTAAATGATATCATGAATCATAAACCTGGAATTTGCCATTTGCCGTTATATCAATGTCCCATACGACTATTTTGTGAAGCATTCAAAAATACTCCTCAAAACAAAGAAATTGATTAAACAGATTATTCCTCGATAAAATAATCCTCATCGAGTCGGTTCACGACATACCGGGATTCCTCGGCAACACCAACACTATTATCGATCATCAGTTGTGTTAATTGCTCACCATCAATAAGGACGATTTTTTTCTCAATTCTTTTTACGTAGTCATGGGCATCGCTCGTGAATTTCGATGTCGTGATGAAAACTCCTTTCCGGGATCGTTGTCCTTCGAGACTTCCAACGAAAGCCTGAATCTCGGGTCGTCCCACCGGGTTTTGCCATCGTTTCGCTTGGACATGTACGACATCTAGGCCAAGTTTGTCCTCTTTTATTACTCCGTCGATACCGTCATCACCGGTTCTGCCGATGGCCTGACCTGCATCAATCCTTGAACCCCCATATCCTAATTTTAAAAGCAAATCGATGACAAGGGTTTCAAAAAATGCCGGGGAACTCTGTTTTACTCGTTCAAGAAGATCATGCGATAATTGCCGTCTTAACTCCTGATAACTTGACTCCAGTGATTCCTGGGGTGTCGATATCCTGTCACATTCGGCAGGAAGACCTTTTTCCTCAATCGTCTCATTCCTGAAATCCCTGAAATCTAGATACTCCTGGAATTTTTCCAGATATTTCATGTTAATTCTTTCCGGCTTCTCTTTCAGGACCTCCAGACCGCGTGAAGTGATGATATATTTACCTCGTGAAGGTCTGTTCAGCAACCCGGATTTCTTCAGATAGATTATTGCCCAGCCGACGCGGTTATTAAATCTGAATTGTCTGCCACTTGGGAGAAGCTCGTTGATTTCTTCATCAGTAAGTTTTAATTTTGTCTTTAAATGGCCGAGAGCGTCCTGCGATCCATGTTCGAGTTTATCGCCATAAAACTCCAGGACTGGTAACATCAGACTTTGGAAATCCGGTATTGGCATGCTATCACTGTTTTTGCTTTATTCTGCACAACAATAAAAGGGTAAGTTAAATTATGCAATGCTTTGTGCTCTCGTGGGAGAGCAGGAGACGGGGGACCGTCATCTGATGAGATGATGTGTAAAATCACCTCCTTAGTCTTTACTGAAGACAGGGACGAAGAAATCGCACATAATATTAAAAGCATATTTACTTCAGCCACTCAATATCTGTCATTCATCTGAGCAAAATCCTCTGACTCCCGGGCGAGGACAAGCACGAGGATGACAATGGTGATGACGACGAGCAGGAAGATGATGACAATCGGCATATTTGTCAGCAGTGTTCAGAAGGAATTGAATGAAGAGCGGGCAGCAATCCGTGATTACATCAGGACGGATCCACTGCTCCAGATCTACTTTGAACCATTTCTTTTTGAGGACCTGCCGGCGCTCGATCGAAAACCCGATGAACTATATCTAGACGAAGTAGATCGATGCACGATATACCTGGGAATTTTTGGTAATGAATACGGCTCTGAGAACCGGCAGGGTTTTTCCCCTACTGAACTTGAATTTAAACGGGCAACTGAGAAGAGTAAATACCGGTTAATTCTTGTGAAGGGGAAGGATGAGAGCAAGCGCCATCCGAAAATGCAGAAACTTATCAGCAGGGCTACACCCCATGTTGTGCGACGTCATTTCAGCACGATTGACGAATTGAAAAAAGAAGTATATGCTGCATTAGTCCAGTTCCTTTGTGACAGCAAAATTATTTCCTCCACGCCATTCGATGAATCTGCCTGCCCCAGAGCAACATTGAAGGATATTTCCGATGAAAAGGTTGCATGGTTTATCCCTATTGCAAAAAGAGAACGCAGCTTCCCCCTTAACCCGGGAACGCCAACCGAACAGGTATTAAAACATCTTGACTTACTAGAGGGGGCCCAGCCCACCAATGCGGCGATTCTCCTGTTCGGCGTTAAACCGCAAAAGTTTATCCCGACCGCAGAGATCAAGTGCATGCACTATCATGGAACGGTGGTCGCAAAACCGATACCTTCCCACCAGATATTCACCGGTACGCTTTTTGATCAGACAGATCAGGCTACAGATTTTATTCTCTCAAAAATCAATCGCATCGTACCTCCCCGCGATTCAGCACCGGTCAGTGAAACAAAGTACGAGGTCCCAAAAGAAGTGATTCAGGAGGCGGTTGTCAACGCCGTTGCTCACCGGGATTATACCTCGGCTGCAAGCGTTCAGGTGAGTGTCTTTTCAGATCGAATTGAAGTGAGGAATCCCGGTAGCCTTCCTCCGGACCTTACCTTCGAAGACCTAAAAATAAAACACAGCTCCCGGCCACGCAATCACCGGATCGCTCTACCTCTTTACCTTGCCCACTATATTGAGAAGATCGGATACGGGACAATCCAGATGACAACCGGATGCAGAGATGCAGGTCTTCCGGAACCCGAGTTTTCCCAAAGCGGCGGGGAATTTGTTGTCACTCTATGGAGAGACTGGCTGACGGAATCAGCAATGGCTGAGCTGGGACTTACTGAACGTCAGATGAGAGCCGTCAGATTTGTGAAGGAGAAGGGTAGGATAGGCAATTCCGAATATCAGGATCTGGTAAAAATTTCAAAGAGGAATGCCAGCAGGGATCTTTCAGAACTTGTGGAAAAAGAAATATTTGAGAAGAAGGGTATCCACGGAACCGGCGTTCATTACATTTTAGGTAAAAGGGCCAAAAAAGGGCCAATTGGGCCATGACTCGAATTTTCCAAAATCAAAACCCGGCAAAATGTCAACTGGTAAAAGGGCCAGATTAGGGCCAAAAGGGCCAAGCCGGACCCACTCGGTGTACTGGGGTCTCGCTGGTCCCAGGTTCTCTGGAGATTGCTGACGGTCGACCGTGCTCGACTCCACTCCCTCCGGTCCGTTCCGCTCGCACCGTCTCCCTGATCTTTCATCCTTGCCTGTTGGCACCGAGGACGCCCGTGATTTCGTCGCAGGCTCCTCATCACCGGCTGCACCATCCCGCTCCTCACGGACCGTTCCACGGACCGCTCGTCGCTGTAACACGAAACACTGTATTACCACAGAATGCCCCAAAGAAGGTTATGGCCCGAAGGGCATCCATCGTGATCACTGCCTCTCCCCTGGGAGAGGAGGAGGCCGTCCCATCGGAGCGAGGAGCGGAGGGGGTAGCAGTGCCCCCCTGGAAGCGACGAGAGGCCGGGTGAATAGGTGGCCGCAGCGGCCCGAGCGAGCGCCGGTTACGACACGCATCAGCGGGTCGTCGTGCGGTCGCGAGTCACCGAGCGTCAGTCACGTAAGGGACACAGCCACAAGCACGATGCGAAGCATTGTGCGAGGAGCGGGAGGGAGCAGCTGCCGGTTGGGAATGAAATGACGAAACCGGGAGCGTCATCATTCATGGTCAACCTAGAGAGAACAGGACCGGTATGTGAGCGGAACGGAAAGGAGGAGCACCGGACGAAAGGAGGAGCGAACGGAATGAAGCGGAGACGAACATTCCGGGCCGTCCCGATGTCCCGATTATTCAGATGATATCGAGTGTAACCAGTTTTTCAATCCGCGAAAAGGTGGTGGGGAGTTCTTCATTCAAGAATCAGAATTCGAAAAAGTAAAATGATCTGGGGTCTAAACGGAGACAATCGTGATTTAAATGAGTTATACCGATAGAATCCATCCAACCGATAAAGGAATTTCAACTTATATTGAAGAATTACTTAAGAAAAATTACCAGATTCCCACGTTTCAAAGAAATGTCGTCTGGGAAAAGGATAATGTTAAAAAAT
>MTKX01003784.1_pt2 | contig 11824 bp, 9 predicted proteins | sample 1042771 | NCBI WGS metagenome assembly MTKX01 (sample SAMN06212183, study PRJNA360534) | anaerobic digester metagenome | biome: Wastewater treatment plant; material: sludge; isolation source: anaerobic digester fed with sludge from wastewater treatment plant | place: Denmark: WWTP Randers ... | reverse complement strand
CTCGAAGTAGATCTTTTTCACGGTTCCCAGGTCATCCGTCTGATCGAGGAGTGCGCTGATCTGGCTTGGCGTAAACGTCCCTTGCGCATACGGGCTGCTGCAGACGAAACAGTGTTCGCACGACATCGTACACATGTAGGTGGTAAGGATATGGATCTGGGTTATCATGGCGTTGATATCTCCGGAAATGAACAGAATTTGAGCTGCAGTTCTTAAAACAACCTGTGTTTGGGGGAGGAGTCTCCAGGGAGGAGTCCCATGCTTGAGAAGTTACGGAGTGGTATCCGGTGGTTATCTGCTTACCTGAGGGGAGGTGATGAACAGCCCGTCGTCCAGGATGAACTGGAGAGCCAGGCATCCAGGATCCCGGTCGGGGTCCTCTCCAATTCTTCGATCACGAGAAGCGAGGTTGAAGCAATTGTTGATTTGAGCAGATGGACTATCACCGAGCATGCAGAATCACCATTCGAGAAGGTTGGCCGGATCTACTTGGTTGGTCCTGATATGATGATCCGGCCAGACCTGGACTCTCGTGGATTCCGAGTTCTTGTTGATGATGTGGAGGCGGTGATTGATGATGAATCAAAGGCTATTCGATTGCTTGGAAGCGAAGAACAGGTGGGGACGTTCCAGCTCTCCACCTCGGGAAGGGCGATGAATTTTACCATCGATCCTTTCTTTTACACGACGCCGTTATATTCTGTGAATAGGATGCTTGCGGGAGAGCAGAGGAAGGCGCCGTTGTTTTTTTAGGGAGGGAACAGGTGGGAGGAAAGTAGTTATAACTCTTAAAATTTCAAAAAGTCACAAATATATGGTTTAAATCTATATTATGTCATGTAAGTTGGGATTTTAGAATGCTTCAGGATTCACAAAAGTATTATAAAAATAATAATCTTTTTTCGAATTACTATCTTGACAATTATCTCAAAAAAAGTCCTGAATGGGAAAAAACTGACCATATTGTGGCATTTGAGCAAATACAATCTTTATGTAACGATGAATCAAAACTTCTACAAAATTATAATGAAAAACAACTTGAAAATCATTTCTTTAATAAAATATTCAATATTTTAGGTTTCGTATATGAAGTAACTCCATCTACTGAGGCAAGAAATTATCCAGATTATGCATTTTTTATTGATAGGCAAAATCTTGAAGATGCACACATCCAAAAGAGAAAAAGTTATAGTTTATTTTTTACGAATGCAATTGCTATTGGAGAAGTTAAACAGTGGAAAGTAGATCTCGATAAAATTAGCAAGAATGAATATAGTATTTCAGAAAATCCTAGCCTCCAGATCCGCACTTACCTCGATGACACTCAACAAAAGTGGGGTATCCTTACCAATGGTAGATATTGGCGTATCTATTGTAAAGAAAAACGCCGTGAAGATTATTTTGAAGTTGATTTGCCATTCTTGATTCTGTCAAACGATATCGAGGCTTTTCGATTTTTCTATTATTTCTTTAGAAAGGATGCATTTATTTCATCACAAGAAGGCCTTGCATTTCTAGATCGAGTTCTGAAAGAATCATTCGAATATGCCACAGAAATAGGAGACAGTCTCAAGGAAAATGTATACAGGGCGATGAAACGAATAGCAGAAGGTTTCATCGAGCGTAGTTCAAATAATCTTGATCGCAATGACCCAACAACTCTTCTTCTTGTCCAGAATAATTCAATGCTTTTACTTTATAGGTTCCTTTTCTTACTCTACGCGGAAGGAAAAGGATTATTAGACCTAAATAATCCCCAATATTTGAAGAATTTTAGTTACCACCGTTTGAAGCATAATATTTCAGAAATTCAAGATGGCCCTATTGATAGAAAATATACTTCAATTAAATGTTCTTTGCTCACAGAGTTGAAGGACCTCTTTAAGTTGGTTAATCAGGGAAGCGAATCTTTTGGGATTCAAAAAGAAGAATTCTATATTCCTGCCTATAATGGCGGATTATTTGATCCTGATAAACATCCATATTTGGAACGATGGGAAATTGGAGACCAATACCTAGCGGAAGCAATTGACTTCTTATCAAGGAGTGAGCTTAAGGATGGGCACCGAGATTTTGTGGATTATTCAACACTTGAAATTCGTCATCTTGGAAGTATTTACGAGGGGCTTCTTGAATACAAACTTAAGATTGCAGATTCAGATCTTGTCGTCAGCGATGATGGGTGGGTGCCGCTTTATAAGTATAATGCAATGAGGATGCAGAAAAAAACATTCGCTGATTTCAATGAATTCAATCGTGTTGCAGTTGGCCATCTCTATCTTGCGACCGATAAAGATGAACGTAAATCGACTGGATCCTATTACACACCTGATTATATCGTAAATTATATAATTGCTGATTCAATAGGACCGATAGTAGATAAAAAATGGCAGAACGCATATGAAAATAATGTAAGTTACATCGAAGCAACTCTTTCCATAAATGTCCTAGATCCTGCAATGGGAAGTGGGCATTTCCTCGTCGGTGCAGTTGATTTCCTCTCAAAAAAACTACTCGAGGCAGTGCAGAAGGATTATGAATTAAACATTATCAAAGATACAGGATCCTTCACAAATGAGTGGGCTCGACGTGAGGTTGTATCTCATTGCATTTATGGTGTAGATTTAAATGAACTTGCAGTTGAATTAGCAAAGGTCGGGCTTTGGCTTACAACCATTAGTAAGGATAAACCTCTCTCTTTTCTTGATCATCGGTTAAAGCAAGGGAATAGCCTTGTTGGGGCTTGGTTATCCGAATTAAATTACTACCCTGAGCTTGAAAAAGATAAATATAAAATTTCTCACAATCAAACGGTCCTGAAAATATCTCCCTTATTTATCCATCATCTTCTCAGTAAAATCAATGAAATTGACAAAATTAGCGAGGATACCCTTGAGGGTGTAAAAAGGAAAGAAAAAATTTTTGAAGAATTTAAACATCTCCCCGAGTATGAAAAGACAAAGGCTGTTGCAAATGTATATACATCAATATATTTCGGTAATCAGATTGATCAAATTTTAGATAATTCGAAGAAATATTATCAAAGCCTTTTCAGAGAGAGTCAATATAACGATGAAAAATCATGGGAACGAAAAACAAAGTGGAAATGGTTTACCAGAGCTAATGAAATTGCAAAAAAGTATCAATTTTTCCATTGGGAGTTAGAATTCCCAGAAATCTTTTTCGATGCAGGAAAAATACGAGAAAATCCGGGATGGGACACTATAATAGGGAACCCACCGTGGGAAAAGATTTCTGCGAGAGCCCCAGAAAAACATTTCCTCGACATCAAATTTCAATCAATTCGTGAAGGTGAAATTAATTTTTATTATCTATTTCTTTACCGTTGTCATGATTTAGCAATAAACGAAGGTCGGATCGGACAAATTGTTCCTAATACCTGGATGATTAATAAATTTTGTAATTTATTGCGTGAATTCATCCTTAATAATTATCGAATAACAAATGTTCACTATCTATGTAAGAATGTATTTAAAGATGCCCCGGATACAATTCCCGTTATTCTCAATTTTATTAACTCCAAAAAAAATTTAGACGAAAAAATTCTAGATAATGATATTTCAGTACGAGTTGTAAACGACGATTTGCTTGATACACCAACATTCTTAACTACATCAGCATGGGAGGATTCAGTTAAACAGAAAACTTGGTACGAACGAGAATTACATCAAATGTCTGTTTTTGATACAAATAAGAATTCACTGTTTTGTGGAAGTCTTGAATCGAATTCAATATTATTAAATGATATTGGTCATGCATCTGATGGAATATACAAATCAACAGTTGAAAAATTTAGAAAAAAAACACAAGGTCTTCCAACAGATCGCCCAGTGATTGAGAGTGCAAATCAGGTTCAAAGATATGAAATAAATTGGGATGGTTCATTTATCCCCGAAGAACTTTGGTCAAAGCATGAGGAACTACACACGGGGGAAAAAATTATTTTACATGCTGCCCGGAAACCTAAATTATATCGACGTCTAGTTGCAGCATTAACAGAGGATTTAATTTTCTTTAGTAATCGCTTCATAATCATAAAATTAGTTAATAGTGATTATTCAGCCCCGTATGTCTTTAGTTTGATCAATTCAAAAATATTGAATCGATATTATAGAATTAGGTTTCCTATTACAGATATCGACGGATATATGTTACACCAACTACCTATTAGAAAAATAAAATTTACAACATCGAATCAGATTCGTGCCTCACATATTGACGAAGCAATAGAACTATATATAGAATTTAGTGAGAATTTCGATGATAAAAAGGTTTTAAATTTTATTGATTTGAGATTATCTGCACAACCAGAAGAATCAGATGTTGTCCATGATTTTCTTGTATTTCTCTCAAACCAAATGGTCGAAATGAATAAACAAAAAAATGCAGAAATAAATACATTCCTAAATTTTATTGAAAATGAAATTGGGTGCCCAATTGATAATTTGTCAAATAAAACCCATATCCAGGAATATTATACAATTGAATTCACAAAGTTCATTGAAATAATCTTTAAAAACAAGAATAAATTAAAAAGTGGGTATTCTCCAAAAAGCAGGGCAAATCACGACATATTAAAAGACTGGTTTGATAGTTCTATCGCGAAACTTAACCCTCTTTGCCAAAAAATCGATATTACAGACACTCTAATTGACCAAATCGTTTACAAACTTTATAACCTTTCAGAAGAAGAAATTAAAATTTTAGAAGATCAGATGTGAGTGAGGTCCGATGTCTCCAATTATCATCCCATTATATAATGCCGAGGAATTTGACTTTAGATTTAATATCAAGCCTCCTATAAGATTTGAAAAATGGAATAATCAGATTAAACATGTCGAGATGATAGAGGGTAGACCCGAAGAAATCCCTGATGCAGTAGCAATTTTTGAAGAAGAAATTGATTATAACAGTGCATTACAAAAATTGGAGAGATTAGGATTATCAATTCTTCCGCTAATTTTCGAAAAAGCTTACTATGCGTACTCCGTTGCCAATGAAAATCAAATTCTTATGCATCAGAGTACATCTATTGTTCGTTTTAAAAATGGGTGGAAATGGATAAGGCCCGGAAAATTACAGGATTTTTTAGATGTCGCAGTTAAATCATATTTTGATCATAATCTCGATTTGATATTAAGGGTTCGATACGAAGCTGACTTTATGAGCAATTCTGTAGAAGTCAAGTTTCATCTGCATTGGATGATTTTAGAGATATTGTCAAAACAATTTTGCGGCACAAGAAGAGAATCCCCCATTTCCCAAGCGACTATTGAAAAAATGATATCTCTTGCCGAAGAGGAATTGTATACCAATACCTCCTTGGAAGGAGAAGAGAGGAATGAAAGATTGAATCTAGTAAAACAAAATTTGAATAATCGGTTACAAGAAAAATCACATAAAGATCGGCTATTTGAATTTTTATCCGGGAAGTGCCATCTCCAGATAGAATCAAATATGATTAAGAAAATTGTAGAGATTCATGGGAAATTAGTAAAGACCGCTTCGTTCAGTTTTTCTAAAGAAGAATTGGATATTTTCGATTTTGTAGACAATCTTTCAAGATTAGCTATCATTATCTGTCTCACTGACTTTGATGAACAATTTTCAAAATATTTAGAGATTCAAAGAATTATGGGTCCAAAATTGTTTGAATGGTCATATCTATAATGATATGTTAGATGACATTTACATGAATTATTTATATTTATTTTATGACATTCATCTCTCCATGCTCACCAAATCCCTCCATTCCCCAATCGCCCGCTAAATCAAGTCCCAATCCCAAACCCCGCTCAAACTATATTCCATTTCGCGTTTTATCTGTTCACAGCCCTGTAAAGGGCAGGAGTAATCAAGAAATGGGAGATTTTGTCCAGCAGAGCATTACGAAGACTGCAGTCCGCGAACTCACTACGCCGATTGCAGACATCACGACCTTCAACACCATGGTGAAATCATAATTTATCGCAAATCGAAATTTTCTCCATAATTTCCTTCGTTCGACAGATTTGTTCGTTCACACCTGATTCTCTTAAATATGTGAAAATAATATAACCATAAAATTCTAATAATCTCTTATAAATCTCATAAAAATCCTCCATTTCATATTTTACTTTTCCAATTACGATTTTCTTATTTTGATTGACGTAGGCATCCGCGTGAGCGGGCTTGTCCCGAAATATAGTATTTTCCAGAACATCACATTTTCCGCCGATAAGATAATCTCTTTTCTTAAAAAATTGTAATAATTCAAATCGTGAGAGACTTTTATCTTTCTGTGTCGCTTTAGAGTATTGATTGAGAAGGGTCTGGGAGGCACGATTTTTTTGTTTCGTTTTCTTCGCGATAATCAATGCAAAATCTGTTAAAAATTTTAAAGTCATCTCATAGAGAGATACGTACAGCGACATAAGAATAAAAAAATCTGTTTCAACTCTATCTGGTGAGGGTTTCATGTCCTGAATTACCCGATAATAATGCCATATTTTTGGAAAATGGAACCATAATGCGTTTCCTATGCCTTTACCATCAGTAACTTGAAAAAGGTCAATTAGGAGCTTATCTATTAATTTTTTACATATTGGCTGAAGATTTCTACCTTCCCTCTCGAAAAATTCTGTTCCTTCTTGATAAATATCTGGAAATTCCTTTAAAAAAACGATTGCTTCCTGTTCAGACAGAGGATAGAGTGCTTCAAGCACATCGTAAACGATGTCTAAAAAATCTTTTGGTAATGGTTCTTCAGTTTCTATCTCGATTTTCGTAAAATATTCTTCTAAGTCTGCTCGTAATTTTTCTTTTGACTTTAATAATTTATTTTCATCAACTTCCATTCGTTCTAACCTCTTTGTTTTTAAGATATTCTCAAATAGCGTAATATCTTACAACTTCAGATTTTTTTACGGTGAAATTTTCCATAATAATCTTTTTAACTAATTGAATCATCCCATTTTTGAATTATTCGTCCATAACCCTTCTTTTCGAATTCCTTAGCTACATTGATCATTAAACCAACGGGCAATCCTGGTATAACCTGATATTGATGACCATCAGGACCGACAAGCCAATTTGTTGGTAAATCAAGATTCACTTCAAATTTAACAATCTCTTCACTAGGATTCTTTGAGATATCAGTCGATTTTCTCTCTTTTGGGACCGAGCGATTATTTTTTTCACTTGAATACGGAGGTATTTGAAATGTTGGCGTAGTAATTCGTTGAGTGGGTGATGTATTTCTCTTCTGATCCGTAACTTTGGGAAGTTCGTTTTTCCTAGTTGACTGAATATTATTCTTTATGTTCTTCAATTGTTTTTCAAACACATCGATTTTCTTTATGGCTTCATGTGATAATCTCTGAATCTCAAATAATTGGTCAACTGATTGAAGCTGTAATACTTGGTCAATATGAATTGAATACCTGCTTCGAATCCATTTCCAACCCAATCCTTTTGAGAGAACCGTTCCAAAAAAGTATTTTGTCATTTCTTTTTTCATTTCATAGCAAATACTAAAATTTTCTTTGATGCACACTGAATTATCAAAAGAATTCTCCTTGAAAATTGCATATTGACGATCTAACTCATGAATGAGAGAGAATATTTTTTGATGTGATTCATCTACTTCTTCTAATATCGGTTTAGCAACTTCTCTCAAACTCAAAATAGAATCATATTCTTCTCGATTTTTCAATAATTTCGATTGAAATGTTCCATTTAAAATCGAATTAATCCATTCATTAATGGAAGTTATTTCATTATCTTCCTGGTGTATTTGACGCTTGTCAATATTCAAGTCTACAGAGATGACATCTTTCGGTAAGAAAAAATCGAATTTATTTGGGTTTTGACATCCGGGTTCATTAGAAAAGAAAGAATCAATATAGGGTATAAATTCCGAATCACTTTCAAATTCCCGATAATCTCTCAATCGATAAGAAATTTTATTCTTTAAAATCCAGTAGGATTCGATGCCCTCTCTTCGATATTTTGCATCTCTCTCTTTTAACGTGTCAAGGGGAATTTTCGTCAATTGGACTTCAAAGACTATTCGTTTATCATCGTTTTGAGCAAAAACATCAGCCCTCCAGTCCCCTTCTTCGGATATATATTCGACATTGGTGTTCCAGTTTGCAGCCTTGCAGATTTGGTAAATCTCATTCTTAATTTCTAAGTGTGTAAGAGATTCGTGCTCCCAATTACAAGGGGGTGATCCAGGTGCATGATAAAAATGTTGAAGTCCATTTTTAGAAGTGCGGGGATGCCCTTTCGCCCCACAGCAACGCATAGTTATTGAGGTTTTCTTCTTCTTATTCTTTGATTTTAATTCCTTCCAATCATCAATTGGAATATCAGGACCTACTATCCTTTGATTATCAACAAGGGCAGTAAGCATAAGTCAGTAATGTTTCTCTCTCAATTACAAAAATTATACTCCGATAGAGGATTTCTCCATTTCTTCATTCACGAATAAGCATCAATGCTGCAGCAGTAACAACAACACAATTGGCGATGGCAACAAGGTATGCCCAAATATTCAAACCAAAGGAAGATGGGTCGATTGCAAGTTTCTGACACGCCCTTGGAACGAAAACCATGATGTATGAAAACAATATGGCGTTGGCGATGATTACTAACCATAAAACAAAGTCATGTATCTTCATTCTATTTCGATCTGATTTCATTCAATATGACGATATCCGCAAGCTAGCAGTCCTAGAGGTTAGATCTTAATGAAAGGGCTAAGTATTGAATTTCCATAAAATAACTTAAAATCGGTTTTTTATCTGATGGTTCAATTTTTAAGAAATAATAATTATTAAGTTACAAACAAGCTCATTGTTTTTAAATGACAGAGGCATTTTTAATTTTCCTCTTTGGCTGCTTGGGTGGAATTCTCTTAGAGTTGTATCGATTGTATAAAATACGTCAAGATAAAAATTCTCCCTCTTATTATGGACAATTGAAATATTGGATAATAACTCTTGGAATGATAGTATGCGGCGGAGTATTAAGTTGGCTTTGGGATATGGAAGTAACTCTCACCCCACTTTTAGCAGTTAACATTGGTATAACAGCACCACTATTATTATCCTTATTGGCTGGTGAAAGTCCTAAAGAAACATATCTTGAACATAGAGTCAAAGACCTTGAAAAAACAGTATTAAAATTGCGTAATGATTATCAATATCTAGCAGGTAAATCCACATCATGGATTAATTTTAACATGGAGGGGGGTGTATCTTCCTCGACCCAAACTGCAACAATTAAGGGATATTTAGGAGAAATTAAATAAAAAATACAATTTTGTCATATCCCACCATTTGTCGAGTTCGTTACTTGAGAAATAGGAAAATCATAAAATAAATTGAAATATTTTCCAAATATNNAGCATTGATTGTCATTGTAATTAGAATCACTTGTTACAATTTGAGATGAACAATCCCTTTTACTGTAATTACAGGAAAATGGGCTAAAGTGGAAAAACGGGCAAATTATTTCTCCTGTAGAATGTTCATCAAAAATTTGATAGAGTGAATAATTTAAAAAAAGGTTTTCGTGAATAGTATTTTCAATTAATCCTCGGTCAAGAATGTTATCAACATTTAAATATACCCAATTTTTTAATCTATTTTTATGTAAAAATGGGATTTCCCCAATAATATTAAAAATTGTACTTTTATAATCGCCATAAGATGAAAATAATTGAGGCACTTTTGTCCTTTCTTCAATCATTCTAATCTTCCATTTGTTTGATAAATTGTTATCAGAAGTATTTTTGCTTTTTAAAAAGGCATTCCACGCTTCTGTTGTCTCTTCCATAGATGGCCATCTAAGTTTTGGGTGTTCAGTAATGACATTTACAAAATTAAGGTAATTATCTTTCAAAATTGTACTATCCTTTTCAAAAACAGGGAGATAACCTATATTATCTCTTACAATAAGCAAGCTTCGTAAAAACCTAAAGCCAGGTATAAAATCCGTTAATTCATATTCTCCCGAATCACATTTCTCTTTTATAAAATAATATGGGGGAATGTGTAAAGATAGATCAGATAATAAGAATATTGAGTTAACTTTTTTCCAGCTTTCAATTTGAGGGGAAAGATGCATTAAATTTGAATAAAAGGCCAAAATAGTTTCTTGGTAGGACCTATTCCAATTTTCAAAATTGTTAAAGAAATATCTGTCAAACTTACCTCCATATAATTTGGAAAAAAATAGGGAGAATGTAGTAGGAACCCCCTCAATAATTTTAAGAGTGTCCATCCGTCGTGCAATCTCTTTTGAATTTGGTTGACTTAAACAACATTCAGAATCAAAAAATTGTCTTTTTATATCATTCCAAAAATTATAGTAATCAAGTCCTGCAGTCAAATAGTCTTGATTTCTCTTACTAATCGAACCATTTTTGAGGGATTTAGAAACCGGAATTAATATTTTCTCTTTTTTATCGATTAGTTTAAGACAATTAATTATATCGTCATTTCTTCTCTCTGTAATATCACTACAAAATAAACCAAAACCAGTTCCAATATCCTGTAAAAAGTGAATATTTTCATGGTATGCAGTAAGACAAGACTCTAACTCTTCGACAGAATCGAAATGCTTTTTACGAATATCAGAATTTTCAAAAATCGTTTCAGAGAAATATTCTCCCGGATGGTATTGACCTATCCAATTTCGAGATAAGTATGAAAACATTTGCAAAATACCAATTTATTTAATTGGTCCTCCATAACCATCAAAATCTAATTTCATTCCTTTCTTGTCTAAAATCTCACTGACCCTTTGTTCACATTCTTCAGCTAAATCGCTTTCGTTTCGGAATGCATGTGCAATTGCTTTATTTCGCCAAGCGAGGTAATCTTGAGGATCTAATTGAGTGGCAATATCACAAACTTTGATTACATCCTCATATTTACCCAATGCTAATAGTGGAAAAGACATATTACTCCAAGGATTTGGAGTATAAGGATCAATTAAAAGTGCCATTTCATAACATTTTATTGATTTTTCATTGTCCCCCATTTTCCAAAAGAGATTTCCTTGATTGTTCCAAGCGTTTCTATTTTTATTATCAAGGGTAAATATCTCCTGGTTAAGATCCATTGCCTCTTGATATCTCCCGTGAATATACAAATCTTGAGCTTTTCTTTCATATTCATCGATTAAATTTTGTTTCCCCTGCAAAATTGCCAATAATTTCAACTTTAAATATTGCATTTTAATGCTCTGTGGTCTAATTATAAAATTTGTGATTATTAATTTTCCTAATTTTTTTAATAGAATATAATCCCACTCCCCGCCCTTGCGTCGTACTGGGGGAATAGGCGAGTATCCCCTCTCTCCACACCCTTCGGGCCGGGCTCCTACTCTCCCAAGGGTGAGGCAGTGAAATGAGATATTATCGGACTCCAAATGTACTAAAAAGGTATAAAGAACCGAGAAAATGATCAAGAAAGCAAAGGCGAATTCGAAAGAGAGATAGATGGATTAAAATTCGTAATCTGTATTATCGACTAATTTTAGCTCTTTAAAGACTTTTTTTCTCATAAGACAGCTATCGCACAGTCCACAATGAATATTAAGATTCATGCTACAGCTCCAAGTTTTTTCGAACGGAACATTCAAATTTTTACCAATATTCATCACGGATATCTTCTTCTCATTGATAAAAGGTGTTAAAATTTGAATATTATTTCCCATCCAATAATTTCCTAAATTTTCTATCAGTCTGAAAAATTCAATTTGTAAAGAGGGGTACAATAAAACATCATCAACAACGGCACCTAAAAATATT
>MTKX01000829.1_pt2 | contig 11870 bp, 13 predicted proteins | sample 1042771 | NCBI WGS metagenome assembly MTKX01 (sample SAMN06212183, study PRJNA360534) | anaerobic digester metagenome | biome: Wastewater treatment plant; material: sludge; isolation source: anaerobic digester fed with sludge from wastewater treatment plant | place: Denmark: WWTP Randers ... | reverse complement strand
TCCCGTGTCTCCATCCACATCCAAGACCTCGCCTACCAGATACAGCCCCTGGACCAGCCGGGACTGCATGGTCTTGGGATTAACCTCCGCGGTTAAGACACCTCCTCTGGTGCACATAGCCTGATCAAAGCCGCAAACCTCAGAGACGGCCAGAGAGAGGCCGGTCAGATTATCAATCAATCGATTTCGCATCTCTCGGCTCAGGTGGGAGATGGGCAGGTCCAGAGCTATCCCCGAGATCTGCAGCAATCTCTTTATCAGCCGCAGGGAAAGAACCCCAGGAGGCAAAATGCGGCTCAGATCAGCCAGCAGAGACGCAAGTCTCTTTCCCCCATCACTCTGGCTCTTTTCCACCAGCCACCTCTCCAGCTCCTCCCGCCTCTCCTCCGGGATAAAAGAGATCCTGATCATGTCCTCCGCCCGGATATATCGGGACAGATCCAGAATTCCCGGACCAGAGAGGCCATCATGGGTGAAAAGAATATCTCCCCGATGCTCTTTGATCTTCATCCGGCGATAAAGGGAGATCTTCAAATCCGAAAAAGACAGCCCGGCCAGATGGGAAAATGGATAATCCTTAATCATAACCGGAGATAGAGCCGGTCCGATCTCAGATATGCTGTGGCCCAGGGAGCGGGCAAAAGCGTAGCCGTCTCCGCTTGATCCCGTAGCGGGATAGGAGCATCCGCCAGTAGCTATAACCAGCCGCCTGGAGCGATATCTTCCGCCGGGGCAGATGACAAGAAAGCCGTCCCCTATCCTGCTTATGGATTTTGCCGCCTCTCCGCACCTGATCTCCAGGCCCAGCTCCCGGCATTGTGCGGTCAATACATTCAGCACATCCCTGGACCGCATGCTCTCAGGGAAGACCTTGCCTCCTTTTTCCTGGACCATCCCCAGCCCGGATTCAGCAAAGTAGGAGACGAGGTCGCTGTTGGTGAAGCCCAGCAAGGCCGGACGGAGAAATCGGCCGTGATCCCCGTAATGGACTAAAAAGTCCCGAATATCTCCGGCGTGAGTTATATTGCACTGGCCGGAGCCGGAGATCAGGAGCTTATGCCCGGGGGAATTCTTCTTTTCCAAAATTATTATCCTTTTGCCTTTCTGATAGGAATTAATGGCGCAAAATAGCCCCGAGGGCCCGGCTCCGACCACTATCAGATGGCAGTCCTGGATAGGATGGCCATCTTCTTGGTCCAGCAGCCCAGTCCAACCGGCCTTTCCAGATAGATCATCCGGCTCAGGCAAGATGTCTTTGAGAAATTGGGCCAATTTAACCTCTTTTCATCTATCATTGCCGTCTGGTCAAGAAAAGCTTTAGGAATCGCTTAAATAGATTTGCTCACCCTGAGGAAAGATGGGACAAAGGCGAAATATGCTCAAGATTACTCCCTATTTTGGCATCATAGTGCTGATAGTATCCATAGGCGGCATCTTCTATCCCAAGCTTGGCCTCCTCCTGCTTCTGGTCTTCGCCAGCCTGATGCTCATAGCTCCCTTCCGGGGGCGCTGGTTCTGCGGAAACCTCTGCCCCCGGGGGAGCTTCGTCGACTTCTGGCTGGCACCCTTGAGCCGGAAGGTGAAGATACCAGCCCTGTTTCGCAGCATGTGGCTGAGGGTGCCCATATTCCTCCTGCTCATGGGATTTATGGTCTATAGGATCGTAAACACGGCGGGGAAAGTGGACAAGATGGGCATGGTCTTTGTGACCCTCTGCATTCTAACCACATCGGTGGCCATCCTCTTTGGAGTGATCATAGCCCCCAGGGCCTGGTGCTCATTCTGCCCCATGGGAACACTGCAGAGGGCCATGGGAGGCAGGAGATACCAGCTCAAGGTGGATGCAGATAAGTGCATAGATTGCGGGCGGTGCCAGAGGGTCTGCCCCATGCAGCTGCCCGTAAACGAGATCAGGGAGAAGCCGGACTGCATCAAATGCGGACGATGTGTGGAGGCCTGTCCCAAAGAGGCGCTGAGCTTTTAATCCGGAAAGCGGCTTGGCCATTTTCCGCCGTTTTTAAATATGCAGATGTGCAATAGTTCAGGCGGAGGTGAAGGCAAGATGTGTACAGTTGGGGGCGGGCCTGACATCGGGAATATCGAATCACTGGCAGCCAAGGATTACGAATGTCTGGACTGCAAAAATCAGTTCAAGGGCATGGGAAGGCGGCCTATGTGTCCATCCTGCAAGTCCAGGAATGTCAAAGCTGTTTAACCGGCAAAGGCCATGCGCTTAACCCTAAAAGAGGATGAGATAGCTTATCTGAAGGGCCGAAAAGGCACCATAGCCATAGCCAAGAGCAAGGGACAATTCTTCTATCTGGAAACAGAGGCAGAGGAGCGAATTCTTTTCACCGAACCGGAGGACCTCATGGTGGCCTCCTCCTGGGGCGTGGGCGGCAAGGTCAAAAGGGCCCTGGCCTGCACCATCTTTCAGCTCAGGGAGATGCAGGCTCCTCTGATAGTGCTGCCCAAAGGCCATCCTGCTTCTCCCCGCCTGAAGGTGGTGGTATCCATAGGTGAGCGCACCCGCTGTAGCTGCCAGATACAGCCGGGAACCCATCCGGAGCAGGATGTGCTCTGCTCCTGTGATGAGTTCCATCAGATGGAGATCATAGGCAGACTGGGGGGAGCAGAGATCCTGGGTCTGGCGGAAGAGGAGTGCAATATAACGGTAGAGAAGCTTTAATTTGCTGCGACAGATCATTAGCTAAAGGATTTGATATATCATGGCAGAGATCGTGGAGGACAGCCTGGTCCGTTACAAGGGAACGGGCACCACCGGAAAGGTCAAGGTGCTGAAAGAGGAAGAAGATGGCCAGAAATGGGCATACCTGGACAGCACCGGACTGTACTACCGCCTGGATACATTGGAGCTGATCGATAAGCCCCCAGAGAGGAAAGAGCTGGAGGGCATGACTTTAGAGCAGATCCAGGAGAGGTTCAAGCAGACCCAGGAGATGATGGACGCAGCTAAGATGCAGGACGACAACCTGGAGACGGGCGGTTAGGCATATTCTGCAGAACAGGAATTGCAGAATAGGTGTGGTGCTGCACGGCCCGGAGATAATCGATAGTGGCTGTGCCCTGAAGCTGATCGAAAATCTCCAGAGGCGGGGAAAGGTCACAGCCGTCCTGGGCGGCACCATGGGACGAGTGGCTCTGATCGACGCCGGACTGCAGGATGCGGTCCGGATAAGCCCCAGGAGGCGGCCCAGCCAGTCCATCCGGGATCTGGAAAATTCATCAGATCTCATTTTTTTGCTCAATCTGGCCAAGAGCAGGGAGAGCGGCCTTGCTTTTGGAGCCATGGTGGCCCAGGCGGCGGGAGAGGGAAAGCCGCTCATTCATATCGATTGGGGAGGTAGATTCGTATCACTGCTGCGGGGTGATGAAGAGGCTGCCATTCTGGCCGGCAGGCTGGCCTTTGAGCTGGGACTTGATCTAATCCATCCTCCTTCTATAAGTCAAACCCGCAAAGAAGACTATAGAGGCATCGTCAGCCGTACGCTTCATGCCATCTGCCCCGGAGAGCCCATCTCCATAAATGGAACTGTCATTGGCAGAGCTACAGAGGACCGGGTGGAGATCAAGGCAAAGGAAGGCCGGATTGTCCATATCAAGGGAGCGATTGTCAAGCAGCATGGCCTAGAGAAGCTTGATTATGTGGACCTAGAGAAGGCCATCATCCGCAGTGGCAGCATCAGAAGGACTACTGCTCCCGGCAAAAGAGATACGGCTGAAAGTATTGATGCTCATAAAAAATATGTGGGGGCCTATATTGACCACTCTGCCGAGGATGCCTTCGAGGCGGCCTCTGGGGCAGAGGTGGCAGTCACCGTAGGAGATGACACCACGGCTATAGCTGGTGATATTCTCTCCAGAACGGGTACTATAGTGATGGGGATTGTGGATGGAGACCTGGACCGCCTGGGAGAGGGCACAGACATGATGCAGGGCAGCCTCATCTTTCGGGTCCAGCCCGGCCATGACGATGTAGTTGGCAGAGAGGTCAAAGACCGGATTTTTCAGGGCAAAGAGAGGATCACAGTCCCTCCCGCTGAGCTGGCAGAAAAGATAAAGGCAATAGCTGGAAGCCATCTCATGGAAATGGAGCGGATAGAGCATTAAGACAGAGCGGCATTTCCACTGATGGCCTCAAGCTCGCAAAAGAAGATGGATGCGGTTGCTGTGTCTCCTAGGCCGACAGTTATCATGGGCTGGCTCACCTGCCGCGCCGGGACCAGAGATACAATCCTTCCGTCTGACTGGTGGGCAGCGCCTTTCCCATAGCCAACCGCTCCCAGGCGGCGTAGCTCCGCTGCTGCGGCAAAGCCCTTTTCATTGTAATCTTCCGGAGGGGCTGCTCTTACGGATCTGCCGGCGGCCAGCGATGCCGCAGCATCAACTCCGCTTTGCAGAGCCAAGATCTCATCCTGGGCCGATATGCGTCCCTCTTTCATGATGCTGAGGATATAGTCTCTGGTGTGAACAGCCACCCGAAAGACTCCCGTTTTATCCTGCAGATTCCCGGCCATCTGGATCATCTCCTGCCAGGTGGGAGGGGGCCTTGCCATTGGCGATCCTTCGAATAGCCTGGCAGAATCGGTCAGCTCGTCTTCGTTCATTCCCAGGCTGTCTATGGGGACCTCTGAGATCAGATGCAGGAGGTGGGACATTGTCTGGGGGCTCTGAAATGAGCCCAGCTCCAGGTGAATGAATAGATCTGGATTTCTTTTCTTCCAGGATCTCAATTGAGCTATTTTCCTCGGCAAAACCTCTCTATGATTTTGCAGGGTAAGCAAATGAAAGCCGGAGACCATGGCCCCCATGAAAAAGGAAATATGCTCCAGGCAATAGCTGTCGAAATCCCGGCGGGATTGAAGGCAAGCGTTGGCCGGATCGTAGCTGGCAATGAAACGATTGTCCTGGGGGATGATGAAGCTATCTACTCCATACTTGATCTCCTCGCCACCCTTAAACTGGAAGACATAATGAACCGGCTCATGACCGCCTTCCTTCTTGGAAGACGCCGCCTCTTCCGGCCCTACCAGAGAGCCAGAGAGAGGCAGCCGCACCTCAGGGCGGAGCAATGCCGCCAGCCTGGGGCCCAAATCCGGCGCATTGAGTACCGGCTTTGCCCCCAGGTCGGCCAGAACATTGGCCATTATTCCCGCATTGCCGCCCAGGCGCATCTGCCAGGTGAAGGCCTGCTCAATCCGGCTGGCCAGGGCAGGGCTCTCTATGAGGATCTCCGCCCCTGATCCCTCTCTCATGCAATAGAGCAATGAGGAGAAAAGATCATCCATCTTAGATATGGAGCCCTTCAGCCCGATATTTTCTGATGAGAGACCAGGAGGCAGGAGCGGCTGGAGCTGGCTGGATCTTACATCGCATACTGCATCCAGGTTGACGGCATAGGCGCAGATGACATTCATGGCAGCCTCTTTTATCAGCGTTTTCCAGGATTGTGATATAGGCTCAGGCTCTATCTATGCTGAGGCAGAGATAACTCTATTGATCGATAGGCATGAGAGCGTCGAAAAGGATAGCAAAAAAGCAGCCCATAATCCAAGGCCGCACTTGGCTGAAGCCGCTCCTCGCCGCCTCTTAAGCATTGCTGCAAAAAGAGTTATGTTCAGGCATAATCTGGCTGAGAAAAAACAGGCGGGAAGAGGGCCAGATTGCAGCAGCCCCATTCCCGCGGCGTTCCTTTTCTATGTCTTTCTCTCCCGGATGAACATCCCCGTCTTGGTCTCATCCAGCACCTTGTCCGAAGGCTTTTTAGTGGCCAGACTGACCAGTATCATTGCCGCCACCGATAAAATGAAACCGTACATGCTGGGGTGCATGGGCAGAGCCGCTATGACCTTGGTGTACTGGGCATAGCTGACGATGGATACTCCCACCAGCCCCACGATCATGGAGGCTAAAGCGCCCTCCCGGGTAGCCCGCCGCCAGTACAGTCCGGCAAAGAGAGGAGTCACAAAGCAGGCCAGCATCACTCCTATTCCCATCCAGATCAGCCAGGCCAAAAGCTCAGGCGGATTGGACCAGGCCAGGTACAGAGTGATTACAGTGGAGAGGGCGATGGCCACTCTGCTCAGAAGGGTGATGGACTTCTCTGAGGCATCCCGATTGATGAACTGCTTGTAGACATCCCAGCTGACGTAGCTTCCTATGGTCAGCATCAGCCGGTCGGTGGTGGACATGACCGCCGATAAAACGATGACGGCTACAATGGGAGCAAAGATGCCCGGGAAGACATGTTCTGCCGCCACTATGAAGCTGTAGTCAGCGGGATTGGAGACATTGGTGGGCAGGGTGATCATGCCCTCCTCCACCATGGACCGGGCGGCGAATCCGGTGATCTTGCACAGGTACATGATCACGGCATAGATGACGAAGGCCGCTAACGGGGACCATTTGAAGTACTTGTTGTCCTTGGCCGCCAGAACGTTATTGACTACATGGGGCGCTGCCGCCAGGCCGAATGCCAGCAGAAAGAAGAAGGAGAAGAGGTACTCCGGAGTCAAGAAGGCATACTTGGCATAGGGCGGGTGCACCTGGGGATACCAGAGATGGGTCATGTTCACATCAATGTTCGCCAGTACCATGTTGATATGCTCCAGCCCTCCCGCGGCAGCAATGACCGCCGGGCCGACCAGCAGTACTCCAGCCAAAATCATTATACCCTGCACCAGTGAGGCCATGCCGATGGCATAAAGCCCTCCCAGGATAGTGTAGGCCATGACTATAACCGCTCCGATTACCAGAGCCCACTGATAGGGTATGTCGAATAGCCAGGATAAGACCATGCTGATGGAGATGTACTGGCCCACCAGGTAGATTATGGATATGAGAATGCCGATCACAGCCGAGGTGCCCCGAATGCCCCTGGGGCTATAGAAGCGATGGGCGAAGTAGTCCTGTACTGTGACATAACCGGTCTTGGCCGCCACAGCATGCATCTTGGTTCCAAAGAACAGTATGCACACGGCAGCGCATAAGGGCACGAAGATCTGCTCCCAGATGCTGGGCCAGCCGGTGGCATAGCCCAGGCCGGCCACACCTAATATGGTCATGCCGCTGCAGATGCTGGCTACCACCAGAAGGGTGAAGGTCCAGAAGCCCAGGTTTCTTCCCGCCATCAGGAAGTCCTCCGAGTTCTTGATCTTCTTGGAGGCCAGGGCTCCTATGCCCACCAGGCCCACGAAATAGAGTATCACAATGATAGTTCCGAAGAGGTCCAATTCAATCACCACCTCAAGGCCCAGATCAATAGCAACAGGGATAATCCCACAGGCACGACTATAACTCCAATAAAGGTATCAGTAGGCAGTCCGACGATCAATACAATCCCTCCATATTGTGACTTATGGCTTAACTGTCACATGGTAGCATGATACAATTTAGCATTTTAAGCTTTTCATTCCTATGTGAGAAACTTAAATAGTCAGGCAGCTTATTGCTCAAACAATGAGCGAAGGACTTTCACCGAAGGGGACCGAGCTGAAGAGCCTGTGCCAGAGGGCGGCCGAGGCTGCCGCCTCTTCCATCCGGGATATGGCGGGGAGCCACGCTGCCGCGGAGATGGTCCGGATGGGGGCAGACGGCACTCCCACCAAGAGCATCGATAAGGCGGCGGAGGATGCGGTTTTAGATACGCTTCGCGCCTCCGGCCTGGGCTTTCGGGTGCTCAGCGAGGAGACAGGCGAAGCCCTTATAGGGAACAGCGCGGACTATTTCCTGCACCTCGATCCGTTAGACGGCACATTTAATGCCATAGCCGGGATCCCCTTCTACTCCGTATCCATCTACGCCAGCCAGGATGACTTTCATTTCGGCTATGTCTGTGATCTCTTCCGGGGCACGGCCTATTATGCCGAGAGCGGACGGGGAGCCTACGGCGAGCCCGGAGGGCGGCTGCATGTTTCCACCAATTCCGATCTGCCCCATTATAGCATATCTGCCTATACCCTGCGGCCCCATACCGGAAGGATCGCCGGCATTGGGGATGTGGTGCGGCGCATTCGGACCCTGGGCAGCACCGCTTTGGAGATGGCGCTTGTGGCCTCGGGCCGCCTGGATGCCTTCGTGGACCTGAGGGAGATGATGCGGGTGGTGGATGTGGCGGCAGGAAAACTGCTCATAGAAGAGGCGGGGGGAGTTGTAACCGATGCCTATGGAGAGCCTCTATGCCTGGATGGGAATATGTGGCAGAAGAAGGATCTGATAGGCTCAAACGGCCTGTGCCACTCCCAGCTTCTTCGCCTGATAGGAGGTGGCAGGGATTAAGATCGGCTTTGTCTCCCGGCAGCAGCCGGAGGCCATCCAGCTAGTGGGGATGCTCATCTATCAGATCGAGTCCGAGGATAGGGAGGTACAGGTCCTGGTAGATGAGGACATCGCCTTTCAGCTGGGCCGGGTGGGAACAAGCGTAGCGGAGATGGAGAAGGCAAAGGTGGATTTCATCGTCTCGGTAGGAGGGGATGGGACGATCCTACGCACCATTCACAAGATGGCCGATCCGCTTCCTATATTGGGCATAAATATGGGCACACTGGGATTTTTGGTGGACGTGGAGCCCAAGGACGCCATATCCACTCTGAAGAAGCTGCTGAACGGATTTGTGGCGGACGAGCGCTCCCGGCTCAAGCTGCTGCTTAACGGCGTATGCATGCCCCGGGCCACCAATGAGATAGCCATTATCACCGCCAGCCCGGCCAAGATGATCGAATTTGAGATCATTGTAGACGGAGCGCTGATGGAGGACTTCCGGGCCGACGGGATGATAGTGGCTACATCCACAGGCTCCACCGCCTATGCCATGTCTGCCGGTGGGCCCATAGTCGATCCCCGGGTGGATGCCATAGTTCTGGTGCCCATGGCTCCCTTCAAGCTCTCCTCCCGGCCCTGGGTGATACCGGGAGACAGCGTCATTGAGGTGCGGCTGAAGCTGCCGGACAAGGAGGCCCTGGTGGTGGTGGACGGCCAGACCTCCCATACCATATCCGCTCATGATAAAGTGGTGATCAGCAAGGCCAAAAAGCCGGCCAGATTTGTGAAGGTGGAAAAGGACGGATTCTATGCCAAGGTCAAGAGCAAACTGACCTGAAGCAGGACCGCGCGCTTGTCATTGGATTGTTGTGACGCTGCAATTTTCAATATCTGATCAGAGTCCATCGTCCAGAAGCGGATCCCGGCATCCGTTCGCCGCAAAGGCCTCCTCCCTCTCCCGGCAGGTGGGGCAGCTTCGGCAGGGCTGCTTCTCTCCCCGGTAGCAGGACCAGGTCAGACTATAGGGAACACCCAGCCCCAAGCCCATTCTCACTATCTCCGCCTTGCTCATATCCAAAAACGGTGCCTTCAGATGGACCGGATGCCAGGCGGTGGCCTGGAGTATGGCCGGCCTCAGCGCTTCCACGAACTCGGGCCGGCAGTCGGGATATATGGTGCGGTCGTTTTTGTGGGCAGCATAAAACAGCTCCGGGATCTCCCTGGCCTCGGCATAGCCCGCGGCTATGGAGAGCATGATCATATTGCGGTTGGGAACCACTGTCTTTTTGGCCGCCTCCTCGGTGTAATGGCAGTCGGGGATCTCCTCGCCACCTAAAAGAGCGCTCTTGCCCAATAGGCCAGCCAGCGAGCTGAGATCGACGATCTCATGGGCTACATCGAGCTTTTTGGCTATGGCTGAAGCGCATTCTATCTCCTTCTTGTGCCTCTGAGCATAATTGAATGTGAGAGCCTCTACCTCGTAACCCAAATCCAGCATCCGGTAGAGCAGGGTGGTCGAGTCCAGGCCGCCGGAGAGAATCAGAACCGCCTTCATCGCCGATCCACAATCCTTCATCTCTTATCCTTCATCCTCTATAATGTCTGCTGGTAGGTCCAAATTGACCTCTTCTCGTCTCTTTTTTCCGGTCGGACAATGATGGGCTCGGCTGAGGTCCTCTCCACAGCTCCCAGGTGGGAGAGGAACCTCTCCTCGCTGTAGCCGAAGCACTCCAGGACCTTCATGGGGCTGACAAGGACATAGCCGCTGCTGTAGTTGCCGCTCTTCTCATCATCCACCACCTCTCCTATGATCGGCCTGCCTGAGGCAAAGGCGCCTGTCTCGATGAAGGCAAATCTGCCCAGGCCGTCGGAGACCGAGAGCCACAAATGGGAATCTTCCTCCCCGGACTTGAGAGCAAAGCTGGCCATGGTGCTGGGATTGTATCCATGCTCCTGAAGGACCCTGGTGGCGATGATGCAGGTGTCCATGCAGTCGAAGCTGCCTGCGGAGTAGTTCTCGGTATAGCGGTAGCTGTCCAGGATCTCCTTGAGGTTGGCAGTGAAATTAAGATCCCTGGTTATCGGCAGATCCTGGGCCAAGAAGAGATCTGAGCCCAGAATCAGGCAGGGGCTGCTGGCGGAACCGTGCCCTGCGGCAAAGAGCACAGCAATCAGCATGGCCGCATAGGTCAATTGTCTCATAGCTTTCCCAATCCCTCCTTCATTCTTGGCAGAAAAAGCATTGCCGCTTATGATCTATGCGACGAAATAGCTTTTCCTATCCCACCCGCTTGAAGTCGATGAAGCCCTGCTCCACATCCACAGAGACGAGCTCCACCTCTATCTCATCTCCCACGTCTACGCCTTTGCTGCCGCTCTTAAGCATCCCCTCTACGGGAATATCCAGCAGCCGGACCCAGGTTCCCTTCTCTGCTGCCCCGGTGACCATGGCCGGGAACCTCTCTCCGATCCTGCTTTCCAGGAGAAGGGCGGCGGCGGACTTGCCCACCTGACGCTCCACTTTGACTGCAAGATCCTCTTTCCTGGTGCAGCTGTCCGCCAGTCTTTCCAGCTCATCCTGGCTGTAGGGTACCGGCTGGCCCTCGATGGCCGCCTTGAGCAGGCGCTGAGTGATCAGGTCGGGGTAGCGGCGATTGGGGGCGGTGGAGTGGGCATAATCCTTTACCGCCAGGCCGAAGTGGCCCGGCGCCTCCTCTCCGGGCATCTCCGCCACATACTCTCCGTTTCCCAGAAGCTTGATCACTGCCAGGGAGAGGTCGGGAAAGCGGAGCGGGTCGGCCTTCTTCATCATGGTCAGAAATATCTCCAGCTTGCGGGGGGAGGGGCTCCTCGGCAGCCGGAAGGCATGGGCAGCAGCGATCTCCACAATTCTGTCCCACCTGCGTGGCACCCGCACCACCCGGCGCAGGGAGGGTATGCCGCGGCTCCCTAAAAAGCGCACGGTAACACCGTTAGCGGCAATCATGAAGTCCTCAATGATCTGCTTGGCCCGGTTTGTCTCCTCCACCACCAGGTCGGAGATGATATCCTCCTGGAAGACGGCCTTGGCCTCTATGGTCTCCAGACTGAGAGCCCCCTCCTGATGGCGCAGGCTCTTCATCATCTGAGCTGCTTTATCCTGGAGCAGCAGGTTTTCCGCCAGGCCCTCTACTGCGGCTGCCGCCGCCGGAATCTCCGACTCTCCTTCCAGCCATACCGCCAGGCTGTTGTAGGCCAGCTTGGCATGGTTATGCACGGCGGCCCGGTAGATATCAGAGTCCAGGAGCCTTCCCTCCGGATCAAGGGTCATATCCACTACCACCGCCAGGCGGTCCTGGTTTAAGTTGAGGGATGTGAGGTTGGTGGAGAGCTTGAGGGGGAGCATGGGAAAGATCCGGGCTGCGGTGTAGATCGAGGTGGTGTTGGCCTGGGCGTCTCTGTCGATGGCCGAGTTCTTCTTGACCAGAGAATCCACATCGGCTATGGCCACCAGAATCCTGATTTTGCCCTCAGGCAGGGCCTCGGCAACTGTGAGCTGATCCAGATCCTCCGAGTCGTCGTTGTCTATGGAGGCCCAGAGCATATGCCGC
>MTKX01006253.1_pt3 | contig 11878 bp, 13 predicted proteins | sample 1042771 | NCBI WGS metagenome assembly MTKX01 (sample SAMN06212183, study PRJNA360534) | anaerobic digester metagenome | biome: Wastewater treatment plant; material: sludge; isolation source: anaerobic digester fed with sludge from wastewater treatment plant | place: Denmark: WWTP Randers ... | reverse complement strand
ATTGTCAACAATGAGACGCTGGCACAGTATCGTTTCAACGCAAAATTCAGGCAGGATGACGGGCTGGAGAGCATCCTCAAAACCATGAAAAAGATTTTCCGTTTCAAAATAGATGAAGACAGGGAAACCAATACTATAAAAATTGAATAAAAAAAGCCGGCAGACGCTGCAACATCCACCGGCTGAACCGCTAACACAATAAATGTATTAACTTCTAATTTTACAAAGTTATGAAAAAAATCTTTTTATCAATCATTCTGTGTTCCATAAGTGCTTTTTTGCTTTCGGCCGCAGAACCCGATATTCCGGTTCCGCAGGATGCCGTCATAACCATATCGGGAAACCGCATAACACTGGAATCGTTCATCAGCCAGGTGGAAAAACAAACCGAGTACTTGTTTGTATACAGCAAACAGGATGTGAACGTGAACTCTGTTCTTCCTATCCGCGAAGGGAAAAAGACAGTCGCTGCATTTCTTTCAGAGGCTTTTGGCAACAGCAATCTGAATTACGTATTTGAGAACCAATACATTGTATTAACATACAAAGCACCTGAGTACCTGAGTGTGTCCGGAACCGTTATAGATGCCCAAACCCGTAAACCGCTGGTTTTTGCGTCGCTTTACATAGTCGGCAGGGGTATAAGCAATGTAACCAACGGGGAAGGATACTTTTCCCTGAAATTTCCACCAGCTTTTGCCAACGATTCTCTTCGGATCTCCTTCCTTGGTTACCACCCGCAGACACTTGCCCTGAAGGATTTGATAAACAAGGGTGATAAACTGGTGGTTCCCCTGAATTTCGTGGCCACCAAACTACCCGCAATCCTGGTAACCCCGATCAATGCTGCCGGGCTTGTTGCCCGGGCCATTGAAAAAATTCCCGACAACTACCCACAGGAGACCATGCAGATGACTGGTTTCTACAGGGAAATGATCCGCAAAGGCAGTAATTACGTTACCCTCACAGAAGCTGTGCTGGATATCAACAAATCTTCCTATTCCAGGATGTACGGCATAGACCAGGTAGGGGTTTTCAAAGGAAGGGGCAGTGTGGACTGGGCCCGTATTGATACGGTCTTCGTCAAGTTCCGCGGAGGTATCAACTCGGCATTACAAATTGACGTGGCCAAATATCCTTTCCTGGGAACAAATGTTCCTGAAATCAACCAGATATATGATTTCACCATGGAAGAGCCCGTTCAGATAGACGGAAAGATAAACCACGTTGTAGCATTTCAACAAAAAGACAATGTGGATGATATCTGGTTCCGCGGGAAGATATACATAGACATGAAGTCAGAGGCCATAAGCCGTATTGAATTCAATATGAACGTTGAAGGCCGTTCCGATGCCACCAATATCTTCATATCGCGCAGGCCCTTGGGTTTCAAGGCCGAAGTGCTTTATGCAGCCTATATGGTTCAATATAAGGAAATTGCTGGTGACTGGACTTTTGACTATTCCCGTACCGAGATCAAGTTTGATTCAAAATGGGACAGGAAACTTTTCAAGAACACGTATACCATAACATCTGAACTGGCTATTACCGAAAGGAGTGACAAATCCATAAAGATTCCCTCCGAGCAACGGGTGCGCTCTACCGATATCACCCTGGATAAAGTAACCGATTTTCAGGACGAGGGATTTTGGGATGATTACAACGTTATTGAACCCGAGTCCGGTATTGAACAGGTTATAGCACGTATAACCAGGCAATTGAAACGCAGGGCACAGGAACAATAAAACTTACAGGCCATGCAACGGGCAGCAAATGACACGGGTTATTGCTGCCCGTTTTTCTTATATTTGCATATGATCAAAGAATCCAGAACTATTGCCTGTTACGAAACAGATGCGGCCAGGAACCTGAAACCTTATGCTTTCATGAACCTGGCCCAGGAAATGGCCAATCAGGATGCCCTTGGATTGGGATTTGGATATGAACAGCTCATAGAAAAGCAGACTATCTGGGTGTTGTCCCGTGTGGAGGTCAGGTTCGTGCGGCCTCCTGTATGGAAAGAGCCTGTTGTCATGGAGACCTGGCACAAAGGGGAAGACGGCATTTTCTGGCTCAGGGATTTTCTTATCCGTAACCGGGATGAAACAGAGGACCTGGTCCGGGCAACAAGCTCCTGGTTGATCATCCATGTCAATACCCGNNCCCGCCGTATCCAGCGTCCTCAGCATATCCTACATGCCTCATTGCTACAGGAAAAAGCCACCCGGCATGCCATTGCCACCCCCTGTGAGAAAATACCTGTCCCTAAAAATGAACTGTGCTACGTAGAAAGTAAAAAGGTTTGTTTCTCCGATATAGATTTCAACCAACATACCAACAACGCCAGGTATATCGAATGGGCCGTGGACTGCCTGGATACGGAGCTTGTCACAAAACATAGTGTGGAAATGTTTCGTATAAATTTCAATGCAGAATCCAGGCTATCAGAAACTCTGGATCTTTTTGTGGCGGAAACAGCCCCCCTGGGTCGCTATATTGAAGGCAGGACGGGCGACAAAAATGTTTTCCAGGTTCAGGTCAGCTTCACATCCTGAAATCAGACAGCCTGTTTCTTGTCTTTACGGGTTCTCATCTCCGAATAAAGGTATCTTTTTATCTTGAGAGTCGGTGTTTTTTCGAATCCGTTCTCCTGTTCCAGTATGCGGGTAATGCGGGACATCTTGCCCACCTTGCTGTTGACAAAGTTCATGATATCTGCATGCACCTCAGTAATCTGGTCCCTGAGTTTCTGGCTCAGGTCCTGCATGTAAACAAGAGCCACCAGTTTCCCGTCCCTTTGCACCACCAGGGATTCAGTCACCAATTCATGCTGGTTGATAATGCTTTCGATCTCTTCCGGGTATATGTTTTCCCCTGAAGAGCCCACTATCATATTGCTCAGGCGGCCTTTGATAAAGATACGTCCCCGGTTGTCCATAATGGCAAGGTCTTTTGTCCGGAACCAGCCATCGTCTGTAAAGGCCTCTTTGTCGGTTTCAGGATTTTTATAATACCCCTCCATGATACAGGGTGTTTTAACCTGGATCTCTCCTACACCGGTATCGGGCTCCTTGTCGCCCAGACGGATACTGATACCCTCCATGACCTTACCTATGGATTGGAGGCAAGTATTGGGATGGACTGCTCCGGCAATAAGCGGTGCCGTTTCTGTCAGACCATATCCAATTGAATAGGGAAAACGGGCATCCAGCAGGAATTTTTCTGTGGCTGTATTGATCTTTGAACCCCCTATGCCAAAGAAACGCAGCCTTCCTCCGAAAGTTTCATACAGGCGTTTTCCTGCAATTCTATGAAGCTTACGACGGATAAAACGCACCTTGTAGAGAGTCTTCATTGCCTTGTTCCCGGTAAAACGGGCAAAAATCTGCCTTGTATAGATTTTTTCCATGATAAGGGGAACCGTCAGCATGATCGTAGGCCGTACCTCTTTCAGGGCAGGCAGCAGGCTGGTAGGTGTCGGCGGGGTCCCCAGATACACTACGGAAGCTCCCTGCATAAAGGGATACAACATCCCCAGGGAACATTCATACGTATGTGAAAGAGGCAGTATCGAAAGGAATACATCCTGGGGAAGCACTTCAATCATGGAAATCAGCATATGCAACTGGTTGCACAGCGCACGATGTGTCAGCATCACCCCTTTGGGAGAAGAAGTGGTCCCCGAGGTGTATATAATCGTGGCCAGGTCTTCAGGACCGGGTTCTGGAATTGCTTCCGGCATGGGCGTTGTACCTGCTTTTTGGCCGTCTATGACCTTTATGTTGACCGCCCTGATGATGACATCAAGACGTTCTTTGGCCTGAACTGGGATTTTTGCAAAAAGCTTGTCCGATACAAAGAGTGCTTTTGATTCAGAATGTTCCAGTATGGCAACTATCGCATCGGGGGAAAAATCCGGCAGTATGGGAACAGCCACCATTCCCGATATCACAGTGGCAAAATAGCATGCATTCCAATTGGGCATGCTGGTGGAAAGCAGGGCCACTTTGTCCCCTTTCTGTAATCCCGCCGTGAGCAGATGCGTCCTTGCCTTTTCTACTCTTTGGGCAAAATCTGCATAGGTTACCGGTGCTTCCCCTAAAAGGGAAAAAGAGGGACGGTCCGCGTAACTTGCTATGCTATTTGAATATAGGTGTTTTAATGTCGGATAAATCATTCTGGTTTATCTATGAATTCATTGCTTATGTGCAATAATAATGCCGACAAAGGTATAATTTTTGTTATATTTGAAATTATGAAAAAAATAGTCCTCACCCTCATGCTATCATTTTTCCTGCTGCCGTTGTCGGCACAGGATCAGGTAAATGATCAAGACAAGGAAGCGATCCGCTCTTTCAGCGTCAAGATAGTGGACAGGAAAGGAAGGCCTATGCCCAACCTGGTGGTATCCACTGTCAGGGAAAAAGTGACTTTCCTCACAGACAGGAAAGGCATAGTCAGCCTGGAAGGAATTTCCGATATCGACTCCCTGGTGGTATTCCTGCCCAACATCGGAGAGACACACATCCCCTGTGCCGGTCTGGATTCTGTTCAGATAACGGTCAGGTCAAAAACAAAGTACCTGGTCCAGAACAGAAAAGAGCTGGCAGATCTGAAAACAAATCCTTCAAACAACATCGATAATGTTCCGGAATTGCTCAAGACGCGGCCTGCACGGGACCTGGCAGAACTGCTGACAGGAGTGGTACCGGGACTTCGCATAACCATGGGACCTACCGGGCTGACAGCCAGCATACGCGGGATCAACACCATTACAGGCAACACAGAGCCACTTATTGTGGTTGACGGGATGACTTATGATACTTTGGCGGAAGTGAACGGATTCCTTGATGTTCACAGCATCCAGTCCATACAGGTACAGAAGGACGGAGGTATGTACGGTATGCGTGGCTCCAATGGGGTTATCATTATTACCACCATTGGCGCCTCTTCTAATCCTCTATCATACTAATATGAAATCGTCATGAAATTATTGTTTACCATAACAACCCTGTTTTGTTTTATCATGACTTCTGTTGCACAGGAGAAACAGCCAGGATTGCAGCAGGACACCCTGCGCCCTTTCAGCGTCAAGGTAGTTGACAGGAGGGGCAAGCCCTTGCCCGGGCTTGTGGTTTCAGTCAAAAGACAGGAGAATGAGTTGATTACCGGCCAGAAAGGCAGATTGCAGTTTGGTTCGAGGCTCTCATTGAATAGACAGGAGAATGCTTTGATAACCGACCAGAAAGGTCTGGCAGAATTTGAAGGTGTTTCCGATTCAGATACCATCATAATCTATTTGCCAAATATTGGTGAAACCCACGTTCCCTGCATGGGAACAGACTCCATCCAGATCATGGTGCGGTCTAAAAAACGTTTCCGCATTCAGGACAGGGAGGAACTGGCACACATTCGTGCCAATACCTCCAATACAATCGACAACGTTCCGGAATTTCTCAAACGTCATCCGGCAAGGAACCTGGCAGAGCTTCTAAACGGCCAGATACCCGGCTTGTTCATTTCTACAGGTCCCCGGGGAATGACAGCCAACATCCGGGGCATCAATTCCATCAACAGCAGCACAGAACCTCTCATAGTAATTGATGGAATGGCCTACGATTCTTTTGCCGTGGTCAACTCGTTCCTTGACGTTCACAGCATACAGTCAATCCAGGTACAAAAGGACGGAGCGCTGTACGGGGTCCGTGGAGCCAACGGGGTGATCATAATCACTACCATTGGCGCTGTCTCAAATCCCCTGGCCTACTGATAATCATTCGAAAACAGATACCAGGCTTTCATGACCGCCGGGGCCAACGGCACAGACCCCGAAAAAATAATTGTCTTTGCTGTAGGGAATCCGGATCCGTGTGTCCTCTGTGAAAATTCTTTTTTGCCATACAGACTGGTCTGTTTCACGTATCATTACGTGGTATCCCCTAACCACACCGGGTCCGTAAGACGGTTCCCACTCCAGTTCCGTGTAATTGCTTAACACCCTCGTGTTCATCTTCACGCCGGCAGGTGCCGCAGGAGCTTTGGCCAGGTTCATGATGACAGCTATACCAATGCCGGTGTTTTTACGAACGTACTCATAATCAACACCTGCAGGAAGATCTCCATACAGGACCCCGTTTTCCTCCCGAACCAGCTGGTGCGTCCTGTCGTAATTCTCATGAAACTCACAAATCCTGACAGCAGTATACCCGGCCTTAAGGAAAGGTGTGTGGTCACCACCCCGCCCATACCTGTCATTCCTGTAGACCAGCGCCACCTCCACATTGTCTGCGTATGTCAGCGCGGTTTCCTTGATATATCTTGCCAATTCCCTGTGAGTTCCTTCTGCCGAGAAAACCCTTGTCCTGGTGTTGTCACGATGACCGGTTTCCCCTGCCTGCGAATTGCCAATCATATCAAAATTTAGAACAGCCGTGACATTCNNCAGCCGTGACATTCCATCCCTGTGAACGGGCCATGTCGGCCATGCAGGCAGCTCCCAACAGGCCATGCTCCTCTCCTGAAAGGAACAAGAAACGCACAGTTGCCTGCAAGGGGATGCCGGCCATGACCCGGATACATTCCAGCAGGCAGGCTACCCCGCTCCCGTTGTCATTCGCTCCCGGGGCAAAAGATGTGGAGTCGCTGTTGTCATCCACACGACTGTCATAATGCGCCAGGAGAAGGATCTCACGGCTGTCTGACCCCTTCAGCACAGCCATGACATTGGTTAGCTCCACCTGCCTGTCCAGCCTTGTCCCGGGTCCCCCGGCCGTATAAGTAACATTTTCCACGGAAAGTCTTCCTCCGGCCAGAGGTATCCATCCGGCAACCTTTTGATACAACCACCGGGAAGCAGCACCAATTCCCTTTTCATCACCGGTCAGGGAACTCAGGTTGTGGCGCGTATGAAAACCGGTGAGTGTCCCGATATAACCGGCTATGCTGTCTGCAGAAACTGCTTCAACACAACGCATGATTTCCTTGTCCGGCTGTGAGGCTGCAATCAACGGGTAAACAAGAAACACTAAAAAGAGTACGTTCTTTTTCATAACCATCAGAAGAAATAAGAGAACCGGATCGTTTGGGTGCTGTTTTTCACATTATATCCCTGAAGCACTCCGGGCCGGAAAAGGCCTGTCATCCCCCACCTGGTCTCGAATCCCACCTGGAACACAGAAGCACGTACCCCCAATCCCAGCCCAAGTCCCCATTCGTGGCGTCTGAATACATCGGTAAAAACAAAACCGGGATCAAAGGTCTGTCCGGCCAGATAATATCTATAATACGTGGTTGCCCAGGCATAAACACCTACAGGCAGTTTATTGAATTCGGGAAAATATACCCGCAGTGATAACGGTACGCCCAGGGCAAGCATATGCATCTGGTTCATATAAGACGACCCGGGATACGGTGCATGGCGTGCCCCCACATATTCCACCCCGATACCCGGATTCAGCTCCAGGAAACCTTTCCACAGGAATCTGAAATCCGCACCCAGTGATGCATAAAAGGCAGTCTTCCCTTCCAGTGCCCCCTTCGTATGTACAAAGCGGTTGGTACCCAGGGCCCATGCAGGTCCCCAACTGAACAGGCTCGAGGGAACATGGTGGATCACCGCGTAATTACCTGACGGAGTCAGGGAAGTATGCTTTCCCAGGGCAGTAACCAGGTTTTGGACATAATTTGTAACGGCAGTAAGTCCCTCGTAATCAACTTTTTCAGACTCATCTTCCTCTTTGTGATAAGGAGAGCTGCTTCCCGTGGTAATGTGTAAGGTAGGGATTCCCGCGCTGGCAAAAGGTTTTGTATCTGTTGCTGAAAAGGGAGAAATTTCATAGGGAATGAAACGAACCCTCAGCGCTTTGGTTTTGGGCAATAAAGCACGCGCATCATCCAGCGTGCCAGTGCCCAGTATTTTCAGAACGCCTGATGTCCTGTAATATCCCACCATATCAAGGCTTATCATGATCCGTATACTTTCCCGCGGGAACAGGGAATCAATCAGGAATTGTTTCGAGCCGAGCAAGCCTTGTTCTTCTCCGTCAAAAGCTGCGAACACAACCGTCCTTGCCAATCCCCCCTTTTCCTGAAGCTTTCCGGCCAGTTCTATCAGGACAGCTGTTCCAGAAGCATTGTCGTCCGCTCCATTGTATATGGATTGCTTCTCCCCGGAACCCCTGGTCGCCTTTCCGAGGTGATCGTAGTGAGCCCCGATGACTATGAATTCGGCTTTCAGGACGGGATCCGTTCCCGGCAAGACCCCAATTACATTACACCCCTCTATGACAGCAAGCGGAATATCTGGAACGGCCGAGGGGAGTTTCACCTCAAAATAATGAAAATAACCTGTGCCGTTGTATTCGTCAAGACCTGCATCTGCAAAACAGTCAGCTATGTATTCTCCTGCAATCAGATTGCCTTCTGTGCCAATCAGCCTTCCGGCAAGCGAATCGGAAGCCAGGAAGGAGACATGTGTTCGCAGTCTCATCCTGGACATGGTCCAGGCATCGGCTTCCTGCGCCCGGAGATGCATCACACCGCATGTGAGAAGAAAAAGTACAGAACAGATATAGTATTTTTTCATAGTGCCTGAGTCAATGCAAATATAAGTATTTGTGATGAAAAGCTTTTCTACTTACAAAATGAAAGTGTATACGATTAAAAAAAAACTATTTGAAATAATTAATAAAAATCTTGTCCTAATTATGCAAATTACATTACTTTTGCCGCTGAATGAAAAAGATCCTTCAGATTCTACGTATCCGACGACGGGCTTAGGCTGCAGAATTCATTTCTGCATCCTGACGGGCCCTTTTTAAATTTTCCAGAAACATTCCATAATCATTATTAAAAAAGACAATGAATGTCCGCATTCTTGTTGCAAATGCCTCTCATATTGGCTATGCAGAACGTATTTGTGAACTGATGTACATCTCCGCCCTGGAGCGCGGAACCGGTATTGCACGGCGTTCCCCGGAATACATTGGTGAGAAAATGAGCAGCAATAAAGCCGTGATCGCACTTGACGGCAAAAAAGTTGTAGGATTCTCCTATATAGAAACCTGGAGCCACAAATCATTCGTGGCCAATTCAGGTCTCATAGTGGATCATGACTACAGGCACTTGGGCGTTGCCTCCAGAATCAAAAAAAGGATCTTCCATCTATCGCGTCAGCTGTATCCCCAGGCAAAGATTTTCGGGATCACAACAGGTGCTGCGGTCATGAGGATCAATTCAAAACTCGGATACCGGCCCGTCCCCTTCTCCGAGCTCACACACGATGAAGCATTCTGGAACGGATGCAGGGACTGCCGCAATTATGACATCCTCATGCGCAATGACAAACGCATGTGCCTCTGTACAGGGATGCTATACGATCCGGCAGAGCACCCGAAACGGCAAACAACCAGGAAAACACAACCAGAAAAAGAAGAGATTATCTATGAAAAGTAAAGTAGTATTGGCTTACAGCGGCGGACTGGACACCTCTTTCTGTATTCCTTATCTGAAACAGGAAAAAAAGATGGAGGTCCATACCCTGCTTGTGAATACGGGCGGTTTCAGCCCGAAAGAGGTCAGTGCATTGTCACAAAAAGCCCTTGACCTGGGAGCAGCATCCCACAAATCCATTGACATAAGAGAAACTTATTATACACGTTGTATTCGCTATCTGATCTTTGGAAATGTGTTGAAAAACAACACCTATCCCTTGTCGGTAAGTTCTGAGNNCAGACTACGCCCGCCGCATCGGAGCCCATGCCATTGCTCATGGCAGTACGGGTGCGGGCAACGACCAGGTTCGTTTTGATTATTTCATACACGTGATGGCACCGGAAATACAACTAATTGCCCCTATCAGGGAACTAAGGATCAGCAGGAAGGAAGAAATGGATTACCTGAAGAACCTGGGTTTTGAGTTTAGCTGGGAAAAGTCGAGGTATTCTATCAACCAGGGAATATGGGGAACAAGCATCGGGGGCGCCGAAACGCTCAGCTCCCTGGGTGAGTTGCCTGAAGAAGCCTACCCGGTGCAATGCACCAAAACTGGTACCGAAGTACTGACCATTGGATTTTCCGGAGGAGAACCCATTTCACTGAACGGGATAGCCATGGATCCCCTCCAGGTCATTGAAAAAATACATGAAATAGCCGCTCCTTACGGGATTGGCAGGGACATCCACGTGGGAGACACCATCATAGGCCTGAAGGGACGTGTGGGTTTTGAAGCGGCAGCACCCATGATCCTGATAAAGGCTCACCACCTGCTTGAAAAGCATGTCCTGGGAAAATGGCAGTTGTACTGGAAAGAGCAACTTGCCAACTGGTACGGCATGATGCTGCACGAGGCCCAATACCTGGACCCCGTGATGCGAAACATAGAAGATTTCCTGGAAAACACCCAGAAACGTGTAACCGGGGAAGTATCGGTCCGCCTCCATCCCCGAACGTTTACCCTGGCAGGTTGCACAAGCCCGTTCGATCTGATGAACCCGGCCTTCGGACAGTACGGAGAAGGAACCGCGGCATTCACCGGGGAAGATGTGGCAGGTTTTACACGCATTTATTCACTCCCGGTGAAAATTTATCAAAGTCTTGTTCATGAGCACAAAGATTAACGTAGCCATAGCCGGAGGCGCCGGATACACCGGCGGGGAACTCATCCGTTTGCTGTTGCATCACCCTTCGGCGCATCTTGTTTCTATAGTAAGCCAATCCGGGGCAGGAATGCCCCTGGGCTCGGTACACCATGACCTGGAAGAAGAAACGGATCTCACCTTTGAGGAGGAGCTTCCCCACAAGGACATTGATGTGTTGTTCCTGTGCCTGGGACACGGACGTTCCAGGGATTACCTAGGTCGGCACAACACTGAATCTATCGGTCATATCATTGACCTGAGCCAGGATTTCAGGCATACGGGGAACCAGGTGGCAGGCAACCGTCGTTTCATCTACGGGTTGCCAGAATCCTGGCAGTCTCCCGGGCAATATGCCACCAACCTCAGGAGNNTAACCCGGGGTGTTTTGCCGCCTGTATCGAGCTTGCCCTGTTACCTCTGGCAGCAGGAAAACTGCTGGAAGAGGCGATTCATGTGCACGCTATAACAGGGGCAACAGGAGCCGGAGGGCGGCCTGCCGAAACGTCACATTTTCCATACAGGGATAACAACCTGGCCGTTTATAAGGTTTTCACCCACCAGCATGTCACGGAAATTTGCCAGACGCTATCTGCGTCCTGCCAGGGTGAGATACCGCCCCTGCATTTTGTTCCCATCCGGGGTGACTTTCCCCGGGGGATCCTTGCCAGTGTCTATACGCCCTGCCGCCTGAAACAGGAGCAGGCAGTGCAATGGTACAGGGAATATTACCGGGAACACCCGTTCGTCCATGTCTCTGACCGGGAGATCAGCATGAAAGAAGTGGTCAATACCAATAAATGCACACTGCACATCCAAAAACACGGAAACATGCTGCACATAACCTCCATTCTGGACAACCTGCTAAAAGGGGCATCGGGAACGGCAGTACATAACATGAACCTGCTTGCGGGGTTGCCCGCGACAACAGGATTGCAGCTCAAATCAATCGTATTTTAAAAAGACGGCCATGAAACATTTCACCTCGGTCAAGGACATCGGTCCACTTGACAAAGCCATACAGGAAGCATTACGTATCAAAAAGGATAAATTCACAGAAAACGAACTGGGGAAAAACCTTACGGCCCTGTTGATTTTTTTCAATTCCAGCCTGCGTACCCGCCTGAGCACACAGAAAGCAGCCGAAAACCTGGGCATGCATGTCATTGTCCTGGACATACAGCAAGGCGCCTGGAACCTGGAAACACGCAAAGGTGTCATCATGGACGGGGACAAGCCGGAAC
>MTKX01010196.1_pt1 | contig 11883 bp, 6 predicted proteins | sample 1042771 | NCBI WGS metagenome assembly MTKX01 (sample SAMN06212183, study PRJNA360534) | anaerobic digester metagenome | biome: Wastewater treatment plant; material: sludge; isolation source: anaerobic digester fed with sludge from wastewater treatment plant | place: Denmark: WWTP Randers ... | reverse complement strand
GATATTGAAACATTGGAATCGCCGTCTATTCCAATTCTTCCTCCGATAATTATTCCTCCAGAGACAAAAGCTGTGTCGACAATTCCAGGAATCTTGGTAAGAACAATATCCTATAACAATGGTCGTTATCTTACCACCTATGCAATTTCTCAGAAACTTTTTGGAAGCGATGTTTCTACTTATACATCAAGAGTTCGCACAATGGAACTTGATTATGTTACCGATTTCGGGATTAAGAATAAAAAGCAGATATATGATATTCAGACCTATAATGGAAATACACGAGTACAATCGGAGATATATATTGACAACAAAAAGGCATCTGAATACTATGGCAAACCGGTACAGAAGTCTGTATTTCATATAAGTATTGAATCGCAAGAACCGATTTCGGTAATACGCTATGTAATCCGTTCTTTTGTAACGAAGGAGGAAATTTGAAACGAATAAGTTCCTATAGGGCTCTCGATTCGTTCGAAGAGATGAACAAAGAACTTCATCGAATCTGGAATAAGATCGATGAACTAGATAAAAAACTCCAATCCGTTGGAACTGGCGACATCAATGTTGAGAAACCGGAAACAAGCAATATTCGTTTTACTCAGACGAAGAGTGAAGGTGAGACGAAGTTGTATCTTGAAGCAAGGTTTCCAGATGGTTGGGCTCGCTTGAATATCCCGTTTGATTGGATAAGGAAGGTGAAATAATGTCATGGCTTGGAAATGCACTTTTCGGGCAGAGTAGGTTGAAGGGGTATAATATGACTCCGCAACAGCTGACACAGGCATATACACCAAAGACTTACTCGGTTGATACGAGTAGATATACTGCACTGGGAGAAGAGTTTCTTGATCCATATAGTTCTCGTAATAGAGGTATGTATAATGACCTGAAGAAAGTTGGTGTAGACGCTGCCGCTCAGCAATACTTGAACAGCATGCGTATGCAGGCAGCTGGTCAGAATCCTTTTGCTACAGGTCAGCTTCAGTCTTCTCTCGCCAGTAATCTGGAAGGGACTCGTCAAGCATACAATAGTTATCTCAACAATGCGTATCAGACTGGTACTGGATTATTGGGATACAGTCTTCAGGGAAATCTTGCCAATGCTGCAGCTCAGAATACTGCGGCAATGCAAGGTTCACAATCGGCTTTGAATTATCAACTACAGAAGATGCAGGCAGATGCTGCAATGCAAATGCAGAGAAGCCAAAATCAGTCAGGATTCTTTGGTGGACTTTTCGGAAATCTTGTTGGAGCGTCTCCGGCATTGCTTTTCGGAACACAGTCTCCAGCTGGTCTTCTAAAGCTTTTAGGACTTTAGTAAGGAGGAAAGATGCCAGGATTTTGGGAAACACTTAGTCAGACTGCCGATCGTTATAATCAGATAAGAGCTGATTTGGAACGAGAACAGGCAGAACTTACTAGCATGTTGGGAAACCAACTGAATACCAGTTACGGGAATGTAATGGGTGGAATAAATCTATTGGGAGGCTTACTCGGTTCAAAATTAGGTAACATGATGAGCTTATATGGAACTCAGGTAACTCAATCTGAAAGCGAGAAGGATAGACAGAATGCGCTTGCCCTCGCAAAGCTTCAGGCAGATGTAGACAAAGAGATTGCGAGACTGCAAGGAAGCAATGCTCTTGCCGTGGAAGCATTACGAGGTAAGAATCAACTGCAGTCACTTGAGACTCAAGGCGCCATAGAAAGAAGCAATATTATCTTTAACAAATATCTTACAGACCAAGCTCAGCAAGAACTTGTAAACCTATATTCTGCTAGCGTTGGTGGGAATGGTGTAGGAAATGCGTTTCCTTCATTTTCAACCAAAAAACGGTCGGCAACAACAAAACAAGGAACATATTCAGCACCAGTCGATGCAATGGGAGTTAATCTAAACATTCCTCAAAGTTTATATTATAATCAGAAAACGAAAACGAAAACAAACGCACCAGTATTCAGTCTCGAGACTGCAGATGAAGCAATAAAATTAGCTAATAAATATACAGTTAATGAGGCGAAGGGTACATTGATAGTCCAAGGTAACAAGGCTGATTATGAAAAGTTAAAAGATTTCTATGATGCAGGAATCTTAAGATATGAACCTGTCTATATGCCATCGGTTGACGAACTAATGAAAAGATTAAAGTAAATCTTTATAAATAAGGAGAAACGATGCCAATACAAGAAAATATTCTACCGCCCCTTAATGAACAGACCATAAGAAGTGGTCTTGAAGAGTTTGGCGGTATTGCTAATCGCATAACGGACTTCATGGCTGAGCAGCAAAAGGCTCAGGAGCAGTACAATCAGTTGTATCAATTACTCATGAAGAGTATGCTGCAGAATATGTATAAACCCAAGATGACTGGAAATCCTTTTCTTGATATGGTTACCAGTTATACTCTGGCAAAACAAAGAACGAACCCAGATTATGAATTCAAAGGACTTTTGGGAAACTTCTTGGCGAAGAAGCCTCCGAAGACTGTTCTGCCAGAAACGAAATCTATGCCAACTCCAGAAGTAGAGTATCTCGGAAGACAAACCGATTGGTATAATCAAACATACCGCTCTGGTTTTTAAGGGGGAACAATGGATTATCAGCAACTATTCTCAGCACCTATTGACGTAGGTTCACGCTTACTAGCTGCTATGCAACAGCAGCAGATGACGAACAATTTGAAGCTAGTGAATACATACAACGAAGACCCTGCCTCTCTTAATAAACAAGGTCAAGAAATGGCAAAAGCTATTGCAATGCAGTATGGACTGGATACTTCCAGGGGCGATGCAAAGCTGAATAATACATTTGGAAAGCAAGCACTTGCCTTTGGAGGAGGCTTACTCGATGCTCTTCTTTTTGGAATACTTAGAGATTCTTGGTATAGTAATGAGTATACGAAAAATGCCAAGAATGCTGGAAAGGCAGCTGGACTTCTTGCATCGTTTCTACTTCCTATTGGTATTCTTAATGCTACNNTCAAGAATTGATAGGTGGAGCAAAGGCAGCCGCAGAAGCTGCAGAAGGAGCCAAGGCTGGAGCAAAAGCAATGGGTGCCGCAAAGAGTATTGGAGCAAATGTGAAGAGTGCGCTTGCTGCGAATGAAGCAATCCGAGAACTATACACACAGATGTCTGCTTCTCAAGCTCTCTTGGAAATTGCTAAAGCTCTTGTCCGTGGTAGTCAAGCAATGGGCATTGCTCAAGATTTCATGACTCCAACAATACCTCCACAAATGGGAATGGGAATGGGTATGCAAAACCCAATGATGGTTGGAATGCCACCACTTCCGAATATGCGGTAGGATAAATATGCAATATCCATATTTTGTTCCGAGGATGAATAAGCCAATCACGGAACAGTATATAAACTACTATATGAGGGAACCTGAGCGCTTTAACCAGTCTCAGGTTCAACTTCTTAAGCAACATGCCGCCTACTATCAACTTCCTTTTCGAGAAGTTGCCGAAGACGAAGTAAACTTTAATGTCTTCCGAGCTCTTCGCTACCTTGGCGAAGGTTGGCTACAGGGATTCTCTACTCTCAAAATAGGCGAACAAGCCCCTGTAAATCCATGGGAAAGGGTTGCCAAAGCAGTTGGTCAGGCAGCAGGATACGCCGGCTTTCTCGTCCCCATTCCAGGTCTCAGGGGAGTAGCGAAGGCAGTTGCTGGGAAATCAGTTCCGCTGCTTGTTTCGAATGCAGTAATGAAAAAAATTACTCCCACCGCTACGAAATATTTTTCCAGTATAACGAAGAAAGTTGCTACCGAAGCTACACTGGGAAAGATGGGAGCGGTAAATAGTGCTCTTAAATTACTCAAGAATCCAGTTGTAGGTGATGTAGTTGAAGGTGCCGCTCGTCTGGGAATAGCTGGAGCCACTTCCAACTGGCAGTATGGAATTGATGCCATGCTTCATGGTCTGGCTGGTGGAATGTATATGGAAGCTGGAGACAGATTGATTGCCAATGCGATGGGAGCTCTTATTGGGGGAGCTTCTGCTGGTCTCAGCACTCAGGCAATTGCTCGCACTCTTACTGGAGCAATGTGGAATGGTCTTCCCTCAACAATGCGCAGAGAAACAACTCCAGAACAGATATATCAATACCTTATTGGTGGATTTTTTGCCTATCGTGATCGTCCTGCTGCAGAGAAACAAGCTTACAAGCTTATTCAGCCATATTTAAGACCAACTGCCAAACTTCCGGATACTGTTAGTGGAGTAGAAGGATATGCTGAAGCTTCTCCTGCAGTAAAGAAGAATGTAGCAGACTTATTCGATAAATACATTGGTACCAGTCGGAAAAGAAACTATCTCAGTTCTGTTATTGCGTCAATTATTCCTGAAGGGAAGGATTATCCGGATGAGTTAGTAGACAAAATGTATATGAACATTGAAACTCTTGAAGCACAAAAAGAAGCAATTGACGAAGAGATAGCCAAAGCAAGAGAGGAACAAAAGAATCTTGGAGAACAAATTGTTGGAACGGAAGTTCTCCAATACGAAGAACCAAAAGTTCCTGGACAAGTTCAAACACGTATCTTTCCAAAAGATAGACAAGAGATTCTTGCCGGAAGGAAGAATACTATTACTCGCTCTCTTCCAGTAGCCAAGAAAATTGGTCTCGCCGAAGGAGAATCTAGTGCTATTGTCATCGAAGGTAAACAATTTAAGATAACAAATTCTGGAATAGATAAAGCGAAGAAGTTTGTTACTTATACACTGGAACCAATTACTGTTCCAACTCCGACTCCAACTTCTCCTTCTCTGAAGCTGGTTTCCATAGATACAGCTAATCAAGAGATTAAATCTGCAATCTCTCAGAAGAATCCTGTTCTTGCAGTCGATCTTACCAAAGCAGAAAGAATAGGACTAAAAGCTGGAGAATCTGGTGTAGTTGAAGTTGAAGGAAAACGCTATAAACTTACTGCCACTACAGAAACTCCAACACAGATGTTCTATAAGATTGAACTACTTACAATTCCCAGTGCCGGAGCGCCTCCCACTCCAGAAACCGCTTCTCAAAGAATAGAAGCTGCGGTTGACAAAGAAGTGAAGGTAGAACAAGAGAGAGCATCTTTTCGGTCATTGGTTGATGCCATTAAACAAGACATGGAAGAATATGGATTTCCTACTCCTTCAGAAGAAACTGTGAAGAATATAGTAGAAACATATAGAACCGTGCGTCAGAGAATGAAAGAAGTACGTCAAGGAATAACTCGTCTTACTCAAATAATTCCTGGAGAATTATATCAAGCCGATGGCTTTCGCACTACTCAGCTTTCTATTTCAACTGTCCTTGTAACCGATGGAGAAAATGAGTTCTCTATAGCTGGAGCAGGGAAGAAAGAAGTAAACCCAGATGTAATTCTTCAAGATGATATAGTAGCATTCGTTCCCACAGAAGGAAAGGTTTCTCCGGATATTGATGTGATTCATAAGATTACTGAATCCGAAGCAACAGTTATCACTCCAGACTCTTACGACCGAGGTGACAATCCGTATTGGAAAAACTTTGAACAATATATGCAAGCACGAGGGTATGACGATAGGGGAACTGGTATCTGGATAAAGACCACAGAAGCATCCGCAACTTCCGATAACAATCTTCAGAAAGAGATTTATCGTTCTTTTGTTTCGGATATCATGGTGAAATCAAATATTCCGGAAACCAACTGGAATCAGCAGATTGCTAATACCTTCAAGCGTCTTCTTACTCCGGAAGAAGCAAATGACAAGACAGTGCAGAAAATCACTGATGACTTCATTCTGGAGATTGGAAAGAATCCTGATAAGCAAATACTTCTGAAGTGGATTGATCGAAACAAACAGCACTTTCGTGAGAACATTGTGGATAGCGATTATGCGGTGCTTAACAAGTATGTGATAATGAAAAAGTACTATGACTACATGAATGACAACTATTATATCAACCACGAGAAGAATGGCGTCTTCAAAGTTGTTCCGATTAAGTTCGGAGAAGTTATTGGTAACCGGAAGGTATCGCAACTACTTCCGAAGAGACGACCTCTCTTTAATCTGGTGAAGGGATTGGAGCAAAGAACTTCTTCGCCACTTAAAACAGTAACTTGGTATTCAAACATTGAGAAGACTGAAGCTGCAATGCCACACTTCTATGAAGAATTCCAAAAGCTTCGAGATGGTGGGATGCTTCGTCAGATGATTCTGAAGATGGAAGGTGGATTTGAAGATGCCAATATAACTGACCCGAATACTGGAAAGAAGGTTGTGAACAAGTATATCTACATCGGCGGGAGAAACGATAAAGGCGAATTCAACTTTGTTGTCAAACATCCAGAAGTAGATGACCTTTCCTTTGAACAGCTTCAGCAAGAAATATCAAAGTATACCGGAACTCCGTTGGAAGAATTAAAGAAAATGCACGAAGAAGATTATCAGCGTTTCTTGAAGGAAATAATCGGAGGAAAGATAAATGATGCTCAGCAGAAATACTGGAGAAACTACTACGAAACACAATACAAGAATACACTTCTCTATCTGCGTGATTTCAATCAGGCAACTGATTTCAGTTTCATTGCCAAAGAAGGATTCATTGATTCTTCGTCCAAGATCAATAAGAGATTTCAAATAATCTTTAATCAGGGCATAGGATTACAACCAGAAGACTTCATTGCCGATCCTGGAGTAGCTGATCTCAGGAATATAAAAGTTGTAATTGCAGATGTGAATTATGCTCTTCAAGCGAAGCGTGCTCTTGATCCAACAATTGAAGAATCAGTAGAAGATGGTAATGTTTATGTTTCTCAGCAGTTTCTTGATGCTCTGAATGCTTCTGCCGGACTTCCTATTTCTGGAAGAACCAATAAGAGTTTTATTGTCCACTCCGATCCAGAAGGCGGAATGATGCTCGGAAAATATCTGATGAAGGTTGCTCCGAAACCACTTCAGGAATGGATGAAAGCCAATGGTGTAGATATGGTAGCTGATGATAATGCTATTAAACAGATTGGTGCAAGACGCAAAACAAAGATTCAAATAGTGAATGGAAAAGCAGTAGTTGATGGCGATATAAATACTTATGGCATAGATGTAAACGATATCAAAATAGTGCTCTCTGAGATAAGCGATGCCGCCGGAATAAACCATGTTAATTCNNTGGCAAAACAGATGTTGGTGCACCTGAATCATTCCAAAGAAATAAGAGAAGACATTATCGATAACTTACTCGTTCGTTCTGCAATGGGAAACGAATTTAAGAATCTTAAGTTTGATAAAGATATTGAAGCGAGAAACGAATACACCGACGAAGACCTGAAATGGATTGCAGAAAACATTGATGAGCTTTCTATTGACCGTGTTGCCAGAATTCTCTACTCTGGAAATGCAAGGGTAATTAAAACACTACTAAAGAAGATATCTAATCTCAATGATTTCAACGATATGTTTGATAGTATTGAAGGCTTTTCTCCAGAAGACTTTGATACGAAGCAGAGTAGCTATAAGGATGTTATCAGTACGCTTGTGGCAATGAAACACGATGTTTCACTTGGGGACAAGTATGCAGTCCGTTATGTTTCTTCTTTGTTCAACAAATATATTATCAACCGAGCACTGCGTCCCAAGATAGGAAACTCAGTATATAAAGTGAAGAATCGGGGTTGGGCATTTGAAGACACACAGATTGCTAGAGACGAATTTATGCTTGGACGTAATCTTCGGAATCTCAATATTGAATTGAACAACAAAGTTTATAAGCTTGGCGACCTCTGGAATATGGTACAGGGAAAGAAAAAGATTCCTAAAGACCTCTCTCTGAAGTTTCTCCAAGATTTCTTTAATCATATCGCAGTTCAAAGAGTTCCACAAGATAATCCGGCTGGAATGCAGATACTGAGATTCAGGGGCTTCATGGATATTGACAGTAATGAGATAATGATTCATTCTACTGCCAAGGAAGTTACTGGCGGTTCTGATGACGATGGAGATAGTTATTATCTCTGGTTCGCTGGAAGGCGGGACAATGGCGAAGGAAAAGGAATGAAGCTCAGCTGGCTGAAAGAAATGAAGAAGAACAATGATATGTGGGGTGGTCAGGCAGTTAAGAAATATGTTGATCCAGAAACTGGAAAGAAAGCAGACGAAGAAGTCTTTGGTATGATGACTCCGGAGAAGGAGAAGTTGAAACAGATAATGAGTTCTCCAGCGCTTCTTGGAGCTCCTGGAACAACTGCCAAGACATCGATTGCCACAACCTATGGAAGAAACTTACTCGCAACTGTTGTAAATGAGACTACTGCACTGAAGCAAGCTTACTATGCAGCACTTGATAACGGGAAGCCAATTCGAGTTCAGAGTAAAGATGGAGTTTTCGAACTAACTCCCAAAGCAGAAAAAGAAAAGAGCGTAGATTGGGCAATTCGTAAGATGGCAGTTGCTATAACCAAGGTTGCAGACCCTACCGATTTTGACGAAGTTCCAAGATTCGAAGACCCATCAATTCACATGCTTTTCGATCTCTTCAAGATTACGAAAAATGGAAAAGAGATAGAATTTGAAGACTATGTTCGGGAAGAAGCAACTGGAACGGAAAAGATAAAGCCCGCAATGCGTCTCTATCTGCAAGCTCTGGCTCCCTTCCGGAAACTCAATATTGCTCTTGGTGGTTGGAATGATTACTTCACTACAAAGATGCAAGTAGAAAACTATAATAGTATGTATACCGGTGCTTCTACCTACTTTGGCGGAGCAGTAAGAGTACTTGGTGGAGTTGATTGGAACTTCGATCTCACAAATATCTATGGAGATAAGTTACCATACGTCTATAAAGCTCTTCGAGCGATTGCTGAAAAAGAAAAGGCTGGTGTTCCAAATTGGGAACAAATTCTTTTTGAGATGACTCGACATCCAATCGCCATAAGTAACTTTGAAGAAGTGGTGCAATACATTGAGAAAAGCGGCACAGCGAATCAAAAGAAGTTTCTTGAAGACATACGAAGAGCTATAAGAAATCAGAAAGAAGGAAAGAAGTATCAGGACTTGGAACCGTATGCCTGGAGAGATGCCAAGAATGAAGATGTTGTGTATGTGCTTCTCGGAAAGAACTTCCTGGATAAATCTGCTCATGTAGCCGACGAACTTCTTGATTTGTATGCTGACCTTAATAGTATGAAGCGGACTTCAGACCTTTCGGAAGAGAAGATAAATAAGTTTTTGGAAAAGGCGAAGAAGTTTCTCCCTCACGAATCCTATAAGGGGAATCCGCTGGAGGTCTATACCAGAATTCGAACAAAGATTCTGGAACTCATCCAGCAAGACTTAATCGATATGACTACTTACAACGCTCTCAAGGGAATAGCCAGCGAAGTATTTCAGAAAGATAAAGCCTATTTCCGAAAAGGCTTCTTTAAGGATGTGAACGATATTTTTCGCCATGTGAATGCATACAAATCGAAAATCTCCAGAGACGCAGGAGAAGTTATGGTTCCAAGAGAGATTGCTGACATCGATGAGAAGTGGTATCGTCTCTCACTGGGAGATGCAACATTACAGAAGATATATGATATCTTTATGATGGGTAGTTTTCAGGCGAAGCTTCCCAATTCCTATATGCGTCAGCCAATCACTGATTCCAATGGGAGAGTAGTTGATTATGAATCGATTGATAAGTATGTGGAGCGAATTTATGAGATGCGGAATGCTACAAACCATACTGGTATGGGATTGGCAACTTCTGTAGTTCCTTTCAAAGTGAAAGAAGCCTTCTATGGCATTCAGCAGACGTGGTATGACAATGTAGCTAAACACATGTTCACTCCGAATTCCAATATAATTCCAGAAACACTTATCTCTACTCCAGTTCCAGTTCCAACAAAGGAAGAAACTCCGGCTCCAGTTAAGGAAGTAATCCGAGTTCCAATTCAAGTGAAGCCTGGAGAGAAGTTAGTAATCGTACCAAAGAATTACTTGGAACTAAAGCAGAAATACAACGAGGTAAAAATCCGCTTGAAGGAGTTGGAAGACCTCTCCAATTCTCTTGATAAGACACTGCGATTGGCAAAAGAACAAGAAGTTATTTCGTTGGTAGAAGAAAAGAAAAGAATGTTTCTGGAACAAACAAAGTTGGCAGCTTCTGCTGCTGAATATGAAGAATACAAAGATTTCGACTTGGAGAACCTCGTCTCGAAGATTAGAACGAATCTGGAGTTCTACGGATTCACCAAAGATGCTGACATCCCTATAGAAGGACTTACTCGTTATTTTTTCCATAAATCGATGAAGCAGATGACTATTCAGGACTGGAAAACCTTTGGCGATATCTTGGACAATATGCGGAAGCCAACTCTAATTCAGAGATTATTCGGAGATAAATATGGACAGCAACCTTGGATTCGGAAGATAGACTACTTCCTCTTTCCCAGTGCAATTGACAAACGACTTCTCACTATGCCAAATATAAAAGCAAATATGGTGCAAACTGTGTATGTGGATTCCGATGGTTCTATAAAGACCGGATGGGGTTTCGCTCCGACATCGCTTGCCGGTTCGTTGCAGAATACTATTGGTAATATTCTCTTTGAAAGAACTCGTCAAGAACAACAGCTTGCTGGAAGATTCTCACAAGAAATTGAACCCTATCTTGAACAGCCTGGAATAAACGGAAAGAGAATATGGGAATATGAATCTATTCTTCGAGACCAACACGCCGCAGAAACTCTCAGTGATTGGTATGCACTGCGGGGAGAGTTTGGGAAATCTAATGCCTTTGCGGATAATGCGCTATTCTATAAGATGGAAGCTGAGAAGTTTCGCAATACCTATATGGACGTGTTTCTGAAGAAGTATAAAATCAATACTGGAACCGAAATAATCGAGCTCACTGGAGACGAAATTCGAGAACGTATCTCTGACATCATTACCAAATACAACAAAGATATATCTCTTATTCAGAAAGGAAAACTTGATGACCAAAACGAGAACATCTTCTTGAAGAAGTATACAACCACTCCAGAAAAGCTATTTGGCGAGAGAATAAGCAGAAGAGTACTTGGGAAAAGAAGGCTGAATGAGATATTAAAAGACATTCCTTTCTTTGACCTTGAAAAATTCCGACAGGATATGCATGACCTTCTTGCTACCGGAAAACCATTTCCAATGCAAGACATTGGTATTGACGGTATCTATCGTCTTTCTCAAAGCGCAGCAGTGCAGCGAGAGATATTGGAAGCAGACAAACTTACGAAGGGTTCAGATGGAGAATTCAATAATAGACTTTCCAAGATTGTTCGAAGACACTCAGATGATAAGATTCCCTGGACTGGAGAACTTCCTTATGAACACTATTATCCTCATAGAAACGAAGACATAACCCAGTTGAAGAAACAGATTCTTCCTCAGATTCAAGAAATCGTAGATAAATTCCAAGCAATAATTCTAGAAGAAGAAAGAGTTAATAAATTACTACACGATATGGCTCCAACAAGAGAAGCTCTTGATGACCTCACTGCAGAGCAATATAGTAAGTATCAGGAACTCATGCAAGAACGCCAGAGAATTGTATCCGAGAAGTATGAGCTTTCGCACCAATATCTCTTCTTGATAAATCGCATTCATTCTTCTAATGAAAACCTTCGTATTGACGAACATATTCATGAAGCTGATAGAATTCACGAGCTTTCTTTGGAAGAGATGAAAACGGGTGAAGCGAGGAAGTTGGCATATCAGGATGATGCTTTGCTTTGGGAACTCGCTGGAAAGAAACGTATGTTCTCACAAGAACGCAGAGGAATAGAGCTCATTGACTATAGTAGAGTTCCGGAAGAATATGTAAGCCACAATAAAGACGTGATAAGAACATTCCACAAGAATATGGCTTGGCTCCTGAGTAAGCAATTGATT
>MTKX01015672.1_pt1 | contig 11886 bp, 17 predicted proteins | sample 1042771 | NCBI WGS metagenome assembly MTKX01 (sample SAMN06212183, study PRJNA360534) | anaerobic digester metagenome | biome: Wastewater treatment plant; material: sludge; isolation source: anaerobic digester fed with sludge from wastewater treatment plant | place: Denmark: WWTP Randers ... | reverse complement strand
CCCTCACTCGCGCTCCAGCCTCAGCCCCTGATTGTCCACTTTTGTCTCAATGGCTATCTCCAGTCCCATCTTCTCCAGGAGATCCGCCACCTCCTCGCGGCTTTTTTCGGTGACAATGGCAATGGAGGGGCCCACCGAGCTCATGCCCACAAACTCCAGGCCGCTCTCTCGCAAGAGGCTCATGTAGCGATAGATCTCAAAGCCGTGGTGCTCGACCTCCGCCCTCTTCGATCCCCGAAACTCTATCTCCCAGATGATATCCCCGATCTTCGAGAGGTCCGACCTCTCCAGGGCCGGGATCATATCCATCAGCAGGAGGTAGGCTTTCAGCTCCCGGTCCTGATAATCCAGGTTTCTGGCCCGGTTCATGAGCAGATCGAACTCAGAGCGGCCGGCGGATGAGACGGTCGTGGGCGGTATGGCCACGAATACGTTCTTTTTTTCCGCAAAGCTGTGCCGGTAGACCAGCGAAAGCTCATCGCCGGTTATGGCCATGCCACCGTAAGAAGCCGCAGCCGGGCCAACCCCGGTTTCAAAGCCGTTGACCACCCGTCCGTCATCCGTCTCCTCCACATAGTTGTGCCCCAGCAGTAGCCGGATCTGCTCGGCACTGAGAGGCCCGCCCAGGGCGGCATTCATGGCATGGCCCAGGGCTAAAAGAACCGATCCGGTCGATCCCAGGCCCACGTGCTTCTTCTCGTGATCCTTTACCTCAATCTCAAATCCGCCCTCATATCCCACCGTCCGGCAGAATACCGTGGCGAAATGGCGGATGATGGGCTCCCGGGAGTAGTTTATCTTGAGGCCGGCGGGGATGCACCTGACAGTAGCACTGCAGTATATCTGCAGGGCGAATCCCACTCCCCCGCCACCGGGACGGTTGGGGGCAAAGCGGTTCATATCCAGAACAGTCAAATGAATTCTTCCCGGCGCTGTGGCGGTGACTCTGCCGCTATGCGCCGTGAGTTTGTATTCTCCCTCAAAATCCAGGGTGTGGATGCACTCGCCTGGCAAAAAGGGCTGGAACTCATACTCCACCAGATCCAGGTCCCCGCCTCTTATCTTCATCTTGGCCAAATAAATCTACCTCTCTTCCTATGCCGTCCGGTCGAAATAGATGCTCTTTCCCCCTGCCTTGAGGGGCAGGGCGTAGGCCATAAGGCAGCCCTGCAGCATCTTTTTAGACAGAGCAGCCACCCCGGCGGAGAACATGATGCGATTGTCCACATTGTGCAGACCGGCGGTCTTGGCTGCTGACCCCAGGGCGATGCCCAGGTCGGTCACCTTGATGGCGCAGCAGGGTCCGTGAAAGAGCTTTTCCGGCTGCTTTTCCAGAAAATCCCTCTGGGCCTCATGCATCTTCTGGCAGGTGATGTGGCCGCAGCCTCCGCAGTCCAGGCCCACGCTCTCCCCTCTTAAGCCTATGACCAGACAGGCATCGCTCTTCTCCACATTGGCTGCGTCTCTTAAAAAGAAATTTAATCCTCTAGCCTGGCCCATCTTCCTCATCTCATCAGCCAGCTCCTGCAGCCTGTCTCCGCAGAGAATTACGGTCTCTATGGAGTCCTGGCCCCGTCCCTTGGGTGCCGTGCGCGCAGAGAGGGCCATCAGCTCAGCCACCATTTCCACAGCTCTCTGGTTCATGAGAAGGTGATGATCCGATTCATATTTATTAATGATTGTCTTCCACAATGGTGCAGTCGTCCAGATCGATTACCGGATCACTCTCTCTCTTTCCCGCTTCATAGCGGCCCTGTTCCTCCTGCTCTCGGCTCATGGACAGGAGCACCGCAGCCAGTGCGGAGAGAAAGCCAGCACTGGTAAAGCCGCCCCTCTTGGCAAAGATCAATAAAAGCAGTTCTGCGGCACCCCGCAGCAGGCTGGAAAATAAGCCCGATCTGCCGCTTGCTGCCATCTTCCCGCCCAGGCCGACGGAGAACGATCTTATCCTGGATATGGTCGATGGCCGAATGATGCTTCTTCCAAATTTCAGCAGCACGGCTATCAGGGCGTACCTTGCCGTTTTGTTGAGCAGTACCAGCCTCAGCACTGCTCTGATCAGCCTGGCCATGGTTGCCATAGCTGCAAGCTTAAGGCCTCATAAAGATATATTCCTATCCGTTTCTGCCTGCCCCATATCATCGGCGGAAAAGCTCTCCGGCCAGAGGGTTCTCTCCCGACTTCGCTGCTTAATCATCTCCTCCGCCTCGGCCAGACTGATGCCGAAGACCTCAGCCAGAATCTCCTGGGCTGCCTGTAGCTTCATGCCGGTAAGCTCTTCGCCGCTGCGGCCTGACCTCTCTTGAGGCGGCAAAGACGCCTTCCGGGATTGGGCCGGGAGAGTCGGTGATTTTACCATGAATGTTCACTCGCATCTACCGATTTAAGTAACTGGCGCAGGATAGGGAAGAATGGCATCTAAATGATGTCTATGGACTTGACGGGATTCGAACCCGTGGCCTCCGCCTTGCGAAGGCGGCGATCTACCACTGATCTACAAGCCCTTTTCTGCTCGCCCCCGGGGGCGAGACGAAGGATCACAAAAAGAGTGGTTTAGATGAGGCCTACCTCTTCCACCTCGACCGACTCCACCCCGGCGACCTTGGAGACAGCTACCTCTATCTCATCCGGGCTTCTGCCGCCCTTATCGTCCATAATAGTGACCACGATCAAAGCTTTTAATCCGAAAGCTATGGGCATCTCTTCAATGGCATGCAGACGGGCAAAGGAGGGTATGACCTTCTTGATCTCCTCGGCCAGCTTCTTCATATCAAGGTCAGCGCTCTCGGGCATGACCTTCATTCTCACTGCGGCTTCTCCCATTTTTATCTACCTCGCTTACGGTCCTGCGAAGCCACAGGCCTTACAGGTATAGACGTTGCTCTGCTTTTTACATCTATTACATCTGGCGATCACGGTGCCGCAGTTGGGGCAGGGAAATCTGGTCCCGCCCACACCGGTCAGCGCAACGCCACATGATATGCATTTCTCTGGCATTTCTTCCTTCATGTTATCTCCTTCCTGGTTGTTGTACTTCTCTGTTTAAACCTTCCCATACAACCACCTCTCCACTCTGCCAATCCCTCTCAGGTGATGATTGTGCCCGCCCCGCCTTCTCGCAGGGCTTTTATGAATCGAGCTGTATCGCTTCCATTGAGCACTATCATCTTCATTCCCTTGAGAGGCCCGCATAGCAGCCGCACTGTGCCCTGATCGATGCAGCTTTCGCGACCGAGCAGCATGGCGGCAGGAAGCTCAGGGGCAACAATTCCGTCCATCATCACACCGTCCACATCAGTAGCCTTGATCAGTGGGGCAGAAAGCTGCGCGGCTATGAGGGCGGCCACGGCATCGGAGGTATAATCCCAGTTGTGCTTTAGGCCATAGTCATCTTTCAAGAGGGCCTGATAGGGCAAAAGAATATCCAGGCTGCTGTTGCCCTGAGGGCAGCGGATTTCCGTGGATAGCGTAGCACCGGTTCCGTCTGCCAGAAAGTAGGCATACTGCTCCATGGCCAGTATCGCCATCCAGTGCGCTCCTTCCTGGCTGAGTTTGCAGGAAGAGTAGATCTGTCGCACAAGATCGGCCATGGGGCCGCCCCCCGGGACCACCAGAAAGCTGTAGCCTTCTTCTCCCATGCTCAGGAGAGAGCGCACCAGCTCCCGGGAACAGGGCATAAGGCTTCCCCCCATCTTCAGCACATAAAAGGGCATGACTGCTTAGAGTGGCGTTCCAGTATTTCAGCTCATTGTGTTTGATAGAAATGCCTTTTGAAAACGGCTTCGTGACTCCAATAAGTTTGAATGGAAAGCACAGGGCATTTTTTGGCTCTATATGACCCTATTCTTCTTGCCAAAAGCCGAGGCTTCAGCTTCCCTCAGCCGCTTCTCCCTCTCCGGCCAGTTGGGCAGATAGGCATAAAGGAAGCTCTTGAAGACCGGTCCGTGGCTGGGGGCAATGAGATGGAGCACCTCATGAACGATCACAAACTCGCCGACATCTTTAGGCAGTTCCAGCAGCTCTGAATTGAGGTTGAGCCTGCCTGATGTGGACATGGAAGCCCATTTCTGTGACATATTGCGGACCTGGATCTGGCCGAGCTTGACTCCCACCCTGGCAGCCCAGTGTCTTGCCGCCCATTTCATCTCCTCTGCATCCCGCCATCTGTCCATCATATTCGCTGCAACCTGAGGAGGCCATCGGCTGATTCAGTGAGCTTCTCCTTGCCCACCAATGGCAGTATAAATTTATACAGTTTTGCCCTGAGTTTCTGCTCTTGCTTTTCGTCCCACCGATAATCTGGGAATTCCAGAAAGAGCGAATTTATCTCCTGGGCCTGGGCCGGTGTGATTTGCACTGCCTCTGGCTGAAGACTGGAGTAGATGACAAAGGAGTTCTCATCCAGGCCCAGACGCGCTCTTTCTTTTTCCGAATTGAGAAGGTCGTCGGCCAGACCCTCGAAACGCACCAGTGCCTCCTGTGTGGTTATCTGGCGATCTTCATATGCCTGTCGCAGAGCCTCAGCCCGCTCTCCGATCAGCTTCAAAACAGGATTGCTGCTCTCCTTTGAGGAAAGCGCTATGAGCTTGCTCAGATTCAGAACCTTGCTGGTATCGGATGAGCCGGAGTCCTTGAGGGCTTTGAGCTCTCTGGGACCCAGCTCATGAATTGCCCCCGGCACCTTCAGTGAGCCGCTGCGGGTGTACTTTTGCAGCAGCTGGCGGGTTTTGGCTGTGATCTCCCGGTCCACATAAATATCGGTATAGGCGTTGAGGATGAGGCCGTAGAGCCGGGCCAGGCTCTGATAGTCATCCATGTAGGGCCTCAGAAATGCATCCGGCGAGAGGATGTCGTAGATGCTCTGCACCTGCTTATAAAACCAGAAAAAGCTCTCCCGGGTCTCCTTGTCCTGGAAGTACTCGATGGCCCTCTCTTTGGATTTGTCGTCCCAGCCGCGGGATAGATCCAGGTATTTTCGGGCCACATCAGTCATATAGGTGTTGAAAAGGGTCTTGAGGACATCGATATTCTTTATAACCGAGGTGACCACATCGGAGTCGAAGGCGAGCGCCTTTTCCAGCTTCTGGAATATGCCCACGAAGTCCAGAACAAAGCCGCAGGGCTTGGTGAGGCCCTCTTCGTCCTCGTAAGGGCGGTTGACCCTGGCGATGGCTTGAAGCAGAACGTGGTCACGCATGGGTTTGTCCAGGTACATGCAATAGAGGATGGGAGCATCAAAGCCGGTGAGAAGCTTCTGGGTGACTATGAGGATCTTGGGAAGAGAGCTTTTCTTCAGGAAGTCCTTTCGGACTTTCTTCTCCCCTTCCTCGCTGATGTAGTATTTCTTCAGCTCCGGGCTGTCGTTATGAAGGGGCGAGTAGACCACCTGAGAGTATTCAGGAGGCAGATGCCTGTCCAGCTCCTCTTTGTAGGCGGCGCAGGCGGGGCGGTCCACGGCTACCAGAAAGGCCTTGAAGCCCAGCGGCTCGACGTTCTCCCGGAAGTGGCGGGCCACATATTCGGCCACCTTGGCCACCCGATCCGGGGACTTGAGCATCTCTTTCAGTTCAATGGCCCGGTCCAGTATGGCGTTCATCTCATCGATGTCGCTGATGCCCTGGGCGGCGGCTAGGTCCAAAAACTCCCGTTCCAGTGTCTCCCTGTCCACCAGAAGCTCGGAGGGGGCTAGAGCATAGTTGAGGCGGACGGTGGTTCCGTCATCGATGGACTCGGCTATGGAGTATTTATCCAGGTAGCCCTGGGGGTCGTCGGCTCCGAAGACCTTGAAGGTTCCCTTGCCCTTGGAAAGGCGGTCGATGGGTGTCCCGGTGAAGCCGATGTAGGTGGCATTGGGAAGAGCGGCCAGAAGGTAGTTGCCCAGATCTCCGCCCGTAGTTCGATGCGCTTCATCGACCAGGACGATCACATTATCGCGGGCGCTCATGTCAGCGGGGATGTCGTCGAACTTATGGATCATGGAGACCACCAGGCCCCGGAAGTCTGAGGAGAGGATCTTCTGCAGCTCCCTCTTGGAGCCGGCTACCATCGCCGAGCCCAGGCCGTAGCCCACGATGTTCTTGAAGAGCTGGCTCTCCAGTTCGGTCCGGTCCACCAGCATGAGCACAGTGGGCTTTTCCGCCTTTATGCCGGCGGCGGCGTCACCTTCTCCCCCTCCATCTCCATCTCTGTCTCTGCTTCCCCCGCTTCTGCTTCCAGGTCCGCTTCCAGCTCCGCCGCCCTGGGATTCTCGGAGAAGCCGGGAGGCGATGGTGATCATGGTCAGGGTCTTGCCGCTTCCCTGGGTGTGCCAGATCAGCCCTCTTCGCTTGGCCGGATCGCGGGCCCGCTGGATTACCTTTTCCACGGCGCGGGTCTGGTGCTGGCGCAGAATGATCTTTACCAGGTCGTCGTCACGGGTCAAGAAGACGATGTAGTCCTGAAGGACCTTGAGGAACCTCTCCCGGTTGAAGAAGCTCTTGACTGTGTACTCGAAGTCGCCCTGAACCACGTCCTTCCAGTTGAAGATGTTCTTCTTGGATAGTGACCAGGTAGCCCCGTAGAAGAACTTGATCAACTGGGTGACCTCGAAGAGCTGGGGGGAGACCAGCATCTCCGGGGTCTCGGTGTGGTAGCGGCGGATCTGGGAGACGCCTTCCGCCAGGCTGTCCCTCTTCTCGGCGCTCTTGGTCTCCACCAGGGCCACGGGCAGGCCATTGATGAGAAAGACGGCATCTGCACGGTTGGTGAAGGCTGCGCCCCGCTGGGTCCACTCCTCAGTCACCTGGAAGATGTTGCTCTCAGGATGGTCGAAGTCGACAAGGCGGACATTTCTCTCCCGCTTCTCCTCCGGGACAAATACGGACTGCTCGCCCCGGAGCCAGGAGAGGGCGTCTTTATTGCCCTCGATGCTGGGCCGCAGCAGGCTCAACTTGCGGATGATCTCTCCGGCCTGGGCAGCGTCGACAACGCCGGGGTTGAGCTTTTGCAGCTGGGACGCTAAAATGCTGGCGAAGTAGAGGCTGCTTTCGTCTCCCCGCAGGCGAAGGGCCTCGGGCGGGGAGACATAATTCCAGCCGATCTGGCCGGCGTAGCGGAGGAGAGGCTTTTGGACGGAGGAGCGTTCGGACAATTCGTATATCCCTTCTCTATTTTGATCAGCGATTATCTCTCTGTGACTTGATTATGATAATAATTAAGCTGTTGGCTGAGCGGGATTTAGAAAAGAAACGCTGAATTGTATTAATCAAGGAATATTCTTTCTATCATTTTAGCTGCTCTTCAGTAAGATGGCTATTGAGATGCTTTTATCATCGGAATTTTTGCCCCAAATCGCATTCGCAGCGCAATCCAGCCCTCAATCACTTCTATGAGGTCTCTGCGGCACTCTTCAATGCTGTCTCCAATGGCAATCACACCTCGGAGCCCTTCCACTGTGGCAACGTAAGAGCCATCTTCCAGAGTATCATTTTCTGCCAGCTCTAAAGCCGCCTGGATATACTCTGAGAACATGTTTTTATCTTGCCACTTTCTGGAATTTAACAGTTATCTTGAGGAAGACTGAGAAGATCCTTATCCCATGCGAAATCTCTACCAGCCGATAGATTTTTATTAGATCATTCCATTAGTGGGATATCTGGTGAAAATGGAAAATGCCGGTTGCAAGGCTCGATGATAAGGGAAGGATACTCCTGCCCAGCGATATGAGGAAAAGGGAGCTATTAATGGAAGGTGATGAATTTGCCATAGACTCCCTGGGCGAAGGCACATTTATTCTGAAGAAGATAAATCTGCGAGCCCTTTTAGAAGAGGCCATCGAGAAGGCCAAAGGCATTGATCACAACAAAATCGAGAGAGAGATTGAGGAGGAGAGCAACCGGCTTGCTAAGAAGAGATTCGAGGTTTGTTCTAGATAACAACCTGGTAATTGCATCGGTAAAAAGCGGCTGGACAAGGAGCACTGACCTTCTCTTTACAATTATTCTCAGCGATGCAGAGTTGTATTGCGACCTTGAGCTTCTCAATGAGTACGAAAAGTACATCCATAAGTTCCTGGGTGTGTATCCTCTTTTCGTTCTTTTGCGAAATAGAATTACTCTGGTTGATCCAGGCATTGACTCTCTGATGTCCTGTAAGCCATATTTTCCAGAAAGCCAATATGCGGACGTGGTTCATGCAGCCACCTGCCTGGAAACCGCAGCCGTAATGATCACAAACGACGCGCATTTCAAAATGATAAATGAGTCAGGCCTAATCGAGGTCTGGAATATTTCACGGGCAATTAAAGAAATATTTGGCTAATGAACGACAATAATATTGGCACTCTAAAGGCGATTATCACTAAAGCCCTTTTTATGCAGTTAAAAAGGAAGGAATCGACCGACCCATCCTCAGCCTGAGAAGCACCCAGCCCTCAATCACCGACATAAGCTCTTTGCGGCATTCTTCTATGGTCTTGCCAGATGCCCATACGCCAGGCAGCTCTGGAACAGTGGCAAAGTATGGTTCCTCATCATCGATGATCTTGTATTGTGCTCGCTCTAAAGCTGCCTGGATGTATTCGGCAAACATAGCGCTATATCTGGGGCTGCTGAGATTTAATAGTTCTTACCGAATTTGATAGATCAGCCGCTGCTCTCTGCTGCCACCAGCGGCCCCCACCGGCAGCCTGCCGCTCATCAACTCCTCCAGCATGGCCTGGAAAGGCCATCGTGAAGGCGGGCCTGGGTATCTTAAACACCAGCCTTCTGGATCATTCGGAAGCTAAATGTACTAAAATGAACTCTATAGTAATTGATCGTGAATCCAATGAAGTTCGACGTAGTGATAAGAAAGGACCAAGACGGCTATTTCGTCGCCTCTGTCCCCTCTCTTCCCGGCTGCCACACTCAGGCCAGGAGCCTGGAGGAGCTAGAACCAAGGATCGAGGAGGCCGTCGCCCTCTGCCTGGATGCAGGAGGACGCGAAGCCGCTGGCCTGGATGCTCTGAGAAGAGAACGCCAAGGGATCGCATAATTCATATCCTTTGAAAGCCGAATACAGAATTTGACATGTTTGCGGAATACGTGCAGGCTGCCCTGGAAAAAGCGCAGTACAAGATCATCGATAACGGTGAAGAGCCGTATTTTGTTGATGTTCCAGAACTCGATGGCGTTTGGGCCACAGGTAAGACTGTTGAGGATGCCTGCCGCAATTTCATTGAGGCTCTTGAAGATTGGATTGCTGCGCACCTTCTGTGGAATCTTGCTCTCCCACCAATCGGCAGTCAGTACGAGTCGAGCAAATAGCATCTGATTGACGGCATCTAGCTGATGGTTGCTCCTGATCGTCTCATTCTGCCCTTGCGGCAGCCGCCGCGCGCGATCAAACGCGCGGGAGTGCCTGGGAGCCCTCAGCGCCGGGCAGGCTCGGATACTTGGCCGCTTGCGGATGACTGAAACAGGCAGGTTTGCCTTTGGGCCAGCTCAGGCCGCCTCCTCACCAGCGCCCCCTCCCGCCGGCAGCCTTCCGCTCATCGGCTCTTCCAGCATGGCCCGAAAAAGCTCCCCCAGCAGGTGGGCCTCATGAACCGAGCAACGATTGAATCAGGTCATATCGACTAGCTCTAAGAAATCCACTCTATCAAAATCTTTGTCGAAAGTAGCTATCTTGGTTATCCCGTTAGACATGCAGGTGGAAGCTATTAGAGCATCGCTGGGCAATAGCTTAAACTTAAGCAAAATATCCTTCCATTCTTCCAGATCATTATTAACTGGAATTATAGAAATGCCGCTATTCTCGATAAATTGGAAAAGCCTATCAACATCTTTTTGAAAGGGGGCATATCCTTTGGTTGCTATTATTTTACGATATGAAGAATTATTTTTTGTTCCGTAACGTTCTTCGCAGAGATCGCGGATGGAGACATAGATCAATTCATGGATCACGGTTGCTGATGTTACAGGTTCCTGGCATGATTCCAGGAATCTCACGGCACGGTCCGTGAATTTAGTCTCAAATATAATATTATAAATAACATTTGTGTCGACGAAGATCAAAGGCAGGCATCTCCTTCAAGCTCTTGGAGCCTTTCTGCGGAGGCCTTGCCAAACATCCCGCGATATTTGGATAAATCCAATTTCTCCACCCTGATCTTCAATTTCGTGCCCTCTTTGATCTTTACTTCCTGCAAAGGCTTGAAGACACCTTCTTCGTATATGCATTCAATGAACTGTGACCCACTCATCTCCTTAGCATCTCCTGATATTTTAGATATAATCAGTGCTTTTTAATCTTCAACCTTCTGGTTCTACCAGCGCCCCCACCGGCAGCCTTCCTCTCATCAGCTCCTCCCGGCAATGGCCTGGAAAAGCTCATCGTGAAGGCGGGCCTGGATATCCGGAAGCCTCGCACCTGCGCTCCCCAGACCAATTAAAGCCTCGCTGACTGTTTTCCTGGATTGATCTTGGGACAGCTCCCGATCTTCTCATTCTGCTCTTGCGGCAGCAGCCGCGCGCGATCAAACGCGCGGGAGTGCCTGGGAGCCCTCAGCGCCGGGCAGGCTCGGACACTTGGCCGCTTGCGGACAGGCCGGGATAGGTAGGTTTGCCCTTTCGGCCAGCTCAGACCGCCTCCTTCACAAGCGCCCCCGCCGGCAGCCTTCCGCTCATCAGCTCTTCCAGCATGGCCCGGAATAGCTCATCGTGAAGGCGGCCTGGATATCCGGAAGCCTCGCACCTGCGTTGCCCAGACCAATTAAAGCCTCGCTGACTGTTTTTCCTGGATCATAGAGCTGATCGCTCCTGATCTTCTCAGTTCTGCTCTTGCGGCAGCCGCCGCGCGCGATCAAACGCGCGGGAGTGCCTGGGAGCCCTCAGCGCCGGGCAGGCTCGGGCACTTGGCCGCTTGCGGATGATTGAGATGGGCAGGTTTGCCCTTTGGGCCAGCTCAGGCCGGCTCCTCCACCAGCGCCCCCGCCGGCAGCCTTCCGCTCATCAGCTCCTCCAGCATGGCCCGAAAAAGCTCATGGTGCAGGCGGGCCTCCTGCTCCAGGGCTGCGATCTTGGAATCGCAAGATCGCAAGATTGTCGCAATTTCTTTTTGCTCAGAAATTGGAGGTGCAACTGTTGGCCATGGTGATAGAAACTCAATATTGATATTCTTCTGGGTGCCTCTGGGAGCCATTTCATCCATCTTTTTCTGTTGAGTGGACAAAAAATAGTTGAGATAATTATTGTTTACTTCTTTGGAGGGCGTTATTCCAATTAAGCTATCTGGAAAAGCGCTATCAAATTCAAGAATCCCCGTGAATCCGATATTAGCTGCAATCGTTATTACAATCGTGCCTCTTGGAAATATCTTGCTAACAGATAGCCCTCTCTCATTTAGTGTTTGCGAATATGCTTTAATCAGTCCACCACAAGTGGCTACATCGCCTGTCTGAATAAATGGGGTAGAGCCACCATAAAATGCTGGATCATTTCTGGGTCTATGAGTAAATTTTCCTCGTTCTATTTTTGCAATTTCTCCTAGACTCTTTAGCTCCCAGCTCTCCGGCATCTCCCCGATCTCCGTCATCTTGGTCGCCTCGCCCCTGGTGCCTTTGGTGAAAAGGTGCTCCATGAGCGCCGCCTTGCGCTCCCTCTCCAGCTCCATCTCCCGCAGCCGGGCCTCCCGCGCGCCCTGGACTGCACGCAGGGCTCGGGCGATGGCGCGCTGTTCGGGGAGGGGCGGCAAAGGAATATTAGTCATTTCAAAATTGCTTTTATTAAGAATTGGCAAGGTAGTAATTCCAGCCAAATCTCTTAGATAAGGTTCTAAAAAACCATTTATGAATCTCTGAATCAAACCCGAAACATGAAAGCAGTATAGACGCAGAGAATTCCTTGGCATGGGCAGTGCAGGCCGAGA